>Ga0207421_10000153_pt1 | contig 81741 bp, 83 predicted proteins | sample SodLakKL_010_SED_4_FD_187542 | JGI IMG/M metagenome (GOLD analysis project Ga0207421, IMG submission 187542) | Alkaline sediment microbial communities from Lake Tanatar, Kulunda Steppe, Russia - 8KL_010_SED (SPAdes) (version 2) | ecosystem: Environmental > Aquatic > Non-marine Saline and... | reverse complement strand
GACCCGATGGTTTGATCGTCGTCCGAAATGCAAAAACGACATGGACTGCGCTCGTCGAGGCAAAGATAGGCAAGGCAGATTTAGATGCCGATCAAGTTACTCGATATATCGAAGCGGCCAAGGCTAACAAAATTGATGCTGTCATTACCATATCAAACCAGTTTGTTGCGCGGGCAGATGTCTCACCGCTGACACTTCCGAAGACGACATTGAAGAAGGCCGGGTTGTTTCATTGGTCTTGGACGTGGCTTCAAACACAGTGTGAAATCCTTTCTCATCAGAAACGGGTTGACGATCAGGAACAGGAATTCTTGTTGCGGGAATTTCAGAGATTGCTCAAGCATCCGACCACTGGGATTGAGCGGTTCACGCAAATGGGCCCGAACTGGAAAGATGTTGTGCAAGCGGTATCAAATCAGGAAACCTTGAAGCGAACGAGCACAGAAGTAGAACAAACCGTAGGCGCTTGGTTCCAAGAGCTGCGTGATATGAGTTTGCTATTGTCCAGCCATGTCGGTCAATCTGTAAGCGTTAAGGTCGAGCGAGCACTGATCGGAGACACCGCAGCAAGGCTCAAGGATGGCTGCAAGACATTGACGGAAGACAACAAGCTGATTGGAACCTTTGTTGTTCCAGCGGCAGCATCTGACATCGAGGTTTGTGCTGATTTGATGCGCCGATCCATCGTTTTCAGCATGAAGCTGAAAGCGCCGCAGGACCGGAAGTCGACAAAGGCAAAGGTCAACTGGCTATTGCGCATGCTAAAAGACGATGACCCGCGCTTAGCTATTCGTGCACACTGGCCGGGCAGGAAGCCCCCGACGCAAAAAGACGTTCTAGCCCTTAGAAAAAACGCAGATGCAATAGATGACGAGCGATCTGATGCGGCACCGCACGCATTTGAGGTTCTGCTGATCGAAGTGGATGCAAAACGCTTCGCCGGACGCAGAACGTTCATCGAAACCTTGGAAGCTTGTTCAAATGACTTCTACGACCTGGTGGGGCAGAACCTACGTTCTTGGCAGGCTCCACCCCCGAAACCGGTCCGCGCACCTGCAGCTGCAACAGTGGACGAGAATGATCGCGATGAGGAAGAGCGAGATAGTGATGAAAAATGAGGTGAGCCCAGTCGATGTCGCCTGGCCTGCATGAGCTTTGGACCAGCTGGACCACTTGGACCATATTGATTCTGAACAGTTATCTCATGGACCAGAATGCGATCAGGCCGGACCGGATTCCCGGACCGGCCTGTTTTGTCACGCTAACTTGGCCTCTGTTGCCCAGATTTCAGTTTCCAACCATGCGCGGCGAACAGCATATACGCGCAGGCGTGGGCTTATCTTCCGCGACATCCTGAATTGCAGACAACCTTCATTTGTTCTCAGGCCGCCGCGATCCCGCACCTGCTGGGCGCTATCCATGAGATCATGGCCTTCATGCATCAATTCCCACGCTTCACGGGTAAAGTAATACGTGTCTTCGTCGACCCAGCCTTTCTTTCCAACGGGCAATGTTGCTGTCGAGCACGGGAAAGGTTCGAGTAAGGATACGTTGTCGCTCACGAATTGTGCGATCCTGCTCCGGGTTGAGTCGAGATCAGTCAGGGTTGGAAGGTCGCGTCCAATACACCACAGGCGCATAACATCTTGCGCTGCATTAATGGCGTCATGTTTCTGCCAACCTGTGATGCCGTATCTCGTCGCAAGCTCTCCAGCCAAAGCGATCAGTGCAAAGCGGCGCAAGGCGCGCTCACTGACACCGTCCTGGGGAAACTCCTGTCCTTTGCGCAAGTGATCCATTACCTTTTTGTGGGAGTTCCTCAGTATCGGTAGAAATTCAGCGTTAGACAGGCTGCGAATGAGTTTGCGCACGAATTCCTGCCCGGCAACACCATATGACCTGCCCAAATTCTGGTTGATCCTATCAGCGAACTGCGCGGAATTGGCGCAGTCATGAAAGCACCGGAATGCGCCATGAAGTTCTGACTCGATCAGTATGTCCAAAAGCCGCACAGCCTGCCCAGCCATAACTTTCTTTCCAGCGCTGCCGATATGCTGGCCAAGCGACAACTCGCCAGACGACAGCACGGACAATTGCCACTTCAATTCATTGCACGTCAGGTTCTGTGAAAGCCTGCTGCGGCCTTTCCCATTTGCCAGAGCATAGGCCGTGTCGCCAATCGTGCGCGGATCAGCTTCCCCGATCTCATTGAGGGCGAGAAGGCGCCCAGAGTGATGTGCGGCAATGAGTTCGAGCGCATTTCTGGTGCCATTCCATCTCTGAGTGGCGTTGCCGTTTGTCAAGACTGAATTTGCCAACCGCAACAATGTCGATTTGCCCGTCGAAGACGCGCCGTGAATATGCAGCCCGCCGCCCTCCATACCGAGCAGTTGCAGCAGCGGCCCTGACAGACCCAGCGAAATGGCCACGATCATCAGCGGGTTTGATGCCGCAGGCATGCTGATATCGGCCCGCCAGTCTTCCAGTGTGCCTTGTGTGTTCGGCGTGGCGCTCATTACACCCACGAGATGGGGTCTGGGAAGGACATTGGCGTCTCCAATCACTGCGCCATCGCCAAGTATGAAAGACGAACAACTGGTATCTGTCCAGCCGAACTGGTCCACAAGCGTCGCGCGCACTTTTGTATCCCATTGCATCAGCAGTCTGCCAAGCATGGCGTGCAGCTTCTTCTCATGCGCAACACGAAAACCCTGCTGAGTCAGCTGCATAATCACGGCGGACATCTTGCACATGATTTCACTATTGGGCAGCGCCAGCGACACCACTTTGCCATCCTGATCAAGGAAGCGGATACAGGTGCTCCAGTCATTGCCGGAATTGGTGTGCGCTTTGCACTCAATGATCAGCGGCGCACAAATCCAGTGGTTGTGAACTTCGTCGTCCTTGTGTTCGACGACATGCAGGCCGTCATCATTAGAGAAAAACCCGCTGGGAAGAGCGTCCATCGCTGCCTGCAGGCGTGTCCCGGACGCAAGCGCCCGGAAGCTCTGCGGTATTGTATTGCTAATCGGAGGGGGCGTTTGGTCGATCACCGCGTGTGCATTGGCGTCCGAAAGAATTGCCGGGAGATGTGTGGTATCGAGCATTTGGGTTACTTTCTCTATGGTTCGGCCATGTGTCATCATGAGCGCGGACGCTGTTTCTGTAGGGGTTGGTTTTTCGGAAGATGTTGAACCGCTACTTCACATGCTGACGGTGAGACGCATTCCCGCTGGGCGGAAATGAAAGCTTACTTGTTAGATTTGCCCTGCACGCCTTTGTTGCCGAGTGTCATGAGGCTGCCGATTTGCCAGCGACCATTGTGCCAGAGCCCCACCTCCTCGGCGCGATGGCATGCCCTGCGCAACCGCCGCTGAGCACTTCTTATCTGGTGTTTTACGCTGCGAGTCTGATCACCCGGCAACTGGCGCCCAGTTTTCAGCATTTCGAGGATAATCGCCAGACTGGCGATATACATCATCAGGAATAAGGCGCGCTGTGTTGTGTTCATCTTCTTGAACCAGACGACACTCGGAAGCCGATCAGGCATTTTCGGTAGCACCGCGCCTTTAGCTTTCAGCCGATAAAGCTGCTCTATCATACGCGTAGGCACCCACTGGCATGAATACCATTTGCGTGCCGCGCCCAAAATCTCTAAAAACGCAAGCCTCGGCCTTACTTTCGTCGACGCCGGTGCCGTATGCCCATGCACGCCAATACTCGGCGATGTGCTGCTGACTTTCACCACTGATCTAGACGGTGCGGAGCCGTTTGTGTATTCGGATGAGTGAAGATTTTTCATATTGTAATTCCTCTTGCGCATGGTGAACCGTTGCCATGCCTTGATCAGCATGACTTCTGGTTGATTGAACTATCGATATTTGAAGCTTTCGCGCTTCGGGCGTTTTGCGTCAGGCTGCGTTTGCTACTTGGCGCGATGCTTCCCAGTCCGAGATTTCCTGCAGGCTCCAGCGGCGACAGCCAGGGCTAAAATGGCGACCATGTGGAAACTGGCCCAGTTTGATCCAACGATAGATGGTCACTGGCGTGACGGACAGGCGCTCAGAAATTTGATTGATAGACAGATAGGTGACATGTGCTTCAGCCATTTTGTGCTCCATTGCGATGTAAGAAGTTTGTCCCAATCGAGTGTGGCCACACCTGTCTGGATAAATTCATTATGACACAAGAAGACGCGGAATTGAAGATAAGTAATTGATAGTTAATAATAATCCGTTTTGATCCGTGTTTCCGCTCCAAATGTGCGTTTGGTCTAATGAAATAAGGAGTGTCGCGCGATCACTTTCAGAAAAAGAACCTCGATAGGTATGCCTATCCAGCACTACAGTGGGCAGGAGGGTAAACTCAAGCTGCAAGCGATGCTCACATAAAGTTAGCGGACCATCGCAAGTTGCGCGTGAGGGTGAGGGGGTATCAACGGTTTGCGCCCACAGCGTGGATGCATGCGATTGAAGATTGACACATGATAAGAACAATGAGGACGCGCGGCTTGAAACGCTGGCGTTCAGATGCGTAATTTACTCAAAATGTGCGGGGTGGAGTTTGCTGACCGTGTCAGTCGCCATCATCACAGCACAATCAAGCGCTTTTCGTTTGGTGGGATGAATGGTGGATCAAGTATTTTTCAGTTTATAAATAACTGATTTTGTTTATTAAATTTGAGAATGTGGCGGAGAGAGAGGGATTCGAACCCTCGAGACGGTTCCCCGCCTACACACTTTCCAGGCGTGCGCCTTCGACCACTCGGCCACCTCTCCGTTGAGGGCCTAATAACGCGGAGTTGCTCCCCCTTGCAAGGCCAGAGTTGCAACTTGATGATCATGGTAGGGGGGCGTGGCGATTGACGTCCTTATAGAGCAAATATCGGAAAGGTTCCGGCCCCCCTGCGTAGCAGGCTTGGGGGCAAAAGGCGCGCAGCCACATGAAATCGCCCGCCTCAACCTCGACCCATTGCTGGTTCAGATGGTAGACACCTTTGCCCTGCAGCACATACAGGCCATGCTCCATAACATGTGTCTCGTCAAATGGGATGACGGCACCGGGTTGCAATGTGACGATTGTGACATGCATATCGTGGCGCAGATCGGCGGGGTCCATGAAGCGGGTCGTTGCCCAAGCGCCGTTGGTATCTGGCATCTGTGCCGCTGCGATCTCGCGCTCATTTGTGAAAAACGCGTCAGGTGATGGCAGGCCGGTTACCGCTTGATACCGTTTTCTGATCCAGTGAAAGACACAGCCCCCTTGACCCGTTGCGCGGATGGTCCAGTCACTGCCCGCAGGCAGATAGCAAAACCCCCCCTCGACCAGTTGCTTGTCGCCCCCTGCGAGGCTCACTGTAACTTCGCCTTCGACAATGAATAATGCACCTTCGGCATTCGGGTCGGTTTCTGGCCGGTCACTTCCCCCCTGTGGTTCCAACTCCACAATGTATTGCGAGAAAGTTTCGGAAAACCCGCTCAACGGGCGGGCCAAGACCCAGAACCGTGCGCCATGCCAGAAGGGTAGGGCGCTGGTCACGATGTCTGACAAGACCCCGCGCGGGATGATGGCAAAGGCCTCGGTGAACATGGCCCGCCCTGTAATCAGATTTGATTGCGGGGGCAGGCCACCTTTTGGTACGTAGTAGGACTTCGGAACGGGGGTGTCGGGACGGCTTGGCTTCATGATTGCCTCTCATGACAAGTACCGCCAACGGCTATCAAACTCGCGGATGTAGCGCTAGCGTCCAATGCCAAGAGAGACCTTCCATAAATTCCGTCAAGTCCTGCCTGTCAGATGCGTGGCATCACCCTTCTGGTGACAGCCGCAACAGGGGCGCGTCACTTCCATCCGTCAGCACATAGATGAACCCGTCATCCGGCCCGATGGCAACATCGCGGATGCGCATATCTTCTCCATCCAGCAATCTGGCGACTTCGCTCAGGCCACCATCCTCTTCGCGCCATAGGCCGAGATACTCATGATACAGATTGCCAATCAGCAAATGCCCTTGCCAGTCAGTGAATGCGTCGCCCTCATAGAATACCATGCCCGAGGGCGGATTATGGTCTTCGCGACCTGCGGGCCACGCGTGAATGGGCGAGACAAACCCGTCATCGGGCTGGTGCGGCTCCGCGAATTGCGCACCGTCGCTATACGTCACCCCTTCCGAGGCAAGCGGCCAGCCAAAATTGCCGCCCCGCTCAACGATATTGACTTCATCGCCGCCAGCCTCTCCATGTTCAGCCAGCCAGATCGCACCGGTTTCGGGGTGAATGGTCATCGCCTGTATGTTGCGGTGCCCATACGACCAGATGGCCGCTGCGGCCCCATCTTCATCCACAAACGGGTTGTCGTCGGGAATATCACCATCCAGCGTCAGGCGGATGACTGCGCCATTCTCGCTGCTCAGGTCTTGCGAGATGTGGGACTCCGAGAAATCCTTGCTGCCCCGATCCCCGAAGCCGGCATACAGGTGCCCGTCCTGAAAGACGATCCGCGACCCGAAATGTGCGCCGCTGTCAATGCCGGGCTGGACCGCGTGCAACACTTCCAAATCGGTCAGGGCCGACCCCTCCCGGTCAAGTTGTGCGCGGCCTACATGCGTGGTTGTCCCACCGTCAACGCCGGCGACCCATGTCATATAGAGCCAGCCGTCATTCTCAAAATCTGGCCCGACGGCGATGTCCAGAAGGCCACCTTGGCCGGAATCCACGACGTCAGGCGCACCGGAGAGCGGCATGACGCCGTCATCCGAATTCCAAAGCACCACCTCGCCGCCGCGCAATGTAATAATCAGATCGTTGTGATCGGGCAAGAAGGCCATGCCCCACGGGCGGTCAAGCCCCTCGGCCAATGTCTCTTTCGAATAGCCGTTATCGGCTTGCGCAGGCAGCGCAAGGCTGGCGGTTGCGAGTGTCAAGAATGCGGTTGTCGAGATACGCATGAAAACCTCCTGTGTCTTTGTGTCACATGAAACCTGTGTTTCATGGCTGGAAGATCAACTCACGAAGTTGGGGGGCGTTCCATGTGAGTGCTTGACTCTGCGCGCGTTCAGGCATAACGCCATGCCATTCGCCGGAGGTTTATCGCTTCCGGTCCTATGCTGCGGCAAGGATCGCCACCCATCAGCGCGTTGCGCCCATGGGTGCAAAACTGGTTTAAGCCCCGTCTGGGGCAAGGAGTGATGCGCATGTTCGAGAACCTCTCTGAGCGCCTGTCCGGGGTCTTTGACCGGCTGACGAAGCAGGGTGCCCTCTCGGAAGATGATGTTCGCGCGGCATTGCGCGAAGTGCGCGTGGCGCTTCTGGAAGCTGACGTTTCGCTGGATGTGACGCGCGAATTTGTGAAGCGCGTGCAGAAGAAAGCGACAGGCGCAAGCGTTACCAAATCCATCACGCCCGGCCAGCAGGTCGTCAAGATCGTGCATGATGAACTGATCGCCACGCTGGAAGGCGAGGGTGATCCGGGCGCTCTGAAAATCGACAATCCGCCCGCGTCGTTGCTGATGGTCGGGCTTCAGGGCTCGGGCAAGACGACGACGACTGCGAAGCTGGCGCGCCGCCTGACCGAACGCGAAGGCAAGCGCGTGCTGATGGCCTCGCTTGATACGAACCGCCCCGCCGCGATGGAACAGCTTGCCATACTGGGCGCACAGATCGGCGTGGACACTTTGCCGATTGTGCCGGGCCAGAACGCGGTTCAGATTGCCAAGCGCGCCAAACAACAGGCGACCTTGGGCGGTTATGACGTGTATCTGCTGGATACAGCAGGGCGTCTGCATATCGACGAAGCGCTGATGGACGAGGTGCAGGCCGTCCGCGATGCAGTCAGCCCGCGTGAAACGCTGCTGGTGGTCGATGGCCTGACTGGTCAGGATGCCGTGAATGTGGCGTCCGAATTTGACGGCAAGGTCGGCGTCACGGGCGTCGTGCTCACACGGATGGATGGCGACGGGCGCGGTGGTGCGGCATTGTCGATGCGCGCTGTCACCGGCAAGCCCATTCGGTTTGTGGGTCTGGGCGAGAAAACCGACGCGCTGGAAGTGTTCGACCCCAAGCGCGTTGCAGGCCGTATCTTGGGCATGGGCGACATCGTGGCGCTTGTGGAGAAAGCGCAGGAAGTGCTGGAGGTCGAACAGGCCGAACGCATGATGAAGCGCTTTCAGAAGGGCATGTTCAACCTCAACGACCTGAAGATGCAACTGGAACAGATGCTCAAGATGGGCGGTATGCAGGGCGTGATGGGCATGATGCCCGGTATGGGAAAAATGTCGAAACAGGCCGAAGCGGCAGGCTTTGACGATTCCATGCTGCGCCGCCAGATTGCACTGGTCAATTCCATGACCAAGAAGGAACGCGCCAACCCTGCGATCTTGCAAGCCAGCCGCAAAAAACGCATCGCAGCGGGCGCAGGGCTGGATGTGTCCGACCTGAACAAACTGTTGAAACAGCACCGCCAGATGGCCGACATGATGAAAACCATGGGCAAGAAGGGGATGCTGAAACAGGCCATGGCAGGCATGATGGGCAAGGGCAAAGGCGCAGAGGCCATGCCCGACCCGTCCCAGATGGACCCCAAGTTGATGCAGCAAGCTGCGCGCCAATTGGGGGGCATGCCGGGCATGGGCGGCGGCGGTGGTTTGCCCAGTGGCCTATCAGGGATGTTCAAGAAAAAATGACGACAGTAACCGTGACATACCAAACGCGCGCGCCGCTTTGTGAAATGGGGCTCTGACATGAATGATCAGACCCAACGCGCGGCAGACCTGTTGGCCGATCACCGCGACAGCATCGACCGGCTGGATGCGATCCTTGTCTACACGCTGGGCGAACGGTTCAAGCACACGCAAGCCGTGGGCCGCCTGAAAGCACAGCATGACCTTCCCGCCTCGGACCCTATGCGCGAAGAGCGCCAGATCGAGCGGTTGGAATGGTTGGCCAAAGAGGCCGATCTCGATCCGGAATTCGCCAAGAAATTCCTGAATTTCATCATCTCGGAAGTGATCCGTCACCACGAGAGGTTGCAACGCTAGAGTACCGAAAATTGCACGGGGCCAAGCCGCGTGCAGACGCCATCCAAAGGAGAATATGACATGGCAGTTAAGATCCGTCTGGCCCGTGGTGGAGCCAAGAAACGCCCGCATTACGCGATTGTTGTCGCAGACTCGCGCATGCCGCGCGATGGCCGTTTTCTGGAAAAGCTGGGCACCTATAACCCGCTTCTGGCCAAAGACAGCGAAGACCGCGTAAAGCTGGACATGGAGCGTGTGCAGCATTGGCTGGCACAGGGCGCGCAGCCCACTGACCGTATCGCGCGCTTCCTTGAGGCCGCAGGTGCCCGGACACAAACGACCCGCGCAAACCTGAAGAAAGCCGAGCCTGGCAAGAAAGCCAAGGAACGTGCCGCCGAAAAAGCGACAAAAGCTGAAGAAGCCGCTGCTGAGTAAACCGGCGAAAGGGGGGCTGTCTGCCCCCCTCTTGCCCGTTCCGGGCAATTCACCCCCCGAGAGTATTTTGAGCAAGAAAATGTCTGCATGACCAAATCGCGCATCTGTGTCGGAGCTATTGCGGGCGCCTATGGTGTGCGCGGAGAAGTAAGGCTGAAAAGCTTTTGCGCCGATCCCGGCGCGATTGCCGACTATGGCCCCTTATCGTCTGAGGATGGGACGCGCGAATATTCTGTCACTTTGGGTGTGCAGGTGGCGCAGGGGTTTTCCGCGAAGGTTGCGGGCGTGACCACGCGCGAGCAAGCCGATGCCTTGCGGGGGGTGCGCCTGTTTGCAGAGCGCGACAAACTGCCTGCCTTGCCAGATGACGAGTATTATCACGCTGACCTGATCGGGCTTGAAGTGTTTGACACGGGTGGCGTGTCAATGGGACGGGTCAAGGCGGTGCTCAATCACGGCGCGTCGGATCTGTTGGAGCTTGTGACGCCCGGCCGCAAGGGCGCTGTGCTTTTGCCCTTTACGCAAGCCATTGTTCCGACTGTCGATCTGGCAGCGCGCCGGATCATTGCTGATCCGCCCGAAGGGTTGATCGAGTAATGGAACGTCCACGCCGCGCGGCCGGTCGTCTGGCCATTTCCCCTTCTTTCGCCCCGCGTGATCTGGACAAGCGTGGCGTGCCTGCCATGGCATGGCAGGCGCGGATCATCACGTTGTTCCCTGAGGCCTTTCCGGGTGTTTTGGGTCTGTCCTTGACCGGGCGCGCACTGAGTGAAGGGCGCTGGGGACTGGAGGCGATTGATCTGCGCCCTTTTGGAACAGGCAAGCACCGCAATGTCGATGATACCCCCGCAGGTGGCGGCGCGGGAATGGTGTTGCGCGCCGATGTTCTGGGGCGCGCGATTGAGGCGGCGATGCGTGGCACGCCAACGGATCGCGGCGCATGGCCGCTGGTTTGCCTAAGCCCGCGCGGGCGCCCGTTCACGCAGGCAACTGCCCGGCGTTGGGCGGATGCGCGCGGCATTACGATGCTGTGTGGCCGGTTTGAAGGCGTTGACCAGCGGGTGATTGATCATTTCGGGATTGAAGAAGTGTCCTTGGGCGATTTCGTCATGACCGGGGGCGAGATTGCAGCGCAGGCGATGATAGATGCTACGGTGCGTCTGTTACCGGATGTTCTGGGGAATGCGGCCTCAATCGAGGATGAAAGCTTTTCGGACGGGCTGCTGGAGCATCCGCAATATACCCGCCCTGCCGACTGGGCAGGGCAAGCAATTCCACCGGTCTTGATGTCAGGCAATCACGCGGAAATTGCACGCTGGCGTCAGGAACAGGCCGAGGCTCTGACCCGTGCTCGCCGCCCCGACCTGTGGGCAGCATGGCAGGCGCGCAAGTCGCAGGATTAGCGGTTGTCGCGCGTGATCAGGGCACCAAGCCCTTGCATCAGCGGCTCGAATACCGGGAAAGACGTGGCAATCGGGCCACCGTCATCGACGGTGATCGGCGCGCGTGCGGCAAGCCCAAGGCACAGAAAGCTCATGGCGATGCGGTGGTCGAGATGGCTTTGCACCGTGGCGCCGCCTGGCACGCCATCTGGCCCCATGCCGTGCACGGTCAGGCTGTCTTCCGTCTCGCTGATGCGCACGCCGCAGGCTTCCAGTCCGCGTGCCATTGCATCGATGCGGTCCGATTCCTTGACCCGCAATTCTTTGATGCCACGCATGATCGTGTCGCCTTCGGCGGTGGCGGCGAGGGCTGCAAGCACAGGGTATTCGTCAATCATGCTGGCGGCGCGTTCCGGGGGGACTTCGATTCCTTTCAGGGCCGAGTAACGCACGCGCAAATCGGCCACAGGCTCGCCCCCCTCTTCGCGCGGGTTTTCAAGCACAAGATCTGCGCCCATATCCTGCAATGTCAGAAAAATGCCATTTCTGGTGGGGTTTTGGCTGACTCCGGGCACCAGAATGTTCGAATTCGGCACAATCAGTGCTGCGCACACCGGAAAGGCCGCTGAGGACGGGTCGCGTGGGACAGCAACATTCTGACCCTGCAACTCGGGCTGGCCGGTCAGGGTGATGACACGGCCTTCGTCACTTTCTGCGACGCTGACCGTGGCCCCGAAGCCGCGCAGCATCCGCTCGGTATGGTCGCGGGTTGGTTCCTGCTCGATCACCATAGTCTGGCCCGGTGCGTTCAGACCCGCAAGCAACACCGCAGATTTGACCTGCGCCGAGGGCATGGGGACGCGGTAGCGCACCGGCACAGGGTCTGCCGCGCCAATCAGCGTCAGGGGCAGGCGGCCGCCGCGACGCGTGTGTGCCCGCGCGCCGAACAGCGCCAACGGATCGGTCACGCGGCCCATGGGGCGCTTGTTCAGGCTGGCATCGCCGGTGAATGTGGCGGTTATATCCGTGGTTGCCATTGCGCCCATGATGAGGCGCACACCGGTGCCGGAATTGCCGCAATCAATCACCTGCTCGGGTTCGGAAAAGCCGCCCACGCCCACGCCATGCACCGACCACTTACCGGGGCCATGCTGCGTAACCTCTGCGCCAAACGCGCGCATGGCGGTGGCGGTGTCCAGCACATCCTGCCCTTCCAGAAGCCCGGTTATCCGGGTTTCACCAACGGACAAGGCGCCAAGTATCAGCGCGCGATGCGAGATGGATTTATCACCGGGGACTTCGGCCACGCCCGAAAGGGGGCCGGATTTGCGGGCAGTCATGGGAAGTGCGGGGCCATGGCCGGACATGAGGCGCCTTTCGAACAAGAAATATTTGGGGCGCTGATACCGCACCCTGCGCGCCTCGTCCATGGGGCGCGGTCTTCTCTTTGGCATGTACGTGGCGTGGGGTCAGGTGTCTGCCAGCAGGGTGGTGATCTCGCTCAGGAACGCGTCAAGTTCGGCGCGCATGGCGGGGCTGCGCAAGCCTTCGATCCCGCCAAGCCCCTGTCCCAGCGTTTCGGCATACGCAACACGATTGGCGATCTGGCTTGTCGCAAGCTTCGCACTGAGCGCTTGCGCGGCTTCCAACACCTCTGCGCCAAGGCGCGTGCCCGCACGGGTGCGGTTCAGCACGACAAGTACGTCACGCCCTTCGCGCCGCGTCAGGTCCAGCACCCCGTCCGTGGCCCATAGATCGACATGGCTGGAGGCTACGGGCACCAGCACCAGATCGGCCACGCGCAGGGCAGGGCGCAGGTCGGAATCGGCCTTGGGCGGTGTGTCGATGATGACAAACTCAGCCATGTCGCGCAGCTTGCCGACTTCATAGCCGACACCCCACGCCGAGGCAGTGGAGAATTCCATATTCTCAGTGCGGCCAAGGTCATTGCGGGTCATGAACCATCGCCCAAGCGAACCTTGCGGGTCCGTATCGAGAAAGGCCACAGTGTGGCCAGCGCGGGCCAGCATCACGCCCAGATTAACTGCCAGCGTGGTCTTGCCGCTGCCGCCCTTCTGTTGCGCAACTGTAATTACCTTGCCCTTGGCCATGATCCGCACCCTTTGCCTTGATCGCTCACCGCTTTCGCTGCGGTGCAGCATAAATGAGTTTTCCACAGGATGCACGCGCAAATTTCAGGCGCGCTCATCCTTGGGCGAGCCCATGACAACCATGGTGGTGATCCGGTCAAGAAATGGGAATGCGCCCATGTAGTCTGTGTGAAACTGCTTGTAGGCGGCCAGATCGCGTGCCTCGACGCGCAGCAGATATTCGACAGTGCCGGTAATGTTGTGACATTCGCGCACTTGCGGGGCGGCTTGCATCAGGCGTTCAAACTCGGCCTGTGCAGCTTTGGTGTGTTTCGACAAACCGACCGTCACATAGGCGATAAAGCCAATGCCGGTCTGTGCAGTGTCGATGACCGCGCGGTAGCCTGTAATGACACGCTGGCGCTCCAGATCCTGAACGCGGCGCAGGCACGCCGAAGGCGAGAGGCCCACGCGGTCTGCCAGTTCGATATTCGAGATGCGACCCTCTTTCGTAAGGATACGCAATATCTGCTCTGATCTTTTGTCAAGCTCGCTCATATATTGCAGAAAATACCTTCTTGTTGCAGCATTTGCAATATATGGCGGGCCAAACTGCGCTAACCCAGTGTCAGGAAAAGGATTGCCCTGATGAGCTTGGAACTGTTTCTTGCATTGATTGCATTTGCATTTGTCACATCGGTCACTCCGGGGCCGAACAACGTGATGCTTTTGGCATCGGGGGTGAATTACGGGTTTCGCCGGACTGTGCCGCATATGGCAGGGGTTGCGATTGGACATGCGGTGATGGTGTTTCTGGTCGGCATCGGGCTGATGGGAATTTTTATTGGCTACCCCCCCGCTCAGACAGGACTCAAAGTTATCTCGGCCATCTATATGCTGTGGCTGGCGTGGAAAATCGCCACGGCTGCACCGCCTGCGGGCGCGCAGGCAACCGGGCGCCCGCTGACCTTTATTCAGGCGGCGGCATTCCAATGGGTCAATCCGAAGGCATGGATCATGTCACTGGGCGCAGTCACACTATATGCACCGGGGCAGGAATGGGGGGCCGTTGCGTGGGTTGCTTTCGGGTTTCTGAGCGTAGGGTGGACGACGACGGTCATCTGGACTGTGCTGGGTTTGGGGTTGCGCCGGTTTTTACAAAAACCCGTTGCATTGCGGGTGTTTAATTTCACGATGGCGGCTTTGTTGATCGCATCTCTTGTGCCGGTCCTTTTGCACACGTGAACAGGCGCTGGGCGCGCAACGTGTGCGCCCGTTCCATGACCTGCCCGCGAACCCGAATGCCGCGCTAGCGAAGGCCAAATGCCTTTAATTTGGGCAGATCCTGTCAGACGCCTTTACATTCTCCCTGCTTGCGCATTTGATGAAGGCAAGTCAGGGAGCAATTGAAAACATGGCAGAACCCTTCTTCAACGAGATGTATGATGCAAGCGGGCTGCGCGCGCCTTATCGGATGCTGGAAGGTTGGCATCGCAACATGCCTGCTGAATTTCGCGCCATCAAACAGGCCGAGGCCGAAGACCTTTTTCGCAGATACGGCATTACATTCGCTGTCTATGGCGAAGGGGGCGACCCGGATCGCCTGATCCCGTTTGACATGTTTCCGCGTGTCTTCGCGGCGGATGAATGGCGCAGGCTGGAACGCGGGATCAAGCAACGCGCGCGCGCGCTGAATGCGTTTCTGTCGGATGTGTATGACCGGGGCGAGATTATTCGCGCAGGCCGCATTCCCGCCGATTTGGTCTATCGCAACGAGGCTTATGAAATCGCTGTGGCCGGTTTTCGCCCGCCTTTAGGGGTGTTCAGCCATATTGTCGGCATTGATCTGGTGCGCACAAGTGCAGACCAGTTTTATGTGCTGGAAGACAATTGCCGCACGCCGTCGGGCGTGTCCTATATGTTGGAAAACCGCGAAGTCATGATGCGCATGTTTCCACATCTGTTTCAGGAAAACCGCGTCGCCCCTGTAGAGGGGTATGCCGGGCTGCTCAAGCGGACCTTGGCCTCTGTCGCGCCCGCGAAATGTGACCGCGACCCGTGCGTGGTGCTGCTGACACCGGGGCATTTCAATTCCGCCTATTACGAGCACAGCTTTCTGGCCGATCTGATGGGGATTGAGCTGGTTGAAGGGCAGGATTTGTTCGTCGATGGCGATTTCTGCTGGATGCGCACGACGGAAGGCCCAAAAAAGGTTGATGTCATCTATCGCCGCATTGACGATGCCTTTCTCGACCCGCTGTGCTTTCGCCCAGAATCGACACTGGGTGTGCCGGGGTTGATGAATGTCTATCGTTCTGGCGGGGTGACGATCTGCTCGGCCCCCGGTGCTGGTGTCGCCGATGACAAGGCGATCTATACCTACGTGCCCGAAATGATCCGCTTCTATCTGGGCGAGGCACCTATTCTTGAGAACGTGCCGACATGGCAATGTGCCAAGCCTGATGAGCTGAAATATGTGCAGGAAAATCTGGCCGAACTTGTGGTCAAGGAAGTGCACGGCTCAGGCGGGTATGGCATGCTTGTAGGCCCGAAATCCGACAAGGCCACCATCGCCACATTCGCCGCCAAACTGGCCGCGAATCCGTCGAACTATATCGCCCAGCCCACGCTTGCGCTGTCGACCTGCCCCACATTCGTCAACGAAGGGATTGCGCCGCGACATGTCGATTTGCGCCCTTACTGCCTTGTTGGGCGCGATGTCGAACTGGTGCCGGGCGGGCTTACACGTGTTGCTTTGACCGATGGCTCTCTGGTGGTGAATTCCAGTCAGGGTGGCGGCGTCAAGGACACCTGGGTCATCGCGGAGGAATGAAATGTTAAGCCGCACAGCCGCCAATCTGTTCTGGATGACCCGCTATCTGGAACGTTCGGAAACCACCGCCCGTCTGCTTGATCTGGGCTTTCGCAACGCGCTTTTGCCCAATGCGGGCGGGGGGTTTCGCAATGAATGGAGTGCCATTCTGCAAAGCAAGGGAACATTGCAGCAATTCTCGGACAAATACGGGGACCTGGTGCAGCGCAATGTCGAAAGCTTCTTGTTCTTCGACCTTGAGAACCCGTCCTCTGTTGCAAGCTGTATCACCGCTGCACGCGAGAATGCGCGCATCGTGCGCACGGCGCTGACCTCTCAGGTGTGGGACGCGATCAATACCAGCTTTCAGGAACTAAAGGCGCTGACGCGGCGCGAACGCTCCTCGCTGGAAGTGCCGGAATTGACCGACTGGACCTTGCGCACCGTCTCGCTGATCCGGGGGGCGATTGAGTCGACGCAGCTGCGCAATGACGGATATCGCTTCATGAATCTGGGCTATGCGGTCGAGCGTGCGGACAACACTGCCCGCCTGCTGGATGTGAAATATTATGTGTTGCTGCCCTCGGTCGCGTATATCGGGTCGGGGTTGGACAATTACCAATGGACAACCTTGTTGCGCGCCTTGTCTGCGCATCGGGCTTATAACTGGGCCTATGGCGGCGAACTCAGTGCCGCGCAGATTGCGCATTTCCTGATCCTGAACCCGAAATTTCCGCGCTCGCTTCTAACATGCTGCCTTGAGGTGAACGAGCATCTTGATCATCTTGGGCGGATTTATGGGCGATCCAGCCCCGCGCAAGAAGCCGCGCGCGCCTTGCTGGCTGAATTGGCCGAAGCACGGACAGAAGATGTCTTTGACGAAGGGTTGCACGAATTCCTGACGCGCATGATTTCGGAATATGCGGGGCTTGGTCAGTGCATCAGCGACCAATATCTGACGGGAGAAGCAAGATGATCCTGACAGTCTCGCACAAGACACGTTACGACTTCGCAACTCCCGTTCGCGGGATCATCCAGAGTCACCGCCTGACCCCCGCGAAATGCGAGGGTCAAAAGATCATCGAATGGTCGGTCGATGTTCCGGGCGCAACGATGGGGGAATTGTTCCGCGACGGGGCAGGGGATTATATCCAGACAGTGTCGCTGCGTATGCCGGTCAGTCATATTGAGGTGACCGTCAGCGGCAAAGTCGAGACGACAGACACATCCGGTGTGTTGCGCGGCCACCGCGAACGCGTGCCCCCGCGCGCCTATTTGCGCCACACCCTGCGCACCGAAGCCAACCGCGCCATCCGCGATCTGGCCGAAGCCGCACTGGAGGGCCAGCAAAACGCATCGGAACTGGAGCGCGCGCATCGACTTGCTGCCGCTGTGGCCGACGCATTGCCATATCGCCCCGGCGCCACCCATGCCCATACCACTGCGGCCGAGGCCATGACCGAAGGCGCGGGCGTGTGTCAGGACCACGCGCAGGTTCTGATTGCCTGCGCGCATGTCGCCAATTTGCCTGCGCGCTATGTCTCGGGTTATCTGAATGCCACTGAAGACGGCGCGCCGCATGAGGCAAGCCACGCATGGGCAGAGATTTTTCTGGATGGTCTGGGATGGGTGGGTTTCGACGCCTCGAACAAGTGTTGCCCCAACGAGCATTATATCCGCCTTGGGTCAGGACTGGATGCTGAAGATGCGGCCCCAATTCGCGGGCTGGTTCTGGGGGGATCGGAAGAATCGCTGGACGTGACCGTCTTGATCGAGGCGCAGCAACAGTGACAACGCTTGCACCTGCGCTGCGACAGCGCTACCTGTTCAGCCTTGGTCTTGTCAGGGAATTTTTGTGATGACCTACTGTGTCGGGCTTTTGCTGAATGCGGGGCTTGTCTTGCTGTCGGATACCCGAACGAACGCGGGTCTGGACAATATATCGACATATCGCAAGATGTTCACCTTCGAGGAGCCGGGCGAGCGTGTCATCATCATGATGACAGCCGGAAACCTGTCGGTAACGCAGACAACGCTTGCACGCCTGACTGAGGAAATCGCTGACCCTGACGCGACGCATGAAACGTCGATCATGAAGGCCGACAATATGCTCGATGTCGCCACGATGGTGGGCGAAATGCTGTCGCGTGTCACGGCGGAAACCAAGGTTCGCATGGACCGGATGAACCAAAGTGCAAGCGCGTCCATGATCGTTGCGGGTCAGCGCAAGGGCGGGCGTATGCGCCTGTTCCTGATCTACCCCGAAGGCAATTTCATTGAGGCGACCGAAGACACGCCTTATTTGCAGATTGGCGAGCATAAGTATGGCAAACCTATTCTGGACCGCGTCATCAGCGCCGATACGCCACTGGTAGATGCACGCAAGGCTGTGCTTTTGTCGATGGATTCAACCTTGCGATCGAACTTGAGTGTGGGAATGCCGCTGGATATGGCCGTGATCGAAACCGATGCCTTGCGCATTACCGAGCATCGCCGGATCGAGGCGAATGACGAAGAATTCGCTGCCATGTCGGCGGCATGGTCACAAGCGCTGCGCGACGCCTTCATTCAGATCAGGTGATCGTCGACGTGAGTGTCTGACAATTCCTGCGCCAGAAACCGCTCGAACGCATCCAGATTGACAGCCTCGAATTGCCCGAAGGCCTGCATCCAGATACTGGCCTCTCGCAAGGCGTCCGGTTCCAGCTTGCACCATTTCACGCGTCCGCGCTTTTCCTGACTGATCAACCCGGCAGCGGCCAGAATGCCAAGATGCTTTGAGATCGCGGCAAGCGACATGGAAAATGGGTGCGCGACATCGGTGACGGCCATGTCATCTTCCAGCAACATCGCCAGTATGGCGCGCCGCGTCGGATCGGCAAGCGCCGTGAATATCTGGTCAAGGCTGGGCGGTGGTATGCTGTGCATGTCCCTGTTCTGAGCGGTTGTTATGGGAAGGTCAACTGTTTGGTTGAATATGCCGCAATGCCGAAACGCAGGACGTCGTGGGCAAAGGAAAATCTCATGGCGGCGCTAAAGTAAATGAAATCAAATGGATGGGTTCAATTTTGCAACTGCATATCCAGCTTGACTCTATGCGCCTCGCTGCATAGTTATCGCGCAACTTGCAGCCGGAGGTGGCGAGCATGACCAAGCGTGACGAGATGGAGCAGCTTAAGGCTCTCGGTGACCGGATCGCCAAGGTGAAAGCTTCGCACGAGCCACCCAAGGCTGCGCAGGATCATCACTCGATGGCCCAGATTGGCTGGCGAATGGTGATCGAGCTGGTGTCCGGTTTGGGCATTGGTGCGGCAATCGGATACGGGCTTGATGTGCTCTTTGGTACATTGCCCATTTTTCTGGTGCTGCTGACATTACTGGGCTTCGCGGCGGGCATTAAAACGATGCTGCGATCGGCGCGAGAGTTCGAGATCGGAACAGACAAGGCGACCCCGCCAAAAGCGGGTGCGGAACAAGGGGACAAGACCAGTGGCGGGTGAAAATGGTGGCCTTGAAATCAGGCCGATGGACCAGTTTGAAGTCAAGGCGCTGTTCGGTGGCGATGTCAGCTGGTATACGCCGACCAATGTGACGCTTTGGATGGCGCTTACAGTTGTCGCCGCATCAGTCCTTATGATCTATGGCGCACGTGGTCGCGCTTTGGTTCCAAGCCGTGCGCAATCTGCCGCAGAAATGACTTACGGCTTCATCTATAACATGGTCAAAGACGTGGCAGGACACGACGCGGTGCGCTTTTTCCCGCATGTCTTTACGCTGTTCATGTTCGTGCTGTTTGCCAACCTTCTGGGGCTGATCCCGTTCGCCTTTACCACAACGTCGCATATTGCGGTGACAGCGGTTCTGGCCTTCACGGTGTTCCTGTCGGTTACGGCATTGGGGTTCATCCTGAACGGCACCAAGTTTCTTGGCCTGTTCTGGGTTAGCTCTGCACCGCTGGCCTTGCGGCCGGTTCTGGCGCTGATCGAGTTGATTTCCTACTTTGCACGCCCCATCAGCCATTCCATTCGTCTTGCCGGTGCCATGATGGCCGGGCATGCCGTGGCAAAGGTGTTCGCAGGTTTTGCGGGCGCATTGGGTGCCGCATTCTTCGTGCCGGTTCTGGCTGTTACCGCGCTCTATGCTTTGGAGCTGCTGGTCGCTGTGATCCAGGCGTACGTCTTCACCATTCTGACTTGTGTGTACCTCAAGGACGCACTGCATCCGTCACACTGACGGGCGTATCCGGTCGAATACCAAATCCAGCCAATTCCAACTCAAGGAGAAATGATATGGAAGGCGATATCGCAGAAATGGGCAAATACATCGGTGTTGGTCTGACCGCCATTGGTATGGGCGGCGCGGCAATCGGTGTGGGCAACATTGCTGGCAACTTCCTGTCGGGTGCCCTGCGCAACCCGTCGGCGGCTGCTGGTCAGACAGCCATGCTGTTCATCGGCATTGCGTTCGCAGAAGCTCTGGGGATCTTTTCGTTCCTCGTCGCTCTGCTGCTGATGTTTGCTGTCTAAGCGCTTCCCGACTATATCCTTATGCCCGAGGGGGCCACGTGGCCCCTTCGGTGAATTCAGGGCTTAGGGGGACGACATGGCAGAGACTGCCGCTTCGGGGCCAGGTATGCCCCAACTAGACGTATCCACCTTTTCGAACCAGATTTTCTGGCTTATCGTCACTTTGGTGGTTCTTTATTTCATTATGTCGCGCGTGGCACTACCACGTGTGGCGGCTGTGTTGGCTGATCGTCGCGGCACAATCACCAGCGACATCGCTGCGGCAGAAGAATACAAGCTGAAGGCGCAGCAAGCAGAAGAAGCCTATAACAAGGCTTTGGCTGATGCGCGCGCGGAAGCAGGTCGTATCGTAGATGCGGCCAAGGCTGAAATGCAGGCGGAACTTGATGTTCAACTTGCCAAGGCCGATGCCGAGATTTCTGCCAAAGCGGCAGAGTCAGAGCGCCGCATCCGCGAGATCCGCGATAGTGCGATGGATATGGTGTCTGATGTGTCAAAAGACGTGACCTCGGACATCCTGAATGTCTTCGGTGCCAAAGCGGATGCACGCAGTGTGACCGCTGCTGTAGATGCGCGCCTGAAAGGGGATGCTTGATGTTGCGATTGTCTATTCTCGCGGCAACTATTGCCAGTCCCGCACTTGCAGCCCCAGCGGGAAAGCCTTTCTTCTCGCTGTATAACACCGACCTGATCGTCTTGATGGCGTTTGTCATTTTCGTTGGCATCCTGATTTACTTCAAGGTGCCCGCGAAGGTGACAGGTCTGCTGGATAGCCGCGCAGTCGGCATTCAGTCCGAACTGGACGAAGCCCGCCGTCTACGTGAAGAAGCGCTGGCGTTGCACGCGTCGTTCGAGCGCAGACATGCCGAGGTCAAGGGCGATGCCGCGCGCATTGTCGAAAAGGCCAAGGCGGATGCACAGATGGCAGCAGAGCAAGCCAAGGCAGATATCGAAGCCTCGATCATCCGCCGCCTGAAGGGCGCCGAGGATCAGATCGCCTCTGCCGAGGCGGCCGCGATCCGTGATGTGCGCAACAAGGCGGTTGCCGTAGCGATTGCTGCGGCGGGCGATGTGTTGGCAAAGCAAATGGATGCAGAGCGCAGTGATGCCTTGTTCCAGAAAGCGGTTTCTGCGGCGCAGGAACATTTGCACTAAGCTGCTTGTCACAAAGCATAGCAAGATTGAAAAACCCGGCATCTCGCCGGGTTTTTTTTATGTGCTACATGGCCCGCGCATGTTCAAAGCGCAGTCGCGCGATTTCCTCGTTCTTTTCACTGCGCTGAAGGTCGCTCATCAGCTCTTTCACATAGTCCAGATGCGCTTGCGCTGCATCGCGCGCGCCAGCCGGGTCACGCTGTTGCAGGGAATTGTTGATCGCGCGGTGCTGGTTCAGCAACTCATCGCGTGTTCCGCGCTGCCGAAAGATCATCTGGCGATTATAGAATACCCCTTGATGCAGCAGGTTGAACATGGCGCGCATCATGTGAAGCATGATGATGTTATGCGATGCCTCGACGATTGACAGGTGAAATTCAGCATCAAGCCGTGCTTCCTCAGTGGGATCGCGGCTGAGATGCGCTTCTTCCATTTTCTGAAAAATGGTGTCGATAACCTTCAAATCCATGCCCGACCCAAGGCGCGCAGCGCGTTCGGCAGACATCCCCTCCAGATCACGGCGAAAGCTGATATAATCGAACAGGGCGGCATCATGGCTTGCGAACAAACTGACCAGCGATTCCGAGAAGGCAGAATCCAGCAGCTCCGCCACATAAATTCCGGCCCCCGCCTTGGTTGTCAGCAGCCCGCGCGCCTGCATTTCCGACACAGCGTCGCGCAACGACGGGCGCGAAACCCCCATTTTCTCTGCAAGTTCGCGTTCTGACGGCAGGCGCTCGCCGGGCCGTAAAATGCCACGCAGGATCAACAACTCAATCTGCCGAACGACACTATGAGACAGTTTCTCGGGTTGAATACGCTGAAACGGCATTTGGGTCTGCGCCTTGGGACTGCATCGGACATTCGCGGTTTGCCCGGAAATTACACAGGTATTGGTAAAAAGATATGACCGCTTTGGACGATTAGCAATAAAAAAAGGCCAGTCCCAAGACTGGCCTTTCGTATCATGCTTCCGAAATCAGGCGGGCTGATGTGGCCGGATGAAGATTTCAACGCGGCGGTTCTGCGCTCTGCCAGCGGGTGTGTTGTTGTTGGCAACCGGTTGCGTCAGGCCCCGTCCTTGGGTCTGGATGCGATTTGATGCCACGCCTTGGCTGCGCAAGACTTGCGCAACAGACCCTGCACGCCGCTCAGACAGACTTTGGTTATATGCCGCAGAGCCGGTATTGTCTGTGTGGCCAACCACGATCACATCGCTGCGCGGGAAGTTCACAAGATTGGTCGAAATCGCGCGCAGATCATTTTGCAGGTCGGGTCGCAGGGTCGCACTGTCGGTTGCGAACAGAAGGTCTTGCGGCAATGTCAGGATCAGTTCCTGTCCGGTATTGCGGATATCGACATTGTCGCCCAACTGGCGACGAAGCTCGGCTGCTTGACGGTCAAGTTGCTGACCAATCAGTGCGCCGGCTGTCCCGCCGATGACGGCCCCAGCAGCAGCACGGCGCGCGCTTCCGTCGCCTGTGGCCGCACCGATAACGCCGCCTACGGCCGCGCCTGTCAGAGCGCCACCCACTGTGCGATTCTGCATGTTGTTCGGGTCTGGCTCGCACGCCGCCAAAACCATCACAGCTGCACCAAGCGACATGGCCGCTACAGATACCTTCATCAAACTATCCTCCAAAAGGTCCAGAACTGGATATACACTCACATAACGCACAAGGTCATGTCACGTTCCCTTTATTTTTTGTTTTTCTTTTTGGCCTGCAAGGGTCACGTAAGGATCGGGTGCGTCGCGTCGCGCCGCGCTGCCTCCCAAGCCAGCATGGCTCGCTTGCGTGGCAGCCCCCAATGATACCCGCCAAGCCCGCCACCGCTGGCGCGCAGGCACCGATGGCAGGGCAGCAGAAACCCGATTGGGTTGCGCCCGACCGCAGTCCCAACCGCGCGGGCCGCACTGTCCGAGCCGATGGCCTTGCCGATATCGCCATAGGTGGTCACTTCGCCAGAGGGCACTTGCAGCAGCGCTTCCCACACCTTGATTTGAAAGGGGGTGCCGATGAGATGCAGGTGCGCCTGACCAGATTGCGCGAAGGCCGCCATCACATGTGGTTCGGCGGCCTGAGTATCTTCAACATACTGCGCTTTGGGCCAGCGCTGCATCATGTCGGCCAAGATATCAGCTTGCTGGCCCGCATCGGCAAAGGCCAACCCACATAGGCCCCGCGCTGTCGCCATGCCAAGGGCTTGGCCAAAGGGGGTCTCGAACCAGCCATAGTGAATGCTCAACCCGTCGCCACGGCGGGCATACTCTCCCGGTGTCATGGCTTCCCAACGCAAAAACAGATCATGCAACCGCGCCTGACCTGACAGGCCCACCGAATGCGCCGCCTGCATCGTGGTCATGTGTTGCGACAGCAGTGTTCTTGCGTGGTCCAATATCAGATATTGTTGGTACCGCTTGGGCGAGACACCTGCCCATTGGCTGAAAACCCGCTGAAAATGCGCTGGACTCATCCCCATCTGCTGCGCAAGTTCGGCCAAACTGCGCTGTGCACCGCCCGGCGCGTCGATCAATGTGATCGCGCGTTCGATCACGTGGTAATGATAACGGGCATCCTGCATGCTGGCGTCATCCATAGCGATCCTCCTGACAGCTTTAGGTTCACGCTAAACCAGCAAAGCCGCTTGCGCGACCCGAAAGCTGCGCAAACGTGCCATTGCAACCGCTTCACAAGTGAAATACGACTTTGCAAACTGCTGAAAATATGGGCGCGCGAGATGAAGCTGGGGCTGTTCTTTTTGGTGATCGGCTATCTGCTGAGCCAGTTCTACCGCTCATTTCTGGCGGTATTGTCAGGGCTTTTGCAGGTCGATATCGGTGTCAGCGCGGATGATATGGCGCTGTCCTCGGGGCTGTGGTTTCTGGTCTTTGCGGCCATGCAATTGCCGGTAGGCTGGGCGCTGGACCATTTCGGGCCACGGCGGACAACAGCGATTTTGCTAGGCTTTGGTGGCACTGCAGGGGCAATCCTGTTTGCGGCTGCACAGAATGCACTGCATCTGCATCTAGCGATGGCGCTGCTGGGCATTGGCTGTGCGCCTGTGCTGATGGCCTCTTACTACATTTTCGCGCGCAGCTTCCCGCCCGCGATTTTTGCGACCCTTGCCGGTGCCGTGATCGGCTTTGGCTCTCTGGGCAATATTCTGGGGGCGCTTCCTATGGCATGGGCGGCCGAGATGTTTGGTTGGCGCACCTCGATCCTTGCGATTGCCGCTGTGACTGCGCTGGTCTCTGCGGTCTTGTGGGTGGTCATCCAAGACCCCCCCAAAGCCGAGACGCCACAGGGTGCCACCGGCAGTGTGTTCGACTTGCTGCGCATTCCCGCGCTTTGGTTTCTGATCCCGCTGCTGATTGTCAACTACGCCCCGGCTGCCGGGTTGCGTGGGCTTTGGGTCGGCCCATACTATGCCGATCTGCACGCGGCGAGTGCGACGGGTATCGGGAATGTTACCTTGCTGATGGCCTTGGCGATGATTGCGGGCAATTTCGCTTACGGCCCGCTTGACCGGTTGCTGGGCACGCGCAAGGGGGTGATCCTTGCGGGTAATCTGGCCGGTGCGGTCTGTCTTGGCCTGCTGTGGCTGTTTCCGCTGGCCGGATTCTGGCAAGCGGCAATTCTCTTTGCGGCAGTCGGGTTTTTCGGGGCATCTTTCCCGATGATGATGGCCCATGGCCGCAGCTTCATTCCAGCGCATATGACGGGGCGGGGCGTGACGCTGCTGAATCTGTTCTCCATCGGTGGGGTCGGGGTGTTGCAGGTGATCAGCGGGCGTGTGCATGCGCTGGCCCCTGCACAGCCGCCAGAAGCTGCCTATCAGGCATTGTTCCTGTTCTTCGGTCTGCTGCTGTTGATCGGGTGCATAATATACGCCTTCTCGACCGACCGAACCGATTAGCGCCCTTCACCTTTCGCTGTATTTGCGATATGCCGCCCGCGACGTGTGAAAAGGAGAGGCCAACATGGGCTACAAGATCGTCGTCGTAGGTGCCACAGGCAATGTGGGCCGCGAAATGCTGAATATCCTGGCCGAACGGGAATTCCCGGTCGACGAGATCGCGGCGCTGGCGTCGCGCCGCTCGATGGGGACCGAGGTCAGCTTTGGCGACAAAACGCTTAAATGCCAGGATCTTGACCAGTTTGATTTTACCGGATGGGACATCGCCTTGTTCGCCATCGGGTCCGATGCGACCAAGAAATATGCCCCCATCGCGGCCAAGACAGGCTGTGTGGTGATCGACAATTCGTCGCTCTATCGCTATGATCCCGATGTGCCGCTGGTTGTGCCGGAAGTGAACGCCGAGGCTGTTGACGGCTACACCAAGAAAAACATCATCGCCAACCCGAATTGCTCGACCGCGCAAATGGTGGTGGCGCTCAAGCCCCTGCACGACCGCGCTAGGATCAAGCGGGTGGTGGTCAGCACCTATCAATCCGTGTCCGGTTCCGGCAAGGAAGCGATTGACGAGCTTTGGAACCAGACCAAAGGGATTTATGTGCCCGGTCAGGAAGTGGCCCCTTCGGTCTATCCCAAGCAGATTGCGTTCAACGTGATCCCGCATATCGACGTTTTCCTTGACGATGGATCGACCAAGGAAGAATGGAAGATGGTCGCTGAAACCAAGAAAATCATGGACAAGTCGATCAAAGTTACGGCGACTTGCGTGCGCGTACCTGTCTTCGTGGGTCATTCAGAAGCCATCAATATCGAGTTTGAGGATTTTCTGGACGAGGAAGAGGCCCGCGATATTCTGCGCGAAGCGCCCGGTATTCTGGTGATCGACAAGCGTGAAGACGGTGGCTACATGACGCCGGTGGAATGCGTGGGCGAGTATGCGACTTATATCAGCCGCATCCGTCAGGATTCGACCATCGATAACGGTCTGAATATCTGGTGTGTCTCGGACAACCTACGCAAGGGTGCCGCGCTGAATGCGGTCCAGATTGCCGAAGTCTTGGGGAATCGTTGCCTGAAGAAAGGCTAAGCCTCTCGGTCATGACACAAAAAGAGGCGCGGGCAATCAGCCCGCGCCTTTTGCGATTTTGGTCATCATGTCTCGAATTGGTGCTGGCGTTTCCGATCGGAAAACCCCGCGGCGCATCCGACGCGCGAAATGTCGCAATCGCAGCTGTCTGGTGGTTTGCAGCCAGATATAGCGGACTTGAGCGACACAAAGCCGCAGGGAATTTGACATGACATTCAAGACTGACATCGAAATCGCACGCGAAGCGACAAAACTGCCAATTCAGGAAATTGGCGCGAAACTGGGTATTCCAAGCGAACACCTGCTGCCCTTTGGCCACGACAAGGCCAAGGTCAGCCAAGAGTTCGTGGCCGATGCGCGCGAGCGCAAGCGCGGCAAGCTGATCCTTGTCACCGCGATCAACCCGACGCCTGCGGGCGAGGGAAAGACCACAACAACTGTGGGCTTGGGCGACGGGCTGAATGCCATTGGCAAACGCGCGGCGATCTGTATTCGTGAAGCCTCGCTTGGTCCGAATTTCGGCATGAAGGGCGGCGCCGCGGGCGGGGGCTATTCGCAAGTGGTGCCGATGGAGGATATGAACCTTCATTTCACCGGTGACTTTCATGCGATCACTTCGGCGCATAATCTGCTGTCGGCCATGATCGACAACCACATCTATTGGGGCAACGAGCTGGAGATTGACGAGCGCCGCATCACATGGCGCCGTGTGATGGACATGAACGACCGCGCGCTGCGCGATATGGTCGTCTCGCTCGGGGGGGTGTCCAACGGGTTCGCGCGCCAGACCGGGTTCGACATTACAGTTGCATCCGAAGTCATGGCGATCTTGTGTCTTGCCGCCGATCTGGAAGACCTGCAACGCCGCCTTGGTGATATTGTGATCGCATACCGGCGCGACAAGACCCCGATCTATTGCCGTGATATTTCCGCAGAGGGTGCGATGACCGTGTTGCTGAAAGACGCGATGCAGCCCAATCTAGTGCAGACATTGGAGAATAACCCCGCCTTTGTGCATGGCGGCCCGTTTGCAAACATCGCGCATGGCTGCAATTCGGTTGTGGCAACACAGACTGCGCTGGGTCTGGCGGATTATGTGGTGACTGAGGCCGGATTCGGCGCGGATCTTGGGGCGGAGAAGTTCTTTAACATCAAATGCCGCAAGGCTGGGCTGAAACCTGCGGTGGCGGTGATCGTGGCCACTGTACGTGCGATGAAGATGAATGGTGGCGTGGCAAAAGCCGACCTTGGTTCGGAAAATGTCAGCGCCGTTGAGAAAGGCTGCCCAAATCTGGGTCGCCATATTGAGAATGTGAAATCGTTTGGGGTGCCGGTGGTGGTGGCGATTAACCATTTCCACTCGGATACTGACGCCGAAGTTGAGGCGGTGAAAGACTATGTTGCCTCGCTTGGGTCAGAGGCGATCCTGTGTCGCCATTGGGCCGAAGGGTCCAAGGGGATCAGCGAGCTGGCAACCCGCGTGGCCGAGTTGGCCGATGGCGACTGGTCACAATTCGCGCCCCTTTATGGCGACGACATGCCGCTGTTCGAGAAGATCGAGACGGTCGCACGGCGCATCTACCGCGCAGACGAGGTTCTGGCGGATGCAAAGATCCGCAACCAGCTGAAAGAATGGGAGGCTGCGGGCTATGGGTCTTTGCCAGTGTGCATGGCCAAGACGCAATACTCCTTCTCGACCGATCCGAGCTTGCGTGGTGCGCCGACCAACCATTCGGTGCCTGTGCGCGAAGTGCGGCTGGCGGCCGGGGCAGGGTTCATCGTGGTTATCTGCGGTGAAATCATGACCATGCCGGGCCTGCCGCGCAAGCCTGCTGCGCAAACGATCCGCTTTAACGAGGAAGGGCTGATTGAAGGGCTGTTCTGACAGGTTGGGATGGTAGACGGCGCTCGCGCGCACAGCGCGCATCGCCCCGCCCACCATCCCGCAAAAGCGTCGCATTGCAACCCGACCGGAGGGAAGTTAGGACGCGAGCACATAACAAGATATGGTGTGCTGATGCGTCCCCCTTCTGAATGCCGCAACATGGCCGAGCTTCGTGATCAGATCGACAGGTTGGATCGCAAGCTGGTTGGGCTTTTCTCCGAGCGTGCGGCCTATATTGACCGCGCAGCCGAGTTAAAACCCGCAGAGGGTTTGCCGGCGCGGATCAACTCGCGTGTGACCGAGGTGCGCAACAATGTTCGCGCAGAGGCGCTTGCGCAGGGATGGGACCCGGAGTTGGCGGACAGTTTGTGGTCGCAGCTGATCGACTGGTCAATCGCGCGTGAAGAGAAAATTCTGGGACAAGATGAACAGGAATAGACACCATGACAGCTACCATACTTGACGGAAAAGAATTCGCCGCGCGCGTCCGCGCGAAAGTTGCAGATCATGTCACGCTGCTGAAAGAGAAACATTCTATCACGCCGGGTTTGGCTGTTGTTCTGGTCGGCGAAGATCCGGCGAGCCAGGTCTATGTCCGCTCAAAGGGGAAGCTGACCGTCGAAGTTGGAATGGCATCTTTCGAACATAAGCTGGATGCAGACACATCCGAAGCGGATCTTCTGGTGTTGATCGCCAGATTGAATGCTGATCCTGAAGTTCATGGCATTCTTGTGCAGTTGCCACTGCCCCCTCATCTGGATTCGGACCTTGTCATCAATTCAATTGACCCGTCCAAGGATGTTGACGGCTTTCACATTTCCAATGTTGGGCTGTTGGGAACAGGTCAGAAATCGATGGTGCCCTGCACACCTTTGGGCTGCCTGATGCTGCTGCGCGATCATCATGGCAGTTTGTCGGGGCTGAATGCTGTGGTGGTGGGCCGCTCGAATATCGTTGGCAAGCCGATGGCCCAGTTGTTGCTGGGGGACAGTTGCACTGTGACGATTGCGCATTCGCGCAGCAAGGATTTGCCCGCTATCTGCCAAGGGGCGGATATTCTGGTCGCCGCCGTGGGCCGCGCCGAGATGGTTCCGGGCGACTGGATCAAGCCTGGTGCCACTGTGATCGATGTGGGCATCAACCGGATTGAGCGCGATGGAAAGACCAAGCTGGTCGGGGACGTTCATTTTGACAGCGCAGCACAGGTTGCAGGGGCGATCACCCCGGTGCCGGGCGGGGTAGGGCCGATGACTATTGCCTGCCTGCTGGCCAATACGGTCACGGCCACCTGCCGCGCGCATGGACTGGCCGAGCCTGAGGGGCTGACCGTCTGACTTGGTGACGCGCGATGCCTGAAATCTGTGCAGCGCGGGGTCACTCCCGCGCTGCTGTCATTTCTGACCCCAACCGCTTCCATAGGTTGGCCGCATGTTTGTCGATCTCCAGCACCACCAGCAAGAGAATACCGGCGGCTGCACATTGCCCCACTTGCCAAACACTAAGCGCGACTGTGTCAAACAGCGTCTGCATGAAGGGCAGATAGGTGAAACCTGCTTGCAGCACGATCACAATGGCGATGGCGATCAGCACTGCGGGCGTGCCTTTCACGCCCTGCCAGCTGATCGACCACCCATGCCGGTAGCGCACGGAGAACAGGTAGAACACTTCCATCGCCACTAGCGTGTTCAATGCCATGGTGCGCGCCTCATCCAGACCTGCGCCCTGCATCTGTGCAAGGGCGAACTGGCCGAAAATCCCCATCGCAAACAGGATTGAAACCAGAAACACCCGCCACAGGATGAAGCGTGACAGGATTGGCGCATTGGCGCGGCGGGGGGGCTGGCGCATGATTGCGGCCTCGGGGCGCTCGAAGGCCAGCGACATGGCCAGCGCCACGGAACTGACCATATTGATCCACAGAATCTGCAAGGGCGTGATCGGCAACATCAACCCGAACAGAACCGCAATGATCAATGAGATCGACTCGCCGCCATTTACCGGCAGTAGAAAGGTGATGACTTTCTTCAAGTTGGCATAGACCGTGCGGCCTTGTTTTACAGCCTCGGCGATGGAGGCGAAATTGTCATCGGCCAAGACGAAATCGGACGCCTCGCGCGCGGCCTCGGACCCTTTTAACCCCATCGCAATCCCGGTATCGGCGCGTTTGAGGGCAGGGGCGTCGTTGACCCCGTCGCCCGTCATGGCCACGACCTGTCCGCGTGCCTGCAAGGCCTGCACCAGCCGCAGCTTATGTTCGGGCGAGGTGCGGGCAAAGACATCGGTGCGCTGGATTGCCGCTTCAAGCGCGGGGTCATCCATCTGGTCAATCTCGGCCCCGGTCAGGGGCTGGTCGGTCTGGTGCAACCCGATCTGGCGGCCGATGGCGGCAGCCGTGCCCGCATGATCGCCGGTGATCATTTTTACCGAAATTCCCGCGCTGTGACACTCGGCGACAGCGGCGATCACCTCGTCTCGGGGTGGGTCGATCAGGCCGACAAGGCCCAACAGCGTCAGCCCGCCTGCCACAGTATCATGGGTCAGGTCACTGCCCTTATGCGTCATCTGTGCAAGTGCCAGAACGCGCTGGCCATCATTGGCGATATGCGCGCTGGCGCTGTCCCAATAGGCCTTGTCCACCGGCTCTGGCCCGTCTGCGCCCAGTTGGGTGTCGCATTGCGCGAGTACGCGCTCTGGCGCGCCTTTCAGCAGCACAAGCCCGTCATGCAGGACCGCCATGTAGCGATAGCGTGCATCAAACGGAATGCTGGCTTGCGCACGGGGGCGTTTTGCGGGCTCGATACCCAGTTTGCCAGCAAAGGCCAGAAGCGCCCCTTCCATCGGGTCGCCTTCGACCCGCCAGCCCTTGTCGCCCTGTACGAGTGCTGCGGTGTTGCACAGGGCTGCGACCTGCGCCATGGACGAGAGGATGTTTTCGTCACCGCCCGCGACCTTGCCTTCGGGGGCATAGCCTTGGCCAGACACTTTGACGACGTCTTGGGCCGTGACCGCGCTGGCGACCATCATTTCGTTGCGCGTCAAGGTGCCTGTTTTGTCCGAGCAGATGGTCGAGACTGCGCCCAATGTCTCGATGATGGGCAGGCGGCGGATAATCGCATTGCGGCGCGCCATGGATTGCACGCCAATGGCCAAAGTCACTGTCAAAACGGCAGGCAACCCTTCGGGGATGGCCGCGACGAACAGACCGACAACAATCATGAACGCCTCGGCAAAAGGCATGTCGCGTAGCACAAGGGTGAAGGCCAGAATCCCGGTTGCCAACACAAGGATGAATCCGGTCAGGTATTTGGCGAATATTTCCATCTGGCGGATCAGCGGTGTCTTGAGGGTCTGCACATTGGACATCATGGTGCTGATGCGCCCGATTTCGGTTTTGTCGCCTGTCGCTGTAACCACACCCATCCCTGTGCCTTCGGCGACCATTGTGCCGCTGAACGCCATGGAGGTGCGATCGCCCAAGTCGGCCTCTGCGGCGACTGGGGCAGTGGCCTTGCGCACCGGAACGGATTCACCTGTCAGGATCGCTTCTTCCACTGTCATGCCTGATATTTCGATCAGGCGCAGATCGGCGGGCACTTTGTCGCCCGCCTCTAACAAGACAATATCGCCGGGCACCAGATCGGCACCCGCAACAGACATGCGCTGCCCGGCGCGCAGAATATTGGCCTTGGGTGCGAGCATGTCGCGCAGGGCGTCCAGCGCCGCTTCGGCCTTGCCTTCCTGCACAAAGCCTATGACAGCATTGATAACGACCACAGCCATGATAACGCCTGTGTCGATCCAGTGGCCCAGAAGTGCTGTGATGACAGCCGCCCCGATCAGCACAAGGATCAGCAGGTTGTTGAACTGCCGGGCCAATCGCGCCAATGGGCCGGGGCGCGGTGCGTCGGGCAGCTTGTTCAGGCCATATTCCGCACGGCGCGCGCTGGCCTGTTCAGGGTCAAGCCCATCGGCACTCGTATCAAGTTCGGCCAGAACTTTTTCGGCCGGAATCGTCCAGAAAGCCGTATTTTCCGTCATGAAGATTGTATTCCGTCTTTATGGCGCAGTGTATCCACCATCCACCAGATGGTAGCTGCCAGTGATAAAACTTGCACGTTCTGAGAGCAGAAAACAGGTCAGTGCTGAAACTTCTTCCGCTGTGCCGATGCGGCCCATCGGGTGAAGCCCGGCCAAGCCGTCCAGCATGTCCTTGCTCAGGTTATCGGTCAAAAGTGGCGTCTGGATGAAGGCGGGGCCGACGGAATTGATGCGAATGCCCTTTTGCGCGTATTCCATCGCGGCGGTTTTGGTGAGGCCCAGCAGCGCGTGTTTGGACGCCACATAGCCCGAGGAATTCGCAAATCCCACTGACCCAAGGATCGAGGCCATATTGACAATGGCACCGCCGCCCGCGCGCTCCATCGCCGGGATCTGGTAGCGCATTCCGTAGAACACGCCATTGAGGTTGATGTTGATCACCTGTTGCCACGCGTCAATCGGATATTCGCCTGTCGGGGCCTGTGCGCCGCCGATCCCTGCATTGTTTACGGCAAGGTGCAGCGCGCCGGTCTGCGTTTCGGCAAAAGCCACCAGCGCTTCCATCGCCTTCGGGTCCGAAACATCGGCGGCCAAAGGGGCTGCCTTTCCGCCCCGGTCAAGGATGGTTGCAACAGGGCGCGCGCAGCTTTCCTCGCTAAGGTCCGAGACGATGACGAAGGCGCCGCTTGCTGCAAGTTCCAGCGCAATTGCCTCGCCTATCCCAGAAGCGGCCCCTGTGACAATGGCAGTTTTTCCAGTGAAATCAAACATCTGTTCATCCTCTTGCTGCATGTGGTCTGGCTTCGCGGCCTGCTGCGGGCAGGCGGCATCAACGACACTATGTCAGACGGGGGCGGGCCTGTCCTTGCGCTGGCGCAATCATATGGCGAGTTGAACAAGTTTTTTCAAAAAGCAGTGGTGCCTGCGATTTACGCAGGCACCACGCGCGCTCAAGGGATCAGCCTGTCGATAATCAGATCGGCGGCCTGCTCGGCACTCATCGTCGTCGTATCAATGCGGATTTGCGCGGCCTCGGGCGCTTCATAGGGCGAATCGATCCCTGTGAAGTTCTTGAGTTGACCCGCGCGCGCTTTGGCATACAGCCCTTTCACGTCGCGCGCTTCGGCTTCCTCTAGCGGGGTGTCGATGAAAATCTCCATAAACTCGCCCGGTTGCATCATGCCGCGCACCATCTCGCGCTCTGACCGGAAGGGCGAGATGAAGGCGGTAATCACGATCAGCCCGGCATCGGTCATCAGCTTTGCCACCTCACCGACACGGCGGACATTCTCGACGCGGTCGGCATCGGTAAAGCCCAGATCCTTGTTCAGACCGTGGCGCACATTGTCGCCATCCAGTAGGAAGGTGTGGCGGTTCATGCGCGCAAGCTTGCGCTCTACGATATTGGCGATTGTGGATTTGCCCGACCCCGAAAGCCCAGTCATCCAAAGCACCATTGGTTTTTGGTTCTTCAGGCTGGCGTGATGGGTGCGGCTGATATCTGTCGCCTGCCAATGGATATTCTGGGCCCGCCGCAAAGCGAAATGGATCAACCCTGCGCCCACTGTGCGGTTCGTCATCTTGTCGATCAGGATGAAGCCCCCCAGATCGCGGCTTTCGCTATAGGGGGTGAAGGGGATATCGCGGTCGGTGGTGATATTGGCCACGCCAATCGCATTCAGGTCCAGCGACTTGGCGGCCAGATGTTCCATCGTGTTGACATTGACCTGATACTTCGGCTGCGCCACGGTCGCGCTGACAGTTTGCGGGCCAATTTTCAGCCAATAGGCGCGCCCCGGCACCATTTCTTCCTCGTCCATCCAGATCACAGTCGCCTCGAACTGGTCTGCCACTTCAACCGGGCTTTTCGCGGTGGTAATCACCTGTCCGCGCGAACAGTCGATTTCATCGGCAAAGCATAGGGTGACGGCTTGTCCGGCAACGGCCATGTCCAGATCGCCGCCCATGGTGACGATGCGCGAAATGGTCGATGTCTTGCCAGAGGGCAGTACACGGATGTCGTCGCCCATATGCACCTGACCCGCAGCAATCGTGCCTGAAAAGCCGCGGAAATCCAAGTTGGGGCGGTTGACCCATTGCACCGGCATACGAAAGGCGTTGCGCTGGTTGGCGCTCTGGTCCAACTCGACCGTTTCCAGATGATCCAGCAGCACTGGGCCTTCAAACCAAGGTGTCTGATCGCTGCGGGTGGTGATATTGTCGCCCGCCAACCCCGAAATCGGGATGGGTGTAAATTCGACAATCCCGATACTGTCGGCGAATGCGCGGTAGTCGGCCACGATCCGATCAAACACCGCGCGGTCATAGCTGACAAGGTCCATCTTGTTCACGGCCAGCACAAGGTGCCGAATGCCGATCAGATGTGCCAGATAGCTGTGGCGCCGTGTCTGTGTCAGCACGCCCTTGCGCGCATCAATCAGGATCACGGCCAGATCGGCGGTTGACGCGCCAGTGACCATGTTGCGGGTATATTGTTCATGTCCCGGTGTGTCAGCGACGATAAACTTGCGCTTTTCAGTCGCAAAGAAGCGGTAGGCCACATCAATGGTGATGCCCTGCTCGCGCTCGGCGGCCAGTCCGTCCACCAGCAATGCGAAATCAATCGCCTCGCCTTGGGTGCCGACGCGTTTCGAATCCGCTTCCAGCGTGGCAAGCTGGTCTTCAAAGATCATCTTGCTGTCATAGAGCAGGCGCCCGATCAGGGTAGATTTTCCGTCATCGACAGACCCGCAGGTGATAAAGCGCAGCATGGTTTTGTGCTGGTGCGTTTCCAGATACGCGTCAATATCTTCCGCAATCAATGCGTCGGTTTTGTAAATCTCGTTCATCAGAAATACCCTTCCTGCTTCTTCTTCTCCATGGACGCGGATTGATCATGGTCAATCGCGCGGCCCTGCCGTTCCGACGTGGTGGTCAGCAGCATTTCCTGAATGATCTGGGGTAAGGTCTGTGCATGGCTTTCCACTGCACCGGTCAGCGGGTAGCAGCCCAATGTGCGAAAGCGGATCGAGCGCATGACAGGTTGCTCGCCATTCATTGGAAAGCGGTCATCATCGACCATCAGCATCAACCCGTCGCGGATGACGGTCGGGCGTTCAGCGGCATAGTAGAGCGGCACAATATCTATGCTTTCCAGATGGATATATTGCCAGATGTCCAGCTCGGTCCAGTTTGATAGGGGAAAGACGCGCATCGACTCGCCCTTGTTCTTGCGCGCATTGTAGGTGCGCCACAGCTCTGGCCTCTGGTTCTTGGGGTCCCAGCGGTGGCTGGCGGTGCGGAAGCTGAAAATGCGCTCTTTCGCGCGGCTCTTCTCTTCATCGCGGCGCGCGCCCCCGAAGGCGGCGTCAAAGCCGTGCAGGTCCAGCGCCTGTTTCAACCCTTCGGTTTTCCACATGTCGGTATGCAGCCCGCCATGATCGAACGGGTTGATACCTTGGCGCACCGCGTCGGGGTTTTGATGGACCAACAACTGCATGCCCGCCTTGCGCGCGGCACGGTCGCGCATTTCATACATGGCGCGGAATTTCCACGTTGTGTCCACATGCAGCAGCGGAAAGGGCGGCGGTGCCGGGTAAAATGCTTTCTTCGCCAGATGCAGCATGACAGCGCTGTCCTTGCCGACGGAATACAGCATCACCGGCTTGTCCGCCTGCGTGACAACCTCGCGCATGATGTGGATTGCTTCGGCCTCAAGGCGCTGCAAATGGGTTAAAGTATGGATGGACATGTGAATGCTCGTCCCTTTCTTGAATGATGTTGGCAAGGGCATATCGCTGCTGTAATCTGTCTGCACCTCCCATATGGGAGGGGGTGGGGATTCTGATGATAACAGCGCCAGAGTCAGCGATATTGCTGTCACTCCAACAAGTCGGTGTATCGGCCGGGGGCTGGCCAGAGGTGTTGCGCCTATTGGCCAGTTATGTGCAGGCCGATCAGGTTCAGCTTTTCACCCCGTCGCGGGGGTGGGATCAAACCGGAGCGCTGGCTGTGCCAATGCCCGCAATCCTGACAGGGTTGCGGTTGCGCCGCGTTTATACGGGCGAAGAGCTGATGGATCGCGCCCCGGCATTCGGGGGTGTCGCAGAGGCGGCAGATCACCGCGCCATTGGATTGCGTTTGTCTGACGGCGTCGGCTGGCTGGTGGCCCTGCGCCAGCGCGGAATGTTTCGCGCGGTGGACAGTGCCACACTGACAGCGCTGCTCCCGCATCTGGAACAGGCGTGGCACATCGCGGCGCAAATTGCGGATTTGTCCGACCAAGCGGCACGCTCGGACGCTGTGGCGCGGCGGATTGGCGTGGGATATGTCGATTTCGATGCGCGCGGCCTGCCTGTCGCGCGCGACGGCGTGGCGCGGGATTTGTTGGCGCGCATGCATCAGGTCCCAGTCTTGCCGCGCAGCATGGGGCAGACGGCGATATTATCCATCCCCCCCGATCTGGACATGCTGTGCCAACGCAAGCCGGATGGTTGCGTTGAGGGGGTTTTGCGCGCCAGCGCGCACGCTTTGCCCAGAGCAGAGGCCCTGGCCGAAGCGCTGCACCTGACCGTATCAGAAGCGCGACTGGTGCGCGCGCTTGCCCAAGGTGCCAGCCTGTCCGAAGCCGCGCAAGCGCTGGGGCTGACACTGGAAACCGCGCGCTATTATTCCAAACAGGTCTATGCCAAGACGGGTTTGCGTGGCCAACCTGACCTGATACGCCGCATTTGGACAAGCGCACTTGCCTTTGGCAGCGCATGAAACGGCCTTGCGCGTGCTCTGGCTCTCTTGCGGTTTACATTGCGCATTTGATATCAGCGTTACATGCCGCATAATCCCCCATCCGCGCCTGTGCGCCCCATCGTGGCCGTTCTTGCTGTCGTCATTCACGACGGCAAACTGCTCTTGGTACAGCGTGCCAACCCGCCCGATGCCGGGCTTTGGGGGTTTCCGGGCGGCAAGGTCGAATTTGGCGAGACCCTGTTGGCCGCCACCGAACGAGAATTGTTCGAGGAAACGGGCATAACTGCTGTCGCAGAGCGGATTTTCACGGCAGTTGATGCGTATGACCGATCTGAAGAGGGTCAGCTTCGGCAGCATTTTGTGCTTGTCGCCGTACGGTGCCAATGGCGCGCAGGTGTTCCGGTCGCCGCAGATGACGCGCTGGATGCGAAGTGGATTGCGTTGCAGGACTTGGAAACGTCCCGCGACTTAAGCCAAGATGTCGCAATGGTTGCACGGCAAGCCGCACAGACTGCTTGATGCTCTGGTTCAGGGCGCACCCATAGCGTTTTCTTTTGCCCTTATGGGCGCTTACGCTCGAATTTTGGTTCGGTTCCGGCCAGCAAGCGGCGGATATTGCCGCTGTGTTTGTAAAATATCATCAAGGTCAGCGCCGCAAACAGCGCGGCCATGCTGCCATGACCAAAGGCCAACGCCAGTGCGGGGCTTAGGGCGCTTGCGATCAGCGCCGATAACGAGGAATAGCGCGACAGTTTGAACACGACCGCCCAGATGGCGCAGATGGCCAGCGCCACAGGCCAAGCCAGTGCAAATGCAGTGCCGATAAAGGTTGCAACCCCCTTGCCCCCTTTGAAGCCCAGATAGACCGGGTAAAGATGGCCCAGGAACGCGGCCAAAGCTGCCGCCTGCGCGGCGTCCTCACCGATAGCCACCCAAGCGATCAGGGCCGCAACGGCGCCCTTGCCCGCATCGAGGGCCAATGTCAGCGCCCCCGCCAGCTTGTTGCCGGTTCGCATGACATTGGTTGCGCCGATATTGCCAGACCCGATGGCGCGCAGATCGCCAAGGCCCATCACCCGCGCGACCACCACCCCAAATGGGACCGATCCGAGCATATAGGCCGCCAGCCCGACCAGACCCAAAAGCCAGAATGGTGTTAGCAATTCGGGCATGGTTTACCCCTTGTGGTCATAGACGCAGGTGCCTGCGACATAGGTGGCAAGAACCCGCCCTTCCATGCGTGCCCCGTCGAAGGGTGTGTTCTTGGATTTCGACCGAAGCGCGAAACGGTCCAGCACGAAAGGGGCGTCGGGGTCGAACAGTACCAGATCGGCAGGCGCACCAACCGACAGCCGCCCCCCGTCCAGTCCCAGAAGCTGCGCAGGGTTATAGGACATCGCGCGCCAGATTTGCGACAGGCTCAGGCCTTCGGAGTGATACAGTCGCATCGCCGCCGGAAGCAGGGTTTCCAGCCCGACAGCCCCTGATGCTGCTTCCTCGAATGGCAGGCGTTTTGATTCTTCATCCTGCGGGGTGTGCATCGAGCAAATCACATCAATCAGTCCCTCGGCCACGGCGCGGACCATCGCATTGCGGTCGGTTTCGCAACGCAGTGGCGGGGTGAACTTGAAGAAGGTGCGGTAATCGCCAACATCCAGCTCGTTCAATGTCAGGTGATGGATGGAAATGCCCGCTGTCACCGGCAACCCGTTGCGCTTGGCGCGCTCCAAGGCGGGCAGGGTGCGTGCGCTGGTGATCTGGTCGGCGTGGTAGCGCACGCCCGTCATCTCGACCAGCCCCATATCGCGGTCAAAGCCCATCCGCTCGGCCATGGCAGACACAGCGGGCAGGCCACGCAGGGATGCGAATTTACCGCTGGTGGCGCAGGCCCCGGTGGACAGGCCTGCATCTTGTGGGTGCCCGATAATCAGCGCGCCTAAACCTTTGGCATAGGTCATGCAGCGGGCCAGAACCTTGGTGTCGGTCAGAACCCTGTCCCCATCGGTGAACGCCACCGCGCCAGTGTCGAGCAGGAAGCCAATCTCGGACATCTCGCACCCGTCGCGCGCGCGGGTCAGGGTGGCCATTGCACGGATATTCACGGGGGTGCGCGCCTCGGCGCGGCGGGTGACATACTCCAGCACTTCGGGCGTGTCGATGGCAGGCGTGGTGTCAGGGCGCATGATGATGGTTGTAACACCGCCCTTGGCCGCTGCCAGACCGGCTGTGCGCAAGGACTCCTTATGTTGCGCTCCCGGTTCGCCGACCTGCACGCCCATATCCACAATGCCGGGGGCCAGGCATTTGCCCTCGCAATCCACAAGCACAGCGCCATCAGGGCAGGGGGCGTCGATCTCGGTGAGTGTGCCGCCCTGTACAAGCAGAGTGCCGATACGCTCTTCGCCGCGCTCGGGGTCGATCAGGCGGGCGTTGTGAAACCAGATCACGCGGTTTGCCTCCTCAGGGGTTGGGACATATTCCGCCATCAGCCACCCTTGCGCTTGGTGCGCTTTTCGCGCGCCGCTTCAATCTCGGCCACCAGCCCGTCGGACTGGCGGATATGCTTGATCAGATGCTTGTCGCCCGATTTTGTGATTAACTGGATATCGCCAAACAGACGCCGGGCGCGGTCCAGTTCCAGCAGATACACCTGCCGCCCCCCCGGACCGACAAGGCGCATATTGCTGAGAACCCAGCGAAATTTCATCTGCTCGGAATACAGCCACAGCCCGCGCACAGCCAGCGCAAGCACTGCGCCCAAGCTGCCGATCGCCACATGGTCCGAGCCGATAAGCGACAGAACCATGCCCACCACGCCCATGCCCAGCACCGCCATCACCCCGTGATCGCGCCAATAGGTGGCCTTGTCGGATCGAATTTCGCGCAAGATTTTTTCACCCGGTTCGGGAACGAACACCGTGTCGCCAAGGCTGCTCTCGCGGATTTCCTCACCCATTTGCGGCCTCTCTCAGTCTTTCGCGCTCGCGTGCGCGGCGCAGGTTGCGCGCCAGCAGGTCCATCGCTGCCATGCGCACCGCAACCCCCATTTCGACCTGCTCCTGAATGACTGAGCGGTTGATGTCATCTGCAATCGCGCCGTCAATCTCGATCCCGCGGTTCATCGGGCCGGGATGCATGACAATCGCATCTTCCTTGGCATAAGCCAGTTTCTCGGCATCCAGCCCGTAACGGTGGAAATATTCCCGCTCTGACGGCACAAAGCCGCCATCCATTCGTTCCCGCTGAAGCCGCAGCATCATCACCACATCGGCCCCTTCCAGCCCCGCGCGCATGTCGTCGAACACTTCAACCCCGAACTCCTCAACGCCCTTTGGCATAAGTGTGGGCGGGCCAACAAGGCGCACGCGGTTTTCCATCTTGCCCAGCAGGATCAGGTTCGAGCGGGCGACGCGGCTATGGGCAATATCGCCACAAATTGCAATGCTCAGCCGGTGCAGACGGCCTTTCTTGCGACGGATGGTCAGGGCATCCAGCAGCGCCTGTGTGGGGTGTTCGTGTTTGCCATCGCCCGCGTTGAGCACGGCGCAATTTACCTTTTCGGCCAGCAGGTTCACCGCCCCCGAATTGCCATGACGCACCACCAGCAAATCTGGGTGCATGGCGTTCAGCGTCAGCGCGGTGTCGATCAGTGTCTCGCCCTTTTTCAGGCTGGATTGCGCCATGGACATGTTCATGACATCCGCGCCCAAGCGTTTTCCGGCCAACTCAAAGCTGGCTTGCGTGCGGGTGGACGCCTCGAAAAACATGTTGATTTGCGTCATGCCTGACAGGGCGGTGCCATGTTTCTCGCTTGATCGGTTCAGCGCGACATATTCATCAGCCAGATCAAGAATCGACGTAATCTCGGTGGGGTGCAGAGGTTCGATACCCAGAAGGTGATTCTGTTTGAAAGTCATGCGTCCCCCGCCTTCAGCGCCTGCGCCGTTATAGAAACCGCGTCCCGCGACGACAAGGCCGCTTTACCCTTCGCCGCTGGCAGATTACCTATGATCGCATGAACGCACCGGCAACTTGGGAGACAGATTGGCACGTCGCACGCGCCTGCCTAGACTGGCAGGTCGAGATGGGCGTGGTTGAAGGTATTTGTGACGCGCCTGTCAACCGCTACGCGCTGGACCCCGCCCCTGTCGTGGCCCCGAAGGCCGATGCGCCCAAATCTGCGAAAGCCCCGCCTGCATCCCCGCCCGTCCAGAACGCTGACCCGGTTGCCGAAGCGCAGGCCATGGCCGATGCCGCGCCTGATCTGGAAGCGCTGCAAGCAGCACTTGCCGATTTCCCGCATAGCGAATTGAAGCGCGGTGCGCGCAATCTGGTATTCTGCGATGGCCAGCCCAAGGCCCGTGTCATGATTGTGGGAGAGGCACCGGGCCGCGAGGAAGACAGGCAAGGCAAGCCATTTATTGGTGAGGCAGGGCAGTTGCTGGACCGAATGCTGGCCGCAATCAACATGCGCCGCGATCACCCCGACCCTGCGTCATCAGTCTATATCACCAATATTCTGCCATGGCGCCCGCCGCAAAACCGCGACCCCAGCCAGGATGAGCGCGCCATGTTCCGCCCCTTTGTGATGCGGCATATCGAATTGATTAACCCCGACATCCTGATCCTGATGGGGCGCATTTCGGCCATAACGCTGCTGCAAAGCAACGAGGCAATCACCCGCATTCGTGGCGAGTGGCGCGAGGTTGCGAGGCGGCCCGCCCTGCTCATGCTGCACCCCGCTTATCTGCTGCGCAACCCCGCCGCCAAGCGCGAAGCTTGGGCCGACCTGCTGGACCTGCAAGCCCGCTTAAGGACATTGCCATGAGCCGAATTGACGAAACCAAACCCTTTATGCCGGTGCGCTTTGCGGTGCTGACCGTGTCTGACACCCGCGATCCCGGCACCGACAAATCCGGTGACACCCTTGTCGCGCGGATCGAGGGGGCGGGCCATGTTCTTGCCGCGCGCGACATTGTGCGCGATCAACGCGCGCAGATTGCAGCACAGTTGCGCGCATGGTGTGCAGACCCCGAAATTGACGCCATCCTGACCACCGGGGGCACCGGCCTGACCGGCCGCGATGTCACGGTCGAGGCGCACCGCGATGTGTACGAGAAAGAAATCGAGGCGTTTGGCACGGTGTTTACCATCGTCTCGATGCAGAAGATCGGTACTTCGGCCGTTCAGTCCCGGGCCTGTGCGGGCGTGGCGCAAGGGACATATCTGTTTGCGCTGCCCGGCTCGCCCGGCGCATGCAAGGATGCGTGGGACGAAATTCTGTCATTTCAATTCGACTTTCGCCACCGGCCTTGCAATTTTGTAGAAATATTTCCCCGTCTCGACGAACATCTGCGACGGAAGTAACGCGCTCTTGCGTTGAAGTTTATTGAACTGATGCAGCTTTTGCGGCGTACCGTCTTTTGCGTGCCGTCATCCTGAACTGGAATAGCCATGCGATTTCTGACCCGCAGCCTGATTGGGCTTTTTCTTGCGACTATGTCCATCGCTGCGCTGGGCTATGCGGGCTATACGCTTGTCACCGCGATCCAAAGTCGCGCAGACGTTCCTGGTGGGCCGGGGCAGGGCGCGCGCGAGCGCGTGTTTACGGTCCGGGCATTGCCTGTCTCAGCAGGCGAGGTGACACCAACCCTGTCGGCCTTTGGCGAAGTGCGCACGCGCCGCTCGTTGGAATTGCGCGCGCCTGTTGGCGGGCGTGTGCTGGAAGTGGCGCAGGGCTTTGAAGACGGGGCAGAGGTGCGCGAGGGGCAGTTGCTGTTCCGCATAGACCCCGCCGACGCCGAGGCAGCCTTGGCGCTGGAGCGCTCAGACCTTGCCCGCGCCGAGTCAGAGTTGCGTGACGCAACCCGCGCGCTGGACCTTGCTGGCGAAGATGTGGCCGCCGCGCAGGCGCAGTTTGACCTGCGTGTCCGCGCGCTGGACCGCCGTCAGGAACTGGCAGAACGCGGCGTCTCGACCGAAGCCGCGCTGGAGGAGGCAGAGCTTGCCCTGTCATCCGCACGACAGGCAACTGTCGGACGCAGGCAGGCCGAAGCACAAGCCATCGCCCGCCGCGATCAGGCTGAAAGCGCGCTGGAGCGTCAGCGCATATCATTGGCCGAGGCCGAGCGCCGCCTGTCCGACACGCGGGTCTATGCAAGTTTTGGTGGAACATTGGCGGATGTCACCATTGTGCAAGGCGGGCTGGTCAGCTCGAATGAACAGCTTGGCCGCATCATCGACCCCAACTCGCTTGAGGTCGCAGTCCGCGTCTCGACGGCGCAATATTTGCGCCTGATTGATGATGACGGGCGCCTGCAAAGCAGCGAGGCCGAGGTCGCGCTGGAAGTTGCCGGGTTCGAGATTACCTCGCCCGCGCAGTTGGTCCGGGCCTCTGCCACTGTGGAGCAGGGGCAAAGCGGGCGGCAGTTGTTTGTCGAGTTGGTCGCGCCGCGCGGCTTTCGCCCCGGCGATTTCGTGACGGTACGCTTACAGGAACCCGCGCTACAAGATGTGGCGCTTTTGCCTGCAACGGCGGTGAATGCCGCAGGCAATGTGCTGGTCATCAATGATGACAATCGCCTAAGCGCGCGGCCTGTCACAATCGTGCGGCGTCAGGGCGACAGCGTTCTGGTTGAAGCGGGCGCGCTTGCCGGACTGGAGATTGTGCGCGAGATCGGCCCAAGCCTTGGGACGGGCATTCTGGTGCGCCCGCAGCGCGAAACCGCCACGGGTGAAGTGGTGCTTGACGCGCCGGAAATGGTGACGCTTGACCCGGAACGCCGCGCACGCCTGATTGCGCAGGTCGAAGGCAACACAGGTATGCCTGAAACGGTGCGCGCACGCATGATTGCGCAACTGTCGGAAGATACGGTGCCAGCCAGTATGTTGGAACGGCTGGAAACCGAAAATGCCGGTCGCCCGCAACGTGGGGGATAAGACATGATCGTACGCAGCACCAAGGACCGATTGGCTGTGCAGGCACTGGGCGTATTCCGGTATTTCACGCGCCACAAAACTGCCGCCAACCTGTTGCTTGTCATCATGATCGTGTCGGGTCTGGCGGCTATTCCCCAGATGCGCGCCCAGTTCTTCCCGGATGTTGTTGTCGACACTGTCTCGGTCGATATTCGCTGGCCGGGGGCAGGGGCGGAAGATCTGGATCGCGGTGTCGCCCAACTGGTTGGGCCCGCGCTGCAAGCCGTGGACGGTGTCACCAGTGTTACCGCCCAATCGCGCGAGGGGCGCGCCAGCTTCAGTCTGGAATTTGAAACCGGCTGGGACATGTCGCGCGCCAATTCTGATGTGCAAGACGCGCTGGATGCGGTCGGCAATCTGCCCGATGATGTGGAAGACCCTGTCACCCGCCGTTCAAGCTGGGCGGATCGGGTGACAAATGTGGTTGTGACTGGCCCTGTCGCGGTGGAGCAACTGGCGCGCTTTGCCGATGAATTTGCGGCAAGGCTGTATAATGCAGGCATTACCCGCACCAGCATTCGGGGGGTGGCCAGCGCCGAAGTGCTGGTCGAGGTGCAGACGCGCAACCTGATCGAACAAGATCTGAGCATGGCCGACATTGCGCAGGCCATCCGCAGCACTGTCAGCACAGACCCCTCAGGCGAGGTGTCGTCGGGCATGTCGCGTGTCCGCACAGGGGCAGAGCGGCGTACCGCCGAGCAGATGGCAGAAATCGCATTGCGCACCCGCGCCGATGGCACAGTGCTTCGGCTGGGCGATGTCGCGGTCCTGAGCGAGGGCGGCATCGACCGTGACCGCGCTTTCTGGGTCGATGACAACCCTGCAATCACCCTGCGCGTGGACCGATCAGAGCGTGGCGATGCCATTGATATTCAGGCGCGCGTGCAGGCTATGGCAGAAGTGATGAACCGCGATCTGCCCGAGGGCGTCAAGTTCGAGTTGGTCTCGACGCGGGCGGAATTCATCTCTGGCCGGATCATGATACTGGTCAAGAACGCGACGCTGGGCTTGGGCCTTGTGGTGGTCTTGTTGTTCTTGTTCCTGAATGCGCGCACGGCGTTTTGGGTGTCGGCAGGTATTCCGGCAGCGATGCTGGCCGCGATTGCGGTGATGTATCTGATGGGGCTAAGCTTCAACATGATCTCGCTGTTTGCGCTGATCATCACGCTGGGGATCGTGGTCGATGACGCGATTGTGGTGGGCGAACACGCGGACTACCGCGCGCGGGAACTGGGCGAGTCGCCCGCAGAAGCGGCCGAGAATGCGGCCACACGTATGGCGCAGCCAGTCTTTGCGGCCACAATTACGACTGTTCTCGCCTTTGGCGCGCTTATTCTTGTCGGGGGGCGGTTTGGCAGTCTGATTGCCGATATTCCCCTGACCGTGATTGCGGTTTTGATTGCGTCACTGGTCGAGTGTTTTCTGATCCTGCCCAACCACATGTATCACGCGATTGCCAGCGGTCTGAAAGAGCGGTGGTATGACTGGCCCTCGCGGCAGGTCAATCGCGGTTTCAAATGGGTGCGCGAACGCGCGTTCCGGCCCTTTATGGCGTTTGTCATCGCGGCGCGCTATCCGGTTGTGGCGGGCCTGATCGCGCTGCTGACAATTCAGATGTCGCATCTGGTGCGGGGCGATCTGCCGTTTCGATTTTTCAACCCGCCGGAGCAAGGCTCGATCTCTGGCAACATTGTTATGACTGACGGTGCGACCCGCGCGGATACGTTGGAAATGCTGCGCGAATTGCAGCGCGCAACTGCCGCACTCGCCGCCCGCACCGAGGAAGAGACCGGCACCAACCCCGTGATGTTCGTCATGGCCGAGCTTGGCGGCCATGCAGGGCGGGCGCTGGCCTCTGCTGAGAACAAGGAGGGTGACCTTTTGGGGGCCATCTCCATCGACCTTGTGGATGCGGATTTGCGCACCATGTCTTCGGCGGCTTTTGCGTCGGCTTTGCAAGATGAAGTCCAGCCCTTGCCCCGGCTTGAAGAATTCAGTTTCCGCTCATGGGGCACCGGGCCGGGGGGGGATTCAATCTCGGTCGATCTGAGCGGGGGGGATGCCGAGACGCTGAAAGCGGCCTCTGAAGCATTGCGCGCGGCACTTGTGCCCTTTCCCGAAATCACCGGGCTGGAAGACAATCTGCCCTATGACAAGCAAGAATTGCTGTTGCAACTGACCCCGCAAGGGCAGGCGCTGGGCTTCACCATTGATGGGCTTTCGCGCGATCTGCGCAACCGGCTGTCGGGCATAGAGGCTGCGACCTTCCCCGATGGGTTGCGTACAGGCCGCATTCGCGTGGAAGTTCCGCAATCCGAACGCGCGGCTGATTTTCTGGACAGCATGATGATGCGTGCCGAATCCGGCAGCCATGTGCCGCTGGGCGACATTGTTTCGGTGTCCGAGCGGCAGGGCTTTTCAACAGTGCGGCGCGAGAATGGTGTGCGTGTGGTCACTGTCTCGGGCGATCTGTCCGAGGATGATCCCGCCCGTGCGCGCGAGATCACGCGCCTGCTGACCGAGCGTATTCTGCCCGACCTGGAGGCCGATTTCGGCATCGTGACGCGGCTATCGGGGCAAGCCGAGCAGGAACGCGAATTCCTGACCGATGCGGCTATCGGCATCGGATTGTGCCTGATCCTGATCTATCTGACGCTGGCTTGGGTGTTTTCCAGTTGGCTGCGCCCTTTGGTCGTGATGGCGGTTATTCCTTTCGGGCTGATCGGGGTGATTTACGGGCATCTTAGCTGGAATATGGCCATGTCCATGTTCTCGGTTGTTGGGGTTATGGGGATGGCAGGGATTATCATCAACGATTCCATTGTGCTGGTGACCACGGTCGATCAATACGCCCGCGACCGGGGGCTGATCCCGTCGATCATTGATGCAACCTGCGACCGCTTGCGCCCTGTGCTGCTGACGACACTGACCACTGTGCTGGGCCTGACGCCTTTGCTGTTCGAGAACTCGACTCAGGCGGCGTTCCTGAAGCCAACAGTCATTACGCTGGTATACGGGCTGGGCTTTGGCATGTTCATCGTATTGCTGTTGGTGCCTGCGGTGCTGGCCATTGGGCACGACATGCGCCGTCAGTTCATATCGCTGCGCCGGTCGCTGACGCAGCCTGCGCGTGGCGTGGCGCTGGTGCCACTGATCGCAGCGCTTGTGCTGGGGGTATGGTTCGCCGCAACGATGGGCAGTGTGATGGTGTCTGGCACGATGCCTTTGCCCCACTTCCTGACCACATTGGCAGAGGCGCCGATGCGCGCGGCCATGATCCTGTTTATGGGCGGTGCGGCGCTGGGCTTGGCGGTGGCGTGGATATTGGGCGCTACGGGGCTGTGGATGAGCGCACGACGCAAGGCCGCGTCAGTCTGACAGCGCGCAGCCCTGATGCACGGTTGTTCCGTGTTCGCTGACCACGCTGATCCGCACGGCCGAACGGTCAATGGACCCGCCGGTCTTGGTACGAAACAATGTCTGTCCGGTCAGCGTGTCGCCCTGACGCTGCGTCGGCATTGCCCGCGCAGGCATCGTCGTGCCCAGCATTTCAACCAATACAAATTCGTCAGTACCTTGTGGCGGCATTTGCAGGCTGGCACTCAGCCGCAATCCGCGCTTGTCAGGGCTGATGGCGCAACTGATCCCGTTCAAGCCTGCGGTGCTGGCATCGCGTGGGCGGTGGGTCAATGCGGCTGCGATCACACCGTCTGGTGCGCCGTTGCCATTTACAGCTGCATTCAGCGACAGATCGACCGGAATACAGATGTCAGCGCAGACCCCGACAGATAGAGTTGCATTCAACTCTACCGGCAGGCTTGGGTCGATAGGGGTCAGCTCGATGGGTAGAACGATGTCATCGGCGTAGCCGATGCTGGCAAAGCCTGCCATTATAAACAGTCGGGGTTCCGGCCACAGAATACGCGCGCCCGCCAGATTTCGGGATGCGGAAATATCCAGCTTGGGCGCGATCCCGCTTTCGCCCGGATGGCGCCAATAGGTGATCCAGTCTTGGGCCAGTTGCAGATGCAGCGCGGCCATATAGGTGCCCGTATCGGTTTTCCAACCGGGACGCATATTGGCCTCGATAATCTCGGAGGGATGCGGTGCCTGTGCATGGCCCGCAAACGGGGTCGCCAAAGCGCAAAGGGTAGCGAGGGTGCGAAACATATTCATCGTCTCCTAGATTCCCTGAGCAGGCCGGGAAGGGAAGTCACAAGGGCGCGACTTGGCACGGCTGTGACCATAAAAGCATGTCTGTCTGACATTTGCCCCCCTTGGCAAGGCGTGAGAACACATGCATGCTAATGCGCGTGCCACAACCCGGACAGATATGACACAACTTATCGGAAAACTGCTGATCGCCATGCCGTCAATGCCGGACCCCCGATTCGCGCATTCAGTGGTGTTTTTATGCGCCCATTCCGAGAGCGGCGCTATGGGCGTAATAATTAACAAACCGTTGCCGGATCTGAACCTGATCAAACTGATGGAACATCTGAACATTGAGGCCACCGAGGCGGGCAGGGGGCTTGGCTCGGATGCGGTTGATGGCCCTGTGCATTTCGGCGGTCCGGTCGAAACCTCGCGCGGCTTCGTGCTGCATTCGCCGGATTTCTTCAATGCAGAAGGCAGTTTGCAAGTGTCTGACGGAATTGTTCTGAGTACATCTGTGGAAGTTCTGGCCGAGATGGCGCGCGGGCAGGGGCCAGCGCAGTCGATCGTTGCCCTTGGCTATGCTGGATGGGGGCCTGAGCAACTGGACGGTGAAATTCAGGCAGGTGGCTGGCTGATTGCTGACGGCGTGCCCGACATGCTTTTTGGCACAGAAGATTCGGGCAAGTGGTCCGCCGCGCTTGGGCAGATCGGGGTTGATCCGCGGCTTTTATCCGGGGCATCGGGTCACGCCTGAAGGTCGGTGCCGATCAGCGCGGCGGCGAATTCTTCGGGATCAAACGCCTGCAAATCGTCGATCTGCTCGCCCACACCGATGGCATGGATCGGCAGGCCGAACCGGTCTGCCAACGCCACCAGAACACCACCGCGCGCCGTGCCGTCAAGTTTGGTCATCACCAGCCCTGTGACATCTGCCAGCTTGCGGAATATCTCGACCTGATTAAGGGCGTTCTGCCCTGTCGTCGCATCCAGCACCAGCAAGGTGTTGTGCGGCGCATCTGGGTCCAGCTTGCGCAGCACGCGCAGGATTTTGGCCAGCTCTTCCATCAGATCGGCGCGATTTTGCAGCCGTCCGGCGGTGTCGATCATCAGCAAATCCACGCCTTCCGCTTTGGCCCGCGCCAGCGCGTCATAGGCAAGGCTTGCCGGGTCTGATCCCTCTGGCGCGGTCATCACCGGCACACCGGCGCGGGTGCCCCATATTTGCAACTGCTCGACTGCTGCGGCGCGGAATGTATCGCCTGCCGCGATCATCACCGATTTTCCGGCCTCGCGGAACTGGCTGGCCAATTTGCCGATTGTCGTGGTCTTGCCCGCACCATTTACCCCCACCACCAGCACGACTTGCGGGCGCGCGGCATAGAGGGGCATGGGCTTGGCCACAGGGTCCATGATGCGGGTGATTTCATCAGCCAGCGCTGACTTGATCTCGTTCACCGACATTTTGCGCCCAAAGCGCCCCTCGGCCAGATTGGCACTGACGCGCATGGCGGTTTCCACACCCATGTCAGACTGGATCAGCAACTCTTCCAGCCGTTCCAGCATATCGTCATCCAGCACCCGGCGCGGTGCATCATCGCGGCTGAGCATCCGGTCAATCAATCCGGGCTTCGCGGGCTGGGGCTGTGCGGGGTCGGGTGCAGGTTGCGGCTCTGGCATGACCTCGGGCTTGTCCGGGGCTTGCGGGGGCGGTGGCAGGTCTTCGCCCGTGTCGTCCACAAGCGCTTCCAGCCCCTCGTCGAGTTTCGAGGAGGAGCGGAACATCCGCTCTTTCAGCTTCTTGAAAAACGACATGCGCTGATCCTTGTCTTGCCTCGCTCAGAGCTACCTGATGAATGGCGGTTTGGAAAGCACCCGAAACCTGCAAGCAGTGGCAAAATGCGCGGCTGTGCAGGACGTGTGTGCGTGGTATGGCTGTTTCACGTCGTGATTACCGGAAAAATGAATATGCTCCTTTTGCCTTTTGCGCTTGCTGCGCTTACCCCCGTCATTTTGCTGGGCCTTGGCGCGGTGCAGGGTGGCTTATGGATATGGCTGGCGCTTGGCTATATTTCAATCATGGCCTTTGCGCTGGATGAGATTGTTCATCTGCTCACCCCGCCATCTGACCCGGACGGCAGCGCAGCCTCGGCCAATGCGTTGTCCGTGGCGCTGGCGGTCAGCCATTTCGGGCTTCTGGCCTTGGGTGTGATGGCTGTAAGCGGCGCAACTGGGCTGAGCATGGCCGAACGTATCGCAGCCTTTCTTGGCTTTGGCTTGTTCTTCGGGCAGATCAGCATCGCCAATGCGCATGAGTTGATCCACCGCACCGGGCGCGGGTTGTTTAGCTTGGGCAAATGGGTGTTCATTTCCATGCTTTACGGCCATGTCACCACCTCGCACCGGCTGTTGCACCATCCGCATGTCGCAACCCCAAAAGACCCGAATTTTCCGCCCAAGGGCACCAGTTTTTACCGCTATCTGCCCCGCAGCCTATGGCGCAATTTCACTGAGGGGTACCGGGTGGAACAGGTGCGCGCCGCGCGCTCCGGGCGGATGAACCCTTATGCGACATATCTGGGCGGGGCCTTTGCGGTGCTGGTGCTTGGCTGGCTTGCGCTGGGGTGGGCGGGTGTCGCGGCCTTGGTGGGGTTCGGGGTCTATGCGCAATTTCAGCACGCAATGGTCGATTACCTCCAGCATTATGGCCTTGCCCGCCGCGAATTGCCCGATGGCAGCTATGCGCCGCAGCAAACACATCACAGTTGGAACAGCCCGCATTGGTTTTCAGCGCTGATGACTGTCAATGTCACCCGCCATTCTGACCACCACGCACATCCGGGGCGAATCTATCCGGCCTTGCGTCTGACGCCGGATATGCCGATGCTGCCCTATAGCTTGCCCGCGATGGGTGTGATTGCGTTGCTGCCGTCGCTATGGTTCAAGATGATGGACCGGCGCGTTGACCGTGTTCTGGCCAAGGCACAAGGAGAGCTCGAATGAAGCAGATCAGGAATATCGCCATTCTGGCCCTGATGGCCTGTCTTGGCACCCCGCTTGTGGCACAGACCCCCATGAGCGCCGCAGAGTTTGAGGCCTATGTCACAGGCCGGACCCTGACCTTCGGATTGGATGGCATGCCCTACGGAATAGAAGAATTCCGTCCGGGTCGGCGCACCACATGGGCCTTCATGGGCGATGAATGCCGCGAGGGGCATTGGTTCGACCGGGACGAGCAGATTTGCTTTGTCTATGATGACATGCCCCAGCAGGAACACTGCTGGATATTCTGGCGCGGGGATGAGGGGCTGAACGCCCGCTTCATCGGGGATGGCGAGCAGACCGAGCTATACGAGGTTCAGCGCAGCAGCCGCCCGCTGATCTGTCCGGGGCCAGAGGTGGGCGTCTAGAGTCACCGAAACGCTCGCGCCCTCAAGAATTTGGCGCGCAGTTCTGGGTGATTGCGCCCGCGTCACAGCGCGCGCCAGCCGATATCGCGACGGCAAAACCCTTCGGGCCAGTCTATCTGATCCACCATGTCATAGGCGCGCGCATGTGCCTCGGCCAATGTGTCCCCGCGCGCGGTTACATTCAGCACCCGCCCGCCATTGGCCAGCACCTGCGCCCCGTCTGCCTGCGTGCCTGCGTGAAACACCATATGCGCGCTGTCTGACGGGCAGTTTTCCAGCCCCCTGATCTCGCTGCCCTTGGCATAGGCACCCGGATAACCCTGTGCGGCCATAACCACCGTCAAGGCATGGTCATCCGCCCAGTTGACCGCAACCCCATCCAGCCGTCCTTCGGCGCAGGCCAGCATCAGGTCCAGTGCCTGCGCGCCCAACCGCATCATCAGTACTTGAGCTTCCGGGTCACCAAATCGCGCGTTATATTCCACCAGGCGCGGCTTGCCGTCTTTGATCATCAGACCTGCATAGAGCACACCCTGATACGGCGTGCCACGCCGTGCCATCTCGGCCATTGTGGGGCGGATGATCTCCTCAAGTGCAGCCCGCGCAATCGCATCACTCAGAACCGGAGCGGGGGAATACGCCCCCATTCCGCCTGTATTTGGCCCAGTGTCGCCCTCGCCCACGCGCTTGTGATCCTGCGCGGTGCCGATGGGCAGGCAGGTTTCACCATCCACCAGCACAAAGAAACTGGCCTCCTCACCGTCCATGAATTCCTCGATCACCACTTCTGCCCCGGCGGGCCCGAATTCGCCGTCAAACATAGTGTCAACGGCGTCTAGTGCCTCGGCCTCAGTCATGGCAACGATAACGCCTTTGCCTGCAGCCAGACCGTCGGCCTTGACGACAATCGGCGCGCCTTGCGCCCGGATATAGCCACGCGCGGGCTGGGCTTGGGTGAAATGGGCGTAACGCGCGGTCGGGGCCTCAACTGCGGCGCAAATTTCCTTAGTAAAGGCCTTTGAGGCCTCCAGTCGTGCGGCCGCCGACGAGGGGCCAAAGCAACTGAGATCCACGGCGCGCAACCGGTCGGCCACCCCTGCCGCCAAGGGCGCTTCCGGCCCGATGACAACAAAATCTATCGCGTTCTCTTCGCAAAACGTGATCACGGCGCTGCCATCGCAGATATCCAGATCGGCGCATTCCGCGATCATCGCCATGCCCGCATTGCCCGGCGCACAGATCAGCCGGTCACATTTGGGGTTTTGCAAAATGGCCCATGCCAGCGCATGTTCACGCCCGCCACTGCCCAGAACCAGAATATTCATGACCCGCCCTCTCTTGGCACCTTCGCGCTCGCGTTCTAGGGTGGCTTTGCGCCCGTGACAAGCAAAGGCCACAGAATGGATCTGATCGACGAACCCGTCAGCAACACCCCTGAATTTTCAGTCTCGGAAATATCCGGGGCGGTCAAGCGCGTGCTGGAGGGGGAATTCGGGCGCGTGCGCGTGCGCGGCGAAGTCGGGCGCGTGGTCGTGGCGCGCACAGGGCATATGTATTTCGACCTCAAGGATGACCGGGCCGTGATCGCCAGTGTCAGCTGGAAGGGGCAGGTCGCGCGCATGACCGTCAAACCGGAAGAGGGGATGGAGGTTATCGCCACCGGTCGGCTGACCACCTTCGCCCCGCAATCGAAATACCAGCTTCAGGTCGAAAGCGTCGAGCCTGCGGGCGCAGGCGCGCTGATGGCCATGCTGGAGAAGCGCAAGGCCGCATTGGCCGCCGAGGGGCTGTTCGCGCCCGAGCGGAAAAAACGCCTGCCCTATCTGCCGCGCGTGATCGGTGTTGTCACCTCGCCGCAGGGGGCGGTGATTCGGGACATTCTGCACCGGTTGCAGGACCGGTTTGGCGTGCATGTGCTGCTGTGGCCTGTTGCGGTGCAGGGGCAAGGTTGCGCCCCCGAGGTTGCGCGCGCGATTGTAGGTTTCAATGCATTGCCCCAAGGCGGGGACATCCCGCGCCCCGATGTGGTGATCGTTGCGCGCGGCGGTGGCTCGATCGAGGATCTTTGGGGGTTTAATGAGGAAATCGTCGTGCGCGCCGCTGCCGCAAGTGACATACCGCTAATCTCTGCGGTGGGCCATGAAACCGATACAACGCTGATTGACCATGCCGCAGATCAACGCGCCCCCACCCCGAGTGCTGCGGCGGAAATCGCGGTTCCGGTCCATGCCGATCTTCTGGCCCATGTCGCGGGCCTTGATGCGCGGCTGATCCGGGCGGCAGCCCAGTCCGTCAGCCAGCGTCGGCAGCGATTGTCAGATATGGCGCGCGCGCTGCCCCGTGCAGACACCCTTCTGGCGCCTGCAACCCAGCGCTTTGATCAATGGGCCGAGCGCTTTCCCGGCTCTCTGCGGGCGCTTATGGCAACCAAATCGCAAGAGTTGCGCAGCACTGCCGCCGGCTTGCGGGCCACAACAATCCGGTTCCAGATCGACAAATCCCGCGAACAACTTGAAACCCGCAGCACGCGCGCAGCGCGCGCGATTACGGCGCAGCTTGACCAACAGTCCACCCGCCTTGCCGCACTCGAACGCCTGCGCCAGTCGCTGGGCTATCCGGCCACATTGCAGCGCGGCTATGCTGTGGTGCGCGATGCGCAAGGCACTGTGCTGACCAAGGCCGCCGACGCTGCCAGGGCGCAGATGCTTGAAATCGAGTTCGCCGATGCAAGCCTTGCCGCCATCCCCCAAAAGACCAGCAAGCCGCAGAAGCCGAAACCCACGCCACCACCGCCCCAGCAAGGCAGTTTGTTCTGATCATTTTCTTGCGCCAAATACTCCGGGGTGCGGGGCAGAGCCCTGCGTCATCCCCTCAACGCAGCACTTTGGCAATCGCCTGTGCGCACACCGGAATGCTAAAATCATTCAGTCCGGCCAGATTCGCCCGCCCGTCTCCCAGCATATAGATCCCATGTTCCGCGCGCAGCTGCGCCACCTGATCGCTCGAGAGCGGCAGCAGCGAGAACATCCCGCGTTGTGTAGCAACACTTGCAAACCGGTCCGAGTTTGTTTCCGCCTGCAAGGCCTGCGCCAGCGCCTGTCGGTTTTGTGCAACGCGCAGGCGCATGTCCTCCAGCTCGTTTTGCCAAAGGGTGCGCAAGGCTGTGTCGCTCAGAATTGTGCTCACAACCCGCCCGCCGTGATCGGGTGGAAAGGCAAAGACCTTGCGGTTCAATCCGGCCAGCGCACCGGCCAGATTGGACCGTACTGCTTCGGGCACGACGGCCATCGCAAGGCCGACCCGTTCGCGGTAAAGCCCGAAATTCTTGGAACAACTGGCGGCGACCAGCACTTCAGGCAGTCGCGCGGACAGATGGCGCAATCCGCCTGCATCTGCGTCCAGCCCCTCGCCGAACCCCTGATAGGCCATGTCGATGAAGGGCACCGCCCCGCGCCGCTCCAGCAGAGCCGCAATTTCCGCCCAATCCTGCGCGCTCAGATCGACGCCTGTGGGGTTATGGCAGCAGCCATGCAGCAACACGACATCGCCCGCTGCGACCTGTTCAAGATCGGCAAACAGGCCCATATGATCCAGCCCGCCCTTGTCACAGTCCAGATAGCGGTAGGGGCGCATCTCCAGCCCCGACGCCGCAATCAGGGGGGCATGGTTGGGCCATGTCTGGGCGCTGACCCATACAACCGCCTCGGGCCGCGCGCTGCGGATCAACTCGCATATCTGGCGCACGGCCGATGTGCCGCCGGGCGTGCCCACAGCGGCGACGCGCGCAGAGGGCACCACCCCGCCCAGAAGTAGGGTTTCCATCGTGTCCAGAAACGCCTGATCGCCGGCCAGTGACAGATAGCTTTTGCTCTCCTGCGTCTCGACGCATTGACGCTCGGCTGCCTTGACCGCTTGCAGAACCGGTGTGCGCCCTGCCTCATCGCGGTAAACGCCCACGCCAAGGTCAATCTTGCCCATGCGCGGGTCTTCGGCAAAGGCCTGCATCATGGCGATGATTCCATCCAGTTTGGGCTGGGGGAGTGTCTCAAACATTGTGCCTGCTTTCAGCTTGGTTTGGGTGTCCATTCGCGGGTCAGGCGGCGTTCCCGCTCTTCCTGCCTGACAGGTGTGAACCCGTGTTTCTGGTATTGGATCAATGCGCGGGGGTGGTCCAATGTGCAGGTATTGACGGTCAGCAAATTGACCCCTTCGCGCGCCCAAGCTGTCAGAATCGCAGTGCGCAGCATCCAGCTGCCCAAGCCCCGGCCAACAGATGTCGGCACCAGCCCGAAATAGGACAATTCGCACGTGCCTGCCTGCCGCCAGTCGAGCACGAAGAACCCCTGCGGCCAACCGTGATCTATCAGCGAATAAAGCGCGACATCAGGGTCGGCCAACCAGATGGCAATATCGTCATCCTCGCTGGTATGCAGATCGGTCCACGCATAGTCGCGCCCGACAGCATCATAGAGTGCGCGAAAATACCAGACTGGCGGCTTCTCGGCCTTTAACAAGGCGCCCGTCATGCCGTTGGGGGTGTGCGGCCAGTCATAGCGGGGCCGCTCTGTCATTTCCAGAAAGGTCACAGTGTAGGAAACTGTTTCGCCTGCGTGTCGTGTCGTCATCCGGTTTCGACCTTCAGATCAGGGAACTGACCCCATTCCGACCATGACCCGTCATAAAGTGCATGTGCACGGTGCCCGAGCATTTCCAGCCCAAGGCTCAGGACGGCGGCTGTCACGCCGGAACCGCAGGTGGTGATCACCTGACGCTCCAGATCAACCCCCGCACTCTCGAATGCCGCACGCAACGCATCGCCGCGTTTCATGGTCCCGTCAGGGTTCAGCAGGGCTGTAAACGGCAGGTTCAGCGCACCGGGCATATGTCCCGCGCGCAGGCCTTCGCGCGGCTCTGGCGCGTCGCCACGGAAACGCTCTGGGGCGCGGGCGTCCAGTATCTGCCAGTCGCGCAGTTTTACCGCTGCGGCAACCTGACTGACATCCTTCACCATATGCGCCTGTCGCTGCACAGTGATGTGCCGGTCGCGCAGCATGGGGGCCATGTCTTCGGTCGGGCGCCCCTCGGATTGCCATTTGGGCAGGCCGCCATCCAGCACTGCCACATCGGTCTTGCCCATCAGGCGAAACAGCCACCAGACGCGTGCGGCGGAAAACAGGCCCATCCCATCATAGACCACGATCTGGTGGCCATCGCCCACCCCCATCGCGCGCATGCGCGACATGAACTTCTCGACCGGCGGGGCCATATGCGGCAGGCTGGAGCGGTGGTCACTGATGTCATCTATGTCAAAGAACCGCGCGCCCGGAATATGCCCAGTCTCGTATTCCGCGCGGGCATCCCGGCCCATCTGCGGCAGATACCAACTGGCATCGAGTATGCGCAGATCCGGGTCATTCAGATGCGCGGCCAACCATTCGGTTGAAACCAATGTTTTCGGATCATCCATCTCAGGCTCCCATATGACACGTACGTCCTGCAACTTTCCTATACCCCTAACGGCGCAAGGTGAAGCTGGCAAGATCACAGCTAAGGCTTTCCCCTATCGCAGCTTTGGCGTATCGATCTGCGCCATGACAGATATGCTGACACAAATTTATGACCAGTTGGTCGAAACAGGCGAGATCAGGCCAGATGCGGCCCAGCGCGCGGCTTTGCCGCTTTTTGCGCCGATCATGGCCCATCTGGCCCGGCCTGCGCCCAAAACCGGCGGGCTGCGCGCGCTTTTGGGGCGCGGCACACCCGCACCTGCGCCGGGGCTGTACTTGTGGGGTGGGGTCGGGCGTGGAAAATCCATGCTGATGGACCTGTTTTACGCACATGCGGGCGACATACCCAAGCGGCGCGTGCATTTTCATGCTTTCATGCAGGAAATTCACGCAGGGCTGCATATAGAGCGCAAGCGCGGCGTGAGTGACGCTTTGGCACCTGTGGCTGATGGTGTAGCCGCACAGGTGCGGCTGCTGGCCTTTGACGAGATGCAGATCACGGATATCACGGACGCAATGATCGTGGGGCGGTTGTTCGAGCGGTTGATGGCAGCAGGCGTGGCGATTGTGACCACCTCGAACCGGGTGCCCGATGATCTGTACAAGGACGGGCTGAACCGCGCGCTGTTTTTGCCTTTCATCGAATTGATCAAGACGCGCATGGTGGTGCATGAACTGGTGTCGGAAACCGATTACCGCCAGCACCGTCTGGCAGGTGCAGACGTCTATTTCAGCCCTGCTGACGCTGCATCGCGGGCCGAAATGGCGCGGATCTGGGACGAGTTGACAGGCCATGATCCGGGTGCGCCCCTGCGCTTGCAGTTGAAGGGGCGCGAGGTTGTGGTTCCCAAGGCACATAATGGCGTGGGCCGTGCGGGGTTTTGGGACTTATGCGGCAAACCGCTTGGCCCTGCGGATTTTCTGGCAATCGCGCAAGCTTTGCGGGTGCTGATGCTGGAGGACATTCCGTATCTTTCGGCCACGAATTACAATGAGGCCAAGCGCTTCGTGACCCTGATTGATGCGCTGTATGAAGCCAAGGTGCGGCTGATCGCTTCTGCGGCGGCGGTGCCGGAGCAGCTTTATACCGAAGGCGCAGGGACATTCGAGTTCGAGCGCACGGCCAGCCGGTTGCGCGAGATGCAGGGCGCGGATTGGGGGCAAGGCTAGGGCGGTGGAGGGGGCACGATCCTTCCCCCCATCGAGGGGGTCAGGATCGTGGGCGCGCAGGCGCGCCCGGCCCGGCCTCGGGCGTGGCATCAAGCCTTTGGACAGCCCAAGATGCGGCCTCGGCCACGGTGGGGTCGGGGTCGTCCGTCAGCCCGCGTGCTACGGGCAACAGCCGTGCAGCCCCTGAATTTCCAATCGCGTACAGCACATTGCGCACGAAGCGGTTGCGCCCGATGCGTTTGACCGGAGAGCCTGAGAAGCGGGCACGAAAACCCGCATCATCCAATGAAGCCAATTCGGCCAAATCGGGTGCCACCATGCCGTCGCGCGCGGCGTATTTCACCTCGGAGGCGTCGCGTGCAAATTTGTTCCAGGGGCACACGGCAAGACAATCATCGCAGCCATAAATGCGGTTGCCCATCTTCGCGCGCAACTCCAGCGGCACTGGCCCGTGATGCTCGATTGTCAGGTAGGAAATGCAGCGCCGCGCATCCAGTTGGAATGGTGCGGGAAAGGCGTCCGTTGGGCAGATGTCGAGGCACGCAGTACAGGAGCCGCAATTTTCTTGCGCGGGGGCATCGGAGGGCAGGTCCAGCGTGGTGAAGATGGAGCCAAGAAACATCCAGTTCCCCAAATCGCGCGACAGAAGATTGGTGTGCTTTCCTTGCCAGCCAAGCCCCGCCGCCGCCGCCAGCGGCTTTTCCATCACCGGAGCGGTATCGACAAAGACCTTGATCTCGCCGCCCGCATGGTCGATCAGCCAGCGCCCCAGCCGCTTGAGGCGCTTCTTGACCACATCGTGATAATCCCGCCCCAGCGCATAGGCCGAAATCACGCCATTCTCGCGCTGTGCGAGCAAATCAAGCGGGTTGTGATCGGGGGTGTAGCTTTCGGCCAGCATGATGATGCTGCGTGCCTGAGGCCAAAGCGCGGCGGGGTTGGCGCGCCAATGCATCCGCTCGGCCATCCAGCCCATCTGACCATGCCGCCCCTCATCGACAAAGGCGCGCAGCCGTTCGGGTGCCTGCGCAATGGCATCGGGGCGCGTGATGGCACAGGCGTCAAACCCCATCTCGTGCGCTTGGCGAATAAGTTCTGATTTCAGATCAGCGGTCATGCCCTTCACATGGGCCAAAGCGCGCTAGAAATCCAGATCAGTGTAATGGGCGGGCGGCGGCAGGCCCGGCAACTGGTCGGCCAGCAGGGTGCGGAATGCAGGGCGCGATTTGATCTTGGAATACCATTCATGCACCAGCGCAGAGCGCGTCCAGTCGACATCATTGATATAATCCAGACAGGACAGATGCGCGGCGGCTGTAAAATCTGCAAGGGTCATGTCGTTGCCCGCCAGCCACCGGCGCTGCCCCAGCAACCAATCCATGTAATCCAGATGAAACTTGATGCGCGCGGACCCCATCTTGATACGTCCCGAATCAGGGTAGCCGGCATTCATGATCTTTTTGTTCACACGCTCGTAAAGCAGGTTTGAGGTCACCTCGACATGGAATTTATCGTCAAACCATGTGCAAATGCGGCGCATTTCATAGCGGGCGTCAGGGGATTTCGGCACCAGTGGCGGGGTGGGGATGGTTTCGTCCAGATATTCGCAAATGGCCTGACTCTCGCTCAGCATCTTGCCGTCATGGCGCAGTACGGGCACTTTTCCGGCCGGGTTGCGGCGCATGAAATCCTGACTGGGTTCCCAGTATTTTTCTTCCAGAAGCTCCACCTCGATGCGTTTTTCGGCAAGCGTCAGGCGAACCTTGCGGCAGAAGGGAGAGAGGGGGACATGATAAAGACGGGCCATGACTGCGACAGAACTTTCATTTACAACAGGTGCCCCCTCTTGCCGTGCAGCGGACAAAAGTTCAACCGCCGATACAATCGGCCCGTCCGTCGCGGGCAATGGTCGCCGCTCCATCCATTATCGAGGACGTCCGGTTGCGCAAAAATTGCGTCGGGTTTGCTGCATCGCGGCTTTTGGGGGCGGGCAATACCGCCGCCAACCGGGCGGCCTGCAAAGCGGTCAGATCGGCAGCCGACACGCGGAAATAGCGCTGTGCTGCGGCCTCGACACCAAAGACACCATCGTCAAATTCGGCAATATTGAGATAGACTTCTAATATGCGCCGCTTGGGCCAAAATGCCTCTATCATCAGGGTGAAACCGGATTCCAGAACTTTGCGAGTCCAGTCGCGGCCATGCCACAGATATACGTTTTTCACTGTCTGCTGGCTGAGGGTCGAGGCGCCGCGCGCGCTGCCTGTCTCGATGACCTTGCGGATTTCGGTCATGTCAAACCCCCAGTGCAGGCAGAAATTTGCGTCTTCCGCAGCAATGACCGACCGGGCCATAACCGGGGCAATCTGGTCCATCGGCACCCATTGGCGCTGAATTTCGCCGATGCGCCGGTATTCCTGAAGCATATAAATGCCACCCGGCGGGGCGACAAAGCGATACAGCAAAACCCATGCCAGCAGCACAAGAAAGACAACCGCCAGCACACGCCAGAACTTGCGCCGCAACCAGCGAAAGCCGTCGGCAACACGCTCCAGCACATTCTTGCGCCGGGCTTTGGCGCTTTTGCTCAATTTCTTCTTTGTGGACGCGCGGCTCATGGCGTGCTCATAGCGATTGCGGCTCTCAAGTCTACACGCGATGCTGAGTGGCGCGGGGGCACTTGCGCAAACTCTGGCGCGCGTGTGGGATTATCTTGTCGGCACGGGTTCATCGCCCCGATAGTCGTAGAAACCGCGATCCGTCTTGCGGCCCAGCCAGCCGGCTTCGACATATTTGGTCAGCAGCGGGCAGGGGCGATACTTTGTGTCGGCAAGCCCGTCATGCAGCACATTCATGATGGCCAGACAGGTGTCCAGCCCGATGAAATCTGCCAACTCCAGCGGCCCCATCGGGTGATTTGCGCCCAGCTTCAACGATTCGTCGATGGATTTGACCGACCCGACCCCTTCGTACAGGGTATAAACTGCCTCATTGATCATTGGCATCAGGATACGGTTGACGATGAAGGCGGGGAAATCCTCGGCGCTGGCGGCGGTCTTGCCCAGTTTTTTGACCACTTTATGCAGTGCGGTATAGGTCGGCTCGTCCGTGGCGATGCCGCGGATCAATTCGACAAGTTGCATGACCGGCACAGGGTTCATGAAATGAAACCCCATGAAGCGTTCAGGCCGGTCGGTGCGGCTGGCCAACCGCGTGATCGAGATGGAGGAGGTGTTGGATGTCAGGATCGTGTGTGGCTGGATATGCGGCAACAAATCCTCGAAGATTGCCTGTTTCACAGTCTCGCGCTCGGTCGCGGCTTCGATAATTAGGTCCGAGGGGCCCAGATCGGACAGTTTCGTTGTGGTGCGGATGCGGGCCATGGCGGCGGCCTTATCCTCGGCGGGCACTTTGCCTTTTGAGACCTGCCGCTCGATATTACGGTCGATCAGGTCAACTCCCTTGTTCAGCGCATCTTCTGAAATGTCATTGAGCAAGACATCATAGCCCGCCAGCGCAAAGACATGGGCAATGCCGGTGCCCATCTGGCCCGCACCCACAACACCGACAGTCTTGATGTCCATGATCCCGCTCTCCTGTCCTGTTATCGGCTGACCATAAGTCCGGGCATAGCCTGTGCGCAAGGGCGAAAGCCCTTAGCGCTTCATTGGGATGATCTGCTGCGCGAGTCCCACAGCAATCAGATAGATGCTGGTTACGATCAGGCCCAGCGTGACGATCTGGGGCTGGTCGAAATTCAGCCAAGCGGCCCATCCGGCAAGCCCTGTCCAGAGCAAGGCAATGGGCAAGGACAGGCTGCGCCAGCGCTCGGTCCTGACGGGGTGAATGAACTTTAAGGGCGTGAACATGGCAATCGCCAGAAAGGCCACGATCGCCAGAATCAGCCAAAAATCGGGCTGCGTGGCGAATATGACGACGGCCGCCATATTCCAGCAGGCCGGGAAGCCCTGAAAAGAGTTGTCTTCCGTTTTCATGCGGCTGTCAGCGAAATACAGCACGCTGGTGAATGTGATGACGATAATCGCAATCCAACCGGTCCAGCCCGGCAACAGGCCGCTTTGGAACAATGCAAACGCAGGAATAAACACATAGGTCAGATAGTCGATAATCAGGTCCAGCAGCACACCGTCAATGGTTTTCGCGTTCTGCTTCACGTTGTAGCGGCGTGCCAATGGCCCGTCGATGCCATCCACGATGAAAGCGACGACCAACCACAAAAACATCATGGCCCAATCGCCCTGAACGGCCTCAAGCAGTGCAAGCATCGCAAAGACCGCACCCGTAGCTGTGAAAAGATGAACCGAATAGGCTTTCAGACTGGGGGACACGCGGGCTTTCCTTTCTGGCAGTTCCACGCTCTCTTTCGCAAAGCAGCGCGCGGGTTTCAATCACCCATGCGCGCGAGGGTGCGATGCGTGATAAATCTCCATCAGTCGTCCGGCATCGACCGCAGTGTAGACTTGTGTGGATTGCAACGACGCATGGCCAAGCAATTCCTGAATGGCCCGCAAATCACCGCCTGCGCCCAGAAGATGCGTTGCGAAGGAATGGCGCAGCGCATGTGGGGTGGCCGTGGCGGGCAGGCCAAGTTGCATACGTGCCTGTTCCATCACCTTGGCAATATGGCGGCGGTTCAACGCCCCCCCCCTGCTGCCGCGAAACAAGGGCGCGTCCGGGGTCTGTGGGTGTGGGCAGGCTTGGACATAGACCGACACGGCCTGTTGCGCGACAGGCAGGACAGGCACCAGCCGTTCTTTGCCGCCCTTGCCCTGAATGCGCAAGGCCTCGCGCAGCGGCGCGTCGCGGCCCGTCAGCCCAAGCGCTTCGGACACTCGCAAGCCACATCCGTAAAGAAGTGTCAGAACGGCTGTATCGCGCAACCCTGTCCAGTCTTCGCGGGTTTGCAGGCCAACAATGCCCAGCACATCGCGCGCAGCCTCTGTGCTGAGGGGGCGGGGCAGTTTGCGGCTGTAGCGCGGCGCGCGGCTGGCCAGAATGGCCGAAATGTCGAAGCCCTCTCGCTCGGCCAGCCAGCGCGCGAAACTTTTGATGCTGGACAATTTGCGCGCAAGGCTGCGACTGCCAAGCCCAGCCGTGCGTTCCCACGCCATCCATGCGCGCATGTCTGACTGGGTTACATCGGCCAATTGCCGGACACCTGCGCTGCCCCCCAAATGGCCTGCCAGAAAGCCAAGAAACTGCCCGACATCATGGCCATAAGCGGCAACAGTATGGTCCGACGCGCCATCTAGCGCGTGCAATCCCGTCAGCCACAGCTGCAGCGCGTCTCGCTGGCCAGCACTCAGGTGCAGGCTGACGTCTGTCATGCCAACCAGCGCCGCATTGACCTTTCAAAAATACCAGTGAAAAAGGCCAGCAAATCGGTGCCTTGACCGGGCTTGAACATATGCGGATTCTCTGTCGCCATAACCAACATGCCCCCCATGCGTTGCGCGCCCAGGTCCAGCCGCATACAGGCCTCGGACCGCAGTTCGGGTGCTTTTGCGCCATATAGGGTATCGGTTTGCGGAATCGACTGGCGCAACAGAACCTGCCGTGTGGTGGGGCCGCGATCCGAACTCATATACGTCTCGATAAAGCCGACCGGCACCACGCACAGAACATCCGAGATCCGCTCAAGTGCCGGATCGGGGCCAGCCTCGGGGCTTTCCAGCACCAGCTTGATCGCATCGACATTCAGGATTTGCGCCACATCGCTGCCCAGATTGCGCAGGAATTCCTCAAACTGGTCGGGGTCCAACATGCGCAGAATCGCACGGTGAATCTGGTTTGCCCCCGACAGGTTCTCATAGGCGGCGGCAATCACGGCGCGGTGGGTTTCCTCCAGCCTGTCAAGGCGGGCTTCCAGCCGTTCCATAGCCAAACCGCGCAAATCAACGATATTGTCGCCCATGCCGCGCTCACTGGCGGAAACCAGCGTGCGCATAAGATCCTTGTCATCCAGAATTAGCGACGGATCTGCGATGATCCGGTCGCGTATATTCTCAACCGCTTCGGGCCTGAGAGCTGTGCCTGTCATATGCTTGCCTGTCCGTTAACTGCTTTTATTGGTGTTGTTGGGCGGACTATAGCAAAGGTTACAGGATTTTCTGACCTGTTTTTTCCCAATCCTTCATGAATTGTGCCAGTCCTGCATCGGTCAGCGGGTGAGATGCCAATTTGCGGATCACTTCGGGCGGTGCTGTCATGACATCCGCGCCGATGCGCGCCACGTCCAGAACATGGTTCACAGAGCGGATAGACGCCGCAAGAATTTGCGTCTCAAACCCGTAATTGTCATAGATCGTGCGGATATCTGCGATCACTTCGCAGCCATCCAGTGCAATGTCATCCAGACGACCAATGAAGGGCGAGATGAAGGTCGCACCAGCCTTGGCGGCCAGAAGTGCCTGATTGGCGCTGAAGCACAGCGTCACATTGACCATCTTACCTTCACCCGACAGGACTTTGCAGGCTTTCAGCCCGTCCCATGTCAGTGGCAGCTTCACGGTGATGTTCGGCGCGATCTCGGCCAGCTTGCGGCCTTCGGCGATCATGGCGTCTGCTTCCAGTGCGACGACTTCGGCGGAAACAGGCCCGTCCACAATCGCGCAAATCTCGCGCGTGACTTCGATAATGTCGCGGCCTGATTTCAGGATCAGCGAGGGGTTGGTGGTGACGCCATCCACCATGCCCAAATCATTCAGTTCGCGGATTGCGCCTACATCTGCGGTATCGACAAAGAATTTCATGTCATGCCCCTTCGGGTTGCAGCCAGAGTTCGCCCGCGTCATACCTGATGAGACGCCCAGCCGGAACCCCCCTTTGCCCATGCAAGATACCCAAGCCCCCGAATTCTTCGACGAAGGCACGCCTTGCGGGGTGCTGACGGCTGAACCATTGGGGCGTGTGCTTGACTATCTTGCACCAGAAGGGGGCGCATGGATCGGGGCGTTTGTCGAAGTGCCACTCGGCCCGCGCCGCGTTGTCGGGGTTATCTGGGGCGCGGCCGAGGGCAGTTTTCCGATTACCAAGCTGCGCAGTATTATCCGTGTGCTGGATGCTGTGCCAATGGGCGCGGAATTGCGCGCCTTTCTGGCGCGGGTGGCAGAGTATACGCTCACCCCCCTGCCAGCCATGTTGCGGCTGGCCACGCGCGTGCCGGATTTGGGCAGCGGCCCTGCCACGCGCAAGCTGTTGTTTCGCAGCGACACGCCGCCCGCGCGCATGACCGAGGCGCGCGAAAAAGTGCTGGCTGTGTTTGACGGATTTGGCGGCGCAGGGCTGACACCGGGCGAAGTGGCGCAGGCGGCAGGGGTCAGTTCCGGAGTGGTGCGCGCCTTGGTGAAATCCGGCGCGCTGCTGGAGCGAGAGGCATTGCGCGATCAGCCCTACCCACGGCTGGACCCGTCGCGCGAGGGGCCAAACCTGACGCCGGATCAGGCGCGCGCAGCGGCGGTGTTGGCGACCGGGGTGCAATCGGGCGCATATGGCACCACGCTGCTGAAGGGGGTGACAGGCTCTGGCAAGACCGAAGTGTATCTGGAAGCCATCGCCGCCTGTCTGGCGCAGAGGCGGCAGGCACTGGTGCTGTTGCCCGAGATCGCGCTGACCTCAGAATTTCTAACACGGGTCGAGGAACGCTTTGGCGCGCGGCCTGCGGAATGGCATTCGGGCGTCACCCTCAGCGAGCGACGGCGCTGCTGGCATATGGTGGGGCAGGGCGAAGCACAGCTTGTGGTTGGTGCGCGCTCTGCGCTGTTTTTGCCGTTCCGCGATCTTGGCCTGATCGTCGTGGATGAGGAGCATGACAGTTCCTACAAGCAAGAAGAGGGCGTTTTGTATAATGCGCGCGACATGGCGGTGCTGCGCGCGGCGATGTCGGGCGCACAAGTGATTCTGGCGTCTGCCACCCCGTCACTGGAAACATGGGCCAATGCGCGCGCAGGCAAATACGCGCGGCTTGATCTGACAGCGCGCTTTGGCCCTAATACTTTGCCCGAAATGTGCGCGATTGATCTGCGCGCCGAAGAATTGCCCTCGGGGCGCTGGGTTTCGCCTACGTTGCAAAGGGCGGTCACTGCCCGGCTGGCGGCGGGCGAGCAGGCGCTTTTGTTCCTGAACCGGCGCGGCTATGCGCCGCTGACGATCTGCCGCGCCTGCGGGCATCAGGTGGAATGCAGCGATTGTGATGCGCGCATGGTCGAGCACCGTTTCCTCAAGCGGCTTGTGTGCCATCAATGCGGGGCCACGGCACCCATCCCTGCGACCTGTCCCGCCTGTGGGGCCGAGGATCGTCTTGCTCCTGTTGGCCCTGGGGTCGAGCGGTTGGAGGAGGAAGCCCGCGCGCTGTGGCCGGATGCGCGCGTGGCGGTGTTGTCCTCGGACTTGTTCGGCTCTGCGCGCGCGCTGAAAGATCAGATTGCTGTGATCGCGGGCGGCGAAGCTGATATCATCATCGGCACGCAGATCGTGGCAAAGGGCCATAACTTTCCCAACCTGACACTGGTGGGCGTGATTGACGCCGATCTGGGGCTTTCTGGGTCCGATCTGCGCGCGGCAGAGCGGGTGTTTCAACTGGTGCGGCAGGTGTCTGGTCGGGCAGGGCGGGCCGACAAGCCCGGGCGCGCGCTGGTCCAGACCTGCCAGCCCGAACACCCTGTGATCCGCGCCATCCTGTCGGGCGAGGAAGAGGCGTTCTGGCAAAGCGAATCCGCCCAGCGAGAAGCGCTGCGTATGCCCCCGCATGGGCGCTTGGCAGGGATTGTGATTGCCGCGCCAACTTTGGAACCTGCGTTTGAACTGGGCACGCGGCTTGGGCGGGCCGATGCGCCCTTGCGTGCGATTGGCGCACAGGTTTTCGGCCCCGCCCCCGCGCCGATTGCCCGGATTCGCGGTATGCACAGGGTGCGGTTGTTGGTGAAGGCCCCAAAGGGCGCGCCCCTGCAAGGCGCGATCAAGACTTGGTTAAAGCCGCATAAATTGCCGCGCGGTCTGCGGCTGAGTGTCGATATCGACCCCCAAAGCTTTTACTGAGCCGTTGCAAAACAGCGATTTGAGGCTATCTGTTCCCTATAGGAAAACGGAGTGCAGAGATGTTCGGATTTGGCCTAGAGAAAACACGCATGATCACACCGGAGCAAGCCTTGCCCGGTCGCGCGACCCCGATTGCAACTGCCGACACACATGCGATCACAGGCCGCCCGCTAAAGGCATCTGTGCCCGAAGGGATGCAAGAAGCGCTGTTCGGCATGGGGTGTTTCTGGGGCGTGGAGCGGATTTTCTGGCAGATCCCCGGTGTGTGGCAGACGATGGTGGGCTATGCGGGCGGATATACCCCCAACCCTACCTATGAGGAGGTTTGCTCAGGCAAAACCGGCCATAATGAAGTGGTGCGCGTCATCTTTAATCCGACGCAAATCAGCTATGAGGGTTTGTTGCAGCGCTTCTGGGAAGGGCACAACCCAACCCAAGGCATGCAGCAAGGCAATGATCGTGGCACACAATACCGATCCGGCATCTACACCTATTCGGACGCGCAAAAATCCGCAGCAGAGGCAAGTCGCAAAGTATATGCCGACCGGCTTCTGGCCGCTGGGCACGGCGCTGTCACAACTGAAGTTCTGGACGCGCCCGAGTTCTATTTTGCCGAGGATTATCATCAGCAGTATCTGCACAAAAACCCCGCTGGCTATTGCGGGATTGGCGGAACGGGTGTGACCTGTCCCATCGGTCTGACGGCCTGAAGGCGCTTGCGCCGGGGTTTCGCTTGACCGGGGCAGGGCAGGCCGGTATCGCGGCGCGTGTTCTCTGTTCAACAAAGGCTGCCCCATGCCCACTTTCACTGCCATCACCAAACTGACCTCGTCCGAGGCGGCCTATTCCTTGTCCGAGGCGATGGAAAATATGACGCCCGAACCGACAGGTGTCGGAGTGTTCGAGATGGAAGACGGGTCCAACTTGTGGGAAGTGGGTGGTTATTTCACCGAAAGCCCCGATGACATCGAATTGATGCTTTTGGCGCAAGCCTTTGGCGCGACACCTTTTCTGGTGTCGGAATTGCCTGAAATAGATTGGGTTGCCAAAGTGCGGCGCGACTTGTCACCGGTCGAGGCGGGACGGTTCTTTGTCTATGGCAGTCACGATGCCGAGAAACTGCCAGAAGGCCGCGTCGGGTTGCTGATCGAGGCGTCTATGGCCTTTGGCACGGGCCATCACGGCACGACACTCGGATGCCTGCGCGCCCTTGACCGGCTTGATCTGGCCGGGTTTCGGGGCCGGAATGTCGTTGATATTGGCTGTGGCACGGCCGTTCTGGCAATGGCAGCGGCAAAAATCTGGCCCGAGCCTGTTCTGGCCAGCGATATCGACGCCATCGCGGTTGAGGTCGCACAGGTGAATATGGACGCAAACGGGCTGACCGAGCGTGTGCGCTGTCTGGAAGCGACGGGCTTTGACCATCCGGAATTGCAGGCAGCGGCTCCCTTTGATCTGGTGTTTGCCAATATCCTGATGGGACCGCTGATTGATCTGGCACCCGAGATGGGACGTGCCACAGGCAGTGGTGGCTATGCAATCTTGTCTGGCTTGTTGGTAGAGCAGGCCGAGCAGGTGCTTGCAGCTTATGTTGACGCCGGGTTCGTGTTGCATCACCGCGAAGATATTGGCGAATGGGCAACCCTGACGCTGCGGCGCTGATCGGAGGCTGACTCGGCCCGAAATCCTCCAGAATGTGCCCCAGTTTTGCCGGATTTTCTGTGTATCACATGAGGACATAAGCGAATTTATGAGCTTGTGACTGCAAATGTGTTCCGGGGCAAGATCATGACGCGTGACCAAAGAACAGAATTTGAACAACGTCGGCTTGCAGTGATGCGCGCCCATGTCCAGAGTGATCCTGCGCTGCGCCGCTTCCGCCGCAAGCGCACACTATCGGTCGTGCGTTCGGTTCTGGGCAGCTTCATCGTCTTTGGCATGGCACTGCTGTTGATAAAAAGCCTTATAATTGCGTTCGAGGGGCCAGAGGCTTACGCATCTATGGTATCCCCTCTGCTCGAAGGGCAGGCGCACGATGCAGTGCTTGCGCGCGCACTTGGGCCAGACCCGTTCTCGACAGGGATCGCCGCTGCTGTCAGCCCACTTTTCCCAGATAGACCCGTCGCGGGGGCAACGCAGGCGGTGCAGGTTCCGTTGACCTTGTCACTGCCTGATGAGGAACCCGCGTTGCAAAGCCTGACCATACCCTGAAATCTCGGCGCAATAGCTTTGAAATGACAAAAGCCGTCCTCTTCGGACGGCTTTGATCTATGACTGGCGATTGGCGTTTCAACCGGCGCAGGTGCGTCAGCGAAAGCCGCGTGCAACGCTGTCAATATCAGCGCGCGACAGGCCGACATCGGCCAGTTCACGATCTGAAAGCGCGTTAAGTTCGCGCCGTGTGATGCGTTCGTCGTTCCAGGTCTTGAGGGTGGCGAATAATGTGCCAAGCGACAGGCCCTGGAAACCAGCAAGCACTTGTTCCGTGTGAATACGGCTTTGTGCATAATAGGCCATTTTGGTCTCCATAGGGTAAGGTTTATAAACCGCACAGTGTTTATGCGGATACTTGCCATCTATGCTCAAACACTGGGCGCGACTAGAATAGAAAATCGCAACCCTATTATGCAAATGAAGCATGGCTCGTGGGCGTTTGTCCGGATGATCTGTCATGAAAGCCTTGGCAGATGTTCGCCTTTCGTGCTATCTCTGACCCAGAGCAGGACAGAACAAGAAAACAAGAGGCCGCGATGCGTGTGATCGGCATTGACCCAGGGCTGCGCAACCTCGGCTGGGGTGTTATTGATGTAGACGGGGTCCATCTGCGGCATGTGGCGAACGGTGTCTGCCGGTCTGATCCGACGGGAACGCTGGCGGCGCGGCTGCTGGACCTGTATCAGCAACTGACAGTTGTGATGGTGCGCTACGCACCGGCTGCGGCTGCGGTTGAGCAGACATTCGTCAACAAGGATGCAGTTGCAACACTGAAACTTGGCAGCGCGCGGGGCATAGCGTTGCTGGTGCCTGCCCAAGCCGGGCTGGATGTCGGGGAATACGCCCCCAACGCCGTCAAGAAGGCTGTGGTCGGGGTTGGCAAGGCCGCGAAGGAGCAGGTCGCGCATATGGTGCGCATGCAACTGCCCGGTGTGCAGATTGACGGGCCGGACGCCGCCGATGCTTTGGCCATTGCCATCTGCCATGCATTCCATGCCCAATCAGCGCGCGCGCTGGCAATCGCGGAGCGGGTGCGATGATTGGAAAACTGACAGGAGTCATTGACCAGCGCGGCACAGATCATGTGCTGCTGGACGTGCGGGGAGTAGGCTATATCGTATATGTGTCAGACCGCACATTGATGGCCCTTCCGGGCAGGGGCGAGGTTGCGGCGCTTTATACCGAACTGGTGGTCCGCGAAGACCTGATGCAGCTTTTCGGCTTTCCAACCCTGCTGGAAAAAGAATGGCACCGTGTGCTGACCTCGGTGCAGGGCGTGGGGGCGAAGGCGTCACTTGCAATTCTGGGGGCGTTGGGGCCAGAGGGGGTGTCGCGTGCGATTGCGCTGGGCGACAGCTCTGCGCTGCGCAAGGCCCCCGGTGTGGGGCCAAAACTGGCCCTGCGTATTGCCAATGAATTGAAAGACAAGGCACCGGCGCTGATGGCGGTGCTGGAAGACAGCTCTGCGGCTCCCCTGCGCGCAGATGCGGCGGATCTTGATCCCGCTCCGCTGCCGACAGCCCCCGCGGCTGCGGCACCCGCGCCGCGTATGAATGCGGTGTCCGAGGCCATGTCGGCGCTGGGCAATCTGGGCTATGGTCCGGCCGATGCCGCGCGTGCTGTGGCCGAAGCGCAGGCCAACGCGCCCGACGCCGACACGCCCACCCTGATCCACGCAGCGCTGCGCCTGCTTGCTCCGAAAGGCTGATCCATGACCACGCCTGACCCCAGCCTGCGCGGCGCGGACCTGCCCGAAGATGCCCCCGAACTCGACAAGGCGTTGCGCCCGCAATCGCTGGATGAATTCATTGGCCAGCGCGAGGCGCGCGCCAATCTGAAAGTGTTTATCCAATCCGCCCGGATGCGCGGTGAGGCGATGGATCACACCTTGTTCTATGGCCCGCCCGGTCTGGGCAAAACCACGCTGGCGCAGATCATGGCGCGCGAATTGGGCGTGGGCTTTCGCATGACATCCGGGCCTGTGCTGGCCAAGGCCGGCGATCTGGCCGCGATCCTGACCAATCTGGAAAAACGCGATGTTTTGTTTATTGATGAAATCCACCGCCTGAACCCGGCGGTGGAAGAGGTGCTGTATCCCGCGCTGGAGGATTTCCAGCTCGATCTGGTCATTGGCGAAGGGCCAGCCGCGCGTACCGTCCGCATTGAATTGCAGCCCTTTACGCTGGTGGGGGCGACCACGCGGCTAGGGTTGTTGACCACGCCGCTGCGCGACCGGTTCGGCATTCCGACACGGCTGCAATTCTACACCGAGGACGAGCTATGCCTGATCGTTGCGCGCGGGGCGAGATTGCTGGGCGTTCCGGCAGAAGATGCGGGCGTACGCGAAGTGGCGCGCCGCGCGCGCGGCACACCGCGCATTGCGGGCAGGTTGTTGCGGCGGGTGGTCGATTTCGCACTGGTCGAGGGCGATGGGCGTCTGACACAAGCGCTGGCGGATAATGCGCTGACGCGGCTGGGGGTGGATCATCTGGGCCTTGATGGCGCAGACCGGCGGTACCTGACATTGCTGGCCGAGAATTATGGCGGCGGCCCCGTGGGCGTCGAAACAATCGCCGCAGCATTGTCAGAATCGCGCGATGCCATCGAGGAAGTGATCGAGCCATTCTTGTTGCAGCAAGGGCTGATCGCGCGCACGCCGCGTGGTCGGATGCTGGCGGCCAAAGCATGGTCGCATCTGGGGCTGGCAGCACCCGCACCCACCCCGCAAGGGCGGCTGTTTGAAGAATGACGCGGGGTCACACGGTCAGGGATTGGCCAGCTTGCGCAGGGCGTTCCCGAAACTGATGCCATGATCGAAGGCCCCATTGCGCAGAAATTCAAGTGTTTCGGCAATGACCATCGGGTTGTTCATCATGAATGTATGTGTCACCGGCAACGTGATGTGGTCTGCCATGCCCGCCAACTTCGTGCTTTCGACCGAGACCTTACCATCATCATCGCCGTCAATCAGCGCCGAGGTCAGCGGGTTCAGTGAAACATCACCAGCGATAATGCCGAGTTGGTAATCTGGAAATTCGGGCAAGGTATTTGGTGCCGCTTCCTGATGGGTGCCAAGTTCTAGCCCGGCGGGGCCATTCATCCACGAAAACGCCTCGATATCAGAAAAGAAGTCGACCAACTCCGAGCCATGGTTGGGCGGTGCCATCATGACCACGCGCCCCATGCTTTCAGGCCGGTTTCGTGCCAGCCATCCGCGTGCCAGAATGCCGCCCATGGAATGGGTCACGAAATGAACAGTGGAGTCGCCGCAATTTCCGACTGCGATGCCGACATGCTCCATCAATTCTGAAATCGGGCCTGCGCGCGACGGGTATCCGTGGTTAACCACTTGATAGCCATGAAGCACCAATGACTCCTCCATGACACGCATGGAGTGCTCGGATCGGGCTAGACCGTGCAAAAGCACGACACAATCAGCGATTGCGGGTGCCGGTGCCAAAAAAAGTGCTGTCAACAATACTCTCATAGCGCAAATATAGGATGTGATCGAATAATGCACCAGTGCTACGCTACGAGACATGACGACTCCAGAGATAACAAAACCACGATTGGCCGTTCGCGCCTTAATATTGCATCAAAACCGCTTATTGTTGGTTAATGCATGGCCCGATGGGGCCAGCGATCTTTGGTGTGCGCCCGGCGGCGGGGTCGAACGCGGGCAATCCTTGCCCGACAATCTGCACCGCGAAGTGCATGAGGAATGCGGCTTGCAGATTGCGATTGGCGCACCCTGTTTGATCAATGAATTTTACGACCCGCAAAGCCGGTTTCATCAGGTCGATATCTATTTTCGGGCGGAGATTATTGGGGGCAGTATCGACCCTGCATGGATAGATCCGGCAGGTGTGGTCATGACCCGCCGGTTTGTATCGGAAACCGAATTGCGGAGCTTGCGCTACAAGCCCGACAGCTTGCCAGAAATTGCATGGGGCGCATCCGCGTGGGACGGGCGCGCCCTGTATGACGCCTTGGAGCCGATTGTGCGTTAACCCTGTTCGGCCAAGAACTTTTCGGCATCCAGCGCCGCCATGCAGCCCATTCCAGCGCTGGTCACGGCCTGCCGATAGGTGTGATCGGTCAGATCACCTGCTGCGAACACTCCGGGAATCGATGTGCGCGTACTGCCCGGATCAACCCAGACGTACCCGCCGTCTTGCATCTTTAACTGGTCCTTGACCAATTCGCTGGCCGGGCTGTGACCGATGGCGATGAAAACCCCTGCACATTCAATGTCTTTCGTGCTTCCATTCTCGACATGGCGCAACCGCACGGCCTCGACGCCGGGGGCGGCACCGTCGCCAAGAACCTGATCCAGCGTATGATCCCACAGCACTTCGACCTTGGGGTGGTTGAACAGGCGGTGTTGCAGGATTTTCTCGGCTCTCAGGCTGTCACGACGGTGAACCAGCGTGACCTTGGAGGCGAAATTGGTCAGAAACAGCGCCTCTTCGACTGCGGTATTGCCGCCACCGATGACCACGACATCCTTGCCGCGATAGAAGAACCCGTCGCAGGTGGCACAGGCTGACACGCCCATGCCCTTGTATTTTTCTTCCGAAGGCAGGCCCAGCCAGCGCGCCTGTGCGCCGGTGGCCAGCACAATGGCATCGGCTGTGTATGTCGCGCCTGTATCGCCCTTGGCGGTGAAGGGGCGCTGTGACAGGTCAAGCGTGGAAATATGGTCCGAGATGATCTCGGTACCCATTTCCTTGGCGTGGGCTTCCATGCGCACCATCAATTCCGGCCCCGTGACCATAGTGTCCCCCGGCCAGTTTTCGACTTCGGTGGTGATGGTCAACTGCCCGCCCGGCTGAATGCCCTGCACCAGAACCGGCTGCAACATGGCGCGCGCGCCATAAACGGCGGCAGTGTACCCGGCAGGCCCGGAACCGATGATCAGGAGCCGTGTGTGGCGCGAGTCAGTCATGCGTGTATTTCCTCAAATCAGTGTGCGAGGCGCAATCTAAGCCCTGTAGCGCCCAGCACAAGGGGGCGGCGTTGTCGCAGCGCCGGATTAAAATTATTGCGCAACATTGAAATATTATTGCGCAATCTTCGTATGATGCGTAAAGAAGTGCAAAATATGGGAGTGAAAGCATGTCAGGCGGAAAGCTCGATCCGATTGACCGGAAGATCTTGGCAGAGTTGCAGGCAGATGGACGAATGACCAATGTGGAATTGGCCAAACGTGTGGGAATATCCGCGCCCCCTTGTCTGCGCCGTGTGCGCGCGCTGGAAGAGCAGGGCTTTATTCGCGGGTATCACGCGCAGGTCAATGCGCGCGATCTTGGGTTTGAGGTGCAGGTGTTTGCAATGGTCGGGCTGAATTCGCAGGCCGAGGCGGATCTGGCACGGTTCGAGCAGCGCTGCCGTGAATGGCCGCTTGTGCGCGAGTGTCACATGCTGAACGGCGAGATTGATTTCATCCTCAAATGCGTCACCCCGGACTTGTCGAGCTTTCAGAGCTTTTTGACCGAGGAATTGCTGGCCGCCGAGAATGTGATCACGGTCAAAACATCGCTTGTGATCCGCTGCGCCAAGGCAGAACCGGGGGTGCCCTTCGATGTGCTAGAGGCGCGCGCCGCTGATATCGACTGACACTTAGCGCACAATCGTTTCAGACTGCACGAACATGTTTTTCCATGCCCGCTCGATCAGGGCAGGGGACATGTGGCGTGGCTGCCCCTCAAAGTCGCAAATGGCGATCATCTGATCGATCAGGAAAACGGGTTGATAATTGGCATAGATATTGTCGATTGTCGGGTACTTTTTCTGGATCAGGTAAATGATCGTCTCTTCATCCAGTGCAATCTGGCGCTTCTGCGCAACCATCGCAAAGATTTTCAGAAAGTCAGATTGGTTGGGGCCATCAATTTTGATCTTGTAAAAAATACGCCGCAATGCAGCCTGATCGAAAATGTCATTGGGGTGGAAGTTGGTCGAGAAAATGACCAGCGTGTCAAAGGGCACGATGAATTTTTCGCCTGATTGCAGTGCGAGAATGTCATAGTTCATTTCCAGCGGAACGATCCAGCGGTTGACGATGGATTGCGGCGGCTCTTCCTGTCGGCCAAGATCGTCGATAATGAAAACGCCGCCTGTCGCCTTGAACTGCAAGGGTGCCTGATAGGTGCGCGACACCGGATTAAACTTGAGGTCCAGCATTTCCAGCGTCAATTCGCCACCGGTGATGACCGTCGGGCGTTCGCAGCAGACGTAGCGATTGTCGAAACGATTGCCTGTCTGGCGCAGCATCGAGGGGTTGTCGTCAGAGCTTTCGACAAGCGTGTGCACGATCGGGTCATAGACGTTGATGACCTGACCGGCATGAACAACTGCGCGCGGCACATAGATCCTGTCGCCCATCGCCGCGCGGATACCGTTCGAGATAGAGGATTTTCCATTGCCCGGCGGGCCATACATCAGGATTGACCGACCAGAGCTGACCGCCGGGCCAAGGTCATCAATCAAACCGGGTGGCAAGATCAGATCGCCCATGGCAATCTTGATCTGGCGGCGTGTGATCTGGATATCGCGGATGGATTGGCGCTTCATCTGTATTTCATATTGCGCAAGCGGGATTGGCATCGCCCCGTAATATTCAGATTGGGTAAGGGCATCCAAGGCGCGGGCCTTGCCTGCCTCTGTCAGCTGAAACCGCGCCTCGGATGAGGTGCTGGCTGCGGCCGAAGCAACCGCCTCGATCAACTGCTCGGAGCGGGCGATATCAATCAACTCGATTGTCTGCGGAATGGGCAGGCACAGCGCTTTCGAGATTCTGGTGACATTCGACAAGGACATCCTGAACATCGTCTTGAGCAGGATATCTCGCATCAACACATCGTCCAGCCCCGTCGCCTCAAGGCTGCGGATCGCGGGTGGCGCCATAATATGACTGTGCTGTATATTCATGATCGCGTAGTTACCAAATTGATCTCTCAAAACACACAATGTTTTTGGAAGTAGCGTTAAAGCGTGCCATTTCCAAAAACTGTTGCCAGACATAGATAGAATAACAGGCTTGGCCCCAAAGCCAACCCCATCGGAAATTCAGAGCGGTGCAAACTCTCCCACCCTGGCACCAAGTCTTGGACAAGGCTGGTGCGCCGCGCCACACGATGTGCCACAAAGCTGACCAGCGTCACAGATGCCAGTAGCATCAGAAACAGGCTAAGATCACCCAAGGCGATGAAAGGGGCCATCGCGGCTGCGAATTTTGCGTCCCCCGCCCCGACCAGCCCGACAGAGCTGAGCGCGAAGCCGACAATCAAAACGACAAGCAGGCTCGCCCAACCCCAAACCCAAGAGGTGATCGGCAAGGCAATAAGCCCGACAATCAGATAAACAGCCACCAAAGCGAGGACAGCGTAGTTATGGATTTTCATCCATTTCATGTCGCTCCATGCGACCCAAAGCGCGATTGGCGCGACGAACGGTAAAAACCAAAGTGCTGTCTGTGCACTCAGCAGCATCAGCCGGCCCCTCCGCCTTCCAGCGCGCGCATGGCGCGTACGGCTTCGTCATAGTGCTGGGGGTGGGTGTCAATCGCTTCTTGCAGCAATGTCCGGCCGATGGTGACATCGCCTTTGCGAATGGCGGCAATCGACATGGTATATAGCAGCATCGCGCGTTCTTGCTGGGTCATGCGCACAATCGGCAAGTTGTAATTTCCCTGTCCTGCACGCGCCAGCGCGAGGTTGTTCTTGGCGGTGAACAGGTCTGGGTCATGTTGCAGCGCTTGGGTGAACAACCCTTCCGCTTCACGCGCATTGCCGCGCGTCAGTTTGGAAAACCCCCAATTGTTGAATACCCCGGATGGGCGGGTGGTCAGACCGGCGGCTGTCTCGTAAAAATGGTCTGCGCGCGCCCATTGCTGATTGGAATCAGCGATCATGGCTTCAAGACGATACCGATCAAAGGTTTCGTGCGTGGGGGGCACAGAGTTCAACGTCTGCTCGGCGCGTTCCCAGTCATTTGCACGGATGAACGTGTCGGCCAGCATCACGCGGTCGTCATTCGTGGCTTCTGGATGGGCAATGACATTCTGCCAGACGGGCACGGCCTCTGCTGTGCGGCCAGCGCGCACCTTGGATCTGGCAAGGCCGCGAATGTTGCGTATATTTGAAGGGTCTGCTTCAACCTGCCCGGAGAAATAAGCAACAGCCTCGTTCGCATCGCCCGCCGCGAGCATCAGGTCTGCCATATTTTCCTGGTCAATCGCGTTTACACTGTCGATTGCGCGCGAAACGCTGGATTTCTTGCTGTCCTCGCACGCTACAAGCACAAGGGCACTGCTCGCCAGCAGCGCAAGTAACATAGGGTGGCGCATTTTTGCGTCCTCACTGCTCGTTATAGTGGCGTTGACAGCAACAGATACCTGCCACTCCCCCGCCGCATCAGCAAAAGCTGAAATGCCTCATCCGTATCATAGCCTGTTTGTTGTGAGTTTTCGATGGCTAAACGCAAATTGTCACGAATTTCGCCCGAGCGCCCCGAATCATAGGCGAAAGCGTTGCGAAAATGTAAGCTGGCCTCGCCCCATTTGCCTTGTTCGGCCAGTGTTACACCCAGATTGTTATGCGCAGGGACGAATGTTTCGTCTTTCTCCAAGGCGCGGCGCAGGTCTTGCTCGGCCTGTTGCAAGCGGCCAAGGCGCAGGTTGGCCGACCCGATTGCAGACAGAACATCGACAGTGGCACCTTCGGTCGCCGCTGCGCGGTGATAGGCGCGCAACGCGATCTCATACTCGCCGGCGGCCATGGCCCTGTGGCCGACAATCAGGCCATCGACCGCCTCCACGACGTCTGTACCCCCTGAAGCTGGTGCCATTTGATCGGGGCCAGCGCCTGACGTTGCTGCATCGAAACGGTCTTGCGGGGCGGAGGTGCAGCCAGCCGCCAGACATATTCCAAGAAGAAGACCACCAAATCGCAAGTTTACATTCCAGTCGCCATGCCACCGGCTGCAAGGTCGGTCATGATCCCGATTACCGAAGGGCCAACCAGAATGATCAGCAGCGGCGGGACAGTAAACATCATTGTGCCCAAAGTCATCTTGGTGGGCAAGGTGTTTGCTTTCTCTTCGGCCCGCATGATGCGTTTGTCGCGCATCTCGGCGGCGAAAACCCGCAGGGCATCGGTAATCGACGTGCCATATGTGGAAGCCTGCACCATCACACCGACGAAAGACGTAATATCGGTGACATCGCAGCGCTTTGCCATGTCGCGCAAAACTTCGCTGCGTTCGCGCCCGGCCTTCACCTGCTCGCCTACCGCAGTCAATTCTTCGCCCAAAGCAGGATAGGCAAACTCAATTTCTTTCGAGACGCGCCGAATGCTTTGGTCCAGCGATTGGCCCGCTTCAACGCAGATCAGCATCATGTCCAATGCATCGGGGAACCCTGACAAGATTTCTTCTTTTCGGGACTCTACCCGCCGCTCCAGCCAGCGGCGCGGACCGAAATAGCCAATGATCATAGGCGTAATCAACGCTACGGCCATCATGATGGGGGTGTCAAAGCTGTCGGGTGCAATGACAAACACCAGCAGCAACGATGCAATCATGCCTGTGATGGCCAGAATGAACTGCAAGGCAGCAAAGTCGCGCACAGCGGTCTTGCTCAGATAGCCGGCGCGGATCATCTTTTGCCGGGCATCCGAAAGCTCGTTTTCGTTTTCTGGTTCCAGAAACCGTGCATATTTTTCAAGTGACTTGAACTCGCGTCCCACCTTGCGGCGCAATTTCGCAGATTCGGGGGCAGAGTGCTTTTCTTTCGAATTGGCTTGTTCGGAGAACCGCTTCATAGGGTCCGCGCGCCCGCCTGCCATCATGACCATCACGGCCAGAACCAACAGCAGCGTGCCGCCCACCCCCGTCAGCGCGATCAGTCCCAGCGGGCTATTGAAGATTTCAAACATTGTTGACAGGCCTTTCATCGAAAATCACAAGTTACGCGCGCTTTGGGCTACACCTTGATGTCTGTCATCTTGCGCATGTAGAGCACGTTCACCACCAGAAAGACGCAAACCACAACGGCCAGCGGCAAGTACAAAGGCGTTTCTTTGACGTCATCATAATAGTCGGGTTGGATCGTCTGGATCATGATCATTGCCGCAAGCGGGAACCCCGACAGGAACATGCCCGACCATTTTGCCTCGGCAGTGATTGCGCGGACACGCCGAAACAGTTTGAACCGAGAGCGCACGACCTTGGACAGACCATCCAGAATCTCTGCAAGGTTGCCGCCAGATTTCTGTTGGATCGCCACGGCGACCGCGAAGAAGCGAATATCTTGCAAGTCGACACGCGTCCCGAATTCCGTCAAGGCTTCGCCTGCGTCACGGCCATAGGAAATCTCGTCCGATATCAGTCCCAATTCACTTCCCAGCGGGTCGGCGACTTCGGTGGCTGCCATGGCAAGTGCGGCCCCGAACGGATGGCCCACACGCAGGCTGCGGACAATCAGATCAATCGCTTCTGGCAATTGCTCTTCAATCGCGCTGACCCGTTTCTTGGCCTTGCTGGAGACCCAGAAAAACACGCCGCCAAACCCCATGAACAGTGCCAGTCCGGCCCTCATGGCGATCTCTGTATCGGTCGCCACGGACAGCAGCACAAAGCTGAACACGCTCAGCCCGATCATCAGCACTAGCAGCATTTTGGCGGAAAACGCGATATTCCCTTTGCGCGCCAGATCTTCGATCAGCCCATATATCGGGATGGAGTATTTTTTGGAATGCCCGGAGCGTTCCCGGCGCAACTGTTCCATGACATCTTTCTTGCCACGACCCTTTTCGATCAGGTCCAGACGCCGGTTGAGCTTTGAGCTGTGCTCGATGCTTTTGCCGAATGCAAACAGATAGATACCTTGGATCAGCAGCAGGACGGAGCCGAAAATCGCAAGGTAAATCAAGGGGCTGATCGTAATTTCCATTGCTTATCTCCGCGCCGTGACTTCGTCATATATGCTGCTTGGCAGGTCATATCCCCAGCGCTTGAACCGATCTGCAAAAGCAGAGCGCAATCCAGTGCCGGTGAAATGGCCAAGGATCGTTCCGTCTGGCTCTAGGCCTGTGCGCTCGAACCGGAAAATTTCCTGCATCGTGATAATTTCGCCTTCCATGCCGGTAATCTCGGTGATCGACATCATCCGGCGAGAGCCGTCTTGCAGGCGCGACACTTGAACAATCAAGTTAACGGCCGAGCCGATCTGGCTGCGCACGGCCCGCAGTGGCATGTCGATGCCCGCCATTGCGACCATGTTTTCCAACCGGCTGATGCCATCGCGCGCACTATTGGCGTGGATCGTGGTCATTGACCCGTCATGGCCCGTATTCATGGCTTGCAGCATGTCGATAACTTCTTCGCCGCGCGTTTCGCCGACGATGATACGGTCAGGCCGCATCCGCAACGCGTTGCGCAAGCAGTCGCGTTGGGTGACAGCGCCTTTGCCTTCCATATTTGCGGGGCGGCTTTCCATGCGTCCGACATGAATCTGCTGCAATTGCAATTCTGCCGTATCTTCGATTGTCAGTACACGCTCCTCATCGCCAATAAAGCTGGACAATGCGTTCAGCGTCGTGGTCTTGCCCGAGCCGGTTCCGCCAGAGACAATGATGTTCAAGCGTGTTGATACTGCCGCTTCAAGATAGAGCGCCATTTCCTGAGAGAAGGCACCGAAATTTGCCAATTCCTGAATGCTGAGCTTCTCTTTTTTGAACTTCCGGATCGACACGAGCGAGCCATCCACCGCGACCGGTGAAACCATCGCGTTGAAGCGTGACCCATCGGCAAGCCGCGCATCCACATAAGGCGTGGATTCGTCCACCCGACGCCCGACAGCCGAGACGATCTTGTCGATGATGCGCAGAAGATGGCGCTCGTCACGAAAGGTGACATCGCTGAGTTCCAGCTTACCGTTGCGCTCGATGAAAACCTGTTTCGGGCCGTTGACCAGAATGTCATTTATGCTGTCATCTTGCAGCAAGGGTTCCAACGGACCAAGGCCCATGACCTCATAATACAATTCCCGGTTCAGCGTCGCGCGCTCTTCGCTGGTGAGCACGACCTCCATTTCGCCAAGTGTTTCAGCAACGATTGTACTGATTTCAGAACGAAGCTCGGCCTCGCTTGCATGCTCTAG
>Ga0207421_10000152_pt1 | contig 81858 bp, 60 predicted proteins | sample SodLakKL_010_SED_4_FD_187542 | JGI IMG/M metagenome (GOLD analysis project Ga0207421, IMG submission 187542) | Alkaline sediment microbial communities from Lake Tanatar, Kulunda Steppe, Russia - 8KL_010_SED (SPAdes) (version 2) | ecosystem: Environmental > Aquatic > Non-marine Saline and... | reverse complement strand
ATGAGATTGCGGATAATACCGGGAAGATTTCGCATACCCATCAGGATTACCAGCGTGGAGGTGGATGCCAGGGCCTGCCAGTTGTAATTACGGCTGTCAGAGTGCAGGTGTCCGCTTATGACAGTGAAGCCGGTAGCCAGATTCCGCATGGTAAGCGGGATTCCTGCATACGCGGTTGCCCCGGTCACGCTGCTGATGCCCGGTACCACTTCAAAGGGGATACCTGCTTCCGCCAGTTCGAGGCATTCTTCGCCGCCACGACCGAAAATAAAAGGATCACCGCCTTTCAGGCGCACTACGGTATTCCCCGCCTCCGCCTCACGGATCAGTGTCCGGTTGATATCAAGCTGACTGACGGACGGTTTTCCGGGATTTTTGCCGGCCCGGATGTGGCGCACATCAGCCCGGGCATGCTCCAGCAGCAGCGGGTTGACCAGGCGGTCGCTTACAATGACATCGGCCGATTGTATCATCCGCATGCCTTTCAGCGTGATGAGCTCGGGATCTCCCGGTCCGGCCCCGACCAGGAAGACCATTCCCGATGAGATGTTATGGTTCTGTTTCGACATGTTGTAAGGTTATTCAGTAAAATGTATTTCTACAGTCCTGATTGTGCTGATCTGCAAGCTTCGGTTACCGGTAGTGTTCCAAAGCAAGAGGGCGGGCCTGAAACAAAAAAGCCCGCAACCGGTATGGCAGCAGGCTTTTCAACAGAATCGATAAAAAATCTATATCACGTGACAACCGCCGCCATATTCAGGTGGATATAACAACACATACACTTCGCGGAGGAATGGTGTACGAGGTTATCCGCTTTTGATATGGTTTGAATTTCCTTTGTCAAGGTTGCTTAGGTTGCCGCTTATGATATCGTCAGTGCTGTACTGCTTTTCGTTAGTCCAATAAAAACAAAACTAACAATCGTTTTCTCCTGATGCAAGCGTTTTTTTCATTGCTTTTGACAGGGGCGTTTCAGAATTTTAAGGTTTGGCTGGAAATTGTCTTTATGATTCATTTGCAGGCATTGGCAATTATGCAGGCACTGGCAATATTTTTCAAACATTGGCAATGGCGATTAAGACATACGGGTTTCAAGCGGCATTTTTGCCGGGATTCCCGCCGGTTCTATGACTGACGGTTTCAACAGCATATCATACTTCAATTGACCCTGGATATTACTGGTGTTTAGATCTTTTACTCATTTGCACTCTCTGCTGACAATACTGCTCATAATAATACTTGCGGGCTGCTCGGATCCCGTTTCGGACGGATATCCGGATATCCAGGCTGATGGATCCGGCACCGGTGAAAATGCCGGCAGCAACAGTGGAGATGCCGGAGAGTCAGGTGACGATGAGTCCGGGAATGATGATTCGGGAGATAACGAAGACGGGCAAAATGATGATGAGGGCGGCAGTCATCCGGGTAACGGAAACGGCAATTCCGGCGAGGATGGTGATGAAGGCGGCAGTCCCGATCCGGATTCGTTTCAACCGGCTGATATTCTGATCAACGAGTTCATGGTTCGCCAGGAAAACACCATTGCCGATCCGGATTTCAATCAGTACAGCGGCTGGATTGAGCTTCGCAACCGGGAATCCGCTCCCGTTGATCTGGGCGGCTGGATCATCGCCGGGCGTGATCCCGAATCCGGCACCAGCCGGCAGTATGCTCTGCCCGAGGGAACGGTGATTCCGCCCGATGATCTCATGCTGATCTGGACCAGCGGTGAAGGAGCGGCTGCAGAAAAATCCATTCACACTTCATTCCGTTTGCCGCAAAACGGCGGACTTGTCGGATTGTATGGCCCCGGGTGGGCCGGGAAACCGGTTGTGGATACCATATCTTACGAACATCCGGATGTAAGCTCCGATATATCCATCGGGCGCATGCATTTTAACGGTGAGTTTGACCACCCCGGCTTTGTACTTCCGATGACGGCCCCGACTCCCGGTCAGCCCAACCGGCTTGAGCAGTTGCGCATCCTTACATCCCGCAGTCTTGATATCAGCGACCCATCCGGACTGGATGTCGATCATTCCGGCAATTATTTCTGGACAATCAGCGATGATCCCGGCGGAAGCATCTACAAAATTGATCTCGAGGGGAATATCGCAGATGAGCTGGATGTGGGCGGACATGACATGGAGGCCATCACCCAGCATCCGGAGGACCTGACCCTGTATGTCGCCGAAGAGCGGCTGCGTCAGATTGTGCAGTACGATACGCTGGGCAACGAGCTGAACCGTTTTGATGTCGATGTAGAAGTTCAGCAAGAGAATGACGGACTCGAGGGGATCACTGTCAATCCGGAGACAAACCATATTTATGTTGTGAACGAGCAGAATCCAAGGGTGCTGATTGAGCTTGACCTGTCGAGGCCGGAGAGAGAGCAGCAGGTAATGTACAAGCCCATTGACTTTCGTGCTGGTGAAGAAGCTAAGGGTCTGGACCTGTCCGGACTATTTTTCGATGACAAAGACGGGGTGCTCTGGGTGGTAAGTGATGAAGCGAGAACTGTTTTCGCACTGGATCCCGGCGGCAGGCCGCTCGCTGCTTACCATGCCGGTCGTGTGGATCTTGAAGGAATTGCGATCAACCGTGAAACAAACAGGATGTATCTGGTCAGCGATGAACGCCGGGAATTGTTTATATTCGCCTATCCGGATACCAGGCGCGACTTGTCGGCATCACCCTGAAAAGAATTATTCGCAAAGGTAAACCTGTGGAGTGGCGCCGGTTCGGTTCGCTTTTGTGATCTTCCCTCAGTTCTTAACCAAAAAAAATGAATGAACAAGGAGAGAACATAAGCTCAGGTAAACAGGCGTATGATTAAACCTGTCATGGTATTTCACTTCGTGAACTTCGGTTCATGTGACGATATAAATTCAAATATTTAAACACATGAAATGATCATGACCGGGCCGGTGCCCGGGCACACAGGATCATGATTAAACACGGTCATGGAATTGCATCTGACCATATGAATCTAAAATTTTAAACACATGAAATCTGTAATAAATGGGAATGCAACCGGCGTTTTTTGGCAGCCGGGTGCCGTTTTGATTGCTGCGATGCTGCTGTTTACTTCATGCACAGGTGCTGGGGAAGTGGCCGACGGCGACAGATCAGCTGCAGGTCATACTGATGCAGCCGGTGGCGAGGTGCTGTCACTCAGCGATGAGGATTACCGGCGTGCCGCGGCGCTTCTGAACAGTGAACTTCAGTCCAAGGTGCTGCGCAGCAATATCCGTCCCGAATGGATTGAAGATGATTATTTTTGGTACCGGACGCGAACCGATGACGGCTACCGCTTTTATCTGGTGGATGCCGAAGGTGAGGAGCGCAGGGATGCGTTTGATCACGAGCGTCTGGCCGACTCGCTGTCCTCGGTAATGGACCGAAGCGTTTCGCCCGGAGACCTGCCGTTCCGCACATTTGATTTCCGCGAGAACAGAACGGTGATCGATTTTGAGTCGGACAGCAAGCGCTGGGAGTGCGAACTTGAGGAGTATGAGTGCCGCGAATCCGAACTGCCGGTGCGTCCGGATGACAGCGTGCTTTCGCCGGACGGGAAGTGGGCGGCGTTTATTCGCGATTATAATATTTGGGTGCGTGATATGGCCAGCGGGGAGGAGCACGAACTGACTGAAGGGGGGGAGTACCGGTATGGATTCGGGACGAACTCACAGGGGTGGTTCCGGTCCGACCGACCAGTGCTGCACTGGTCGCCGGATTCCCGCAAGATAGCTACCTATCGTCTCGATGAGCGGGAGGTTTCTGAAATGCATTTGCTGGAGATGGCCGAGGACCGGCCGGTTCCGGATTCCTGGCCGTATGCCCTGCCGGGTGACTCCATCGTACCGATGCACGAACGTGTGGTCTTGGATGTTGCTGAGCAGACCAAAGTGTGGCTGGATACCGAACCTTCGCATCAGCGCACCTCGAATTGCTGCGGGCTGGAACGCGACGGTCAGTGGGCCGATATTATGTGGAGTGAGGATGCCTCGAAAATGGCGTTTGTGAACACATCGCGCGATTACCGCGAGGTGGATCTGTACATCGCCGACACAGAGTCGGGTGATGTGCGCCATGTATTCGGCGAGCAGGCCGGGACATTTTTCGAATCCAATCTGACCTCGCGGGGCAAGCCTAACTGGCGGGTTCTTTTTGAGCGTGATCAGTTTATCTGGTACTCAAGGCGGGATGAATGGGGACATCTTTATTTATACGATCTGGAAACCGGCGGGGAGATCGGGCAGATGACCACCGGTGACTGGAATGTGGTGGATGTGCTGCATGTAGATGAGTCCGACGCTACCGTCCATTTTACGGGTGCCGGACTTGAAGATGACCGCGACCCTTATCTGAAACATCTCTACAGCATCCATTTTTCCGGCCTGTCTGATCCCGGGGATCAGCCCGAACAGGCCATAGTCCCGGCTCCGGAACTGCTGAGTCCCGAAGATGCCAATCACGTGATTTCAGCGTCGCCGTCAGGACGGTTTTATGTGGATGAGTACTCCTCGTTCACCGAACCGTCGGTTACGGTGCTGCGTGACAAGGCCGGCTCGGAGATCATGACTGTGGAAGAGGCTGATATCGGGCCGCTGGAGGAGTCCGACTGGCGGATGCCTGAGCCGTTTCAGGTCAAAGCCCGCGACGGGGAGACTGATTTATACGGTTTAAAGTACAAACCCTCGGATTTCGATCCCGATGAAAACTATCCGGTTGTGATCAACATCTATCCCGGTCCGCAAATCGGAAGTGTTGGAACCCGCAGTTTTTCACCGGCCCGGCGCGGGCAGACACATGCACTGGCTGAACTCGGATTCATCGTAATTCAGCTTGATGCGCTGGGTACTCCGCTGCGCTCGAAGTCATTTCACACTGCCTGGTACGGAGACATGGCCGACAACGGCATTGAAGACCAGATCGCTGCTGTGCAGCAGCTTGCCGAACGTCACACCTGGTTCGATGCCGAACGGCTGGGCATGTACGGTCACTCCGGCGGCGGATATGCCACGATGAGTGCACTGCTCCGGTTTCCCGGTGTCTTTACTGCGGGTGTGGCCAGTGCGGGCAACATGGATAACCGGGGCTATACCTACTACTGGGGGGAGAAATACCAGGGTCCGCGGGTCAGGGAAAATGACCGGGATACCTTCGAGGATCAGGCCATCTGGAAAAAGGCTGGAGAACTGGAGGACCACCTTCTTCTGACCTACGGCACGATGGACGACAATGTCCATCCCAATACGACCCTGCTTCTCGTGGATGAGCTTATCAGGGAGAATAAGGACTTTGACCTGATTGTCATGCCCAACAGGAATCACGGATATGCCAACGAGGCCTATCATGTGCGCCGCACGTGGGATTACTTTGTGAGGCATCTGATGCAGGCCGAGCCGCCACGGGAATTTCCGCTGGGCAAATGAGTGTTGCACGGGTATACGGAAGCCGGCATCAGGCCTTTGCTTTACATACTCCAATAAACAGCTGACTGATGCGTTGGACAATGCTGTTAGTCATTGCAAGCAGTAATAATAAATCCAAAAATATATACTCATGAAATTAGTAGATCAGGACGGAAAAGAGCTGACAAGCAAAAATAACGAACAGGCCCAGGAACTGGAGAAGCAGCTGGCAAAACTGGCGCAAACCGTTGTCGAGCCGATCATGAACAAAATCCAGCTGTCCAACCAGCAGATCAGTCAGGAGCAGCTGATGCAGATCACCTCCATGGCGCACCAGATGATCTTCAACCGGATGATTTTCAATCTGATCCAGAAGGTGGGCATCAAGGATATGAATGAGCTGGTCAGCGAGGATGATATGGAAGAGCTGAAAACGTCATTCAGCAATCAGTTCCAGTTCACCAAGCCGCAGGATCAGGGTCAGGAACCCCCGCAGGCGTAACCCTGCAATGAACTGAATGGGAACGTTATTCCCGCCGGGTGCATTTTGTCAGAGAAATCATTGCCATGTTCTATCATCTCAAATTACCCCGGGAAACATGTTCCTGATACGAATCACGATGCTGATCTGCCTGATGTGGATGATATCACCGGCAGCATCGGCATCCAGCAACCTATCCGAAAGCGTTATGTCCAACGAAAAAAAAGCAACCTTCGGTGCCGGATGTTTCTGGTGCGTTGAAGCCGTTTTTCAGCGCGTCGAAGGCGTGAAGTCAGTTGTGTCCGGTTACTCAGGCGGGCGAAAAGATGAAGCCTCCTACCGCATCGTCAGTACTGGCGAAACCAATCATGCCGAGGTTGTCCAGATAACCTACGATCCGGAAGTCATTTCATATGATGATCTGCTGTACATCTTCTGGCGGACCCACGATCCCACCACACTGAACCGCCAGGGCGCGGATGTCGGCCCGCAGTACCGGTCAGTCGTGTTTTATCACGATGACTTTCAGCGCGAGCGTGCCGAACACTACAAAAAGAAACTGGATGAATCCGGCGTGTTCGATGATCCGATTGTAACCGAAGTTTCCGCTCTGGATGCGTTTTATGAGGCGGAGGATTATCATCAGAACTATTTCGAACGCAACCCGGATCAGGGGTACTGCCAGATGGTGATCCGTCCGAAACTGGACAAGTTCAAATCGCTTTTCGAAGACAAGCTTCGCGATGAGTACCGGCCGGAATAATACCCGGGTGCGGTGCCGGTAGGTGCCGGTCATAATTTCTTGTTATATTCATCACGTGCATCCGGTCTGCCGGGGCTGAAATAAAGCCGGCGGAGACATTCCGGACGCTGTTCATGTCAGAATGCTGACTCCATCTGCGGGAAGAAGGAAGTGGATGGAAGAATTTCGAATATAAATTTCTGGAAATATGACCAAAGGCTACAATACTATCGGACAACCGGAGCTCAGAAGCAATCCGCAGCACATATACGGGCGGAACACTCACCGGTCCGGCGTCAAAACAACATCAGCGCAATTTCTTGCATCGCTGACCCTGGTCACAGCGCTTCTCATTTCAACGGCAACTGTTGCATCCGCCCAGCTTAACCCGGAAGATGTAGCCGGTCTTAAACTGGTAAACAGCGTCGTTCTGCATGATGATGGAGAAATGCTGGCCTACACCATCACGGTTCCCCGGGAAGCGGATGAGTCTGTCGGGGGCGACTATCAGGAGCTGCGGCTGATTGACCTGTCATCCGGGGATGACATTGGCGTTGTTGAGGCACCTTCAAGCGCGGCTGCTCCGGCGTGGGTGCCCGGCCAGGACCGGCTTGCTTTCCGCATGACCGACCCGGATTATCATGATGCGCCGCAGGTCTATTCCGTCGACTTTGAAGGAGAGGACATCAAAAAGCATACTTCGGCCCCCGAAGGAGTGATGAACTTTTCGTTTTCACCGGACGGGTCGCACCTTGCCTACACCATGCGTGATGCCTGGCCGGAAGAGGTGCAGGAGCGCCGTGACCAAGGATATGATATGGATGTTTCAGGTGAAGATGAGCGTCATGTACGGTTGTGGGTAAAGGATGATGATGTATCCGAGGCGATGACTCCTGATGACATGACCGTATGGGATTTCGAGTGGGCGCCTGACAGCCGGAGGCTGGCGGTCAGAACGACCTACGGAACCGGACTGGATGACGAAATGATGTTCAGTGAAATCATGATGCTGGACATCCGTGACGGTGAGCTTGAGCTGCTGGCCGAGAGCCAGGGCAAGGTGGCCACAATGACCTGGTCGCCGGACGGATCGAAGTTTGCTTTCCTTGCGGCAAAAGCCATTAATGATCCCTTGCCGCAGCGCATTTATGTGACCAGGGTAGGGGACTACGTATCGGATGATATCACTCCTGAGGATTACGAGGGCACTCCGGAATGGCTGGTCTGGAAAGATGATCAGACCCTGCGGTTTGTGGCACTTGAGGGGACAAAAACCGGGCTTCGCGAAATCCCTGTATCCGGAGGTGAAGCTGAACTTCTCATGGGCGGTGATCTGGAAATATTCCGCTCCGCAAGCTTTGATTCATCACACGAACTGTTTGCTGCTCCTGTTGACCGCAGGGACCATCCGCCCGAAGTGTATCTCGGCAATTTGCGTGACGGTGAGTGGGAGCGTCTGACCTACAACAACGATTTTCTGGATGGTGTGACACTGGGCCGCCAGGAGACGATTTCATGGTACGGACCTGACGGGCTTGATATCGAAGGTGTGGTAACGTATCCGCAGGATTTTGAAGAAGACGGCGCCTATCCGCTTGCAATCCTGCCTCATGGCGGACCGGAAGGTACAAGCATCGACGGATGGAACACCCGTCCGCTGTATCCGGCCCAGGTGCTGGCTACGAACGGGTATGTGGTACTCAAGCCGAATTACCGCGGAAGCGGCGGAAGGGGCTCATGGTTTACCATGGCGAATCATCGTGATCTCGGGGGCCGTGAGTTCAAGGATGTTATCAAGGGGATTGACTACCTGGCCTATGAAGGTGCTATCGATCCCGGCAAAGTGGGAATTTCCGGCACTTCGTACGGCGGATACTTTTCGGCATGGGCGGGTACGCGCTATTCAGACCGTTTTGCCGCAGCGATTACCTTCGCCGGCCTGTCCAACTGGATTTCGTTTATGGGTACCACAGACATTCCGCACGAAATGTCTATAACACACTGGGATCTTTGGTGGTTTGAAAACGAGGGCATCAACTGGGACCGCTCGCCGGTTGCACATATCAGAGGTGCAGACACCCCGATTCTGGTGGCTCACGGATCAGCCGATGACCGCGTGCATCCCGAACAGTCCATTCAGCTTCATCAGTTTCTGGAGCTCAATGAAATAACTACGCAGCTCGTGATGTATCCGCGTCAGCCTCATGGCCTGACCGAGCGTGCGCATCGTATTGACTTCATGGAGCGCGTTCTGGACTGGTTTGACCGGTATGTGAAGGATTAAGCGAATACCGGGCTGCGCCGGCATATCTGTGTGAAGTGTGCGCAGGGTGAAAAGTGCAGAGTGCCGGATGCCGGACGCCGGCATCCGGTTGCTGTTTTGCTGATTACAAGTATACTAAGCAGGTCTTCTGATTACCGGTAATAGTTATTTGCCGGTATTCTCATCGGCCTGCCGCACGTTCAGGCGGGCCTTGATCCCTTCCTGGTTTAATTTGATTTTCAGCGTTTTTTTGATGTTTCTTTCAACTTCATCGACTACTCTGCGCTCCACTTCTTCCCGGACATTCTCTTCCCGAACCAAATACCTGGCAAGAAAAGCGGATATCCTGCCTTTCCGCTTTTTTATGATCTCAAGTATGTTCTGGATGTCAATATCGATGATGATGCGTTTCATAAGGTCTGATTCATCAGAGTCCTGCCGGGCTGCCGTCTCGCCGCGGGTCGGAGACGCCGATCATGGTACCATCCTCAAGGACGCGTATCATCTGGACTCCGCCGAAGTACATGTTCATGGGGTAGTTTGACGGTGCAATGACATATCCGCGCTCATTCAGGGTTTTGAGTGCTTCTGCTGAAAATCCGCGCTCGAGGCGGACGCGACGGTTGTTGGGAACGGGAAATACTCTCGGCATGCGGATGGCATCTGCCGGATGCAGATCATACATCAGTGTGTGGACGATCATCGAGACTACGGCTGGTGGAATACGTCCGGATCCCGGAGAACCGGCGACAAGTTCGACCTTGTTGCCACTGAGCACGATGGTTGGAGCGGTGCTGGAGTGAGCGGTACGGTTGGGTCCGCGGATGCTGCCGTAGCTGCCTCCGAAATTGGTCGCTGCCGAGTTGTAGAAAATGCCGTCAGAAAACACACCTGACCCAAAATACAATCCGAGTGTATTTGTCATGGATACCGCATTGCCTTTGCTGTCGACTACAGATATATGTGTGGTCTGCTGGTCGTCGTCCTCCTCCTCAGCATACTCAAGGTACTCAGAGGGGATGTGCTGCCTGAGCGAGTCCTCATCCTGCTTTTCAATATTCAGCGGCAGCCGGAAATAGCCATCGCCGGTACACGCTGAAGGGGCTGTGTAGCGTTCCGTTGCGGTCCAGGGATTTCCGGCATGCATGGTATCGGGAACATCTCCGCCCATAGCGCCGGCGCGCAGTGACGCATATTCATCGCTGATCATGCCCGCAACAGGAAGGTCTACGTAAGAAGGATCCCCGTGCCACTTTGTGCGGTCTGCCATGGCAATGCGGATGGCATCCACGAGGGCTCCGAGAGCCTCTCCATCAGCAACCGGATGATCCATATGGTGAATGCCGCTTCGCTCCAGCAGTTTCAGTGCCAGTATGACTTCGTGTCCGGCAAGTGACGGGGGAGATGTCAGAATGCGCCTTCCGTCCCACTCCTCGCAAAGTGCGCCGCGCCAATTCGCACTGTAATTTTCGAAGTCTTCAAGTGTCAGCACACTGTTTCCTTCGGAAAGGGTTTCAATGGTGCGTTCGGCAACCTCGCCGCTGTAAAAACCGTCGCGGCCATCTGTTGCAATTTTACGCAGCACTTCGGCCAGCTGCGGCTGGACCAGCCGGTCACCGGCACGCAGCGGCTCACCGTCAGGATAGAACACGGCTTTGGCTTCTTCGTCATGAGTGAATCTGTCGGAGTAGTTTTCGAAAATATGTGCCAGCAGGTGGTGCACGGTAAAACCTTCCTCTGCAAGTTCTATGGCTGGTGCCAAAACCGCCTGGCGCTCCAGATTGCCGTATTTTTCAAGCGCCTGAAGCAGACCGTCCACCATGCCGGGGATGGCTACGCCGCGTTCGCGGGTACGAAGTGAGTCGGGATCAATGTCGAGTGCATAATCGGGATCTTCTCCCAGTGCGGCATAAAAATCCAGATAGTCGGCCCGGCCCTTTTCGTGGCTCCAGAACGTCATGGCACCGCTGCCGCCGAGTCCGGACATATTGGGTTCCAGCACGGCGATGGCAAATGCCGCGGCGACGGCTGCGTCAACGGCATTTCCGCCTTTTTCAAGCATTTCCCTGCCGGCTTTGCTTCCAAGAGGATGTGCGGTGACAACCATGCCGTCTGAACTCATAGCCTCGCGGTAAAAAGTGGGGGCATCAACTTCAGAAAACCGGGGCTTTTCAGGTTCGATAACCGGTTCGGCAGTCCTGCATGCACTGATCAGTGCGATAAGAGCAATAACGGTAATAAGTTTCTTCATGTGTTTAAAATTTATGATTCTGACGTCTCATGAACTGAAGGTCACGAAGTGAAATACCCATGCTGGCAATAATCATGCTTCTGTGTGACGGTAAGCCGCCATGGGTATTCATAGAATTAATTGCGGTAAAAGGAAAGTTAATTGAAAGAAGGACCTGTAAAAAATGACAAGACCACGAAAGATATAAAAACCATTCCATATTTCAAGATTGGCGCAATGCGTTCAGCGGCCTGCGCTGTTGTCCGGTTTTGCTTCCATTTCGGTCTCATTGCCGGTCTTATTACGATTTTCAGGGTCCCGGGCAGTTTCCGAGCGGTCATCAGAAGGAATGTTATCGTCAAGCTCGTACCTTGATCCGACGGAAGCAGGAAGTGTTTTGCTTGATCTGGCACCGAGGTCACGCATACGTTCCGCCTGGCGGATCAGATTTCCGCGGCCATCCTGAAGTTTGTTCATGGCTCCGTCATAGCTTTTCCGGGTCTGATCGAGCCGTTTGCCAAGGTCCACCAGGTCTTCGGCGAAGCCGACAAATTTGTCATAAAGCTTGCCTCCGGCATCGGCGATTTCAACCGCATTCTGGTTTTGATGTTCCTGTTTCCAGATGTTGGAGATGGTTGCGAGTGTAGCCAGCAGAGTGGTAGGGGAAACCAGCACAATATTCTTGTCGAAGGCGTCATTGTAGAGTTCGCTGTCGTGTTCAATAGCCAGACCGAAAGCCGGCTCAACCGGCATGAACATCAGCACAAAATCGGGGCTGTTGATGCCGTAGATATTCTGATAGTTTTTTTCGCTGAGCTCCTTGATATGTTTTCGCACAGAGCGGATGTGGTCTTTGATATGCATGGCGCGGTCTTCCTGCTCTTCGGCCGAAACATATTTTTCATAGGCAATCAGGGAGACTTTTGAGTCGATGACCAGGTGCTTTTCATCGGGAAGATGAATGATCACATCCGGCTGCTTGCGCCGCCCGTCATCGGTGAACGAGGGCTGGACGACATATTCACGATCTTTGCGAAGACCGGATTTTTCAAGTATGCGTTCCAGAATCATCTCCCCCCAGGATCCCTGTGATTTGGATTCGCCTTTGAGGGCACGTGTCAGGTTTCCCGCTTCCCGGGTCATCTTGTTGTTGAGTTCACTCAGCTGCGAGATCTGCTCTTTGAGCGAGATGCGGTCGCGCACATCCTCCTTGTAGGTTTCTTCCACTCTCTTTTCAAACGTTTTAATTTTTTCTCCCAGCGGATTGAGAAGCTGCTCAATGTTCACCTTGTTTTGTTCGCTGAACTTTTTACTCTTCTCCTCCATGATCTCATCGGCCAGCACCTTGAACTGGTCGCGGAAGCCGGTCTGAATCTCTTCAATCTCTTTTTTAAATGAACTGAGTTTTTCCTCCAGGTGGCGATTTGTCGTCCGGGTTTCGGTAAGGCTGGAATTCAGGTCCCGGTTTTGCTCCATCAGACCGGAGCGCTCCTTTTCCAGGGATTCCAGCTGCTGCAGAAGGTTGTTGTTTCGTTCGCGCAGGGTAATGGTCTCTGTTTGCAGCTGATTCTGTTCCTGGGAAAGGCTTTCGATACGCTCACGCAGTCTGGCAGATTCGCCCCGGAGATAAAAAAACATCAGCAGCGAACCTGCAGCCAGTCCCAGCAGCAGCATCAGAAGTGAAATAAGATCAATCATGGTATATTCAAGGATGTGTTCGGATGAGAAAAAGGAATGCGGCTACGCAGTGCGATCTTGTCAGGCCACGCTCATTATATGAAAATAAGGGGAAAGGTACGGAAAATCACACTTCGTGTCCTGACAAACAGGTTATGGATACGCAAAAATAAGAGCAATTCCGCAGAAAGCGGACACATTTTCCGCAGGCGCCATTTCTGGTGCATAACCCGCCAGCCTTCGTAATGTTCGGACAAGCCTTACCTTTTCGGGTCGAGCTTGTGCTTTTTCTTGTAGTTCACGTAACGGGCGCCATAAATCCGGATCATCTGTTCATCCCGGAACTTGATGGCCAGTTTCAATTTGGCTTTATAGTTTTTTTTGAACTCTCTTTTTGATTTGGCTTTGGGGATATAAAATGATTTGTTTTTATGGATCCCTTTTTCGGGAGAGTAGGAGACCTGAAATACGTGTTCTTCATACATTTCGCCGTTTCTGACCTTGGATTTGACGCAGTAGCTGATGCCGGGATAGCCGATATTGCTTTTTTTCCCGAGATGCATGGCACGGTCGAAGTTTTTTGCAAAACCCTCCCACTCTTTCAGGTTTTTGTCACGGAACGCTTTGGCTGACAGCAATGCCTCATCCTTCCCGTTGAATTTTCCGTCACTAAAAAAGCGGCTGATCTTTTTCCCGTCCCGCCGAATCCGGACAAACCAGCCAAAGGTGTTTTTTGAGGGCTGGTCAATCCGGCTGATGTTTTTCAGATCATCAGACATTTCATAGTTCTCCGATATGGTGAAAATGGAAAGCTTTCGCTTTTGGAACAGTGTTGCCGAGCTTATGACTGGATTATGTGTACCCTTCCGGCAGAACCGTATCTTTTCAGAGCACGACGCTCCGCTGGAGAAATGAGTTTTTAATAACCAATTAATTATAGGTCAATTATGTGTAATTGTCCAGCAGAGCTGAAGATATTTTTTACCAACGTTTACAACTGTGTCTGCGTGAAATGCGTATAAGGCCTGCACAGACAAGCTGCAACCATTAATTGGCGGACAATGTGTTGCAAGTCACTGCCTCAGTTCATGTTTTTTAGCGGAATAGCAATTCTTTTGTATATTCTCCAAAGAAAGAGGATGGCGTTTTCCCGACATTCTAATACTAAAATGACCGGACCCTGTTATGAAACTAGTCACATCACTTGAAGAAGTACTGGATCAAATCTGGAGAAATCTGTCCGAAGCGGTTGGAAAAAAAGGACATCCGTTCCGCTATCCCGTTATCAGTACCATTTCGCGGGACAAGCCGCTGCAGCGGACGGTCGTATTGCGGAGTTTGTTTGTGACCGGCCGTACCCTGCTTTTCCACACGGACAACAGATCGAGGAAGGTATCCGATCTGCGTGTGAACCCGCGGCTGAGCTGGCTGTTTTACGACGATTCCAGGCGGGTGCAGCTCCATTTTGAATCACGGTGCGAACTTCACGAACCCGGTTCCGAGCTCTATGAAAATGAGTGGAATAAACTGGTGCCCGGGGAGCGCAGAATTTACTGTGTGAAACACGCTCCGGGTACACCGATTGTCAAACCTCATCAGGCCTGGCCCGAAGATATTTTGAATTCGCCGCTCAATGAGGATGATGTGGCAGCGGGAAAAGAAAACTTTTGTGTGATAACAGCCGAGCTGACAAAGCTGGACTGGCTGCAGCTGCATCCGGAAGGAGAACACCGTGCGCTTTTTCACTGGAAAGATGATGAATGGAAGGGCAGCTGGGTCTGTCCGTGAGAAATGGTGAACCTCCCGGATTCAGGGGTTTATATCAGGCGGGTCCAGGTAGGCGATAGTTGCGCCCCAGCTTCCGCAGCCGTGTCCGCCAAGATGATACCGGTTTACCCAGGGCAATGACTCAAGCACGGAATGCACAATTCTTCGCAGGGTGCCGGTTCCTTTACCATGGATGATTCGCACGGTCAGTATGCCCTTTTCACGACATGCGCGGAGGTATTCGGGAACCAGGTCGTGTACCTCGGAAGGGGGGAACACGTGGAGGTCCAGCACCCCGTTGATCGGGTATTCCACTGCGTCGTCAGAATGCCATTCCTCATCAGCCATAATCAGATCACCGTCATAATTTCATTGCGGGGTCTTCGTCTGAGATCCGGGACCTTTGTATTTTCAGCCGGGTATCCGACAGGAAACAGAACGGTCGGCACTTCATTACCCGGCCGTTTGAGAATCTGGTTCAGGAAGCGCATCGGGCTGGGGGTGTGGGGAAGTGCAACGAGTCCGGAGTAGTGCAGCGCTGTAATGAGCATGCCGGTGGCGATTCCGACCGACTCATTTACATAATAGTTTTTTTTGCGTACTTGATTTTCCAGGCGATAGGATTCTTTGAAAACGGTGATAAGCACCGGCGCATGTTCCAGAAACGGTTTTTCAAAATTGGTTTCGAGCCTGGAGATATCCTTTTTCATCTCTTCGGAGTAGCGCATTTCATAATTGGTGCGCTCTTCTTTCTCGGCAGCAAGGCGGATCTGTCTTTTTATTTCCGGATTTTTAACAACTACGAAGTGCCACGGCTGCATATGTGCACCGGAAGGGGCTGTGCCGGCGGCTTCGATGCAGTTGTAAATAACTTCATCCGGAACCGGTTCACTGGAAAACTCGCGAACGGTTCGTCTTTTTTTCATGAGTTCCAGAAATGACCCGGACCGGTCAATCAGTTCTTGTGTATCAGGTTTGTGATAATTCAGCGGAGAAAACGATACCTTGTCAGTCATACTATTGATGCGTAAATGATGTTAATTACAGTCCGGAAGTGCCGGCTGTAACTTCGAAATGGTTATAGAATTAAGTGTGTTGTTGCCTATCTTTGAAGTCAGGCAATGCCTCCGGAATGTCATGGCTATGTAAAAGTAACTATTATGAGAACATTTCACTATGATTTTCCGCAAGGAACTGCGTTGTAGTCACTGCTTTTGCAAAAGATCGAAGTATACATGAATATATTACCACAGGAACTCAGCTTTTTGTTCCAGAAAAGGTCCACGCGCACCAACTTCAAACGGCTGCTTTTCTTTATATCCGTTCTGATAGGGGTGATCCTTCTGTTTTCGGTGCTTTTCCAGCTGCTGAGCCGCTACGAAGGCCAGGAGCACAGTTTTCTGTCCGGTCTTTACTGGACCCTGGTTACCATGTCAACACTGGGTTTCGGTGATATCGTTTTCTATTCTGATATCGGCCGGGTGTTTTCTTCGGTCGTGCTGGTTACCGGAGTTGTATTTCTGCTTGTCATGCTGCCGTTCACCTTCATCCAGTTTTTTTATGCTCCGTGGCTGGAGGCACAGGCCCAGGCGCGCGCCCCCCGGAAACTGCCGCCCGATACAAGCGATCATATCATCATCACGAAGTACAACAGCGTGGCTGTTGCCCTGATTGAGAAAATCAAGCCTTTCGGCTATGAGTACTGGATCGTCATATCCGACCTTAATGAAGCGCTCGAAGTCAGTGATATCGGCTACAATGTAGTTCACGGAAGTGTGGATGACCCCGACACATGGCGGCGGATGGCTGTGGAGCAGGCTGCCATGGTGGTGGCCAATGACAATGAAAGGGTGAACACCAATGTCGCTTTTACCATCCGGGAGCTGACCGAATCGGTGCCGGTGGTATCGTTTACGAACATCGATGAGGCAGTGGATATCCTGAAGCTGGCCGGCAGCAACCTGGTTCTCAATCTTTCCGAAATGATGGGACAGTCACTGGTCCGGCGGGTTGTGGGCGGAAGTGCGCGCGTTCATATCATCGGCCGTTTTCAGGAGCTGGTAGTGGCGGAAGCACCGGCAATGCAGACACCGCTGGTCGGCAAGACACTGGCCGAATCCAGGCTTCGGGAACTGACAGGCGTCAACATCGTCGGAGTCTGGGAACGGGGAACGTTTCGCAATGCCACCTCGGATACCCGAATCTATGAGCACAGCATTCTTGTTGTGGTCGGGACCGTCTCCAACCTCCGGAATTATGATGAGCTGATGGGGATTTATCATGCCACCGATGCCCCGGTCATCGTACTCGGCGGAGGAAGGGTCGGCGAGGTGGTCGGACGTGCTCTCAAGGAGCGGCAGATACCGTTCAAAATTGTGGAACGCGGCGGGCATCTCACCAAGTTTCAGGACGTTCAGGTCGTGGGTGATGCCGCCGATTTCAATGTATTGAAGGATGCCGGTATTGAAAAAGCGCACACCGTAATCATCACCCCGAACAAGGATGATACCAATATCTATCTGACACTTTACTGCAGGAGGCTCCGGCCGGATCTTCAGATCATTTCACGTGCCACTCTGGATCGCAATCTTCACACACTCCGCCGTGCCGGTGCCGATTTCACCCTGTCCTATTCTACTATGGGTGCCAATGCCATTTTCAACTATCTCCAGCGCGGGGAGGTGGTTATGCTGGCCGAGGGACTGAACATATTCAAGGTCGATATGCCGAAAAAACTGTGCGGCAAACGCATCAATGATCTGGACGTGCGGAACAAAACCGGGTGCACTATCGTGGGCGTGGAGAAAGAGGGCAGGGTGATTCTGCAGCCCGATCCTGAACTGAATCTTAAAAATACCCAGAAGTTAATACTGATGGGCACACTCGAGTCCGAAAAGAAATTCTGGAAAGCATACGGTGACGGCAAGCCGACAGAAGGAAGAAAAAAGCTTTTCAGGAAACGAATCAGGTAACATCACTATGGTGACAGAAAAAAAAGGAAGCATACCCGCAGCAATTTTTGCGGTCGTGGTCATGATATCCGGAATTCAGCCGGCATTGAGCACGGCAGCAGGACAGGGAAGGGCGATGGAAGTCGAGGACATCATGACATTCCGGCAGTTTCATGATCCCGCCATATCAAAACAGGGTTCTTTCATTGTTTTTGAAGCGGCACCAGACCGGGGTGACGGAAAAATTCAGCTGAAGGATGATTCGGGAGCAGAACGGATCACCCTGGACCGCGGCACAAAGCCCGCTATCAGCAATGATGAACGATGGATAATGTCATATATCCACAGACCGTACCGTGACCGGATGCGTGAGCCTGGCGATCCCGACAGCCTGGTTGCTCTCCGCACCGACGCATCCGACACACTCTCGTTCGGAGAGGTTTCGCGTGCCGGATTTACCAAAGACAGCAGCTGGCTGATCGTGTTGCATGAACCGGAGGATGACCGGCAGGATGGAGAGCGTACCGGTCAGGGCGGCGAGCTTGCAGTCTATTCACTGGCGGATGGATCTTCGGGTGATGATCATAACCGCAAACAGTTCCGGGCCGGACAGGTGCGGGATTTTACCGTTGACAGCCTGAGCACCAACCTGGTTTACGCCGTAACCGACAGTACGGGAGAAGAGAACGGACTATATCGCGTGGATTTGCTGGCCGAAACGCTTGAAGCAGAGCGAATTCACCGCCGCATGCATGCGGTCTATGACGGGTTTTCCTGGCACAACCCGGGCCGGAAGCTGGCCTTTCTGCACAGCCGCGAGGATTCTCTGGGCAATCCTCTTCCCGCATCCCTGCACATTATGAACGGAGACAACGGGGAGGTCCGGACTGCGGTGGCATCAGATTATTATGATGATGAACGCGTGCTGCCGCTTCATGGTGAGCTTACATGGTCCGATGATGGCGATCGGCTGTTCTTCGGATGGAAGCCGTTGAAGAAGTACCGCCTCGGGCTGTATAAAGAGGAGGAAGAAAACGTCACGGTGGCCGACCGGGATACCATTCTGGCCGATGCGGAAGTTGACGTCTGGCATGGAGATGATCCGCTGATCAAGACCCATGAGAAGAACACCTGGGAGCAGCGCAGAACCCATACGTATTTGTCGGTCCTGCATGTAGACAGCCGCAGGGTTGTTGACCTGGCTGATGAGCAGGTGCCATACGTTTCGCCTGCAGATAATCCGCGCTATGTGCTTGGACGCAATCCGCGTCCGTATAAAAGAAAAATCACGTGGGACGGCCGCTACAACGATTATTACCTGATAGATCTTCAGGACGGCAGCAGGAATGAGATAGTGGACCGGCTCAGGGCGACTACCGTTTCCCTTTCGCCGCAGGGGCGGTATGTGGTGTTTTATGAAGCGGAAAACTGGCACTTGTATGACGGTGACAGGAATATCATCCGCAACCTGACAGAGACGCTGGATGTCCCTTTCGCCAATGAAGATCATGACTATCCGTTTCCTGCTCCGGGTTACGGTATGGCCGGATGGGTTGAGGGCGACCGGGCTGTACTGATATATGACAAGTATGATATCTGGCAGATCGATACGCGGTCAGGCGAGGCGCGTAATCTCACCGGCGGTGGCGGACGGGAAACGGAAAGGCAGTTCAGGGTGGTTGAGACCGATCCGGACAAGGATTATTTCGGCCGGGATGAGCGGCTGCTTGTTCGCGGGTTTGGCGAAAAGGACAAAACCTACGGATTTTACGGAATCCGCGTCGGAAGGGAGGGGTATGAGCGGTATGCAGAGGGGCCGCACCGCTACCGGTTCGTGGATGCATCGGAATCCGGTGACCGCATATTGTACACCCGTGAAAGCTACAGGGAGTTTCCTGATCTGCACATTGCCGATGACCGGATACGAGACTCACGCAAACTGACCGATCTGAATCCGCAGACAGAGGAGTTTGACTGGGGTGAAGCCCGGCTGGTCAGCTGGCGCGATATGGATGGTGAAAAGCTGGACGGGGTGCTGATTACGCCGGAGGGTCATCAGAAGGGTGAGAAACTGCCGGTACTGGTCTATTTTTATGAACAGTTTTCCCAGCGGCTGCACCATTTCAACGAACAGGTGATAAATCACCGGCCCGGTTTTCCGTTTTATGTGAGCAACGGGTATGCCGTTTTTTTGCCTGACGTACGATATGACATCGGCATTCCGGGGTATTCGGCTACGCGGTCAATCGTTCCGGGTGTAAACAAGCTGATCGATATGGGTGTGGCTGATCCGGATGCGATCGGCCTTCACGGGCATTCATGGAGCGGATATCAGGCAGCCCATATGGTGACCCAGACGAATATCTTTTCTGCTGTGATTGCCGGGGCTCCGGTGTCAAACATGACCAGTGCGTACAGTGGCATACGCTGGGGAACCGGGCTGGCGCGGCAGTTTCAGTATGAACAGACCCAAAGCCGTATTGGCGGAAGTCTGTGGGACAAGCGCGAGCGGTACATCGAAAATTCGCCGGTATTCTTTGCCGACCGGGTGGAAACACCCATGCTTATCATGTTCGGAGATGAAGATGAGGCCGTACCGTGGGAACAGGGAATAGAGCTATACCTGGCCATGCGCAGGCTGCAGAAAGATGTGATTTTTTTGCAGTATCGGGGAGAGCCGCATCATCCTCAGGAGTATGCCAACAAGCTTGACTACTTCCTGCGGATGAAGGAGTATCTGGATCACTATCTGAAGGGGAAGCCGGCACCGGACTGGATCCGGTACGGCATTCCCTATGATGGCAACTGATGACGGCGGGTCAGGACATCGGAACCCAGGAATTGCACCATCCGCCGGGGTGAACCGGTCCGGCAAACAGGGTGCATCCACCGCACTCCGGACCGTGCTGGTCATCCACCCAGTATTCACAATTGTCACAACGCTCGTCGGGGTTTGGTGTTTCGGCCACGTATTCCAGCGTTTCACGAAGTTCAATATCAGATTCGCTGAGTCCGGAAAGATCGGCGCAGGGATCATCGGCAACTTCCTCACCATTTCCATTGCCGCAGCCTTTCAGGAATACTCCGGCACCGGCGCCGGCCAGTCCGAGCATGGAAATTTTGCCGAGAAATGCTTTTCTGCTGATGTTGTTTTGTTCACTCATAATTGCAAAGATCAGATTTTGGACAGGATTTGAATTGATGGTTGTACAATCAGAGCAATAGAATTTCTTCAGTTATTATCAGTTGTTTTTATTGCTCCGGTGTTTCTGAAAAGTACAACGATACGAATTTATGCATAAAGCAGGACACCTGCCAGTAATATTGCCAAACTGAATATTAACAGCGTTAACCGAAAGCGGGTTGAAAAAAAGACAGGCCTGATCAGAAAGCCGTAACTCCATGAGTGGCGCGTCAGCCATTCATGGTATTCGTTGCGGTGCAATGCGCCGAGGGCTATGGTGACGTGGCCGTGAAGGATGGTCAGTGTGAACGGAAATGAAAAAGTGAATGTGCCGGGATAGAGCATTACCCCGGGGAACTCAAACCACAGGCCCATAAACAGATACGGCCAGGCAAACAGGATAAACAGGGGAGGAGTCAGAACAATATTAATCCAGGAAATTCTCCGGAAATTTCTCTCACTTAATTCAGCCTGGTTCATGTAAAACCTCGAAACACATGTTATGTGAAAGAAAAAATCCGGAAAAAATCCCGGAAAGTACAGCTGTTTTATCAATATTCGATCATGGCCGCTTCTTCGAGCGCATCCAGACGGGCCTGTTCAAACTCGTCGCCGGGAACCCATTGACGCATATCATCGTCATTGGCAATTCTCAGCCCGAGCCGGTACATCAGTTTTGTATCCTCCACCGCACCGGACAGATCCCACCAGTCGTGGATCCGGTCATGGACCGTATGGTAGATTTTTGAACGGTATTCATCCACCTGTTCATTGTAGTCATCGGGTTTGCCGACAAAGTCACTTCCGGGGTTTGGGAACAGTGATGGGATACCCTGGCGGGCGAAGGAGAAGTGGTCGGACCGGTAATAAAGCCCCTGTTCGGGACGCGGATCCGGTTTGACGGTTCGGCCAAGCAATTCAGCCTCTTGCTGAAGTATATCATCAATATCAGAGCGTCCGTAACCGATGGCAACAATGTCCCTTGTTTCTCCGAAGATATTGGTGGCATCAAGATTGATGTTGGCCGAGATTTTTCCGGCATGGATCGGCGGATTTTCGGCGAAATAGCCGGAACCCAGCAGTCCGGACTCTTCTGCCGTGACCGTCACAAAGTAGAGTGTCCGGCGGATATCTTCGGGTTCCTGTGAATACAGGCGGGCAAGGTTGATTACTTTGCTGACGCCGCTGGCGTTGTCCCAGGCACCGTTGAAAATGGAGTCGCCATCCACCGGGTCGCCATAACCCAGATGGTCATGATGTGCTGAAAACACGACGGCTTCATCGGCCAGCTCAGGGTCGGAGCCGGGAAGTTTGGCAACGACATTCTGCCCTTCGATTTCCCTGTAATAGGCTGAAAGGTCAATATCAAGTGTGACGCCTTCAAGCGTGACGGGTTCAAACTCCGTGCTTTCTGCAGCTTCGAGCATGTCATCGAGCTCCAGGCCGGCCATTTCGAAGAGTTGTTTACTCTGATCGTGTGTAAGCCATCCTTCAAACTCGGTATCGTGGCCGGTTTCGTCATAGACAAAAAAGCGCTCCAGGCTCCAGCTGTTGCGTACCACATCCCAGCCGTATCCGGCGGTTTCATCGGTGTGAATGATGAGGGCCCCGAGGGCGCCTTTTTCAATGGCCTGCTCATATTTGTAGGTCCAGCGGCCGTAATAGAGGCGGTTGCCTCCATCGAAGCGATCCTCATAGGTGACCGGATTGTAATTTTTAAATACGAGTATCTTGCCTTCGACATCCTGTCCTTTGAAATCGTCCCACTCTTCTTCGGGGGCTTCGATGCCGTATCCGACGTAGACCAGTTCGGCATTCCGGATGGAAACCGATTCCTGAACATGTGCCGGCCAGGCCATGAAATCATCCTGGTACTCAAGGTCTGCAGTTTCATTCGCCGAGCTGAAGGAGAGTTCGGCAAGGTCGGTGTCCTGACCCATAAGCGGGACATCCTGGAAGAAAGATTCGTCCGGCATTCCGGGCTCAAGGCCAATTTCCTCAAACTGTTCGGAGATATAGGAGACGGTCATTTCTTCATAAATGGTGCCGGGGGTGCGGCCGCCGAACTCATCAGCAGCCAGGACTTCCACGTGTTCCATAAGGTGGTCTTCCGTCAGTTCGGCGGGAATAACTCCGTTTTCTTCCGGAACAGAGCAGGCGGTGGTCATAAGCAGCAGTGCTGCAAGGATAATTTGCGGTATTTTTTTCATTGTTTGATGCTGTGTTAAAGATTGTAAATAGTAATGATGAATTTTTTGGTTCATGGTAAAGTGTCTGTGATGGTCGGGATTGCTTATGGCAGGTATTTATGGGTTCAGATCCGGCTGGCAATCAGCATTTCAATGTCGCGGTAAGGCATATCGAAAAGCTGGGCCAGGGATTTTTTGGTCAGCTGGTTTTTGTAGACATAGGTGCCGTTGCGCAGGCTGACGTTGGTCCAGAGTGCTTCGCGGATGCCCCCGGCGTCGCCGATATCCAGAAGAAAAGGTACCAGCAGATTGTTGAGGGCTGTTGTTGATGTGCGTGCTGCATTTGACGGGATGTTAGGCACGCAATAGTGTACCACGCCGCTGTCGACAAAAACCGGGTTGGAGTGGGAGGTGGTTTTGCTTGTCTCGATGCAACCGCCCTGGTCGATGACGGCATCGACAATGACGCTGCCGTCTTTCATACTTTCGACCATTTGCCGGGTAACCCAGCACGGGGCACGGTGGCCTTCGACCATGGCCGCGCCAATAACCACATCGGCTACTTTCAGCGCCGAAGAAATGAACTGATGGGTAGCCATGGCAGTGATGACCCTGCGGTCGAGGGAGTTTTCGAGATGGCGCAGCCGGGCGAGATCCGTATCCATCACAAACACCTGTGCTCCGTATCCGAGGGCCGTCCGGGCGGCGTATTCCGAAATAATACCTGCACCGAGTATAACCACCGTTGAGGGCGGGACGCCGGAGATGCCGCCGAGTATGATGCCCTGTCCCTGCTGGTTGTTTTCCAGGTAGTGCGCGGCAATCTGGACAGACATCGAACCGGTAATTTCATGCATCATCCGCACGATGGGAAAACTGTTGTCCGGGGATTTGATAAATTCAAAACCGATAGCGGTGACGTTTTTGCGGATGAGTTCTTTGAGATACTTGTCCGTTGTATCGCCCAGATGGAGGGCGGAAATGACCGTTTGGTCGGGCTGCAGAAGTTCATATTCGCTTTTGGCCGGCGGGGCGACCTTGAGGATGATCTCGGAATTCTTGTACAGTTCTTCGGTGGTCCAGGCCACCGAGGCTCCGGCTTCCGAAAATTCATGGTCGGGAAAACCGGCATCTTCCCCGGCACCGGCTTCTACAAAAATCTCGTGTCCGGCCGATACCAGATCGGACACACCACCGGGAGTGACGGAAAGGCGGCGTTCATCGTTGGATCGTTCCCTGGGCAGTCCTATCTTCATGCTGACCCGGGATCCGGTCTGCTCCTCGGGTTTTTCCAGGGTTTTCAGGCCAAACTGATGCGCCACCTGATAGGGATTCATTATTTCCATGTACCGGTGATTTTATAGGAATTTGGCGGATCACATCGAAAAGTCCGCGAAAATGAACAAATCCTTACTAAATTACGTGATTAGCAGGCCTATTACAAATTTATGACGCACAAGTCTTTCAAACCAAAAAAATCACTTGGTCAGCATTTTCTTGCCGACAGGAACATTTCCGGGGCTATCGTGAACGGCCTGGAAGCATTGCCGGAGGACCGTGTGATTGAGATCGGGCCCGGTACCGGTGCGCTCACGCAGTTTCTTTCGGAAAAATTTCCGGATCTGCATGTATTTGAAGTAGACAGCCGGGCGGCAGACATCGTCCGTGAAAATTACCCTGGGGTGACGGTACATCAGCGCAGTTTTCTGGAATCGGATCTTGCCGGTCTTGCGGCAGAGACCGGGGGACGTCTGTTTGTCATCGGAAATCTGCCGTACTATCTTACCAGTCCCATTCTATTTCATGTCATGGATTGCGGCAGCCTGGTGACACAGTCGGTTTTCATGATTCAGAAGGAGGTGGCCGACCGGATAATAGCACGTCCCCGTACCCGGGATTACGGGATACTGAGTGTCCAGGCGCAGGTTTTCGGCAGGACCGACAGGCTTATGGCGGTATCGCGGCGGGCATTCCGGCCTCCGCCAAAAGTCGAAAGCACGGTCATATCCTACCGGCCGGGCAATGAGGATTATCCGGGGTCAGTAGCCGATCTGCCTGTTTCGGCAGCGATGTTCAAGAGAGTGGTGCGCACGGCGTTTCAGCAACGCCGGAAAAAGCTTTCCAATGCATTGAAAGAGCTCACCGGCGGGATGTTTCCCGAAGGATTTGATGCGGGCCGGAGGGCAGAAGAGCTGGAGCCGCGGGAATTCGTGGCGCTGGCGGCCTGGCTGGAAGAAAAAGGCGAACGATAGTGCATTTCAGATTGTTGGCCGATAGTACTTGCACTCGTTATGTACCGAGTGCTAAAATGTAAAAATTAGCTGTTGCGCCATTCCCGGGCTTTTATTATAATTGTTGCGAATTAAACTTGGCACTCCGGAGCGACGAGTGCTAAACCATTAACCGAAAAATTAAACAGAGAAACATTATGGCAAGCATCAAACCTCTTAGTGACAGAGTACTGGTTCGACCCGATTCTGCAGAGGAGAAGACCAGTTCAGGAATCATCATTCCGGATTCTGCAAAGGAAAAACCTCAGCGCGGCACCGTCGTGGCTGTAGGTCCCGGCAAATATGAAAACGGGAACAAAATCGGAATGACCGTCAAGGAAGGAGACAAGGTATTGTACGGCAAGTATGCCGGAAACGAGATTGAGATTGACGGTGAGGAACTGATGATCATGCGGGAGAGCGATATCCTCGGAGTGCTTTCCTGATGGTTTTTCCGGCATGAAGCTGCGCGGAAAACATCTGCAGAGCTTGTGCCAAACCGGAAATTTTGAACCAGAAACATTTAAAAAGGAATTCAGATTATGTCCAAGATCATAAATTATAATGTAGAAGCAAGAGACGGCCTGAAGAAAGGCGTTGACAAACTGGCCAATGCCGTAAAAGTAACGCTCGGTCCCCGTGGCCGCAATGTGGTTATTGAGAAGTCATTCGGTGCGCCGACCGTCACCAAGGATGGTGTAACCGTTGCCAAGGAGATCGAACTGGAAGACAAAGTGGAGAACATGGGCGCCCAGATGGTGCGTGAAGTTGCTTCCAAGACCAGTGACAACGCAGGTGACGGAACAACCACGGCCACGGTTCTGGCCCAGTCCATCATCCAGACCGGTCTCAAGAACGTTACATCCGGTGCCAACCCGATGGATCTGAAGCGCGGCATCGACAAGGCGGTTGAAGCCATTGTCGCCGAGCTCAAGAAGATCAGCAGCGACATCAGCGACCGTAACGAGATTGCCCAGGTCGGAACCATTTCTGCCAACAACGACGAGTTCATCGGCAATCTGATCGCCGATGCGATGGAAAAAGTGGGCAAGGATGGCGTGATCACGGTTGAAGAGGCCAAGGGAACCGAAACCCATCTGGATACCGTGGAGGGTATGCAGTTCGACCGCGGTTACCTCTCACCGTATTTCGTGACCAACTCCGAAAAAATGACCACCGACTTCGAGGATCCGTACATCCTGATCTTCGACAAGAAGATCTCCAACATGAAGGATCTGCTTCCGATCCTGGAGAAGGTGATCCAGACCGGCAAGCCGTTGCTCATCATTGCCGAAGATATTGAAGGCGAAGCACTTGCCACACTGGTTGTAAACAAGCTTCGCGGTACACTGAAGATTGCTGCCGTCAAGGCACCCGGTTTCGGCGATCGCCGCAAAGCCATGCTGGAAGACATCGCCATTCTCACAGGCGGAACCGTGATCTCCGAAGAGCGCGGATACAAGCTTGAGAATGCCACGCTTGACTTCCTCGGACAGAGTGCCCGCGTATCCATCGACAAGGACAACACAACAATTGTCGACGGAAAAGGCAAAGAGGATGACATCAAGGCGCGTGTCAACCAGATCAAGGCTCAGATCGATGACACCACATCCGACTACGACCGCGAGAAGCTCCAGGAGCGTCTGGCCAAGCTGAGCGGCGGAGTTGCGGTTCTGTACATCGGTGCTGCTTCCGAAGTTGAGATGAAAGAGAAAAAAGCACGTGTGGAAGATGCACTGCATGCTACCCGCGCGGCTGTTGAAGAAGGCATCGTAGCAGGCGGCGGTGTTGCATTCCTCCGGGTTCTGGGAGCTCTCGAGAACCTGAAAGGCGAGAATCAGGATCAGGAGGTCGGTTTTGATATCGTCCGCAGGGCACTTGAATCACCGATGCGGATCATCGCCAGCAACGCCGGTGCCGAAGGCTCCATCGTCGTTCAGAAGGTGAAAGAAGGCAAAGACGGATTCGGATACAATGCCCGCACCGAGGTCTATGAAGACCTGATCAAAGCAGGTGTGATTGATCCGACCAAAGTTGCCCGCACGGCGCTTGAAAATGCCGCGTCCGTTGCCGGACTGATGCTGACCACCGAAGCCGTTGTCACGGAGAAGCCTTCCGATGATGATGACAAAGGTGCCGGCGGAGGCGCTCCCGACATGGGCGGCATGGGTGGCATGGGCGGAGGCATGGGCTTCTAAACCGCCCCGCCTGAGAACTGCCTGTTCCGGAGTTAATCCGGGACAATCAGCTTACTCATATTCCAAACCGGCATTCCGGATCTTCCCGGAGTGCCGGTTTTTTTATGTGCGCCCGGCAGGGCGCATCCGCCTGGGAGTGACACAAGTTTGAGCGTCTGCCATTATCTCCTCGCGGTTAGGTGATGGTATCCGCTCAGCCGGGCTTTTTACGCGGTCACGGGTTGTTGGTATCCGGCAAGCAGAGATTTTTCAGCGGTCATGAGCTTTCGATATCCGGCCAGTGGACCGCAGGAGATCCGGAGGTTTTGTCTCCCGTTTTTCCGGCCCGTTTCTGATAGCGGTGTTCGACATCGGCAAGGGTGTCAGTGTCAGCAGGTGAAAGATCCCAGCGAATGGCTTTGAAACGGGGCAGGCGCAGCGTATATCCGGCCTTGGTGCGTTTGTTTATCTGAATATCGTCAAACTCGACTTCAACAATGATTCCCGGTTTCAGGGAGAGTGTGGGGCCGAACCGCTCGACGGCCAGTTCGCGGATGCGGCTGTTGAGTTTTTTCAGCTCGGCATCGGTGTAACCGCTGTATGCTTTTCCTATGGGGATAAACTCCTCTTCATAGCGCTCATCATCAGCCACGCGAATTCCAAGGGTAAAATCGGAGTAGGTGCCTCCGCGTTTTCCGCTGCCGGCATGGGCATACATGATCACCGTGTCCAGCGTCCCGCGGGGCTCCTTTACTTTAAGCCAGGACTTGTTGCGCTGGCCGTATTCGTAGCGGCTTTTGCGGTGTTTGAGCATCAGTCCTTCGTTTCCGTTTTCAATGGCCTTGCGGAACAGCCTTTCAATGTCCTGCCCGGATGAGACCGGTATCTGACGCGAAAATGGAATGCCTGTCCGGCCGCACAGTGTTTCCAGACGGGTTCTGCGCTCCGGCAGGGGCAGTTCCAGGACCGGATCATTATCCAGAAACAGCAGGTCATAGGCGATGAAGACCACCGGATGCTCATCCAGCAGTTTTGCACCCGGCTTTTTTACGCCCATTCGCTTTTGAAGCTGCCGGAAGGGTTGAATCTGCCCGTCTTTGAAAACGCACAACTCCCCGTCGAGGACCATACTGCCTGATGATAGCTTCAGCCGTGAACGGATCAGCTGCGCGGCGGCGTCCGGAAACGTGCCGGAGATATCATTCAGGTCCCTTGAAAACAGCATTGCCTTATCCGGCCCGATGTGTGCCTGGGCGCGCATCCCGTCGAATTTTTCTTCGGCAACGTAATCTTCGGGTTTGGACAGTGACCGGCTTTCCAGCGGAGAAGCCAGCATGAAAGCTACCGGCTGATACATTTGGAAAGACGCACTTGAAAGATCGTTCCGGAAGGCAAGCAGTGCTGCGTGTCCGATACTCCCGGAAAGCATATGCACCCGCCGGACTTCATCGGCATCCGTCCCGCAGGCCCGGGCGATGGCGGACAAAATGCTTCGAAGCTCAAAGCCGATCCGCAGCGACCCCTGACTCATGATCCTGATCATGAACCGGATTTCCGGAGGTGACATGCGTTTCCAGGCATCGGTCAGCAGCCGCTGTTTTTCCTCCCGGCGGCCGGCTCCGGCGAGTGACCCGAAAATCTGCTCAAGTTCGGCCAGGGTGATGCCCGCCGGCTGCCGCTTTTCGATGGCTGCGGGCAGGTTGGCCATAAGCTTTTCAATGGTTTCCGAGGCGCTGCCGGTGGCGGTACGGCAGGGGCGGAACACCTTGTCGTAATCAACATCACAAAATGACGCAGCCGTGAGGGCAACGGTGCGGTGTCCGACGGAGGCCCGTCTGCCCGAAATGGTGGAAAAGGCACCTTCACCGACAAACCGAACGGCACGATCGATATCGTCTTCATCGCCAAGGGAGGAGAGGTAGTCTGAAAACAGCGCAATTTTCCTGCGGCCGGAACGGGTCCGCATGATTTCCAAGAGAACCCGGCAAAACCGCTCAAAGCTGTTGTCCCGGGAGCGTGGACCGTTACCGCACGGCTCCGAAGCCGGTTTGTGCCCGTGATATGTCCGGCCGCTATCCGTCATCGATCATCTCCAGATCAAGGCTGCTGCACGAAAACCCTTCCTGTTCCAGGAAATGGAGGGCAACATCCGGATTGGGACTGTGGGTCAGATAAACATGTCCGGGATTGCATTTCCGGCAGGTATCGAGGAGTTCGAAAAAGTCGAGGTGATCGGAAAGCGGAATCAGCGCATCGGCCAGAAGCTGGGAGGCGCGCGCTTCGAGCGATGCCCATCCGGAGACATAGGCGATGCGGGCGTTGCGGATATTCTGAACCATCGCAGTGTCGGCGGTGGATGCGGGTGTGATCAGCGCCTTTCCGGGCACCGATGATTTGTCATAGGGCTCCCATCGGCCCAGATTGATCCCGAACGATTCGTATACGCGGCACAGCGGCGCTCCCGCTCCGTGTATCTGAACCGCCATTTCGGGACAGGCGCCTGCAAGGGCATGCATCACCTCCTGTGCTTTCCCCAGGTTATAGCAAAGCAGCACCGGAGTTGCCCCGTCATTCAGCGCATTGCGGGCAAAATCGCGTATCTGAGCAAACAGCTGTTCATGAGGAGCCCATTTGTAGATGGGCAGGCCGAAAGTAGCTTCGATGACCAGGTGGTCAACGGGCGCATCCGGAAGCTCAAATCCTTCAGAAGTCGGGGACGGGGGTGTCCGGCAGTCGCCGGTGTAGAGCATCGATCCGGAGTCCGAGACGATGTAAATCATGGCGGACCCGAGGATGTGTCCGGCCGGATAAAGTGTGACATCGGCGCGGGGAAAAGATACGGTCTCGCCGAAAGGAACCTCGTTTACCGGTCCCTTGTGGCCGCGTGCGCGGATGAGGGCGGCGGTGGCGGGGGAAGCGTACACTTCGGCACCGCGGTTGCGGGGAGCATGATCGGCGTGGGCGTGGGAGATGAACACAGCATCACCCCCGTCCGGAAGCGGTCCGTCAAGAGCAATGCCCGCATCGGGCAGATAAAAACCGTGAAATCCGCTTTTTTGAAGGTTCATCGGAGGGTCCGTCGGTCATCAGAAAACCAGCAGCCGGTAAACAAGCAGGGCCAGAACCAGTGCCGTGGATATTGAAAAATATCCGGTGAGACGTAAAAAACGCTTTACCGCTTCGGGATGTTCCGCAATAATCGGGCGCATGTAGTCCCATCGGGCAAGATAACTCAGCACGGAAAGTGCCAGTCCGGCAAGTCCCATCGAAAAAACGATGTCGATAACCGAGAGCTGCAGGAACCCGAACACCAGCGACGCCGTTGCGAAGAGGGCAACATACCGCGCCGATTTAAGCAGCATGGGCGGACGTTTTTCCAAGCGTGCGGCCTGCCTGAGATAGTCATAAAACGGAGCGGGGTTTAACGCCCAGATGACTCCCTGTATGAGAAGGAGCAGGCCCAGAACACTGTAAAACAGCAGAAACCAGTTGTAGGCAAGGTGATCAAGCATGACAAATTCCTGAGAGACTTCGTTGTGAATATCGTAAATTATTCCACCCCTGTAACATCAAAGTGAACAAAATATGCGAAAAGTCAGTCTGATACTATTTGTATTTATTGCAGCGGCCGGAAATGCCGAAAAAGTCGTTCTGGCCAGAGGACTGGAAGAAAAACCCATTCGGGGTGTCATTTTTCAGGAATTCAGGGTAGATTCGGCCGCAGCCGGCATTGACACTTCGCACGTCCGGAACTTCCGTATTGAGGATGTTGTCTATGCTGTGGAGTAATGAGGATGTTGTCAATGCTGAGGAGTAATGAGGATGTTGTCTATGCTGATGAATAACGATGATGAAGCCTATGCCGAGAAGTTATTCAGTCCCGGCGGCAGACAGTAAACAGAACACATTCAGTTGATTTTTCTATAGTATGGCAAAAAGAAAGCTTGAAATCGATGTGCCCGGCTGGGCCCGGGGCATCGTATGGTACCAGATCATGCCCGAGCGTTTCCGCAACGGCGACCCGAACAACACCCCGCGCGCCATCGACCAGAAAAATGCCTGGCCGCACGACCACAAATCACCGCTGGAGCGTCATCCCTGGGGATCAGACTGGTACCGCCTGCAGCCCTACGAACAGGAAAACGGCAAGAATTTGTGGCTGAATCTGCAGCGGCGCCGGTACGGCGGCGATCTGCAGGGCATTATTGATCAGCTGGATTATCTGCAGGATCTCGGTATCGGAGCGCTTTATCTAAATCCCGTTTTCGAGGCGCCGTCGGCCCATAAATATGATGGTGCGACATACCACCATGTGGACCCCAACTTCGGTCCGGATCCGGACGGCGACCGGGCGATCATTGCGCGCGAAACTCCGCACGATCCCTCAACCTGGGAGTGGACCAGCGCAGACGAACAGCTGCTGATGCTGATTGAAGAGGTGCATCGCCGCGGGATGTATATTGTTCTGGATGGTGTGTTCAATCACATGGGACTGAACAGCTGGGTTTATCAGGATGTACTTGTCCGGCAGCAGGATTCGCCGTTTCGTGACTGGATAGCGGTGGAGTCCTGGGCGGATGATGACAAAGGTGCGGACTGGGGTGCTGATGAGCGCAGGCGCGGTGAGCCGGCACATCCCTTCCGGTCCGGTTTCAATGTGCGCACCTGGGAAGGATTCAATGAGCTGCCCGAGCTCCGGGAAGACCGGCGCGGTATCGTTGAGGGGCCGCGGGAGTACATTTTCGAGATTACCCGGCGATGGATGGATCCCTACGGGAACGGGGATACGTTCAGCGGCATCGACGGGTGGCGTCTGGATGTCGCTTTCTGTGTCAAGCACCCGTTCTGGAAGGCCTGGCGCAAACATGTCCGTTCGATCAATCCGGATGCCTATCTGGTGGGCGAGGTCATTGATACCATCGACAAAACCTTTCCTTATGTGAAAGGGGATGAATTTGACGCGGTGATGAATTACAATTTCCAGTTTGCCTGCAATGAGTTTTTTGTCTGGACTCAGAGTCCGGTGACTGCAACAGAGTTCGGCGGAAAACTGGAGGAGCTGCTCACCGGCTTTCCGTGGCCGGTTCCGGAGGTGATGCAGAATTTGCTGGGATCGCACGACACCGACCGGCTCGCATCGCGCATTGTAAACCGTGATCTGGGCGGCGGCAGGCGATGGTGGGACTACTTCAACCGGTCACGGGCCGAAAACGGCAAGTTCGATACCCGCAAGCCGGATGCGCAGGAGCGGACGGTGCAGCGGCTTATGGCGCTGGTGCAGTTCACCTTTCCGGGCGCGCCGATGATCTACTATGGTGATGAGGCAGGGATGTGGGGCGCCAACGATCCCTGCTGCCGCAAGCCCATGCTGTGGCCCGACTATAAATATGAACCCGAGGCGGTATTGCCGGACGGATCCCCGAGGAAAGAGTATGACACGGTGGAATTTGACCGGGACCTGCACGCATTTTACCGCCGGTTGATTCACCTGCGGAACGACAGTGAGGCAATCAGGTACGGGGATTTTTCCGTACTGTCAGCGGATGATGAGAACGGCGTCTTTGCATTCCGGCGGCGCAGCGGTGAAAAGGAGGCAGTGGTGATCGTCCGCAACATGGAACTGTCCGGCGGGAAGACTGCCCGAGCAGTCAGGTCCGGCCGGCCGTCATTTGGGGAAGATGCAGTCAGTGTGTCGGTATCCGCGGAGCATCCGGAAAAGTATTTAAAAAAGCTTGAGGTATCTGCCGGTGAGACCGGCATCAGCCAGCATCAGTCCGCATCCGGGAAGCTCACTCTGGAAATGCCTCCGGGTTCCGGCGTGGTGCTGGTGAAGGAGTAAAGGCAGGTACACCAGAGAAGTCGTAACAGTGATACCGGTGAAGGTGTAAACCGAAAGTGTGCCGGTGTACTCCTGTAATTGCTAACCCGACCAGTTATCGCATAAACAGCCAGACAATGTAAACCATATAGCCGGCAAAAAGGAGTCCGCCCTCCAGGCGGCTTACCACATAGCCGGTCCGGATGACCGGAACCATCAGGATGGCCAGCAGGGTCATCAGCAGCAGGTCCAGGTCCATGATATCAACAAGCACGATGGGCCTGACCGTGGCAGTGACACCAAGCACAAAAAGGATATTCAGAATATTCGAACCGATCAGGGCGCCTAATATAAGGTCGCTCTGTTTGCGAACAGCGGCGACAATGGCGGTGGCCAGTTCGGGCAGGCTGGTCCCGATGGCCACCACTGTCAGGCCGATAATGCCTTCACCGATATCCAGGTCGCGTGCAATGCCGGATGCACCCGAAACCATCAGACTGGCGCCGGTGATCAGTACGGCAAGTCCGGCGAGTGTAACAACGATCAGAAGCGGAGTGTTTTTAGTGAAAAAAGCTTTGGGTTCTTCTGCAAAAGCGGGTTTGAGGTTGCTCCGGATGGTAATAAAAAGGTAGATCATCAAAGCGAAAAGAAGAATAATGCCTTCCATGCGGCCCAGGACACCGCCCAGCAGGAGCAGGGTAAGCAGTACGGAGACCGCTATCATCACAGGAACTTCCCTGATAAGCAGCTGTGCGCTGGCGTGCAAAGGGAAAACAAGTGCGGCCAGCCCCATGACCAGCGCCAGGTTGCTGATATTCGACCCGATGATATTGCCGGCTGCAATCTCGCCGCTTCCCTGAAGTGTCGCCTGAAGACTGACGAAGAGTTCGGGACTGCTTGTTCCGAATCCCACCACAATCAAACCGGTAAGCATGGTGGTGACTCTGAACTTCCACGACAGGGCGACACTTCCCCTTACGAGGACTTCCGCCCCGATGTACAGAAGAAAAATGCCGGCAAAAGTGTATAAAATATTCAGTAACATGGTGAAGCCTGTAACACTATTCTGAAAATCCGGTGGAATGCATTTGCCGGTATTAAGATATTACGGCGTTATTATGTATTGTCATTGCCAGTCGTCCGTTCCATTTCCGTCACTGCCGTTCTGCAGTCATCAAGAACTGACCGGGTGCGGGAATTGTTAGGAAAACAGAATAATCTACAATATTTTCAGGACATGAGTCATATTGTAACCCATTTATTACATATCTACGGCCGTGTTCAGGGCGTAGGTTTTCGAAACTACGTCAATCAACATGCAAATGAGCGGTCCGTGACCGGGTGGATCCGCAACCGTGAAGACGGTTCGGTTGAAGTCATGCTTCAGGGCAAGCACTCGGATGTCGGATCGGTTGAAGCGGCCTGCCGAAAGGGCCCGCCGCTTGCAAAAGTGGATCATGTGGATCGCTATCCCGTTGATCCTGATGTAAGCTACGAAACATTTGAAGTACGGGACTGAGGTTTATGATGCGTCTCTTTACGGCCATTGCTATTCCGGATGATGTACGGGAAAAGCTTGCCTCCATCCAACCGGAGCATCCGGATATCCGTCAGACACCGGAGTCGCAGATACATCTGACACTGAGGTTCATCGGCGAGACGGACAAGACACTGACCCGCCGGGTTCTCCACGCGCTGACTCATGTTGCCTTCCGGCCGTTTGAGATCACCCTTTCGGGGACCGGCTGTTTTCCGAATCCATCGTCTCCATACGTATTGTGGGCCGGAGTTCGCTATCATCCCGTCATGGGGGATTTGTATGACACCATGCAGGAAGAGTTGTTCCGGACAGGCATTCCTTATCAGAACAGAGCATTCCATCCCCACATCACGCTTGGCAGAGTTCGTCAAAGTGAAAAAAAACGTCCGGATGAAAAGCCTCCGCTTGCTCCGGTGCTGGAGGACTTTCTGCAGGGGGAGGCTTCGCGTTTTGAGGTGACTTTTGATGTAAACTGCTTCCGGCTCTATCAAAGCCGGCTGCACTCCGGCGGTGCCATCCACCATTGCCTCAGAGAATACAAGGCAGATTGAGGCAGTTAAACGAATCACACGGCTGCTGCCAATTTGTGCGTGGCATTTGCAGATATGTAATGTTTGTCTATTTTTGAATCAGAAATCCGAGCGAGTATGGGCAATGTGAAATTATGTCTGCTAAGCGGAGTATTGTGACAGGATCAACATTTTTATGGATTATTGGTATTGTGGCCGGCGGATATCTGCTGTTGCTGCTGCTGATGTACATATTCCAATCGGCTTTTGTCTATTTCCCGACCAGGAGCATTGTGATGACACCGGCAGACCGGGGCTGGGAGTACGAGGATGTTTACCTGCACACCGATGACGATTACCGGCTTCACGGCTGGTACATTCCGGTAAGCAACGGCCGCGGCACCGTACTTTTTTTTCATGGAAATGCCGGAAATATTTCGGGCCGGCTGGAAAGTATCTCGGTATTCCGCGAACTGGGTCTGAATGTATTTATTTTTGACTACCGGGGATACGGCAAAAGTGAAGGCAGTCCGTCTGAAAAGGGAACCTACAAGGATGCCGAAGCCGCCTGGCGTTTTCTTACGGAAGTTCAGAATGTTCCGCCCGATGAAATCATCCTGTTCGGACGCTCCCTGGGCGGAGGGATTGCTTCCTGGCTGGGCAGCAATGTCAGCGCAGGTGCGGTCGTGCTGGAGTCGACGTTTACTTCGGCACCTGATCTTGCCGGTGAACTTTATCCGATTATTCCTGCCCGGGCATTAATGACCATCCGGTATCCAGTACGCAATCACCTGGATGACATTGCGATGCCGGTGATGATCGCTCACAGTCCGCAGGATGATGTCATTCCATATCATCATGGTAAAAAGCTCTATGAGCTGGCCGGAGAGCCGAAAACCTGGCTGGAAATGCGGGGCGGCCACAACGACGGGTTCATACAGTCAGAGCCCGGTTATTCCGAAACCTGGGACCGGTTTATCCGCGAGCATATTGAGAACTGAATGAACTTTCATTAAAACATCCGTCATCTGGCAGGAATTGACTATGAAATATCCATGGCTACTTATCGTCACACAGAAGCATGATTGCAGCCAACATGGGTACTACATGTGACGTCAGAATCATAAATTATAAACACATGAAAAAGCAGAAACATATTGTGATTACTGGTGCCTCAAAAGGGTTCGGACGTGACCTGGCCCTCGCACTTGCGGAAAGAGAGACTGTGCTGTATCTGATTGCCCGCAGCGATATGTCCGAACTGGTGCTGGAACTGGAGTCACGCGGCGCCATGGTCCACACCTACGTCCGCGACCTGACCGATATGGACGGCTTTGACGAATTGATGCAGGAGATCGCATCGGGAATATCCCCGGAGAAAACGGGTCTTCTGGCCCTGGTGAATAATGCGGGAATGCTTGATCCGATGGGGCCGGCCGGGAAGTATGACCTGAGAACGTACCGAAAGAACCTCGAACTCAATTTTGTATCGCCGCTGCTGCTGACGCACGCCTTTATCGGACAGTTTCAGGAGTACAGCATGGTCAAGCGGGTAGTGATGATATCATCGGGAGCAGCACAGAAGCCCTATTACGGATGGAGCCACTACTGCAGTACAAAAGCCGGTGTCGATATGTTTACCCGCACGGTGGGACTGGAGCAACAGAAGGTTCGGTACCCCATCGAGGCGATGGCATTCAATCCGGGCCGGATCGAAACCGGAATGCAGGAAATTATCAGGGATACCAGCGAAGAAGATTTTCCGATGGTGCGGGACTTCGTCGATGCCTGGAAAGAGGGCAGGATCGGGAGTTCGGAGGATGTGGCCGGCCGCCTTGTTCGCCAAATGTTGTCGGAGCATTTTCCGTCCGGAGAGGTCCTCAGCCACAGGGATTTGTGATTCAAAAAAAAACCAAAAAATCAAGGCCGAATATGTTCTGTTTTATTGATAGTTTTCGGTTTAAAACCGGATAAGACAGAGATATTATGTGCCAGTTTTCCCATCTTCATTGCCACTCCCAGTTCAGTCTGCTCGATGGTGCCGCTGCTATTCCCAAGATGATCGGCAAGGCGGCTGACCACGGCATGCCGGGCATTGCCATCACTGATCACGGCAACATGTTCGGCGTACCCAGTTTTGTAAACGAAGCGAACAAGCAGGGGGTCAAACCGATCATCGGCTGTGAATTTTATATCACGCCGAAGACCATGTCCGACCGTGAGACACGGGAGCAGTATCATCAGGTGCTGCTGGCAAAAAACAAAACAGGCTACTTCAATCTGGCGCGTCTCAGTTCGCTGGGCTATATAGACGGATTTTACTACAAGCCCAGGATCGACCGGAAAACTCTGGCTGAACATTCCGACGGGTTGATTGCCACCACCTGCTGTATTCAGAGTGAGATCAATCAGACCATCCTCAAGAGCGGAGAAGCAGAAGCGCGCCGTCTGTTTGAGTGGTATCTGGATCTGTTCGGCGAGGATTACTACATCGAGCTGCAGCGTCACGGCCTGCGCGACCAGGATGTCTGCAACGAGGTGCTCATCCGGTGGAGCAAGGAGTACGGGGTGAAGATGGTCGCTACCAACGATTCGCATTATGTTGACAAGCAGGACTCCGAGGCCCATGACATCCTGCTGGCGCTTCAGACCAATGCCGACATCAACGACCCGAACCGGTTCCGCTTCACAGACGATCAGAACCGGCTCAATCCGCAGTTTTATCTGAAGACGCCGGACGAAATGAAGGAGCTTTTCAGCGATGTGCCCGAATCGGTGGAGAACACCATCGAGATTGTTGACAAAGTCGACGACATAAAGCTTGAATCCGAGCTGCTGCTGCCGCATTTCAATGTGCCCGAAAAGTTTGCTGACATGGATGACTATCTGCGCCATGTTACCTATGAAGGGGCCCGGGCACGGTACGGGGAGCTGACAAGTGAGATAACCGAACGCATTGAGCAGGAGCTCAAGATTATCCGGGACATGGGTTTTGCCGGATACTTCCTGATTGTTGAGGGGTTTACCACCGAAGCGCGCAACCGCGGGGTGTATGTCGGGCCGGGACGGGGATCGGCGGCCGGGAGCATTGTGGCCTACTGTATCGGCATCATCAACATCGACCCGCTTCGTTATGATCTGCTCTTTGAGCGGTTTTTGAACCCCGAGCGGGTGAATCCGCCGGACATTGACATTGATTTTGACGATTCGGGGCGCCAGGCGCTGATCGATTACGTCGTCGAAAAATACGGCCGTGAAAATGTGGCCCAAATTGTGACATACGGCACCATGAAAGCCAAGACCGCCATCCGCGATGTGGGACGGGTGCTGGGGGTGCCGCTGGGCGAGGTCAACCGCATAGCCAAATTGTTTCCCGAACGACCCGGACTTGACACGTTTGACAAGGTGGTCAATCCGGAAGCCAATCCGGACACAGCAGAGGAGATCCGCGAGCTGTTTGAACATCCCGACATGCAGATCCAGAAGATGATGAGTTTTGCCAAGACACTGGAGGGGTGTCCGCGCCAGACGGGGATTCATGCCGCGGGGGTCATCATCGCACCCGGTACGGTCTACAACTACGTTCCTGTGGCGCTTTCCAGGGAAAAGGATGTGGTGACGCAGTACGACGGGCCGAGTTCGGAAATGTGCGGACTGCTGAAGATGGATTTTCTCGGACTCAAGACCCTGTCCATACTCAAAACGGCGATCCATCTGGTCAAGGAGAGTTGGGGCAAGGAGTATCACCTCGATGACATCCCCCTGGATGATCAGAAGACGTTTGAGCTCTATCAGCGCGGCGATACGGTCGGAACATTCCAGTTTGAGTCCGACGGAATGCGCAAATATCTCAGGGAACTCAAACCGACCAGCATCGATGATCTCATCGCCATGAACGCGCTTTACCGGCCGGGGCCAATGCAGTTCATCCCCGAGTATATCGACTGCAAGCATGGCCGCAAAGAGGTGGTTTATCCGCATCCGATGCTCGAGGATGTGCTGAAACCGACATTCGGAATCATGGTCTACCAGGAGCAGATCATGAAGGTGGCCCAGGTGATGGGCGGATTTACCCTGGGCGAAGCCGATATTCTGCGCCGGGCGATGGGCAAGAAGAAGGTCGACCAGATGGCCGAGATGAAGGTGAAGTTCAAGGCCGGGGCAAAAGAGCGGGATGTGGATGACAAAACGGCCGATGAGGTTTTCGAAAAGATGGCCTTTTTTGCCGGCTACGGATTCAACAAGTCACACTCGGCGGCATATTCGGTTGTTGCGTATCACACGGCCTATTTCAAGGCGAATTATCCGGCCTCGTACATGGCAGCGGTACTGACCCACAACATGAACGACATCAAGAAAGTGTCGCAGTTCATTGAGGAGTGCTATCATCTCGGAGTGCCCGTTGACCGTCCCAACATCAATTCCGGTGAGGCCTTTTTTACTGCGAAGGAGGGACGGGTACAGTATGGTCTGAGTGCGATCAAAGGGGTCGGGTCATCAGCCGTTGCCCATTTTGTAGAAGAGCGAAGGGAAAACGGTCCGTTCACCAGCATTTTCGATTTTACTTCGCGGGTGGATCTGCGGACCTGCAACCGCAAGATGCTTGAAAGCCTGGTTGCGGCCGGGGCATTTGATGAGCTGCACGGTAACCGGGCGCAGCTCATGGCAAGCATGGAAGATGCGCTGAGTTACGGGGCGCGGATGCAGGACGAAAAGAGCCGCAATCAGACCAGCCTGTTTGGCGGTGGTAATGACGTGCATCAGATAAGTGAGTCGGAGCCGAAGCTGAGAGAAGTGGAGCCATGGTCAAACATGGAGAAACTCAAGCAGGAGCGGGAGCTGATCGGATTCTTTTTGAGCGGACATCCGCTGGACCGGTTCCGGGACGATGTGTCGCTGTTTTGCTCCCACTATCTGGGAGAAGAGGGGCTGAGCGGCCTGACGGAACGTGATCCGGTGACATGCGCAGGGATTATCACCGCTGCCCGCCATACGCGTGACAAAAAGGGCCGTCCCATCGCATTTGTGACCATGGAGGATGAAAAAGGAAGTACCGAGATACTGATTTTTTCCGATTGCTATGACAAGTCGATGAATCTCATTCAGGTGGATAATCTGGTTGTGGTTGAGGGCAATGTGTCTGTCAGGGACGGAACGCCGAAAATCATTGCCCGGAATATTGACCGGATAGAGAACCTCAGAGACAAGTATCAGGGCTCCATCCGCTTATGTCTGAGTCTCGATACCGCTGACATAGCTGAAGGTGCGCTTGAAGAGCTTGCGTCAGTTTTTGAGGCCAACCGGGGGCAGACCAATATTCAGCTGTTTGTGAAATCCGGCGCGGAGAAGCCGGTCCGTATGAAAGCCCGCAAATTTGTTGTTGACCCAAACGATACCCTGCTGAGCGAGGCGCGGCGCCTTATCGGGGAAAATAACGTATGGCTGGAAAAGCGTCCGGATGCGGGGTAGAGACGGCAAGCTTGCCGGTCAGAGGTGGTCAGCGGCACATATGGCAGCCGTGAGCATCATGCCATTTCGTCTGAAGTGCTCTTGCATCTATAAATATAATTATATATATTATTGCATAACAACAACGCGAATGGAAATCTGAACGGTATTGTTATATTGCCATCGGATATCCAATGAAAAATCGACTCATTAAAATCTCAAATATTATGTCAAAACCAGTTGAATTAACAGACAGCAATTTCAATAGCGAAGTACTGCAATCAGACCAGCCGGTGCTGGTGGATTTCTGGGCCGAATGGTGCGGACCCTGCCGCATGGTAGGACCGGTAGTTGAAGAGCTGGCCGGTGACTACGAAGGAAAGCTCAAAGTTGGCAAGGTCGATGTGGACAGTAATCCGCAGGTATCGATGCAATACGGAATCAGAAGCATACCTTCACTGCTGATTTTCAAAAACGGAGAAGTTGTTGATCAGATCGTAGGAGCGGTACCCAAAGCGCAGCTCCAGAAGCATGTCGACAAGCAGCTGTAAGAAATAAACTGCTGCAAAATATATACAGCTGAATGAAGCAAGCCCCTGCAGAATGCAAGCGAAAGTTGCTGCATAGAAAGCTGCAGGTGGCTGCAGGATCCATTCCCGCTCAAAACATGTATTTCTTTGTTTTGATGATGTGATAGCGATGCACGATTACGGCAATAATCGTGAGGATGAGCATGGCAAGCGCGAAATTCTGGTGGGCTTCGATAATGCTCAGCAGCGGCTTGCCTGCAAAATATCCGACCGAGACCCACAACAGCGACCAGAGCAGACATCCAAGTCCGGAATAGACGAGAAAGGTAGAGGCCGGCATGTTGGACAATCCTGCAGGGATTGATACGACAGAGCGGACGTTGGGTATGAACCGGCCATAGAAAACAAAATGGTGTCCGTACCTGTGAAAATCGAGCCTTGCCTTGTCGTTCAGATATTTAATGTATTTGAACCGTGTGGTCCTGAGGAAATCGGTTATCCAGTCAGAGTAGTGGCGGCTCAGTTTGAACAGAACGATGCATCCGGCGATGTTGCCGACGGTTGTTGAAAAAATGGAGGGGAAGTACAGCCATTCATGTATGCTGGCATACAGGCCGATGGCGGCCAGGCTGAGCTCACTGGGTGGTGTGAGTAAAACCCCGTGCAGGAAAAGGAGGATGAACCCTATTGACAAAGCAGCAGGCCACGAGATGGACTCAAATGTCATGAATATAAATTCGGTCATGAGCTATTTGCAGTCTATTTGAATAGTGGCCAGTTTCAGTTTCTTTGAGCCAAAGGAGATCCTGAGGGTACGCGTTTTTTCATGGGGTTCGCCATCGGTCTGCCAGAAAAAAGGATGATCGTGCTCAATGGTGTACTCTCTGGAATTGACGGGACTATGATCCTTTTTCCAGGGAATAAAATGTGTTCTGGGCAGATAAAGTGATTTGTACTGGCCGATGGTCTCCCTCACTCCGGTAAACAGGGCAAAAGGATTTTCCCTGGATTCACTGTTGGTTCGCATCCAGGCCATGGATGAGGGATAGTCTCTGAATACGTATAAAAACAGGATTTTGAACTGAATAAGAAAGAAGAAAATGGTGTGGGTGAAGATGCCGCCGAGTGCCCTGTAGATGACAGATCCCGGGGGCGTCCGGCGAAAGGACTCTACGGTGGCAACGGTATCAGCAGTTGAGCCTATGGAAACGACATTGAGAAAAATCCGTCCGTTTGCTTTTCCGACCTTTACTTCAGGAAGATCGGAGTGGTAACTGTCCGAGAGAAATGAGTCCAGTGATGCCGGTTCATCAAGTGATTTGGCGATCAGGTTGCCGTATCCACAGGGTACAATTCCGATCTCGATGTCCTGCAGATAGTCATACAGAGTGTTGATGGTACGGTTGACGGTGCCGTCACCCCCGCAGATGATAACCCTGGTTACATTCCCGTTTTCAAACAGGTTGTCCACTGTTTTTCTGGTAAAATCAGCTTTTTCAACTTTTTTATAGGAAACTCCAAGATCATGGAGTTCGTCGCATAATTTGCCGACGACGCCTTTTGTTTTTCCTTTACCTGCCGATTTGTTGAAAATGACTAAAAGCATTCAAACTGCTGTAGTAACCAGTGTTAAAACCGATGGACCCCCGTGTACAATAACTGTAAACATTATAAAAGTCACAAAACAATACAAGCGTCATATTTTCGGAAAGCTTGTAGTTTTTGCCAGGTGACAGAACACCGCTGAGCAGAGGATCAATAAAGTTGATCGGGGAATAATACGAATTTTCTTATTACAGCGGGGCACTTTTTTAAAAAAAGAGGGATCAGGCCATCACTCTTTACTGAGTTAAAAATATCAGGGTTAACCCGGCAGGACGTTTCCCATCTCAATATGATCCTGTGTACATCAGACTTCCTTGAGGAATCTTCTGAGTACATACTGCAGAATGCCGCCATTTTGGTAATAGGCAATTTCGACTTCCGAGTTCAGCTGTGCTACAGCTTTGAAAGATATCTCGTTGCCGTCTTTTTTGCGGGCTGTGACATCCAGCTCCTTGTTTGGTGACAGGCCTTCGGAGATACCGGTGATTGTGAACTCTTCATCGCCTTTAAGACCGAGGCTCTCTTTAGATTCACCAGGCTGAAAACGCAGAGGCAGCACTCCCATTCCTACCAGGTTGCTGCGATGAATCCGCTCGAAACTTTCTGCAATGACGGCTTTTACGCCAAGCAGATTTGTGCCCTTGGCAGCCCAGTCACGTGATGAGCCGCTACCGTACTCCTTGCCGCCAAGTACAACCAGCGGGGTTTGTTCTTCAGCATACTTTTGGGCGGCGTCATAAACCGGCATTTCTTCACCGGACGGATGGTGGATGGTCCATCCGCCTTCCCGGTCCACAAGCTGGTTTTTGATCCTGACATTGGCAAATGTGCCTCGTATCATCACTTCATGGTTCCCGCGTCTTGACCCGTAAGAGTTGAAATCCTGCGGTTTGACCCCTTTGCTGATCAGGTATTTCCCGGCAGGTGTATCTTCTCCGATCTTTCCGGCTGGTGAAATGTGGTCAGTAGTGATGGAATCGCCGAGGACCAGCAGTGTTCTTGCATCAACAATATCGTCCAGCGGCTGAGGTTCTCCGGGTATATCCAGGAAGAACGGAGCTTCTTTGATATAGGTGGACTGATCGCTCCATTCATAGACCTTTCCGGTGGGAGCCTCAAGTGCTTTCCACGCGTCATCGCCTTCGAAAAGGGTAGCATAGTTTTCCTTGAAGTCTTCCGGGGTGATGACCGTCTCCATTATTTCACGGATTTCCGCTTCGGTCGGCCAGATATCTTTCATGTAGACAGGTTCAAAGTTCGGTCCGTATCCGAGCGGTTCGTTGATCATGTCGAGATCAACACGGCCGGCAAGAGCGTATGCCACAACCAGCATGGGTGAGGCGAGAAAGTTCATTTTTATGCTGGGGTGGATGCGGGCTTCAAAGTTGCGGTTGCCTGAAAGCACGGATGAGACTACCATGTCATTCTCCTCAACGGCTTTGGCGATGTGCGGCGGAAGATCCCCGCTGTTACCGATACAAGTGGTGCATCCGTATCCGACAACATGGAATCCCAGTGCCTCAAGGTAGGGAAGCAGTCCGGATTTTTCGTAGTACCGGGTAACGACTTTGGATCCCGGAGCAAGACTGGTCTTGACCCAGGGTTTGACATCCAGCCCCATATCCACCGCCTTTTTGGCTACGAGTCCGGCGCCGAGCATAACCGACGGATTGGAGGTGTTGGTGCAGCTGGTGATGGCGGCAATGACCACCGAACCGTCACTGAGCATGAATTCGGTGTCACCGGTTTTCACCTGGACGGATTTCATGCCGTCACTGGTGACATCCTTTGTCTCTACGGCGACATCGGTTTCTTCAGGGATTTCTGCAGGAGATTCACCTGGCCTGGTTGAGCGGAACTCTCCGCCTTCATCCAGCCAGCGCTCGCGATCCTCATATGGAATATAGTCCCGCTGGTAGGAATCTTTCATGATTTTGACAAAGGAGTCTTTGACATCAGTGAGACTGATTTTATCCTGCGGCCGCTTGGGTCCGGAGATGGCAGGCACGACATCGCCAAGATCCAGCTCAAGCTGCTCGGTGTACCGGATCTGGTTTTCGTTTTCACGCCACATCAGATTGCTGCGGGTATAAGCCTCGACGGTCTCGATGTGCTGGCTGTTGCGTCCGGTAAGCTGCATATAGTCGAGGGTACGGTCATCGATGGGGAAGAAGGTCACGGTGCAGCCGAACTCCGGGGACATGTTGGAGATGGTGGCACGGTCGGGGACGGTCAGCGTATCGAGTCCGTCGCCGAATACCTCGACGAATTTGCCAACGACTCCGTGGCTGCGGAGAAAGTGTGTTACGGCAAGGACCAGGTCGGTGGATGTTGCACCTTCGGGAAGGGATCCTGTGAGCTTGAGTCCAACCACTTCAGGGTTCAGCATGTAAATCGGCTGGCCGAGCATGACGGCTTCGGCCTCGATACCGCCGACACCCCATCCGACCACGCCGATGCCGTTGACCATGGGTGTATGGGAGTCGGTACCGACGAGCGTATCCGGAAATGCAAAGCCGTCTCGCAGATAAACACCCTGCGCCAGATATTCGAGGTTTACCTGATGGCAGATACCGAGACCGGGGGGAAGCACGCTGTAGTCGGCAAATCCCTGCTGGGCCCATTTGAGCAGGCTGTACCGCTCCTGGTTCCGCTCGTACTCCAATTCAACATTCTTTCGGTATGCATCGGTGGTGCCGAAAAAATCGACCTGAACCGAGTGGTCAATGATCAGATCGACAGGGACCTGCGGATTGATGCCGGAGGCAGCTTTGCTGCCTTTTTTTCGCGCCACTTCCGATCGGATGGAGGCGATGTCGACCACGGAAGGCACGCCGGTGAAGTCCTGCATCAGAACCCGGGCCGGCATGTAGGGGATGTCTTTCGGAACGCCATCAGGGCTCCATGACAGCAATGTTTCAATGTGATCTTTTTTAATGGCGAAATCATCATAATTCCGGAGTGCATTTTCCAGCAGGATCCGAATGGTGAAAGGGAGCTTGTCCACATCATAGCCCTGGTTTTGCAGTCCGGGGAGGCTGTAGTATTTATGCGTTCCGGTGGGTGTCTTCAGCTCTTTTACAATTCCGAATATATCGTTGCTCATAACACGTGGTCTTTTTTAATAAATAAATGTCCTGGTAATCTGAAGTTTATCGCCGATGTCATTTCAACACCGCCGGATATGTGTTCGTTTCCGCATCCGGCGGTCATCGCGGATGCCGGTAAAGGCGTGGCGGCACATCGGAATATACGGATGTGTCCGTACCGGATGACGGATTCAAGTGGCGTGTAACACAAAGCTTAACGATAGTGAATTGACAGGCAAAAGTCTATGAGCAAGTTCTGTGCCGCCGGCAACGGTGTGTCATGCCTGTGCGGGTTATCCTCTTTGCGGCATCCTTCTCTCTTTGAAGCATCCTGATATTACCCTGCTGACGGTCGCGGATTGCAGGCGGTTCCGGGTATGTGAGAAAATTTCAGGCAGAACCGCATGATCATGCGGTGACAGGCAGGCCGGCATTTTGTATTCTGGAAATGCGATGAGGGAACAGTCTGAAGATTGTTTCCGTAAATGTTGACCTGCGAAGAGGATTTACAAGGTTTTCCGAGTTTACAAGAGAAGGCGTACGTTTTTGAGCGCGCTTATCCTTTCGTGTCCCGCACAGCCGGGATGCGGAAGGATTTTTTTTTGCCCCATTCTGCTGTTTCCGCCCGATACAAGCAAGACCCTTTATGCGCCATAATGTGGCGGATTGCTGATTGCTGTCCGGTTGCTGTCTTCAGTCCGGCTGTTTTTTTTGTTAGCGATTGCGTACCATCATGCAGGGTATATCGGCAGTGCATTTGTGCGTGAAATCAAAAAAAGAGGAGAGAATTTATGAACAACCGCAAAAAGACCATTATAAACAAAACCAATTCGCGCTCCGGATTGAACATCGGTATTGCTGTTCTGTCACACGGCCGGACAGTTGCGGAGAAAAATGATTTGCGCAGCGGCGAAAAGATGGAATTTGACCCGGGTGATGTATTGGTTCTTATCACTGACAAGCGTTCCAACTACGCGGTTCAGACGGGGGCAGGAACCTTGTTGTTTGGCTGGCAGGTCACAAACAGTCATCCGGATTTTCCCGACAAAACGGTTACTGCATACAAAATGAGATTTCTGGACGAAGATGACCAGGAAACATCCGAACACGATGGAGCCGATGATTCCGGAAGTACCCTGTTGCGGAGCTCGGGTGATGGCGATGACAAAGAAGACATAATTGTTATCGAACCGAAAGATCCCGAACCGTAAGCAGGTTTTTTTTATATTTAAATCCGATTGGCAACGAAAGGGTATAAAAAAAGCCCGGGCAGTGAGTCCGGCTGAAGTGTCACTCTTGATGCTCTGCACGACACAGCGGGATGCACAGGAGTGGGCAGAATGCACAGGAATGTATTGGAACTGCGGGATCGTATGAAACATGTAAAGATCATCGGGCTGTTCATTGCTGCAGTCTGGTTATCCGGAACAGATGCTTGCGCCGGGCAGACCGTTTCGGGGCACGGTTACCCGTTCATCACCAATATATCGGCAGAAGAATATGACGGACATGTACAAAACTGGGGCTTTACAACAGACGATGAGGGTATGTTGTTTGTGGCTAATACCGGAGAGGTACTCAGGTATGACGGTGTGCGGTGGCATTCCATCTCCGTCCCCGGCCGCAGAACCTTCAGCATAACAAGTGATTCAGATGGGACCGTTTTTGTCGGTGGGGCGGGCGATTTCGGCTACATTTCCCGGAGCTCACGAACACACTCCCGTTCATATGAATATGTTTCACTGCTCCCCGGTGTTGCTGACACTCTGAATATTGAAAATATCTGGGGTGTGGTCGCGGCAGAACCCGGTGTTTTTTTCCACTCCAACCGCTACGTCTTTTTTTATGACGGGGATCAGGTGCATTATCATGAAACCGACACCCGTTTTTCGCTGCTTTTCGAAAAGGACGGAAACATATATACGCGTGAGGCTGAAAAAGGGATAAAAAAAGTCCGGGCAAACACTCTTATCCCGTGGGAAGATGGCCGTTTTTTTTCCGACAGGTCTCTGATGGGTTATATGCAGACAGAAGAAAAAGAGTTTTTCTGTTCCTTTCGTAATTGCTATGAGTACGATGACGGTGATTTCCGTGAGTTTGACCATGGGGCGTCGGAGTACCTTGAACAGAACGGTATCGACAACACCAGAGTCCTGTCTGACGGCACATTGATGATCGCCACACGGAACGGAGGCATCGTCCAGCTGACCGCGGACGGTGAGGTCATTCGGATTCTGAACAGTGATAATGGATTACCAAGCAATTCCGTGTACGGATCATATGAGGATGACTCCGGTTCGCTGTGGCTGGCAACGGTCAACGGAATTTCACGGGTGGATGTAAGTCTGCCGTTTCGACGCTACGACCATCGCAACGGCATAAATGAAACCATCACTAACGTCTCCATGCGAAACGATACCCTGCTGCTCGCATCGGCCAGCGGAGCCTTTCATATGGGACCGGATGGTGTTGCGCAGTTTCATGAGGGCAAGACGTTCTGCCGGAACTTTCACCACCACCGGTCGGGTCTCTACATGACATGCACCGAAGGGGTCTTCCGGTACGCAGACGGCCGGTTTGAGCAGGTGCTGTCGGAATTCCGTCCCAGGGCCATAGGTGAATTTCGCGGCGATACGCTGATTGCCGGCACTGGTGAAGAAATTCAGGTGATGCTTTTTGACGGTGGACAAAACGAGGTGCTGTACCGTTTTGAGGGCACCGGTCACCGCATCAAGTCCATAGCAAGGTGTTCTGATGATTTCGTCTGGATGGGAACCGAGGCGGACGGGCTTTATCGCCTTGAATTTGAAAAGGAAAACGGTAACATCACGGGGCACAAACTGACCTACGTTATGGATGAGGAGGACAGGCAAAGCCGTGTGTCGGTAGCCGAAATCGGAGGGGAAACATTCTTTCTGACAACAGGAAGGGGACTTATGAGTTATGATGCTGACGCAGATTCGCTGTTTCCGGCAAGCCGTTTTGGTGAGCGGTTTACAGAACCGGGGCTGCAGGTTTTCTGGGCGACGGAGGACAACGGCGGCAACGTCTGGTTTCGCGCCGGTGAACAGTATCAGGTTGCCCGTTTGCAGGATGACGGTACATACGATGTCGAAACCGGCCTGCTCAGCCGGATTGATGACCGGCAAAGCAATGCGATATATGCCGATGCCGGCGGACATGTCTGGTTTGCAACCGAAAAGGGGGTGATCCGGCATGACCCGGAAAGGAAATTTGATGAGTACCGGTCATTTGAAACAAAAATCGGTGATGTGCTTGTCAGGGGTGACTCTGTTGTTACCGGCGGCGACCCGGATGAACCTCTTGTCCTGGATTATGAGGACAACGATTTACGTTTCACCTTTTCGGCCCTGAGCTATCATCAGCCCGAGCGAACCGAATACCGCACCAAAATGGAGGGGTTCGATGACGACTGGCTCCCGTGGTCTGATGAAGTGCAGAGAGACTACACCAACATACCGGAAGGGCGTTACCGGTTTCTGGTTGAATCGCGGAATGTGTACGGGGTCACCAGCGCGTCCGTTCCCTATTACCTGGAGGTGCTGGCTCCCTGGTACCGCACATGGTGGGCCTACCTGATCTACATAATTACCGGCAGTCTTGTGATTTACACCGGTTACCGCATCCGTCTGCATCAGGTCACCCGTGTCCACCGGATGCGCAACAGCATTGCCAGTGACCTTCATGATGAGATCAGTGCCACGCTCAGCAGTATCAGCTTTTTTGCCAGGGCCATTGAAAACGAAAAACTCGGTGGTGACAAAAGCCGGTTTGTTTCCCTGATATCCCAGAGTGCCGGGGATGCCAAGGAAAAAATCACCGATATTGTCTGGGCCATTAATCCCGAGCATGATGACTGGAAGTCTTTTGCGTCGAAGTGCCGCAGGTATGCCTCGGATTGTTTCGAAAGTCATGGCATTGAATACGAGCTGGATGTGGATGGTGACATTCCCGGCAGGATGGACATGCAGGTGCGCAAAAATCTGTGGCTCATCTTCAAGGAGATGATAACCAACGCGGTGCGGCACTCCGGCGCCCGGTTTGTCCGGGTTTCGATGAAACATTCGGGAGGGCGGCTGCGCCTGGAGGTTGCCGATAACGGCAGTGGCTTTGACAGCAGCGAAAAGAAAAGCGGAAACGGCCTGAGGAATATTCGTGCCCGGGCCGGACAGATAGGCGGGCAGCTTGAACTGGATACCCGGCCCGGTGACGGAACCTGCTGGAAACTTGGAATCCGGCTGTAAGAAAACCGCATGATTATGCGGTGCATGAAGCTGAAGTATGTTTTAGTTTCTACTGTGCTTAATAAAATGACAGCAGATTCTGAAACCGTTATCATCACAAAGCCGGGGACTTATTTTGGAGACAATACAAATACCGGAAGCGGGACATAACGTGAGATCCGGAAATGCACGGATATCCGGAGCACAAAATATTATGGACAAGCAAACATCGTTGATTAATATTGGCATTGTGGAAGACAATGCATACATGCGGGACGGCTGGACGGCCTTTCTTGATCTGGAAGAGGATTTCAATGTCGTCGGAAGTTACGGCTCGTGTGAAGAAGCCCTTGAGTCTGGCGATTTGCAGCGCATTCATCTGATGATCATGGATATCGGTCTGCCCGGTATGAGTGGCATTGAGGGTGTCCGGCATATCAGGCAGCAGTATCCGGATATCGTCATCATTATGGCATCGGTATTTGATGATGACAAGCACATTTTCGATGCCCTGAAAGCCGGGGCAATGGGTTACCTGATGAAGAAAGTGAGTCCGGAAGAACTGGTGGATGCAGTACGCGACGCCTGGAACGGCGGATCACCGATTACTCCGAACATTGCCCGGAAAGTCATCAGCACATTCCACCAGGCAGGCGGTGAAAATGAACTGACCGAACGTGAGCATCAGATACTGGATAAACTGGCCACCGGTGTTTCCTACACGGCCATCGGCAAGGAAATTTATTTGTCCGTTGACGGAGTGCGGTACCATATCCGCAATATTTACCGCAAGCTGCAGGTACATTCCCGCTCCGAAGCCATTGCGAAAGGCATTTCAAAAAGACTGATAGACCCCGGAAAAACAACGTAACTAACCGGGCCCGGGCACCTTTGGTCCCGGGTAAATGCGATATAAACCTCGATTACAGACCCTGTCTCCCTGACCGGAGGCGGGGTTTTTTGTTTCCCGGCTGAAAAATTCCGGCAAATTCCGTATCTATAGCACAATTCATCATGTACCATTTCACGAACAGTCAAAATTTCCAGCCTATGAATTTCAAATCATTGTTACTGAATTTTCACAGAAAGGCGCTGATCGCAACGGCGATAGGCACTTTTCTTGCTTTTTACTCTGTTCCGGCCGCCGCAGAGGGAATAACCCCGCAGCAGCTTGCAGAAATCAAGCAGATCGGCACAGTCGTTGTATCGGAAGATGCCGGCTATGTGGCCTATACCAAAGTTATACAGCATGATCCTGTAGAAAAAAACGAGCCGAACGATCTCGAACTGTATCTTCTCGAGCTCGAGACCGGTGAATCCCGGATGGTGGAGCTTGCAAGCCGTCCCGGAAACCTTCAGGCAAGATCCGGACACAATACATTTTCGTTCACTACACGCGGATCCGAGGATGATGCTGTTTCGCTGTATGAGTTAGATCCGGAAACCGCTCAGATCACCCGCCTGTATCATCATGACAGAGGGGTTATGTCGTACAGCTGGAGTCCCTGCGGCAACCGGTTTTCGCTTGTGACGCGGGAGGACCTGGGCATTCCCGATAACCCGCTGCCCTACGAACCCACGGTGTATGAAGAGTATCTTCCCAACCGTGAAGCTTACATCGTTGATCTGACGGCTGATGAAGATGAAGCGCAGCGAATTGAGGTGGACGGTTCGGTCTATCTGATGGAATGGAGTCCTGATGGGGAAAAACTGGCCATATCGGAAACACCGACACCGCACATCGATGATTTCTATATGTTTCAGCAGGTCAAGGTGGTTGATGCATCGGACGGATCGGTCATCAATGAAATTAAAAATGAAGGGAAGCTGGGACAGATCACCTGGAGTCCCGACGGCGAACAGCTTGCCCTGCGTGCCGGCCACAATCTGCACGATCCCATTGACGGACGCGTCATGGTGGTCTCCAGTGAAGGCGGAGTACCCGAAAATATCTATCACGAATTCGAAGGAAAATTTGAACAGATTTCCTGGTCCGATGACGGCCGCATACGCTTCATTGCCAGCGAAAGCACAAAAAGGTCCTTCGGCGCCATCAACCCGGACGGAAGTGGTTTTGAGCGGAAAGTTGACACCGATGGTCCGATCCTGAATGCGTTCAGCTATGCAGATGACGGCACCGTTGTATTCCGAGCTGAGACATCCGAACATCCCAATGAAGTGTTTGTAATGGAGCCCGGCGGCAGTCCCGAAAGGCTGACGGTATCCAACGACTGGCTTGAGGATGTTCCGATGGGACGCCAGGTGGTTATCAGCCACGATGCGCGCGACGGACGCAATATTGAAGGACTCCTGATCTATCCGGTCGAGGAAGACGGCGGGCCGTATCCGACCATAGTCATGGTTCACGGCGGTCCGGAGGCACACTACAGTGACGGCTGGCTGACGGGATATTCGCTCCCGGGGCAGGTAGCTGCCGACCGGGGTTTTGCCGTGTTCTATCCGAATTACCGGGGCAGCACGGGGCGCGGCCATGAGTTTATCACATCGAGTCAGGCCGACCTGGCCGGTGCGGAGTTTGATGACATTGTTGACGGCGTGGATTATCTGATAGAGCAGGGCATCGCCGATGAAGATCGCATCGGGGTTACCGGCGGTTCCTATGGCGGATATGCCACTGCGTGGATGTCGACCCGCTATTCGCACCGGTTTGCAGCCGGCGTGATGTTCGTGGGCATCAGCAACAATTTATCCAAGTGGGGAACCAGCGACATTCCGGAAGAACTGTATCTGGTGCATTCGCGCAAGCGGATCTGGGATGACTGGCAGGGCAATCTTGAGCGCAGTCCGATCTATCATGTAGACAATTCCCAGACACCGCTGCTGATCATGCACGGGGAAGAAGATACCCGGGTGCATCCGGGGCAGTCGCTCGAACTGTATCGCCATATCAAGGTCCGCAAACCGGAAGTTCCGGTCCGGCTGGTATGGTATCCTGATGAGGGGCATGGCAATACGCGCTCCACATCCCGGTTTGACTACAATCTGAGAATGCTTCAGTGGTTCGAGACCTATCTTCTCGAGGACGATCCGGAAATGCCGGGGTTTCATCTTGATTTCGAGGAGCTGGGTGTGGAACTGCCCGCGGAAGAGTGATTTTCTGAAGCAGAGCATAGGAGAAAATCACTTGTGAAAATATGGATGAGGAATTTTCGGCTGTGAAAGGCATCCGGGGGTTCCTCTTCTTTTTTTTGAGTTTATTGATTCATTTTTGCTTTGCTGATCAACGTGAGACGAGATTCCCTGTAACATGATGACACGGAAATAACATAAAAGTTGTGATTAATATGGCTTCAAGTAACGATAGAAAGTGGATCGGTGCGCATGTGAGCGCGGCGGGCGGTGTTGACAATGCGCCGTTGAATGCCCGGGAAATCGGGGCCAATGCCTTTGCTCTGTTTACCAAAAACCAGAGACAGTGGAAAGCAAAGCCGCTGGATCCGGCCGTGATCCGATCATTCCGGGAGCGTTGTGAGGAGATGGGGTTTGAAGGGAAGAAAATCCTTCCGCACAACAGTTACCTCATCAATCCGGGCCATCCGGAAAAGGAGGGGATTGAAAAATCCCGAGCCGCCCTGCTTGATGAAATGCAGCGGTGCGAGCAGCTGGGGATCCCGCAGCTGAACATCCATCCCGGAAGCCACCTCAGGAAAATCAGCGAAGAGAAGTGTCTGGAGCGCATTGCCGGGACGGTCGATCTGATGCTGGAACAGACCGAGGGAGTGACGGTTGTACTTGAAAATACGGCAGGACAGGGGAGCAATCTGGGCAATCGTCTTGAGCATATCGCCGGGGTCATCGGTCAGGTGGCCGATCCTTCGCGTGTGGGATTTTGCATTGATACCTGTCACGCCCATGCAGCCGGGTACGATCTGCGCACACCGGAGGCGTATGAGGACTTCATGTCGGAGGCCGACCGTATCATCGGACTTGACAAGCTGTGCGGATTGCATCTCAACGATGCCAAATCGGAGCTGGGAAGCCGGGTGGACCGCCATGCGCCGCTCGGTGAAGGGACGATGGGCACCACCGTATTTGAGAAGATCATGAACGATGAAAGGCTGGAACAGGTGCCCATGATACTTGAGACCACCGAACCGGCCCGCTGGGCGGACGAAATCGCCTGGCTTCGCTCATTGTAGGATCAACTGACATTGCAATCTGTCATTGACATTCTGTGCCTTTAAGCCTTTAACAAAAAAACGGTTATCCGGTCCATTCAAGGCTCCGGATAACCGTTCGTTGTTTTACGTCTGTGAAATTGCGGGCTGACCGGAGCAAGTGTCCCGGATCAGCAGCGGGTGTTACTATTTCAGAAGCATCATGGTGCGGGTCAGGGTCACATCACCTGCCTGCAGGCGGTAGATGTAGGTTCCGCTTGAAAGTGAAGTGGCGTCAAACTCGACTGTATGAACACCTGCATCCTGAACTCCGTCCTGCAGAACGGCGATGCGGCGGCCCTCCACGGAGAAGACTTCAAGAGTTACGCCGGCTGTTTCCGGAATGGCGTATTCAATACGCGTGTCCGGGTTGAACGGGTTGGGGTAGTTCTGTTCCAGCCTGAAGTCATCGGGAATTTCAGTTTCGGTGACGGGTGCGGAGGTGTCATCAGTGAGCACCCATGCAAGATTGGTAATAGCTACAGGGCCGCTTTCCTGCTGCTGGACCTGACGGAACAGAAATACCGGCGATTCAAGATCGAAGTTCAGCTCAGCCGATGCCGTTTCGTTTTCTTCCGAGAGGGTGAACTGTCCGGCCGGTCCGACGGGATCCGTACTCATCTGAGGCAGAATAAACAGCTCAAAGGCCACATCGGCGGCTGTCAGTTGTTCGTAGTCAAATGTAATGATACCTTCGGTGTGCTCTTCGGCGGGCGTGCTTCCGGGAGTTTTTTCAGCACCGCTGCTGCCGTTGTTTGCGGACAGGAGCAGAGTTCCGTCCAGCGAAACGTTCTCATCGGCACCCTGGAAAGCGGCCAGGTTTCCGGCTTCAATGGTATAACCTGCGTCGTGGAAAACCGCATCCCCGGTCACGGAGGCCCGGAACAGATCCTCAGCGGTGACATCGCCTTCAAGGGTGGCTTCGCCGTCATCCTTTTCGATGATCAGCTGGTAGTAGGGGAGTCCGGCAATTCCGGAAACGGACTGATCGTTTTCACCGACAAAACGGGCGATAAATTCATCGATTTCAAGAATGGAAGCCTGATCTGCAGTCAGTTCCAGAGAACCTTCCAGCTCGAAAACGGCATCATCGAGGTCCAGCTCGGAGGTGGCATCCACCAGAATCTCTACATCCCCGGCGGCGTAAAGTGTGCCGTTGTCCATGTCCAGGATTCCGCTGCCCGATGCCTGGAAACGGGCGTATTCACCTCCGACGGTAATGGTGGCGTCATCGAAATCAAACTCACCGTTGTCTTCGGCGAAGACATACAAATTGCCGCCAACGGTGATTTCAGAGTCATCCACGTCGATGTTTTCGTCGCCGTCGGCTGTGGCTTTGGACAACCGGATGATCAGGTCATTGCCCACAGTGACGGTTGACTCGTCCATATCCACCTCGCCTTCGCCATTGGCGCCTTCCGGACGGTGATGGGTGAGTTCCATGTTGTTGCCGACGGTCAGCACAGCAATGCCGAATTCCAGGTCTTCCACACTGTTGGCGTCGATGTCCAGATTGCCTTCGATGGTCACATCCGACTCGTCGAGATCGATGATTCCGCCGCTGTTCATGATCCATTCGGAATTGCCCTGAACCGTGAAGGAAGAAGCATCAAAATCAAATTCGCCATTGTCCACGGCGTTGATGTACAGATTTCCACCTACCGTTATCACGGCATCATCGGCATCAATGTTCTCATCGAAGTCGGGTTCGTCCTTGGAAACGCTGACGATCATGTCGCCGGCAACGGAAATTTCGGCATCATCCATGTCGATTTCGCCGAAGCGCCCGTCGACGGGACCGCGGTGGTGCGTAATGGTAAAGTCACCGCCGATGGAGAGCAGGACATCATTAAAGTCAAAATCGCCTTCGCTTTCCATGTCGATGGTCATGTCGCCGTTTACCGTGACGCTCTGGGTATAGACTTCATCATCGCGGAAACGGGGATTGCCGTCGTTACGGGCTATGATATGGAGATGATTAAGATCGGGTATGACGTATTCGTAATCTGAGTTGCCGTCATAGACGCGGTGTTCGAGGGTGCCGGTGAGTTCATAGCGGGCGGATTCTCCGCGCAGGCGGATGTCGTCGCCCACGACAAATGTGTTGCCGTGATCGCGGAACATGGCCTCATTGCGGTATTCGGTCCGGAAGTTATTGAGGGTTTGCAGGACGGTGGTGTCATCCTGGTTCCCGTTGTTATTTTCTGACAAAGCGGCCAGGTTGAATTCGCCGGTCACTTTTTCAGAACGGAAGTTGTAGACCAGGAAGTGTGCGCCGGATCCGGCACTGATGGTCTGATCGCCGTTTTCACGGTAATCGAAGCTCCAGACACGGGCGGGATCGTCATATTCCCAGGTCAGATCTCCGGAGAGGACCAGGTCGCCTTTTGCCACCAGCAGTCCGCCGCCATTTTCGGTGAACGATACGGTGATGTCGTCCAGTGTGACGGTGTAATCCTGAGCGAAAGTGATATCGGCATCGGTATCGATAACCAGGACGGTTTCCTCACCGCCGACAGTCCAGTCGCCGTCGGTTTCGGCTTCTCCGGATATGATGAATTCCTGATTATCTGCGGTGAAGCTTTCCGGATAATCCCCGGCATCATCCTGCCAGCTGGTGGTTTCGTTCAGCGGACCTTCCTGGAACACGTATGATGTATTCTGAGCAAGAGCTGCCGTGGATGAGATTATGACTGTAAGAAGGCAGCAGAGTAGAAATCGGTACATAGAAATAGGATGTGTGAGTCATGGTTTCATTGCATATGCGTTCACAATACGCAGAAAGGGACCCATTTTCAACCACCGTAACCGTTGCCGGGCGGTGTGTCACATTCTTACTTGACCACCATCATGATTTTGATGGAGCAGACCCTGACACTGTAAAAAAGTGTGTCACATTCTTACTTGACCAGCATCATCTGACGGCTGCGCACAAAGTCACCGGCCTGCAGACGGTACAGGTAGACTCCGCTTGAAAGATGAGCGGCATCGAATGTGACCGTGTGATCGCCGGCACTGCGACGGCCATCCACCAGGGTAGCAACGCGCCTTCCCTGCAGATCAAAAACCTCAAGGGTGACGCTGGATGATTCCGGCAGCGAAAATGCAATGCTGGTGACCGGGTTGAACGGATTCGGATAGTTCTGGCCAAGCACGAAAGAATCCGGGCGTCCGGCATCCGGTTCGCTGTATGTTTCGCTTGCATCCATCAGAAAAGTGCTGCCATCAGAAAGCACAACGAGCAGGCCGAAGCCGGGGCCGTCTTCATTGTTCTGCGGCTCCAGAAATCCGGAAGCCAGAATAATGGCCCCGGATCCGGCTGCTGCAGACAGATCTCCGGTGATTTCGATCAGGGGATCGCCGGAACTGTCTCCATCAAGCCCGACATTGAACTGGTAATCGGAGGCCATAGCCGTAAACATTTGGGTTTGATCGGTGTAGGATGCGCCGTCCATTAGTGCCGGACCGTCCTGAATCCAGATGTCCACGGCCGGAGCATCGGTGACACCGTGCCAGAGAACAAAGTTCACCAGTTCCCCATCATCGGCAGAAGGCGTGGTTTCCAGGATATGCAGGTTGAATCCGGTAGCTTCTCCGTCCGGATTGGCGGCAAATCCGTCACCGCTCACGCCGCTGGAAATGATCGAATAGGATCCGCCCTCGGAGAAAACGGCATCATCCATGGTGAACAGGGCATCCTCTTCATCCGGATCGGCACCATGTCCGAAGACGCTGATCTGCAGCGAACTGTCGGCAGGGAGCGTAACAAGGGATGAGGCTTGCCGGAATGCGACTTCTTCGGCAAACAGCTCGTCATTTATATATATATCCAGCACATCAATGGCCGGATCGGCAGCATTATGGATCAGCCGGGCGCGGGCAACGGGGCCGGCGGGATCTTCGCCCGGAAGCATCCACTCCAGATCGCTGATGGCAACACTGCCGCCCGATGCCTGCTGGTCCTGAAGAAAAACGATGTAAGGATGGTCGTTATCGAAGGACAGGGTGCCGGTTGATTCCGTCTCATTCTCTGCGGACAGGGTAAAACTTTCAAACGGCTCGGCAGGATCTTCGGGAAGCTCATCCTGAATAAACAGGTCAAAACGGACATCACGGCCGGTGAGTTGTTCGTATATAAAGGAGATCTGACCGGAGCCGTTGTCTGCCGCAGGATTTGCGGAGCCGCCGCTTCCGTTTTGCAATCCCTGCAGGACAGGATTTTTGGTGAGCGGCGTTTCAGTCAGAAGCAGTTCGCCCGTAAAATCAAAAGCATTGCCTGATCCCCTGAATACAGCGGCATAGCCGGTTGCCAGGGTATGTCCCCCGTCACTGAAAACAGCATCATTTTCCAGGTCGATGGTGACCATGGAGGAAGCGGTGAGATCGCTTTGCAGGTTGACGAAACCGCCGTCTTTTTCGATGCCGAAAGTATGCACGGTCACGCTGTGGAGTCCGGAAAGGGTCTGATCGGAAGAGCCGGAAAGGGTCAGCCCGAACTCTTCGCTGTCCAGAGTGCTTTGGTCTGCGGCGTCGATGGTGACATTGCCGCGGGCATTCAGGCTTGAATTTGCAAAGTCGGTTCCGGAGGTTTCGTCAAGCAGGATATCCAGGTTTTTTCCCGATATGATGATGCCATCGCCCAGATTCAGGCTGCTTTGATTGTATCCTTCGAGAAAAAGGCTGCCGTTCGGGATCTCGATAACGGCTTCGCTCAGTGCAAGCACGCCGTATTCCAGAGCAAGAAGGTTCATATCCGATTCCGCGACGATTTCAGCCCGGTCAAGGTCCAGGTTCGGACTTTCATCCGGTTCATCGCCTGAAAGGGTTATGTTGAAATTGCCTACGATGTCAATGATGGCCTGCTCACCTGCAACCATGCCTGCTCCGCCGGAGTTTTCCGGGCGATGGTGTGTGAGGTCAACATCCTGCATAACAAAGATATAGGATGTTCCGAACCGAAGGTCGCCGCGGCTTTCGAGACCGAATGCCAGATTGCGGTCGATGTAGACTTCGGTGTCGTCGAGATCGATGGTGCCGGCGCCGGACAGGCTGACATCCACATCGCCCTGAATATTGAAAAGGGAGGAGCCAAGGTGTGCCGATCCGTACCCGGAGGCGTCCAGGAAAACACTTCCCCCGACGGAAAACGCCCCGTTTCCGGCAAGGATGCCTGCCGTCTGACTTTCTTCCTGGCCGGATACATTCAGGTACAGGTCGTTGTCGACTGTAATAATTGCGTCGCTGAAGTCGGCAATGCCCTGCCCGGGCGATTCTTCGGGCCGGTGATGGTCCAGGGTTAAGTTGCCGCCGATGATCAGTTCCACATCGTTGAATTCCAGGTCAGAGCTGCTCTCGATATCAGCCGTGAAATTACCGTTGACGGATATTTCCCGGGCGTGGTTCTGCGCGGACCGGAAACGCGGATTGGCGTCACCCCGTGCGATGAGATTAAGGTTGTTCAGCTGCGGTGCGACCGCAATATAATCGGCACTTGCACCGGAGACCTGATGGGTGAGCGTTCCGGCGAGCTGGTAGGAGTCGGCAGCGCCGTCAAGTGAGATATTTCTGCCGGCCATGATTGTATTTCCGTTGTCGCGGAACAGGGCGTTGTCTGTAAAATCCAGATCGAGGTTGTTCAGTGCGTGCAATACGACGGTCGGGGCATCATGTGCGAGGAGGTCAAATGTGCCCTCTGTGGCATCCGCCTGAATATCAAAGGCCATGAATTCGGACTGGTCACCGGCGGTGACGGACTGGCTGCCATCCTGCCAGAAAATGAGGGACCAGACGTCTTCGGGTTGCTCATACCCCCATTCTGTGCCGTTTTGCACGACAATATCGCTGTTGGCAATCAGGGTGCCGCCAGCCTGATCGCCGAATTCGATGGTGATGCCGTCGAAGGTAACGGTATTGCCGGCCGGGAAGGTGATATCAGCATCAGTGTCGATAATGAGGCGGGTTCCGGCGCCGGAAAGTAACCAGTCATCATCTGTGGCGGCTTCACCTTCAATGATGAACGTTTGTCCGTCATCGGTGAAGTTTTGGGGGTCGCCCGACCAGCTGTCCGGATCGTTAAGCGGACCACTGTCGTGGGTGAAAACCTGAGCCCGGGATACCAGGGAGCCGGCGAGCAGAATGATGGTCAGGATGCAGAAAAACCGTACAAATTTGCGCAAAAGGGCAGTCGTATCACGATATTCCATACCAATAGCCTTGAGATGTGTAATAGTGTCGTAGATGATTAAGAAGATTAAGAAATCTTAATATTTACGATACGCAATGCTACAGATATAGTCAAACGTGTATTTATTATCCGTTTTGCTATTTAATCGGTCGCTATGAACGGGCCTTCAAGTTACGTGACGAGCATCATGGTTGCTTTATGACCATCATGGTTGCTTTACGAGCATCATGGTTACTTGACGAGCATCATGGTTCGGGATTTGGTGAAATCACCGGCACGGATACGATAGATATAGGTTCCGCTTGAAAGATGTGATGCATCGAATTCGACTTCAAACCTGCCGGCTTCACGGGTTTCGTTAACCAGTGTGGTGACTTTCTCCCCGAGTGAGTTGTAAACCTCCAGTGTGACATGTGCCTGCTCCGGCAGTTCAAAGGCAATCTGCGTTTCGGGATTGAAAGGATTGGGGTAGTTCTGAGAAAGTGCAAACTGTTCAGGCTGCTCGTCCTGATCCGCCTGAGTCCCTGTTTCATCCAGAAACAGTCCGAATACTCCCTCTTCGGCAGTTGTGATTGTAACGGTTTCGTTTTCTGTGTCAATGTCCGCCTCGCCGGCTGAAACCCAAGCGTCCTGATCATCATCACGAATACGGACAGAAAGCCGCTCCTGGTCCCCGGAATCGATGTCCAGATCATCAAAATGGACGGAAACCTCCAGGCTGTATTCATCACCGGTCTGCATGGCCTCGAAATGAACGCCGAGAGACTGCAGTTCATCTGAAGGTTCCGGGGCTTCGTGGACCGGGTCGAGCGAATAGTTCAACGGATGGGTACTCAGGATGGCACCATTGTCGAGATGCAGCCGGTAAATTTCATTGCCTTCGGCATCATCGTGGGCTCTGAAAGCGTTGTCGTCCCCGCCGGTGACAACATTGTTCTTCAGCGTGTTGTCATTTGCTGCCCATAGCCTCAGGCCGTGATTGCCACTACCGGATATTTCGTTGTTTTCGACGAGGTTTCCGGTACCGTCAACGATCCGGATACCGTCACGGTTGTTGTCTGCCACCGTATTGCCAATGATCTGGTTGTCGCTGCCGGAAATGCGGAACCCTTCCCGGTCATTGCCTTCAGCATGATTGTCCTCAAGCACATTTCCGTCACCGCGGATATCAAAGCCGGTTTCGCTGTCATCACCGGATCCGATGGCCGTGTTTTCTTCAAGAACGTTGTTATGACCGTCGCTGATCACACGGAATGCATAGTCTTCAACATTTTCAGCTGTGTTGTTCCGGAAGAGGTTTTCTTCGGTATCCCGGAATATGAAACCGTAGCGCCGGTTATTCTCTGCGGTATTGTTTTCTATGACGTTTCCGGAACCGCCTTCACGGACGACCACACCATCCCGGTTATCGATAAAGCTGCTGCCGGTTACCAGGCCTTCGGTGGAGTTGGTGAGCCAGACGCCGGCCTGGCCGATGGTTTCGGCAGTCAGATTTTCAATATGAACGCCGCTGACATTTTCAAACTGGATGCCGTAACGGAACTCTTGAATGGTGAGATTCTTAACGGCAAGGTTGTCGGCATCGGCAGCCAGCACGGCCGTACCGCTGCCGGAACTTGAAATTGTGGCGTCGTTTCCGTCAATCTCAACATCCCCGGCCGTTATCGTGATGCAGTCATCATGCTCTTCGGCCGGTTCAAGATCACCGCTGATCTCATATTCCCCCGGTTCGCTGAGCTCGCGGCATTCGCTGATCACAAAGTCTTCTTCGCCGTTCGGGTCGTCCGGGTCATCATCATCGTCACCATGCGGATCCGTTTCCAGCCAGGGGTCAAACCGGATGTTTGCATGAACCTGATCGCCGCTGCCGTCAGAAGAAGTGCCGGTTTCGGGATCACTGACGAAACCGGACGGCCCGTCAGACGCACCCCACCAGTTCTCTCTTGCGTCAACCAGGTCCCCGGAAGAAGTGACACCGGTACTGTTTCCGGTAATACTGTTTTGACGGAGGACGGTGTTTGAAGCATCGTCATAAACACCGTTTCGCGTGTTGTTTTCGATAATATTGTCTTCCAGGGTCGTATTTTCGGTGTTCCAGCGGACATGGATGCCGTCACGCTGGTTATTGTGGGTATGATTCCCGGCAACCGTGACGCTGTCCATGCTTCTGCGGACATGAATGCCGTCCTCTTCAGCCTGAGTGGCAACATTATCCTGCACTAAATGGCCGGTACCTGTATTCTCAATCAGGATTCCCATAGTTGCATTGCCGGTTGCCTCGTTGTTACTGATCACATTCCGTGCACCGCCTTCAACGAGAATGCCCTCACCGCCGCCGGTGACCGAACTGCTGTCCACTTTGGAGTCAAAGGTTTCGGTCAGTGTGATTCCGCCGCGGGTGGAGGTGGTATGATCCGTCACATGGATGTCGGTGACGGTTACGTTTTGTCCGTGCGCAAGCTGGATTCCTGAAGCAACCTGATCAAAAGTGTATCCGGAGATTTCAAGGTCGGACACATTCACGGCGATAATCTGAGCAGCATCCGGATCGATGTCGGTATTCTCATCCCCGCGGATATAGACCAGGGGCGCACCGTTGATGGTGTTCCCGGAGATATCTTGCAGAAAATAATCCGGATCGAAATCACTTACCCTGCCGCTGAGTACCATGCCTGTGGTAAAGCTGTTGTTTTGCACAGTGGCATTGGTTGAGGCGGATACCGTCAGGTCATAATCATCGGCGGTGACGTCGTTCTCTTCAATTAATATGTTGTCGCTGCCGGCAGATACCAGTATGCCGCTTTGCTGGTCTGAGACGGTGTTTTGCGAAATAGTTACGTCGTTCAGCTCCCGTGACCAGATACCGGTGCCGATTTCGCGTCCGGTGACATCATTGCCGATGACCTGTACACCGGAGTTCTCGGAAAGGTGGATTCCCCGGGAGTTGCCGCTGACATAATTGGAGTCGACGCGCACATCGGATGACCGGCGGAAGTCAATTCCGTGCTGACCGTTGTCTGTGACGGTGTTGTGGGTGGCCGTGAAATTGCTGCCCGTAGCGCGCAGGTCACTGTGATAAATGCCGGCTTCCTCGTTTTCGCTGACCACGTTGTTGGTTATCAGGGCACCGTCGGTGCGGTTGAAACGGATACCGCTTCCGTTGTTTTCAACGACATTATCCCGTATCACGATTTCCTCATTTCTGCTGACATAGATACCTTCATCAGTGAAGTTCCGGATTTCCAGTCCGCTCACCGTCACATGATTGCCGGAAATAGTCAGACCGGTATCATAATCAGAGTTTCCGTCAAGAACAGGAGATGCACCGTCTGCAGAGGCAAGAGTAAGGCTGTCAGAAAGAAACAGTCTTTCCTGATATACACCGTCCTCCAGGCAGATCCGGTCAAAAATGGATGCGGCATCAATGGCGTTCTGGATAGACTCCCCTTCTGCAACCGTTGCGTCACAGTCCGGTGCCGGTTCATCCGGCTGAATGTGCTGCTGCGCTCCGGCTGTTGCTGCAGACAGGAAAAAAAGCCCTGCGGCGGCAAGAATTATCAGGGCTGATGTGGCTGGATGGATATGGTCTTTTTTCCGTAGAAAGGTATGCATGCTGAATCCCGAGTTTGGTCCCGCAAAAAACCCGGAGATCAGCTGAATGCTGATCATTCAGACCGTAAAAAGCGGGCGCTGGCTTCCGGTTGCAGTATCTTGATACAGTTAAAAGGAGGCCGATGCGAGACCTTGTTTGTGTTTGATTTATTCCTAAGTAACTGAAAATAAACAAACAAAATGGCGATGTCAACGCAGTTAAAACACACTACTCGCGGATCACCCGGAACCCGGTAACCTCCAGTCTGTGATCAGGACGGGAATCGTCGCGACTGTCCGCATAATCCAGCACGGAGAATCCGTAAACGGTGTAGGGATGCGAAGCGCCGGCGTTATCACCATCACCACCCCGTTTTCCGCCGGCATCATCTCCATCATCTCCATTATCGAACCACTCGGCCACATTGCCGCCCAGGTCGTAGATCTCGGCATCGCCCGCGGTAACCGGATCAAACGATCCGACCTCACGGATGAGCCGGTCAGCCGTCAGATTATCCAGTTTGTTCCGGAGCAGGCGCACATCGTCCACGGTGATGTCGTAACCTGCCAGATGGTTCAGGGTGTTTTGCGATGCTCCGGAGCGGCGTGCGATCCGGTGCAGGGCCTGTGCTTCTCCGGCATCGGGAAGGCGGTAGGTATCCCCGGTGTGTCCGCTCAGCCAGCCGGCATAATCCCTGGCCTGATCGAGCGAAATTCCGCTGGCCGGATAATTGCCGTGCAGGGGGTGGAAGGTGTGTGTAGAATCAAAAGACCGGAACTGCTTGTTGGTCACGACAAAGCGTCCCACCGAGATGGTATCATCGCCGACCGGTACCACTTCGGGGATGAGCTTGCCGCTGTTGCGGATGCCGTAATAGCCGTTATCGCTTTCCAGGCTGTCGCGTTTCATGATATCAGCAAGCGGGCTGTCATCCTTGAAGGCGCGGTTGGGCTCCTCGTAGGTGCCGAAAAGGTAGCGGTCAAACCAGTCGATCTCCTCTTCGAGCTTTCGTTTCTGATGCGACAGCTGCCCGAGGCTGTGCGGTTCGCCGGGGAACCAGAGGAACCGGACGGGTGCCTTGCCGATCTGCTGCAGTGCGCGGTAGTGCTCCCAGCCCTGATCCCGCGGGACGGCCCGGTCTTCGCTGCCGAACGAAATGATGGTCGGCGCTTTCACCTGCTCCATCCGGAAAAGGGGCGATTTTTCGATGTACCTGCGGTTGTAAAAGGTGCCGTCGGTGCTGTCCCATGGCGCCCCGCCGATGTAGCTCTGGTCGAAGCGCACACCGAACTGGCAGGTGCCGTAGTCGGATACCCAGTTCACATTTCCGGCTCCGGCGCCGATGACGCGGAACATATCCGGATACTCAATCGACAGGGCAATGCTCAGAATGGATCCGTTCGACCATCCCATCGTCCCAAGCGAATCGGTGTCGATCTTGCCGGCTTCATCCAGGGCTTCGATTCCATTGACGATATCGGTCAGCTCCAGTTCATAGTAACGGCCCTTGATGGATTCAACAAACTCCAGTCCGTGTCCGGACGAGCCGTGATAATTCGGCATCAGCACAAACGCCTCTTTTTGCGACAGGATGTGCGGGAAGTAGGCCCAGGACATGTTCCACCAGTCGAGTGTGACTGCAGCGGGACCGCCGCGAATGGCCACCATCAGCGGATACTGGCGGTCGGGATCGTAATCTTCGGGATAGTAGAGGATGCCGTTGACCTCCCTGTCTTCGGCCCCGGTCCAGCGGAAAATTTCGGATTCGGCCAGGTGCTTGCCGGCCAGTCCGCTGTTGAGTTTGGCCAGTTCTTCGCCTTCCGATAATCTTGCGCTGCGGCGGCGGATGTCCAGCTCGCCGAGCCGGTACTGCGGCATGGTGGATGCGGTGGAATGGACGAAGACCATCTGCTCACCGTCATCGGCAAGTGCAGCCACAGCAACGCGGCCATCATGCTTGCCGGCATCCACTTCGCGCTTGCGCCAGTCGCCGTTGCCGCGCCGCTCGTAATGAGCCAGTTTGCGTGTCGGACCATTGGCCAGCGAGGCCAGCACGTCATTCCCTGTGACCTCGAACCCCGAGCCCAGTCCGCGGTCCCAGTCAAGGGGAACCCGGACGACACTCAGCGGTCCGTCCGGAGTCTCGCCCGCCGGCAGAAACTCATACTCATCAGGCGAGTCTTTGGGGAGGCTTTCAAAATCGTCATCGCTGTCGGAGCCGTGTTCTGAAAAGATCTGATCCAGCTCAGCGGTACCGGGGAGGTCGAGGTAGTAGAGTTTTGAAACGCCGGCGCCGCTCCACCGGGGATCGGATGAGTGCACCGCCGTAAAATAGATGCCGTCGTCGTCATCGGTGAACTCAAAACTGCCGGGCGTCTGCATGCCTTTGAGGATGCGGATCCGCTTGCCGGATTCCAGGTTGCGCAGGTAGTAGGATGGAGGCGGCTGGGCATCGGCGCCGTAATGCGGACTGCGATGGTGTCCGGTCACCGCATACCGGCCATCGCCGGAGACAGCATAGGCGGATATGGGATGCTCATTGTCGGTCAGGCGGTTGATCTCTTTGGAACCGGGATCGAAGGAGAACAGCCGGCGCGGTTTGAACGTCACGGTGTCTTCGATGACGCGGGTGTTGTCTTCGGCCTGCTTGCGTTCCAGTTCGATGAGCAGGTCGCCCTCCTCGGAAAGGAAAGTTATGGTGCCGTCGTCCAGCTGGCGCAGGCTGCTGATGCCCTCGTCAAATTCGTGAACCTCGTAGGGTTCGCCGCCGAGCAGGTCCAGGGCCCACAGCGTGTTGCCGTCATCACGGGTGGAAGTGAAATAGAGTTTGCGTCCGTCCTTCGAGAATACCGGATTGCGGTCGGATTCCTCCGAACGGGTAAGACGGATGGTGAGGTACGGTTCGTCGTTATCGCCCTCACGGTCGAGCCGGGTCAGGTACAGGTCGGTCACATTCCGGTCCTTTTCCGATGAGTTCCGGGATTTTACCCATGCGACCTTGTTGCCGTCCGGCGAAAAAGTGAACTGGCTGGCCGATTCCTGCGACACAATATCGGACGGGGTCCAGTGGTCATTGCCTGCGCGGGCCTCGGACGGATATATCAGCGACATCAGGACGATGAGCAGTGCGGCTGTTCCGGCGGTGAAGAGACTGGAGAAACAGCGGCCGGTCATTCCGGCAGAAAGCGGTCGTGGCGTACGGGTTGGATTCATAGTTTCAGATAGGGTATGTGACAAGTGTTGAAACGATAAGATTGAAAATAGAGCTTTAATGATTGACACTCTGATGAATGGTGTTAATGATAAGCAAAAGTAACATTAACCGGAATAGCGGCAAAACCGGCACCGTTGCGATTCGGAAAAAGCGTGATTAAAATCCTTTTGCGCCTGTGTGGTTAATGGTCTGATATTATATTCTGATATTATATATTGATGAATCATAAGCTGACAGGCGATGTTTCAAAACTTCAAACAGAACACAGACTTCGGAACATATATGACACTGGAAGATATCAACCATCCCCATAAAGGCCAGCCGGTGCTGGAGAAAGGACGACGGCCGGAAGATGCGGCCGCGGCAGTCATCCTGCTGCACGGAAGAGGGGCCTCGGCTGAAAGTATTCTGAGCCTTGAACGCAGCTTGCGGGATACCGTGCGCAGCGATCTGGCATGGCTGGCACCGCAGGCCAATTATCATACCTGGTATCCCTACCATTTCATCCAGCCCGAAGAGAAAAACGAGCCGTCACTGACATCGGCGCTTAAAATCGTGGAGGAGCTTCTGGAGCGGCTGTCCGCGGCCGGCATACCCCGGGAAAAGACGGTGATTGCGGGTTTTTCGCAGGGAGCCTGCCTGTCACTCGAGTATGCGGGGCGGAATCCGGGCCGCTATGGCGGGGTTCTGGCGCTGAGCGGCGGGCTCATCGGCGAGACTGTCGACGATGCCAAATACCAGGGTTCAATGGAAGAGACGCCGGTGTTTCTGGGATGCAGCGACTTCGATCCGCACATTCCCGAAGACAGGGTGCACGAATCGGCCGAAGTGTTTGAACGCCTGGGGGCGGATGTGACCAAAAAGATATACGAAGGCCTCGGGCATACCATCAATAAAGACGAGCTCAATTATTTCCGGAGGATGCTTGAGGCGTTGTGAGGCTGCTGCCGGAAAACGGAGCGGGGAAAATGACGAAAACCTGAGAGGAAGATTATGAAAATGGATGTGATCAACCCGGTGAACGGTGAGAAAACCGCAAGTTATGAGGTGATGTCCGATGAGGTGATGATGCAGGTGCTCGACCGCACTCATGCGGCATGGCTGGAGTGGCGGACGGTCGGTTTCGATGAGCGAAGCAGGCTGATGCGGCGGGCGGCGGAGCTTCTGCGCGAGCGTTCGGACCGTTACGGGCGGATGATTACCGGGGAGATGGGCAAGACATTGAAATCCGCCGTTGCGGAGGTGGAAAAATGTGCCTGGGTGTGCGATTATTACGCAGAAAATGCGGAAGAATTCTTGTCCGAAGAGCATATCGAAACTGATGCATCCGGGAGCTTTATAACATACAATTCCATTGGTGTCGTTCTTGCGGTCATGCCCTGGAATTTTCCTTTCTGGCAGGTGTTCCGGTTTGCGGCGCCGGCGCTGATGGCCGGCAACACGGGCCTGCTTAAGCACGCCAGCAACGTACCCGGATCGGCGCTGGCCATCGAAGAAGTGTTTCGCGATGCCGGGTTTCCGGAACATGCTTTCCGGACGCTGCTCATCAAAGGCTCGCAGGTGAGCAAGCTGCTGGAGCACGAAAAGGTGAAAGCGGCCACACTGACCGGCAGCGCGCCCGCGGGAAGCGCCGTGGCGTCCAAGGCCGGCGAGATGCTCAAGAAAACGGTGCTTGAGCTTGGCGGAAGCGATCCCTATGTGATTCTGGAGGACGCCGATCTCGATCAGGCGGCATCGACATGCGTAACCAGCCGGCTCATAAACGGCGGACAAAGCTGTATAGCGGCCAAGCGTTTCATTGTAGTCGAAGAGGTGGCCGATGCGTTCACCGAACGGTTTCTGGAAGGCATGCGCGAGGCGGTGATGGATGATCCGATGATTGATGGTGTGACATTCGGCCCGATGGCCCGTGAAGATTTACGCGATGAGCTGCATGAGCAGGTGACCCGGTCGGTCCGGCAGGGCGCCGGCTGCCTGCTTGGCGGGGAAGTTCCCGACCGCAGCGGAGCATGGTATCCGCCTACGGTTCTGACCGGCGTTCGGCCCGGAATGGCCGCATTTGATGAAGAACTGTTCGGTCCTGTTGCCGCCATTGTAACGGCCAAAGATGAATCCGAGGCGGTAGCGCTGGCCAACAACTCGGTGTTCGGGCTGGGGGCGGCCGTATTCACCGGCGATGAAGCCCGGGGCCGGCGCATTGCTGCTGAAGAACTCGAAGCCGGATGCTGTTTTGTCAATGAATTCGTAAAATCCGATCCGCGGCTGCCGTTCGGCGGGATCAAGACCAGCGGGTACGGACGCGAGCTGTCCTACCCCGGCATCCGCGAATTTACCAACATCAAAACCGTTTACGTTGCATGACCAACAACACCCATAGCACTTTCCGTATGCCGCCGGAGTGGGCACCGCACCGGATGACCCTCATGGTCTGGCCCGACAACCGCGAAACATGGCCCGGCGAGCAGCTCAACCGCGCTGAGCATGTCTATGCCGATATTCTTGAAGCGCTTACGTCCCATGAGGATGTTGTCCTTATTGTGGCCAATGAGCAGGCGCATCAGGCCGCGGCATCCATGATCCAGAACCGCAATGTGGACTGGAGCCGCGTGAGGATGGTCCGCCTGCCGGTAAATGATGTGTGGATACGGGACTACGGCCCGATGACGGTCCTCGCGGATACGGATTCCGCGCCGCCGGCCGAAGAGATTACAGCCGGGGAGGTTGCATCCGAAAGGAGTGCGGCGACGGGTACAACCGCAGCGAGTGCATTCGCGGAAAGTGCATCCAGTGGAAGTCCAGCCGGGGCAAGCGCATCCGGACCGAATCCGCAAAAAATGGTCATGCTCGACTGGGAGTACAATGCCTGGGGCGGTAAGTATCCGCCTTATGGTGATGACAATGCCATACCGGTAAAGCTGGCCGATCTGCTCGGGTATCCGGTGACATCGCCGGGCATGGTGCTGGAGGGCGGATCGGTCGATGTCAACGGCGAGGGATGCCTGCTCACGACCGAGTCCGTGCTGCTGAACCCCAACCGCAACCCGGATCTGTCCAGGGAAGACATCGAACAGAAACTGCGTGATTATCTGGGCATAAGCAAAGTTATCTGGCTGAAATCGGGACTCAGGGGAGATGACACCGACGGACATATTGATGATCTGGCCCGTTTTGTTTCACCCGGCCGGATTGTGGCTTCGGTGAGCGAGGATCCCGAAGATCCGAACTATGAGGTGCTTCGGGAAAACCGCATGATTCTGGAGCAGGCGACCGATGCGGCGGGCAAGCCGTTCGGGATCATAGAGCTGCCGCTTCCGGAGACGCGGATCCAGGGCACTACGGTGGACGGCTCTTCTCATGTGCCTGCGAGCTATGCCAATTTTTACATTGCCAACGGATGCGTGCTGGTGCCGATGTACGATGAGCGCTATGATGACCGGGTGCTGGAGACGTTCCGCAAGCTGTTTCCCGGACGCAGTGTCACCGGCATCCGGGCCAATGACCTGGTCTGGGGGCAGGGTTCGATTCACTGCATCACCCAGCAGGTGCCGGACTCCGCCTGAAACGATTATCATACCCGGCAACGTTATAATGCAGTCTATTTACTATAAATGACATACCGGCTTTTCTCATGAGCAACTCCAACCGCACCGATTTCGCCCAAAAAATGCTTATCCGCAATGTATTCCGCAACGCAGCCCTGATCGGTCTGCTTTTTTTGCTGCCGTTCTGCACATCGGATGCCCGGCAGGCTGGTTTTTCCGACATTGATCCGGGCGGACTGGAGGCGTTTCTCAGTGAAAAGTCGGACCGCAATGTGATTATCCTGGATGTGCGGACTCCGCCGGAGTGGCAGAACGGTTATGTCGAAAGCGCCGAGCTGATCAACTTGCAGGCACCGAATTTCCGCGAACAAATCCGGGAGCTGGACCCCGATGCGGATTATCTCGTCTACTGCAATTCGGGAAACCGGAGCCGTACCGCATCACGCATTCTGCTTGAGGAGGGTTTTGAAAACGTGTACAATTATGACGGCAGCCATGTGCAGATCCGCAGGGAATATATAAGTCTCAAATGAACCGAAAACGCGAGGCGGATGAACGGGTGCCGGCCGTTACGCGGGTGTCCACATATCCGGTCAGACCGCAAATGCATTGCACCGTCTGATAATTGGCCTGCCCAAGTAGTCAGAAAATTTGTATTTTGTTCCGCTGTTCCCGGAGCGGATTGAATGACGGGTGCCCGGTTGCACTCCGGCCGCCGTTTTGTCCGGAAATGATCAGCTAACCGAAAATTTTCTGACTCCAATTTATGAGCGAAGATACGCAATTTGAAACGGTGATCGGCCTTGAGGTCCATGCCCAGCTGCTCTCCGAGTCCAAAGCTTTCGCCGCGGTATCGAACCGGTTCGGATCGGCCCCCAACACCAATGTAACGCCGCTGTGCCTGGGCCATCCGGGTACGCTTCCGGTCCCCAATGAAAATCTGATACGCTATGCCGTGCGGCTCGGGCTGGCGACCAACTGCAGCATCGCGCGGAAGTCGATCTTCGCACGCAAGAACTATTTTTATCCCGACATGCCCAAGGGGTATCAGATCTCGCAGTTCGAGACGCCGATTTGTTATGACGGACATCTGGATGTGGAGCTCGAGGACGGCAGCACCCGGCGCATCGGGCTGACCCGCATACACATGGAAGAAGATGCCGGGAAGTCGATTCACGACCAGGATCCGCACAACACGCTCATCGACCTCAACCGTGCCGGTACCCCGCTGCTGGAGATTGTATCCGAGCCGGACATCCGGTCGCCTGAAGAGGCAGGGGCGTATATGCGCAAGATATGGCAGATGGTGCGCTATCTGGGGGTCTGCGACGGCAACATGGAGGAGGGCAGCCTGCGGTGCGATGCCAACGTCTCCATCCGCCCGGCCGGACAAAAAGAGTTTTCGACGCGGACCGAGATCAAAAATCTCAACTCGTTCCGGAATGTGGAACGGGCGCTGGCGTATGAGGTTGAGCGGCAGAAAGAAGTGGTGCGCTCGGGCGGGGAGGTCGTACAGCAGACGCTGCTGTGGGATCCGAACGACATGAAGACCCGGCAGATGCGCACAAAAGAGGAAGCGCACGATTACCGCTATTTCCCCGAGCCGGACATCCCGCCGGTGGTGGTGAGCGAGGAGATGCTCGAGGAGATCCGCCTGGAGATCCCCGAACTGCCGGAAGCGCGGCGCAAGCGCTATATGTCGGAGTACAAATTGTCCGATTTTGATGCGGCGGTACTGACCGAGGATCGTCCGCTGGCCGATTTTTTCGAAGCGGTGCTGGAGCAGGGTGTGCCTGCGAAGCCCGCGGCCAACCTGATCATCACCGAATTGCGCCGGGTGATGAACGAGCGGGGGATATCCATTGCCGAATTTCCGGTCGGACCGGAGCGGCTGGCCGGGCTGATCCGCCTGCGTGAAGACGATAAAATCAGCTCATCGGCGATGCAGACATTGCTGGATGCGATGCTTGACTCCGACAAGGATGCCGAAACGCTGGCCGGCGAGAAGAATCTGCTGCAGGTATCCGATACCGGCTTTCTGGATCCGATCGTGGATCAGGTGCTGCAGGACAATCCGGAAGAGGTCAAGCGGTACCTTGGCGGGAAACAGGGGCTGATCGGATTTTTCATCGGCCAGGTTATGAAACAGTCCCGGGGCAAGGCCAATCCGGGCATGGTGCGTGAAATGATTCAGAAAAAGATCAGTGATTATGAGTGATTCTCCGGACAGCAAAAACCGGTCGGACCGCGGAAGCGTGACGGACGGCAGTGCGGTGGACGGCCGAACCTGTTCGGGCCGGGGCGCCGGGATGCTGCTGCTCGCCGCTGTACTGCTTTCATCGGCGGCAGTGTGGAGCTGCGGGCGGTCCGATGACACGGAGCAGGGGGCGGAGGTGGCCGCGGATCAGCCAGAACAGCATGAGGCCCGCATTCATGGCAGGGTGACGGTCGATGAAGCCCTTGATCCGACCGGCGATTACGGCGGCATTACGCTGATGGTTCTGGATCCGTCCGCCGGACCCGATACGCTGTTCCGCTCGACAACGGAGCAGGACGGCCGGTTTGAAGGAACGGCGCGTTTCACAACGCCGGACATTTATCTGCTGGAGGTGCATCGCAGTGACAACCGTCTGGATGATACCACGGTTGTGCTCGGCCCGCAGGACACGGTCCGCATCGAAGGGATGTTGCCGCATTTTTCCGGGCAGGCGCACATCGCATCCACAGAAAATGATGCAATGCGTACGCTGAACCGCCTTGAGCGGCAGTACAACCGCATTGTGCAGATTGCCGCGGCCGGAGGCATTCCGCAGGACACCATTCCCGATGTGCTGGAGAACTGGAGCGACATTTTCTGGCAGGTTTATGAAGAAAACACCGGCACGGTGGCAGCCAATGTGGCGGCCAGGGAGTCGCTGCAAATGCTTCAGGAGGCAAATCCGGACAAGCTGATGCGCCGGCTGCGCGAGCACGGCGACGATGAGTGGATCCGGCTGCTTGCGGCGCGGTTCGGTTTTGTGACGGAAATGCAGCGCTACGGACTGGATGCAGGGCTGGCGTGGCTGGATTCTCTGGAAGCAGCCACCGAATCGCAGCAGACGCGCCGGCGGATTGCGCAGAACCGGATTGAGGTGCTTTACGACAGTGCGCGGACCGAAGAAGCGCGGTCACGCATGCGTGATTATGAACAGGCTTTTGAGGGTGATCCCGATGCCGAACGGTGGCTTGATGTGATCCGGTACGATGTGGATCATCTGGCATCGGGCGATCCGATCCCCGATTTCCGGATGGATTTTCTGTCGCTGACGGGCGGGGATGTGTTTCATGCGTTTGACCTGCCCGGTGCGGATCCGCTCGGCGACTTTGGCGCGCTTCCGGCCCAGCCGATCGGTCCGGAGGAGCTGCGCGGGTCACCGGCAATGATTGAGGTGGTCAGCCTGACCGACCGCGGCTATCAGGCAAGCTACAATCAGCTCCGCACATATTACATGATTTTTCAGGACGAGGGAATCCGGTTTCTGACCATTCCCGTCGAGGAAAACCCGGTGACCGTCGGGGCTTTTTTCAATGACCGCGGACAGGACTGGCCCGTGGCCCGCGCCGGGGCGTATGCCGCATCGGACCTGGAAGAGCGGTGGAACATTTATGACAAACCGGTGCGGTTCCTGCTTGACAGTGACGGCCGGATCGTCCGTAAACTGCACGGACACAGCGTGAACGAATTATTTATACAAATCAACAGATTACTAACCAACGGAGAAATATTATGAGTACAAGATCAATCCTTATTGCCGGCAACTGGAAGATGAATATGGGTCCGAATGACACGGCTGACTTTTTTGAGCAGCTGGATGCGGAATCCCAAAAGCAGATTGACGGTGTGATAGCTGCCGTTTGTCCTCCTTTTGTATCGCTCGCAACGGCTTTCGATTCCCGCAAGTCTGCCAGCGCCGTAAAAATCGGAGCACAAAACGTCCATTTTGAAGACAACGGTGCGTTCACCGGGGAAATCAGCACCAGCATGCTTACCGAAGTCGGGTGCGATTATGTGATTCTGGGCCACTCCGAGCGCCGCGAATACTTCGGTGAAGACGATGCGATCATCAACAAGAAAGTCAAAAAGGCGCTGTTAGCTGGTATTACCCCCATCGTCTGCGTCGGTGAAGTGCTGGATGAGCGCAAGCAGAACCGTCATTTCGACGTGGTCAAAACCCAGACCGCAGGATCGCTTGAAGGACTTTCGGCATCGGAGCTGGAGAAAGTGGTTATTGCTTATGAGCCGGTCTGGGCCATCGGAACCGGCGAAACGGCCTCTCCGGAACAGGCTCAGGAGATGCATGCATTTATTCGCGATGAGCTTGCAAAATTGTTCGGCAAAGAGGCAGCAGACACAGTGCTTATCCTTTATGGCGGAAGCATGAAACCTGCCAATGCCGGTGAGCTGCTTCAGAAGCCGGATGTCGACGGCGGGCTGATCGGCGGTGCCAGCCTCAAACCTGCCGACTTCGCCAAACTGGTGGCCATCGCGGCTGAGCAGAAGTAATCCACTTAAAAAACTGATTTATGGCCCGGCACAATGTCCTGATCATCGGTTCCGGAGGGAGGGAGCATGCCCTGGCATGGTCCCTCAGCCGGTCTCCGCTGCTTGAAAACCTCTTCATCGCCCCGGGTAACCCCGGAACAGCCGCTCTGGGCGAAAATATTCCGCTGTCCCCCGGGGATTTCAGCGACACGGCTTCCTACTTTGAAGCCGTCGCAGCGCTCGTCGGCGAGAAACAGATCGGACTGACGGTGGTCGGGCCCGAGCAGCCGCTGGTGGACGGCATCACCGATTTTCTGGAAGCGCGCGGCTGCAAAGTGTTCGGTCCGTCCAAAGGAGCCGCCCGGCTGGAGGGAAGCAAGACCTTTGCCAAGTGGCTGATGCACAAGTACAAAATCCCGACGGCCGAGTCGATCGAATTCACCGGTGAAACGGCGCTCGATGACGCTGAAGCCTGGCTGAAGTATGATAATGGCAGATGGCCTGCCGTCATCAAGGCGGACGGCCTCGCTGCCGGCAAGGGTGTGTTCATCTCCTCGGATGCCGAAGAGGCCGCGGAGCACATCCGGCTGATACGGGAAGATGCCTCGCTGCGGAAAGCTGCGGACAGGCTGATTATTGAGGAGTTCATGGTGGGCGAGGAGGCCTCGGTTTTTGCAATTACCGATGGCCGAAATGCCCGGCTGCTGCTGTCCGCCCAGGATCACAAGCGCATCGGCGAGGGGGACACCGGCCTGAACACCGGCGGGATGGGCGCCTATGCTCCGGCTCCGGTTGTCGATGATTACGTACTGAAGCTGGTGGAGGATACCATTCTGTATCCGACCCTCGGGGCGATGCAGCTGGAGGGACATGCCTACCGAGGGGTGCTTTACCTCGGGCTGATGATCACAGAAGAGGGGCCGAAAGTGGTCGAGTACAACTGTCGTTTCGGCGATCCGGAGTGTCAGGCGCTTCTGCCGGCAATGGAGTCGGATCTGCTGGAAGTGATGCTGGCGACGGTCAATTTTGAGCTGGAAGAGACGGAGGTAAGGATGTCCCGCGATCACTACTGCTGTGTGGTGATGGCATCAGGCGGATATCCGGGCGCCTACGAAAAAGGAAAGGAGATCAGCGGCATCGGGCAGGTATCAGAAGATGCGCTGGTATTCCAAAGCGGTACGCGTGAGGAAGGCGGGCGGCTGCTGACCAACGGCGGACGGGTTCTGAGCGTGGTCGCCGCCGGTCCGGATCTGACGAGGGCCATATCCCGGTGCTATAAGGAGGTGGAAAAAATCAGCTTTGACGGCGCGTATTACCGGCGTGATATCGGGAAGAAGGGGCTTAACCGGTAGGTTGGGGTACCATGCCAAAAAATGTATACCACGATAAAAAAGTTTATCAATACGAAAATCTGCAGCATTGTCGTCTTAAGTATATAATCAAATCCAATTCAATCACTTTTTTTGATTTTTTAATCACCCATAACTCTTTGCCGGCTTATGACTGAAGTAAAAATGAAAATGAAAAAAATCATTGAGTCGCAGCCTGAGAATGCTTCTTATAATGACATCCTCAGAGAACTTGCATTTGTAAACATGATTGAGAGAGGGATTGAAGATGCTCGCGAAGGACGAGTTATATCAGATGAAGAGATGAAACGTCGAATGCATTCATGGCAAAGATAAGGGTGATATCAAAAGGTGACTGAGTGATTATTTTAAATTTTCTCTTCATTTTTTCAGCCCTCATCTTCATTTCGGGGTTCACAAATGCCCGGCCTGCTGAAAGGCCCGCCGTGCTGCTTGACGCGCTTGAAGATGCCAGAAGTGTCCGCGCATCCACACTGGGCAATCTGTTTGTCGTGGAAACCGGCAAAAACCGCATACTCAAGCTTAATCACGAAGGGGTTCGGCGCGATTCGATCGGACGCCTGGGCAGCGGTGACTATCAGTTCGATACGCCGGTCGCCATCGACCCGACCAACGAACTAAAAATTTATGTCGCCGACCGCGATAACCGGCGGATCCAGGTCTTTGACCGCCGTCTGCAGTATCTGTCCACTGTCGGACTCCCTCGCCGTGCCGGCCTCGGTTCCAGCTACCGCCCGGTACTGATCAGCGCCGATCCCATCGGCCGGTTCTACTTTTATGATGATGAACGCAATGTGGTCTACCGGTTTGACAGCAACGGGCAGTATGATCTGGATTTCGACCTGTTCAGCGAAGAGGAACGGATCAGGCCCGTATCGATGGCGGTGATCGATGAAGAACTCTGGGTGGCCGGCAGGCGCGGCGAACTGCTGCACCGTTTCAGTTCCGGCGGATCGTATCTCGGATTCATCTATACTCCCGAGCCGGTGACATCCATCCGGTCCAGACGCGGAGAGCTCTGGATGCTCGGGACGGAACACGTTTTCCGGCTGGACGGAACCGGTGATGTGATGAAATCGATCGGCCTTCCGGAGGCCCGAGGCCGCGGGCAAAACTGGAGAAGTTTCGAGCTGCTGGCCGGACATGTCTATCTGCTCAGTTCACAGAGCCTGGTCCGTATCCCAATGGAACAGTAACCCCCGATTTGTGACGATGAACCACTCGTTTGCATCCTGGCGCAGATATGTGTTCGAAACGGACATTCCGTTCGGGGAAAAAGCGGACGCTATTTTCCGGCATCAGGCCGCCCACCAGCCGCAGTACCGGAAGTTTGTGGAGGAATTGAGCGAATCCGGAGCTGCAACCGGGCAACAGGCGAATCCGGGGGCTGTCAATTCCGCAATGGTGGATCCCTGGCATGCGAAATCCGGGGCTGGTGCAAGGCAACAGACGAATCCGGATTCGGAGAATTCCGGAGCAATGTCTCCGTCAGAAATTCCGCTGATTCCCATCCAGGTATTCCGCGATGCGGTGGTCCGGGCCGGATATGTGTCCGAACCGCAGGTCACATTCCGCAGCAGCGGCACGTCCGGCGCGCGTCAGAGCACCCATCAGATTGCCGACCTGACACTTTATCAGGAATCGTGTTACCGCGGATTTTCGTTGTTTTATGATCCGGCAGAGTTTACGATCCTGGCCTGTCTGCCCGGATACAGCGACAATCCCCAATCTTCGCTGATTGCCATGATCGACCATTTTGTGAGGTCGGATGCAAGCGGAAAGAGCTGTTTTTTGCCGTTGAATCGTCCGCTGACCGGTGACGATATCCGCGAAGCACAAAAAGGGGGCCGGCGTGTGATGCTGTTCGGAGCGGCGTTCGGGCTGCTGGATCTGATTGACATGGGATCTGCCGCACTTCCGCACGATGCGGTGGTCGTCGAGACCGGCGGAATGAAGACCCATCGCCGGGAGATGCCGAAAGAGGAGCTGCGCCGGCAGCTGGCGGACGGGTTCGGGCTGCCCGCATCATCGGTCCACTCTGAATACGGCATGGCCGAAATGTGCAGTCAGGCCTGGGACACCGGCGAGGGACGGTTTCGGTGTCCGCCGTGGCTTCGCATCAGCATCCGCAATCCCCGGAATCCCATGGAGGAGCAGCCTCCGGGTGAAGAGGGGCTGATCGGGGTGATGGATCTGGCCAACGTACATTCCATCTCCTTTTTTCTGACGCAGGACCGCGGCGTGGCGGATGGCGACGGTGCCTTTGAAGTGCTCGGACGGTGGGATCATGCCGCGCTGCGCGGGTGCAATTTTTTAATGGAGTGACAGGACCGGAAAATGCACATGACAGATAATCATAACCGCGCATCACAAATAGCCGATGGCGTCCGGGCCTGGCTGGCCAATGACGGCGATTTGCTGGAGAGGTCTGTCGACAGCACGGTCGCGGACGGGCTGTTTCCGCGTCATGATGTGCTGCATATGGTGGAGCAGATCCGGCAGACGGTGACGGAACCGGCTTTGACGCAGTGGCTGGAGCGGCTGGAGCGGCTGGAACAGCAGGAACAGCAGGATCAACAGGATCAGCTGGAACAGCAGCAGGAGCAACAACAGCAGCAGGAGCAACAGGGTCAGCAGCTTCAGCAGGACCGGAAGTTCCGCAATGCGCCGCGCGGGACTGCAAAAAAGGTTCTTTGCCTGCATGCCGGAAACCTTCCGATGGTGGGCCTGCAGGATGTCATTGCCGTGCTGCTTTCGGGCGGGATATACCACGGCAAACTGTCACGAAACGATCCCTGGCTTCTCGACGGATTGCTGCGGCTTCTCCGGGAGCGGCTGCCCGGCCAATTCGGCGGCTGGGCGGTGAATATGGAGAACCTCCCGGCGGCGGAGGCTGATGATGTGCTGTTTGCCGGTTCTCAGGCTTCGGTGGATACGGTCAGTCAGCGAATCCGTGAACTGAATCTGGCCCGACCGGATGCCCGTTTTTTGCCCCGAACCGCGCGGCTGTCCATGGCCCGCATCCAAAAGGCACAAACCGGCTCGGCATCCGTATGGAGTGACCTTGCTGAGGCGATGCTGCGTTATGAGGGGGCCGGGTGCCGGTCCGTGGCGGTCGTGGTGTCGGATATGGAACTTAAAGACGCAGCTGAGCCGCTCTCGAAAGCGGCAAAAGTATTTCTCAGGAACAATCCCCCCGCAGGGGAGCGGCTGCCGGTGGTACGCTGGTGGCGCAGCTATCTCAGGAGCGTGGGAAAAAAAGTGCATGACATCGGGACGCAGATTGTTGTGGATGATCCGGAGATGACGGGTCGTGAGGGGATCATCTGCTGGGTGAAGGGGGATGACAATGAGCTTATCCGGATGGCCCGGCGGTTCGGTCCGCAGCTGCAGAGCGTGTATTTTCCTGATGATGCCGGCGTTTCCGCTGCGCTCGGTGGCGTTGATGAAATCCGGCCGGAACCGCTGTCGGTTGCGCAGGCGCCGCCGATAGACTGGCAGCCGGACGGCATCGATGTGCTTTCCTGGCTTACAGAGTGATTCACAGGCATTCCGGAGTATCCAGCATAACGTGCCTCGGTAAATTCCGGAGAAAGAGCAGGTCCCGGCGCCAGAGTACAACCCGGAGTCAGAGTAGATCAGGAAACCAGAGTACATCCCCTGGACCCTGAGCAGGTCCCGGTGCCAGAGTATGTGCAGAAGCCTGGGCACATACTCTGGCACCGGGAGATTACCGCAGCCGGAATCCCTTCAATAACCGGAAAAAAAGCCTTATCTTCACAAGCTGACCATCTCCGTACACCATATTTCAAAATAATTCCAAAGCATACAGCAGGCAGAACCGACATGAGCGAATACAGACCCGACAAAATTGAACCGAAGTGGCAGGAATACTGGCTGAAGAACAAGACCTTCCGCACCGATGACGAAGACCGCGAGCGTCCCAAGTACTATGTGCTGGACATGTTTCCGTATCCCAGCAGTTCAGGCCTGCATGTCGGACATCCCGAAGGGTACACCGCTACCGATATTCTGGCCCGCTACAAGCGGATGAACGGGTTCAACGTGCTCCATCCCATCGGGTGGGATGCATTCGGCCTGCCGGCGGAGCAGTACGCCATCAAAACCGGGACCCATCCGCGCGAAACCACCAACCGCAACATCGACGGGTTCCGGCGGCAGCTGCAGTCGCTCGGCTTCAGCTACGACTGGGACCGCGAGGTGAACACCACCGATCCGGCCTATTACCGCTGGACGCAGTGGATTTTTCTGAAACTGTATGAGCAGGGGCTTGCCTATCAGGCCAGCGTGCCGGTGAACTGGTGTCCGGCGCTGGGAACGGTTCTGGCCAACGAGGAGGTGATCGACGGCAAGAGCGAGGTCGGCGGGTTCCCGGTGGAGCGCAAGCCGATGCGCCAGTGGATGCTGAAGATCACCGAATATGCCGACCGGCTGCTGGATGATCTCGAGGAACTGGACTGGCCGGATTCCATCAAGGAAATGCAGCGCAACTGGATCGGCAAGTCCGAGGGGGCCAATGTGACCTTTCCGGTGAAATCCGGAAGCGGAGCCGGACAAAACGGCGGTGATGATGTGATCGAAGTGTTTACCACCCGGCCTGATACGCTTTTCGGTTCCACCTACATGGTGCTTGCCCCCGAACATCCGCTGGTGGACCGCATCACCACGGAAGAACAAAAAAAGGCGGTAGCTGAGTACCGTAAGACGGCGGCAAACAAATCGGACCTGGACCGCACCGATCTGAACAAGGACAAGACCGGCGTATTTACCGGCGCCCATGCGGTCAATCCGGTCAACGGTGAGGAGATACCGGTGTGGATTGCCGATTATGTGATGATGACCTACGGGACGGGCGCGATTATGGCCGTGCCGGGGCACGACGAGCGCGACTGGGAATTTGCCCGCAAATATGAGCTGCCCATCGTTGAGGTGGTCAAGGGGGGCGACATCGAAAAGGAAGCATATGTCGATACCGAAGAGGGTATTTCGGTCAACTCGGCCAACGACGAGATCTCCCTGAACGGTCTGCCCGTCGCCGAATCGAAAGTAAAAATCACAAAATGGCTCGAAGAGAAGGGATACGGCTCCTATGCGGTCACCTACA
>Ga0207421_10000151_pt1 | contig 82152 bp, 75 predicted proteins | sample SodLakKL_010_SED_4_FD_187542 | JGI IMG/M metagenome (GOLD analysis project Ga0207421, IMG submission 187542) | Alkaline sediment microbial communities from Lake Tanatar, Kulunda Steppe, Russia - 8KL_010_SED (SPAdes) (version 2) | ecosystem: Environmental > Aquatic > Non-marine Saline and... | reverse complement strand
CTCGCCAAACAGGCATTGTCGGTCTTGTGTGCATACAGTGACAAAATATGCCCCTGACTGAGCGTAATCGTAGCCGCGCAGGCGGATTGACTGGCGATTATGTTTTTGGGGATCGTATGACATCGCACATGCTGGTTTACTGGAGAGCGCCAAATCCACTACCCGTTAACTCACCAACGCCCACCTTCCAGGCGAACCGTACCGCCTCGGGCGCGCCCTTGACCACCACCGGGCAAATGCTGCCCCTGTGCTTCACACCTTTTATCTCGGCCAGCTTGGTGTGTGCGTGGGCGTACGAGCGATCGAACCGGACGTGGGCACGTTCGTCGCTGACCTCAAGACCTGCCGCCGCCATTTTCGTGTGGAGCGTCTGCGTCAGTACCTTATCGACTTCATCGTCATCCCATAGCAGGTAGGCCCGGCTTCCGTCATCTCGTACGCGCCGGGCCACCACGGGCGCGTCCACCTTAAAACGGTAGGCATCAGAAAACGCGGGGGTGGCTTGCTCTTTGACCTCGTGGACGCGCATCCCGACACACACGGTTGGGTCTTGCATAATCCCGGCGATGCACTGTTTGGCCGCCTCCGTGTCGTGGAAGCTTATCCGCCAGGTCGCCCCCTCGGGAAACTGGAGGTGTCCATCGGCGCCGTTACCGCCGCGCAGCCATCCGAAGCTGTATAGGCTCGGCCCGTCGTGCAGCACATTGTCGGGGCCCAGCCATTTGTGAAGCGCGCCGGTCAGCCAGTGAAGGTGGGCGTAGGGAACCGGTTCTGTGTTGGGCGTCAGGCTTAAATTAAGTCGCATATATCAACCTTTTGAAGTGTCTGGAGAAATGCGGTTGGTCAAATTAGCAAACGTGAGGTCTACTTGCGAGGCTGTGCTAAGGAAGGTTCGAGGCCCAATGCAGTTGACATCTGCAAATATACAAACGGACCCCTTGGAGGGCGGAAACGATGCTTCCGGTTTGCGCAGGAAGTCCCGTATGTACCACGAACCACCGACTGATCAAACGTAGGCCCCGTGTTATGAGGATTACCATCACAGTCCCTGATGAGCTCTGGAAGGAGGTAGCGAACGAAACGGACAACGTCTCGGCCTTCATTGTGGAAGCGCTGGAAGAAAAGCTGAAGGACGAGCGGCAGTTACGGGCCCGCCAGCAGATACTGGCGCTGGCGGGTACAGAAAAAGTGTCCAAAGATGTACTCGACATTCTCCAGCAGGAGCGGCGTGAAAGCGGACGCGTGTAGGATGGCAGTAGCACACCCGTCGTCTCCAGGTCCAGAAACAATACCTCCGTCATCCGCAGGGGCCAGTCCGGACCGTAAGGCGAACCGTTTGGTGGGGCGTCCATCATGCGATTAGGTTTTGCGCTGTTGATTGGTTGCGGCGCAGCGCGCTGCGTCGCTACGTGGGAAACGGTATATCCCCGCGGGTTCGTCGGCGCATCCGCGCCCGGCGGTGCAATCACCACAATCCCATGCACGTGGTTTATTTCGCTTCGCTTCATGAATCTCCCTTCGGTCGATTTGGCATGACCACGAACGCATCTAAATGCACCTCCGTCCGCAACGCCTCGGACCGATGCCATTCATCGGTGGCCACACGGCCAAACCGGTTGACATGCATGATACCATCGTAAATATCGCCAAAGAGGCACGCGCGCTGGTGCGTGCAGATCGTCACGACACGAGCCCAGCGACTGACCGAAGGTAAATACGCCGCAGGCTGTGTGTAATCCCACGCGGCCCATCGGCGCGAATGCTTGTGCGTGGCGTAACGTTCATATTTTCCAGGCATATGAGCGCGCATCTGTTCGTGTGGTGAAGTCCGTGGTGCCAACGGGCCAGACGACATTACCCCTCCAGGTATCGCCCCGCCAGCTCGTAAAACTCCGCTGTCAGTTCCTCGCGCAGGCTTTCCGGCTCCAGCACGGTGACCAGGCGGCCCCACGAGCGGATGCCGGAGACGAAGCCGCGCAGGCCGCGCACCCGGTAGTGGACCATGAGACGGCCGTCGGGGCGCTCCTCCTCAATGCTTTGGCTTCCGTGGTAACGCTTGCGTTTGAAGTAGGGGGCCGCCTTCGGCTCCACGAGCAGGCGCACGTCAACCCATTCCTCCCCGGCCAGTGCGCCCCCGCGGCCGCGGAAATGCTCGTGCGGGTCGAACGCAGGGGTGGCCCCAAAATAGACCGGCTCGCCGTGGGGCGTGTACGGTCGCAGGCGGCGCATGCCGGCCAGGGAGAAATCCAGAACCCCCTTCTTCTCGTGGCAGTAGGCCGCCAGCATCCACGAGCCCTGCCGCCGAGCGATGACGTAGGGGTCAAGGCGTCGGTCTTCTGTCCAGGCATCGCGCGAGGCGGTGTAGTAATCCAGCACAAGCGTTTGCTGGTTGCGAATGGCTTTCGCCAGGAGGGAAAACGTATCCTCTGGGATATCCTGCTGCGGCAGCCCGCCGAAGTGCCAGTGCGCGGCCTCGGTGTCGGGCTCAAACGTGATGGCTTCGGCCAGCCAGTCGCGGCGTACCGCGTTGAAGGCTTCCTGCAAGGGGGCGTGGTAGGGCGTCGGGGCCAGCACATGCGCGGCCGCATTGATGGCTACCGTGAGCGCCTCCATCTGGCGCTCGGTCAGGTGCAGCGGGGCTACATAATGGCCCTGATCCTCGGGCTTGAGGTAGATCCGTGTGGCATGCCCATCTTGCCTGCGCTGCACCGGCACGCCGGCCGCTTCCAGTTCAGCACGCAGGTTGCGGATAGTGCGAGGCGTTACGTTCAGCAGCGCGGCCGCTTCCGCGGTGGTAGGCTGCTGCCCCTCGGAGAGCGCGCGAAGCAGCCGCCGCGCGTTGGGACGGAGGGGGTTCTGGGCGGCAGCGGCGGAACGGGGGCGGGCAGGCATCGGCAGCGGCAGTCTGAGGCAGGACGTCGGAAAAGCGCACGTCCAAGATAGACGCGGCCTTCCCCGTAGGCGGAAAATACGCTTCCGCCCGGGCCCTTTCAGACACATGATGCCCTACAGCCTAACCCGCTTCGCTCGCAATTCATGGGGTGGGTGGCCGAGGGCTGTACGCTGCGCAGAGGCCTCACACGTTACCGTTCACCTTAAACTGGCGAATCGACCGGATGGCTTTAGCGTCGCCGGAGAGGTCGATGGCGCGCTGGATGAGGTTCTCCAATTGCTCGTCGTCCAGCGGCTGGTCAATCGCGTTGACGTCGTAGGCCACGCCGTAGTCGATGAAGTCGCGGTGGCTTGACTGCAGGTTGCTGGCGCCGGCGCGGTAGATGGAGTCGTTGATCGCTTTCTTCGTCCCGCGGACGTCGCTGTGGACGACGGCCAGCGTCCAGAAGGGCGGCGCGGCGTCCAGGCCGATGATCTGGCCCGGCTGGAAGACGGTGTCGCGCACGGTGCCGCGCTGGTTGAACATGCGCGTGGTGGCGGCCACATACTGCGCAATGCGGGGCTGGGCCTCCTGCGTAGCGGCGCCGATGTGCGGGGTAGTAACGACCTCTTGCAGATCAGCGTACGGGTTGCGCCAGCCGTCTTCAGAGCTGCCGGGCTCTTCCGGAAACACATCCACGGCTGCGGCGCGCACGTTGCCCTCGGCAATAGCACGCTTCAGCTCCTCAGGCGGGTAGAGGAAGCCGCGGGCCGCGTTGATGAAGCCGCGCGGGCTTTTCTCGGGGCGATCGGCGGCGAGCTGTGCAAAATGTTCGTAGCTGATGAGGTCGCGGTTGCTCTCGCCCTTGGGAGTTTCGGCCGACACGTGCACCGTCACAAAGTCGCCTTTGCGGAACGCCTCCGTTAGGCTGCCGCACGCATTCCATCCGAGGGCAACCCCTACTTCCCGCGCCAGGTCAGACTCGTCGTAGAAGTAGATCTCCATCCCCAGCGCCTCCGCCGCCTGGGCCACCTGCTTGCCGATGTTGCCGAGGCCGATGATGGAGAGCGTCTTGCCCTGAATCTCGTAGCGGTTTTTGCTGTCCTTCGTCCAGAGGTGCTGCCGGCCGGCGTCGTTGGCTACAAAGATGCGGCGGGCGAGGCAGATCAGTTCGCCGAGTACGAGCTCCACCACCGAGCGGCCGTTGCTCACGGGGTCGTTCATGACGAGGACCCCTTCCTCCGCGCAGGCCTCTTTGTCCACCGTGTCATCCCCAATGCAGCAGAGCATGATAGCGGCAAGGCGCTCGGAGGCCTGCAGCACCTCCCGGGTTACCGGAAACTTGCTGCGTTTGTAGAGGAGGTCGTGCTGACCGTCTCGCAGCCGCTTGATGACGCCGTCTACGTCCTGCGTGGCGGTCAGCGGCAGGCGGTCCGGCTCGATGCCCTGCTCGCGGAGGTGGTCATCCAGGGAGGGATCGGGCTCCTCCAGAATCAGCGCTTTTTGAAACGTATCGTTAAGGAATCGCACGTGCGGAAGAGTGGCAATCTGCTCCATGGGCGGTTGAAAACAGCAGCGCGTGGTCGGGTACGGCATGCTGTATAGGTGCAAGAATATACGAAACAGCGACGCTCACGCGTGCGGCCGGGCGAATGTTCGCCTGTGGACGTGCGGGTATTGGACAAATCCGCTACGATGTGCCGTGCGCATCGGTCACGAGCACAATTTTACCCTGGGCACGGTGGGTTTCGCTGTAGCGGTGGGCCTCCGCGGCGTCGCACAGGGGGAAGGTGCGGTCGACCACGGGCCGCAGCGCGCCGGTGCGGACGAGCTGCATGGCGTGGCGGAGGTCGGGGCCGCTGGGCTCGACGACCACCACGCGAACCGCGGGGCCGGGCATGATCCACGAGCCGACCATGCGGCCCAGGCTCGGCGGGGTGATGTCGGTGGTGACAAACCGCCCGCCCAGGCGCAGTGCGGGCGCTACGTCGCTGATGCTGCGGTTGCCAAACGCATCAAAGATGACATCAAACGCGCCGGTGTGCCGCGCGAAGTCCTCCTGCGTGTAATCGATCACGGCATCGGCCCCGAGGGATTCCACCAGGGCGATGTTGCGATGGCTGCACACGCCCGTGACGGTGGCGCCGTGGGCTTTCGCCCATTGCACGGCCATGGTGCCCACCCCGCCGGAGGCGCCGTTGATGAGCACGTGCTCGCCGACCTGCAGCTTGGCCTGGTCGCGCAAAGCCTGGATGGCCGTGAGCGTCACCAGCGGCAGGCCAGCGGCTTCTACCATCGTCAGGGCCGAGGGGATGGCGACGGCATCGGCGGCGGGCACCAGCACCTGCTCGGCGTATCCCCCGGCGCGGCGGGTGTCCAGCATAGCGCACACGCGGTCGCCCACGCGGAAGTCGTCCACGCCCGCACCTGCGGCCACCACCACGCCCGCCACGTCGGCGCCCGGCGTCCGCGGAAACGACGCCCAGTCGATCCACTTGAGCTGCCCCTGCCGGTAGCGCCAGTCCACGGGATTGACGCCCGCGGCGTGGACGGCGACGCGCAACTGCTGCGGACCGGCTGTCGGGCGGGGGACGGGGGCGCAGGTCAGCACCCTGGGTGGTCCGTACGTATCAAATTGAACCTGCTGAATGGGCGCGCGCATGCGGTGGTACAGGGGAAATAGAAGAGACGATCACGAAGGAGGCTACGGTACCGCGAAGCCGCCGGTAGTGTCCCGGGCGCCGCAGCGGTCTGGCACCTCCGGCGATGCGGGTCATCCACCAAACGCCCCCCAGAGCAGGCGGCCAGCCACCAGCACCGCGACGAGGCCAAAGGCAGCCTGAAGGGCCCGCACGTTGACCGCGTGGGCGGCCTGCACGCCCCAGCGGGCGGTCAGCAGCGCGGGCAGGCAGAGGAGAAACGCGCGAGCATCTACGTAGCCCAGGGCGGTCGCCGGCACGTCGGCCGCCAGGCCACGCAGGCTGTACGTGAGCACACCCGCCAGCGAGATCAGCACGATGGTAGCGCTGGACGTGCCGACGGCTTTGTGGATGGGGATGCGCAGAAAGCTGTTGTAGGCGGGCACGAGCACCACGCCCCCGCCCACGCCTACGGCAGAGGAGACGGCCCCGGCTACGGTACCGGTGCCAAAGAGGGCGGCCAGGCTATGCTGTGAGGCATCGGCCGAGGCCGGGCGTGCGGGGTCGGGGGAGGCTTTCCCCGGGCGCTTCAAGAGCATGCGCGCGACCACCGTCAGCAGCACCACGCTAAAGATTACCTGGAAGACCTCGGGGGTGTACCACGGCTGCGTGGTCACGAACCGGGTGGTGAGGTACACGGCCAGGGCGCTGCACAGGCCGACGACGACCATCAGGCGCACCAGCACGGCCCCGCGCCGGTGCTGGAAGTACGCGCTCACCAGCGCCACCAACAGCGTGCAGAGCAGGCTGGAGCCCAGCGTCAGCGGCGTCAGGACGGCAGCGCTGACCCCGGCGGCCTGAAAATAGAAGAAGAGCACCGGGGCGAAGATGATGCCGCCGCCCACGCCTACCAGCCCGGCTACGAAGCCCGCGGCCAGTCCAGCCAGTAACAGCAACAGCAGGTCCAGTCCCATGTCAGCCGTTCACCGTCAGCAGTCCGGCATACGTGGCCTGGTCTTGCAGGAGCCGCACCGCTTCCTGGAAGGGCGCATCGCGGTCGAGCGACGCGCGCACCTGCGCTTCCTGCGGCACATAGCGCGCCAGGATCTCCTGCCGTAGCCGCTCGCGGATGCGTTCGTCATGGCGCTCAAAGGCGCGGAGGCGTTCCTGTTGCACCGCCCTCAGCAGCGCCTGGGCCTCGTCTTCCGCGTCCGCATAGCCGCTGCTCTGCAGTTGGTCCTGCAGCGCCCGGACATCTTCCTCCAGCGAGGTCGCATAGTCGTACGGCTGCTCGTCCAGCCAGGCCCGGAAGTCGGCTACCACGTCGGCCGAGGGCTCAAAGGATCCCGTGATGGGGGCTTCGTTGATGGCGGTGAAGTGGTTGGCAAAGAAGAAAAAGGCGGAGCGGCGGTTGAGGGCCTGTTCCAACTCGCCGGCGGTATCGGGCCCGATCCGTACGTCGGGCTCAATGCCCCGGCCTTCCTGCACCGTTCGTCCGGCCTCGGTCGTAAACGCCGTCCGTTTGGCTTCCGGGATCTCGTCGTGCGCCTTGTCGGCAAACTCCACCGACTCGATGGAGCGGCCGCTGGGGGTGTAGTACTTGGAGACGGTCATCTTTACGGACGTCTCATGTGAGAGGGGGCGAATCACCTGCACGAGGCCCTTGCCAAAGGTCGGTTCGCCCACAATCACGCCGCGGTCGAGGTCTTGCACAGCCCCGGCTACAATCTCGCTGGCGGAGGCGCTCTGCCCATCCACCAGCACCACGAGCGGGACGTCGGGGTAGGCGGGGGCGCGGCGGCTGCGGTACGTGCGCTCGGTGCGGGGGGCGCGGCCGCGGGTGGAGACGACCGTAGAGCCGCGCTCCAGAAAGAGCGAGGAGATGTCCACGGCGGCGTCCAGCAGCCCGCCGGGGTTGCCGCGCAGGTCAAGCACGAGGCCGTTCAGCCCGGCCGTGTCGTTCAGGTCGTCGATGGCGGCGCGGGTCTCCTCGGCGGCGCGCTGGGTAAAGCGCTCCAGCTTCACATAGCCGAGGGCGGCGGAGGTGTCATCGGCCACAAAGCCATAGTAGGGCACGTTCTGCAGTTCAATGTCCTGCCGGGTAAGGGTGAACTCTACCGGGGCTGCGGCGCTGGCGCGGTCCACGGTGACGACCACCGTGGTGCCCGGCTCTCCGCGCAGTAGGTTGCGGACGTCTTCCTGGGACAGGTCCGCCGCCGCCTGCCCGTTGATGGCGGTGATGATGTCGCCCGTGCGCACGCCTTCGGCCTCGCTGCTGCTGCCTTTCACCACGTTGGAGATGGCCAGTTTGCCGTTGCGCCGGGCTACGGTGAGGCCCACACCACCGTAGCGCCCCCGGGTGATGATGTTAATGTCGGCGTTCTCCGCCTCGTCAATGAACGAGGTGTAGGGGTCCAACTCCTCCAGCATCGCGTCGATGCTGCGGCGCAGGAGGCGCTCGCCATCAATCGGCTCTACGTAGTTCTGCGTCAGCTCCTCGTAGATTTCCCCGATGAGGGTAAAGTTCTTCTGCCAGATGAAGAAGTCATCGTCGCGCGGGAGCAGGAAGCCGGTGGCCGCCCCCAGCGCCAGCGTACCGATGAGCAATGGAATCAGGAACCAGCGCGACCGGACCGACGGAGTCATATCACCAGGGATTTGTGCAGTAAACACAGGCTGTTACCGCGCACGCCATAAAAATATCCCGTGAAGGGGCAAGCCGCAGGCACCGCGGCGGTAGCGGTCTGACGGATGGCTGCTGCGGGTGTTACGTACCGGTCCTCGTTTGCTCCGCCGCAGCTCCTTCCGCCCTGCTATTTCAGCGCCTCGCGCAGCTCGCGTTTGCGCTTGCGGACAGCAAAGGCGGCCACGTAAATGGAGCCTTCATAGAGTAGCATCAGCGGGATGGCGATGAGCATCTGCGAGACCGGATCGGGCGGGGTGAACAGCGCGGCCACTACCAGCACTCCGATAAACGCATACTTACGGTAGGCCCGCATCATCTCGGGCGTGGCAAAGCCCATCTTCGCCAGGAAGAACACGACCACCGGGAGCTCAAACAGCAGCCCCGTGCCAAAGGCCCACCACACCACCATGCTAAAGTACTTGGTGATGTCGAAGATATTCTCGATCTGATCCGAGATGATGTAGTTGGCAAAGAAGTGCAGGGCCACCGGCGCCACAATCAGATAGCCGAAGGCGATGCCCAGCATGAAGAAGAGCGTAGCAAACACCGCGGAGAAGCGCAGGCCCTTGCGCTCGTTCGGGTACAGGCCGGGCTCGATGAACTTCCACATGAAGTACACGAAGATCGGCGAGCCCATGACGATGCCGGCCGCCACCACCGTGCCCAGTTCGGCAAAGAATTGCCCGGTGATGGTGCGGTTCTGCAGCACGAGGTCTTCGGCGTTCAGCCCCAGCGCCTGGTACATGAAGAAGTCGCCCTGCGCGGGGCCGAGCAGGATCACATCGATGATCCAGCGGGAAAAGATGGCGCAGATGACCACCGCTACCAGCACGCCGCCCATGCCCTTCAGGAGGGCCCAGCGGAGGTCCTCCAGGTGGTCCAGGAACGACATCTCGACGAGCGCCTCTTCCGGCGGCTCGACGGGGCCGGTAGCGCCGTCGCCGCGCATGGCCTCCGGGGAAGGCTCCGTCGACGAGGAGCCCAGGCCGAGGCGCTTCAGTACACCGGAACCAAATACGTTCATGGCGAAAACGAGTCGGCGGGGAGGGCGTGGTCAGGCAGAGTCGGAGCTGCTCTTGCCGCGGTCGCGCAGGTTGAGGTCCAGCATGGCATCCACCCACAGCCCTTCGCGCTCGATGAGCTCGCGTCCGCCGCTCCAGGTAAAGTTGAAGAGCGTCATCAGGCCGACGACGTCGTAGCCGTCGCTGCGCAGGAGGGAGAGGGCGCGGTTGGCGCTGCGGCCGCTGTTGATGATGTCGTCCAGCAAGACGACCGGCTGGCTGCGGTCCAGCGGGCCTTCGACGAGGCGCCGACGCCCATGCGGCTTGCGCTGCTCGCGGATGAAGCCGCCGCGGAAGGGGGGCGTGCCGTCCACCGCCAGCACAGAGCAGACCAGCGCGTAGGAGCCAAAGCCAAAGCCGGCCACCTGATGCAGCTCTTTGCTCCGGAGCCGGGAGGCCAGCACCTGACCGGCTTCCTGAAACATCTCGGCCTCCAGCATGGGCATCCGCGTATCCAAGAGCCACCCGATGGGCTGCCCGCGGGGGTCGGTAATGTACTCATCTTCGCGCCGTACGAGCGATTGCTCATAGAGGCGCCGGCCGAGTTCAACCAGCCCCGAGTAGGTAGAGGAGCCGTGGGTGCTTCCGGGCATAGATTGAGGCGTCTTCATCCGAGTCGAGGCATCAAGGGCAAACAGCAACAGCGCGTTGTGAGGGCGGCGCAAGGCGTCGCGTGTAGTCTTCGGCGTCAACCGCTGCGCGGCGGCGTCCGTTCCTGCTGCACCGGGCGCAGGCGCAGGGGGCGCCGCTACGCGACGACGAAGTCATACAGCGGAAAGCGATCGCACAGCGCGCGCACGTCGGCCCGAACGGACGCGCGGGTGGCGTCGTCGGCTGGCTGCTGCAGCACGCGGTCGATAAGGGCCACCACCGTCTCGAACTCATCCGGCCCGAAGCCGCGCGTGGTCATGGCGGGGGTGCCGAGGCGGAGGCCGCTGGTGACGAACGGGCTCTCGGTGTCAAACGGCACCATGTTCTTGTTGGCCGTAATGCCGGCGGCATCCAGGGCTTCCTCTGCCACCTTCCCGGTAAGGCCCTTGTTGCGGAGGTCGATGAGGATGAGGTGGTTGTCCGTGCCGCCCGAAACGAGGTCGTACCCGCGTGCACGAAACGCCTCCGCCATAGCTTGCGCGTTGGCGATGATCTGATGGGCGTACGTGGTAAAGTCGTCTTTCAGGGCCTCGCCAAAAGCTACGGCCTTGGCCGCAATCACGTGCATCAGGGGGCCGCCCTGGGTGCCGGGGAAGACGGCACTGTCGAGCAGCTCGCTGATCATCCGCGTCCGGCCGCTCTTGCGCGCGGTGATGCCCATGGGGTTCTCATAGTCGTTGCCCACGAGCAGCATGCCGCCGCGCGGACCGCGGAGCGTCTTGTGCGTGGTGGTGGATACCACGTGACTGTGCGGCAGCGGGTCGTTCAGCACACCCGCGGCGATGAGCCCGGCGGTGTGGGCCATGTCCATCCAGAGGTACGCCCCCACCTCGTCGGCGATGGCGCGGAAGGCCTCGTAGTCAAAGTCGCGCGGGTAGGCGCTCGCCCCGATGGAAATCATTTTGGGCTGCACTTCTTTGGCACGGTCGCGCACCTTGTCCATGTCGATGCGCCCGGCCAGCGGCCCATCCTTCTCCACGCCATAGTATTCGGCGTTGTAGAGCTTACCGGAGAAGTTGACGGGGCTGCCGTGCGTGAGGTGCCCGCCGTGGGCGAGGTCGAGCCCCAGAAAGGTGTCGCCCGGCTCCAGAAAGGTGAGGTACAGCGCGGCGTTGGCCTGCGCGCCGGAATGCGGTTGCACGTTCACCCAGTCGGCCCCAAATAGCGCCTTGGCACGGTCGCGGGCCAGGTCTTCGGCGATATCTACAAACTCGCAGCCGCCATAATAACGTTTGCCCGGCAGGCCCTCCGCATACTTATTGGTTAGGGGCGTACCCATGGCTTCGAGCACGGCTTTGGAGGTAAAATTCTCCGAGGCGATGAGCTCCAGGCTGTCGTTCTGGCGGGTTACCTCCTGCTGGATGGCCTCAAACACATCGGGGTCCTGCAGTTGCAAATTGGTCATAGCGTGAAGACGGGCAAAATAGGTGCGGGTGCAATCGGGGCAGGGGAGAAAAGGCGTACTCCGTCAATCCTCGAAATGTTGTGGGAATTATTCGACGTTGTCGTCCAGTACTGCGGGACGTTGCCATTCCACAAAGCGACCGCCGACGCCAATGAAGACCCACGCCTGGTCGTCGTCGGCGGAGGTGTTGAGGGTGAGGGTGTAGCGGCTAAAGAGGACCCGGTTCTCGCGTGTGGTGGCGTCGCGGATGAGCGGCCCGGCAAAGCGGCTACCGGCTCCCGCCAGCGCGCGGCCCAGCGGTTCATCGCCCAGCTGCTCCACGAGTACCTCTTCCAGCTGCTCCTCTGCAAAGCGCTGGAAGTCGTTGGGTCCCGGGTTGGTCAACACCAGCGCGAGCGCGGTGCCCAGCAGCACGACGAGGAAGGTGATGAAGCCGGTGCGCATGGGCTCAGGACTCCGTGGCCGTGCGGGGTTCGGAGGTTACTTCTTGCGCGGGCTCGGCGTTGGCGTTGGGCTCGGATGGCCGGGTGAGGGCGTACACCAGGATGTTGGTACCCATCTGCAGGGCGGCACGGCGGATGTCGGGCGGGTTGCCGTGCACATCGGGCGGGTCCCAGCCGTTGCCAAGGTCGGTTTCGTACGTGTAGAAGACGGCCAGCCGCCCCTGCTCGTCGAACAGGCCGAAGCCTTGCGGGGGCTCGCCATCGTGCTCATGCACCTTAGGGAGACCGTTGGGGAAGTGATAGTGGCTGCGGTAGATGGGATGGTCGAAGGGCAGCTCCACGAACTCCTGATCGGGAAAGACCTTCTGCATCTCGCGGCGGATGTGCTCGTCGAGCCCGTAGTCGTCGTCGATGTGCAAAAACCCGCCCTGCTCCAGGTAGCGCCGCAGGGCCCGGGCGTCACGCTCGCTAAAGAAGACGTTGCCGTGGCCCGTGAGGTACAGGAACGGGTACTGAAAGAGGCGGCTGCTGGAGAGCTCCACATTATCTTCCGATGGGGCCACATCGATCAGGGTGTGCTCCCGCACGAACGCGAGCAGCGTGGGCAGCGCTTGCGGCCCCGTGTACCAGTCGCCTCCGCCACCGTACTGCACGCGGGCGATGGTAACGTCGTAGTCGTCGCTTTGCGCCTGCGCGGGGTGGTCGACCGGCAGGAGCCCCACCATCAGCGCGACCAGCACCCACACGCCGCCCATCGATCCACGGAGCGAGTTGAGAACATAGCGCATGCAGCAGCACAACTTGGGAAGCGAAAAGCGTGTGTAGGCTGCGGTACGACCTGCGGATTGAAAGGTTTGCGCAGGGAACGGGCACGGCTATCCGCGCGCTGACTCCCAAAGCGGAAATAGGATGGCTCAGATAGCGGCACGCCAAGCGGCTCCGGCCGTCACTTAAAATATCAACCAGCCCCCGTACGAGGCGATCAGCCCGGCAAAGATCAGCGCCACCGTGTTGATGACCTTGATGAGCGGGTTGATGGCCGGGCCGGCGGTGTCTTTGTAGGGGTCGCCGACCGTATCGCCGACCACCGCGGCCGCGTGGGCTGGGCTGCCCGAGCCGCCGTGGTTACCGTCCTCGATGTACTTCTTGGCGTTATCCCACGCGCCGCCGCCGTTGGCCATCATGAGCGCCACCATCAGGCCGCTGGCAATCACGCCAATCAGCAGGCCGCCCAGTGCCAGCGGCCCCAGCAGGAAGCCGACGAGGAGCGGGGCAAACACGGCGATCAGGCCGGGCAGCACCATCTCCCGGAGGGCGGCCTTCGTGACGATGTCCACGCACGTGTCGTACTCGGGGTCTTGCGTGCCTTCCATGATGCCCGGTAGCTCCTTAAACTGCCGCCGCACTTCCGTGATGACCGCGCCGGCCGCCTTCCCTACCGACTCCATCAGGTAGGCGGAGAAGAGGAACGGCAGCATGCCGCCAATCAGGATACCGATCAGGACGATGGGGTCATTCAGCAGGAACTCCACCGGCGCGCCATCGATCTCGGGCGGCAGGCGGAAGACGTAGTCGGCAAACAGCACAAGCGCGGCCAGCGCCGCCGAGCCCACGGCGTAGCCCTTCGTGGTGGCCTTCGTGGTGTTCCCGACAGCATCCAGTGCGTCCGTGTTGGCCCGGGTCTCCGGCGGCAGGTTGCTCATCTCCGCGATCCCGCCCGCGTTGTCCGTGATGGGGCCGTAGGTGTCCATCGCCACGATCATGCCCGTCACACTCAGCATCGCCACGGCCGCCACCCCGATGCCGTACAGCCCGGCAAAGATAAAGGAGATGAACAGGGCCACGACCAGGATGAGGGTGGGCACGAGGGTGCTTTCCAGCCCCACGGCAATACCGCTGATGATGTTCGTCGCGGCGCCCGTCTCGGAGGCCTTCGCGATGCGGCGCACCGGGCTGTACTTGGTGCTCGTGTAGTATTCGGTGATGAACATCAGCGCGATTACGACGACGATCCCAACGATGGAGGCAAAGAACAGATCGAGCCAGGTGGTATCCGCCGCAATGCGCCCGCCCACCTCGGCAAAGTTGAAGTCCTGAAAGAGCCACACGGTGACCAGCAAAAACCCGACGATGCTGATGAGCGCACTGGCAAAAACGCCCTTGTAGAGGGCCCGCATGATGTTGCCGTCGGAGCCGAGGCGCACGAAGAACACACCGAGGATGCTGGCAATGATGGCTACGGCGCCGAGGTAGAGGGGATAGGTGACCAGTTCCGAAATGGCGGGCACATCCGGCAGGAGGTAGCCCAGGAAGATGGCACCGATGGCGGTCACGGCGTACGTTTCGAAGAGGTCGGCCCCCATGCCGGCGCAGTCGCCGACGTTATCGCCCACGTTGTCGGCAATGACGGCCGGGTTGCGCGGGTCATCTTCCGGGATGCCGGCCTCCACCTTGCCGACGAGGTCGGCGCCCACATCGGCCGCTTTCGTGTAAATGCCGCCGCCCACCCGGGCAAACAGGCTGATGAGGCTCGCGCCAAAGGCAAAGCCAACGAGCGGCTCCACCGGGTTGTGAAGCCCAAACACCACGTGAAACAGATAGAAGAAGCCTGCCACGCCCAGGAGCGCGAGCCCCGCAACGGCCAGCCCGGAGACGGCGCCTCCGTTGAAGGCCAGTTTGAGGGCGCGCGGTAGGTCGACGCTGGCGGCCTGCGCGACCCGCACGTTGGCCCGTACGGCCACGTTCATGCCGGCATAGCCGCTGAGCCCGGAAAGCAGCGCGCCAAAGGCAAAGCCGACGGTCGTCCACCACCAGATGGTGGCTTCGTCTCCGCTCTGGGCGAGGGCCACCATCGCGAACAGAGCGATGATAATGAGCGCCACATAGAAAATGGTGCGGTACTGCCGGTTCATGTAGGCGCTCGCCCCTTCTTTGATGGCGTTCGAGATGCGGACCATCTCTTCGTTGCCCGTGTCGGCATTCAATACGCCACGGGTAAAGATGCCGGCGGCCAGCAGGGCGATGAGGGCGGCAATCGGGGTCAGTATCAGAAAGGGGTCCACGGGCACGGAGGTGGGTTGGTGGAAGACAGAGGGGGAGGCCAACAGGGCTGGCGCGAGAGGCGGCACCCCAGTGCGTTCTCTGCTGTGCGTTCTCGGCGCAGGGTGCGCAAAGTATACAATGTGCGAACGTCGTGTGCAACTATGGTGAAGGGCCGGCTTCACCCCAGGCGTTGGGCACGAGCTACCGCTCCTTCCACAGGTTCGGTGGTTGAGGAGCGGAGCGTCCAGGCCGGGTGCTGGTCTTGCAGCGCCCGGGTGAGCGTCTTCACATAGCGCGGCGCCTGGCGGAGCCCGCCGAACAGCACGGTCGTGCGGGATCCTGTGGGATGTGCCGCCTGGAGGGTATGCACGAGGTGGGCCAGGCGTGCGGTTTCGTCGTGCAGGATGGCAGCGGCCACGGCGTCAGATCCGGCGGCCTGTAGCACCAGTGGCGCTGCAGCAGCGAGGGGCTGGTTCTGGTCGTAGACGTAGGCCAGCAGGGCGTCCCGCGAGGTGAGGCCCCAGCGGTCGGCCATGTGCTGCTGCAGCGCGGTGGGGCGCCCCCCGTCAAGTGCGGCGCCGACGGCCCGGAAGGCACGGCGCCCGAGGGCGTAGCCGCTGCCCTCGTCGCCCAGACGGTAGCCCCAGCCGCCGCGCCGGTGCACCGTGCCATCGGGCGTGCGGGCCAGCACCACCGACCCCGTGCCGGCGATCACGGCGATGCCCGGCCCTTCATCAAAAGCGGCCTCCAGCGCCAGCACGCCATCGTGCACGACGGCTGCATGTGGAGTGCCAAGGGCAGCACGCAGGCGCTCCGATAGCGCCGGCGCGAGGTCCCAGGCCCCGGCCACCCCCGCCACCACCCCGCGGAGCTCGGCCTCGGGGGCGCGGCCTGTTAGTGTGTCGACGCAGGCCACCAGCCGCTCCACCACCGCCCCGGCGCTCAGCCGCCGCGCCTGAATGCCCGGCCCGGTCGTTGCCCAGCGGGCCTGCACGGTGTCGGTGGCGGGGTCCATGGCCACCGCCCGCGCGGCCGTCTTGGTGCCGCCGGCGTCAATGCCGATGTACAGGTGCATGGCGAGCGAGCGGAAGGGTTGGAAGTGGCGTTGCATCGTCCCACGCGCGAACGCGGCACAGGATCGGATGAGCCGTCGACCGGCCGGTCGACGCTACATCGACAGGTGGAAGGACGCACGGCACGCCGTGCCGCTACGCATCTATTCTCAACGGACCCCCACACCCCCACACCCCCACACCCCCATACGCCCAAACGCTACCCGTCCCATTCGTCAAACCACCGGATAATCTGCCGGAGGCGCTCGACGAGGTTGACGGGGGTGCCCCCGCGCGAGAGGCCGTGGCCTTCGCCGGCGAACATCACCATTTCCGTGGGGACGCCCGCGTTCTTCAGCGCGTAAAACCACTCTTGCCCCTGACCGATGGGCGTGATGTGGTCGTCTTTGCTGTGGATGATGAGGGTGGGCGTGGTGACCTGGTCGGCAAACTGTAGCGGCGAGCGGTCCCAGTAGAGATCGTAGTTCTCCCAGAGCGACCCGCCAAACTCGGCGTTCATCTGGCGGGGCGGGTAGGCCTGCGTGCCGGCTTCGGAGATCCAGTTGCTGACGCTGCGCTGCGTCACGGCCGCGCGGAAGCGATCCGTTTGCGTGGTGATCCAGTTGGTGAGGAAGCCACCGTGGCTCCCGCCCGTCACGAGCAGGCGTTCATCGTCAACCCAATCGAGCCGCTCCAGCGCCTCATCCACCAGCGTCATGTTGTCGCGGAAATCCACGCCGCCGTAGTCAAGGCGCACTTCGTTCGAGAATTCGTAGCCGTACCCCGTGCTGCCGCGGTAGTTGGTGAACACGACGCCGTAGCCCGCCGCGGCGAGCATCTGCATCTCATGGAACCACTGATGCCCCCACATGCCGCTGGGCCCGCCCTTGATGTTCAGCACGAGCGGGTAGGTCTCGCCCTCCTCAAAGCCCACTGGCTTGAGGACGAACGCATCGGCATTGCCGCCGCCGTCGTGGGTGAAGCTGAACCGCTCGTACGGCTGCACGATCAGCGTGTCGAGGAGCGCTTCGTTGAAGGACGAGAGCTGCTGCGCGTCGGAGCCATCGGCATGGGCCGTCCACACCTCGGGAAGCGTCGTTTCGTTTTCCTTGGTGAAGGCCATCCGGCTGCCGTCTGAGGAGAACGATGGTTGGCTGAGGCTTGCGCTCTCGTCGGTCAACACGCTGTAGCTGCCGTCATCAGTAAGTTGGAAAATCGGCCGTGACCCACGGTAGTCCGCCCCGAAGAAGGGCTGCTCGTGTCCTGCCGGCCATTGCACGCTGGACGTGGTCAGTGCCATGCCATCGTGCACAACCTCAGGATCGCCGCCCTCAACAGAAATATGGTGCAGCTCTGTGGGCTCGTAGCGATCAGCCTCGTGGTGGTAGAGCAGATGTTGTCCATCAGGCGACCAGACCGGCCGCTGCGCGCGACGCTCGGGCGTTTCGAGTGTGCGCACCTCGCCATCTTCCAACCGCAGCACGTGGATATCCTGGTTGAAACCCGCATCGAACTCCTCGCCGGTCTTATCCGCGTTGAACGCCACATGCGCGCCGTCGGGCGAGACCACAGGGTTGTGGATGTGATAGGCCTTATCCCCCGCGAGCATCTCCAGCGAGCCGTCCTCAACGGACAGCAGCCAGAGCGTGCGGCGGTTCTCGTCGAGGTAGCGGCCCGGCCCCGTGCGGTAGAGGGCCTCGCGCACCATCGTGGTGTCGGGCTGCGGCCCTTCCGGCTCCTCGGCTTCTTCGGTGGGGTCCTCCACCGCCGGATCGATGGAAAGCGTCAGCAGCATGCGCTCCCCGTCCGGCAGCCATTCATACGCGCTGATGCTGCCCTGCTTCAGTTCGGTCACCGCCTCGGCTTCGCCGCCATCGGTGCGGATCGTGTAGAGCTGCGGGCGGTCGCCCCGGCCGGAAATGAAGGCGATCTTGGAGCCATCCGGTGCCCAGCGCGGGGAGCGGTCGGAGGTCTCTCTGGTGAAGCGGCGCGGCTCCTCCGAGCCGTCGGAAGGTACGATCCACAGGTTCGTCTCGCGGCTGCGGCGATCCTCGGCCACGGTCGTGCGAACGAACACGATTCGCTCGCCATCAGGCGAGATCTGTGCATCGCCGGTCATCTGAAAGTGGTAGTAATCCGCGGGCTCCATCCCCCGCGGCTCATCCTGGGCCGTGGCTGTTGGGGCCATCCACAAGAACAGCAGTACGAGGACCGGAATCGAAAAACGCTGATGTGTCACCATGAGACTGCATCCTGATTGATGGAAACGGGCAGCTCGTAACGTACAACATTTGCGGGATGGATGCAGCCCGTTGCACCCGGCGTTTGTGCATACTATGTTGAACCACGCTCCCTTCACCTGTTGAGTTGATCCATGTCTCGCAATCGATTACTGCTGATCGTGGCCGCCGGACTGGCGGTGCTGCTTGTCGCTGCCGGAATCGGTGCGTGGTGGTTCGTTACCGCTGGCTATCCGGATTACGAGCAAGACCTTTCTGTAGACGGTCTCTCCGAAGAAGTAGAGATCCTCCGCGACGATCGCGCCGTGGCGCACATCCGCGCATCCAACAGCGATGACTTGATACTTCGCCCAGGGGTACGTTCACGCGCAGGAGCGGCTCTGGCAGATGGACTTCCAGCGGCGCGTGGTGGAGGGGTCCATCACCTATCGCCCTTGAAACGCACCGCAAAACTACCCGCGCGGACACCACTCCGGATCCATGTGCTACGGACGCGTCATCCAGGTGCGAATCTGACAGTACGCTTCGGGGTGATACAACAATCTACTCGATAGATAAAATGGAGCTCGCATCATATCTAATAATTGACGGTTTAGGCTCCGCAGTACTGGTGTACAAATTTCCTGCGTCATCAACAGCAACACCAATCCCGTACCTGTCGAGCTCGAGTATGCTATGAAGCTCACCCTCCCACGTATAAACATGCACATACTTACCGTAGATAGCATTGTGTCGCTCTGTATTTGTAACACCCGAAAAGATCCCTATAATAAATTGATCCGTTGCCGTTACGTCATTGTAACCATGCCGAGCTGCATCGCCCGACCGATGAGCGAGTGTCCCATCTTCAAGGATCGGATTAAAGTTAATTCCAGGGCTACGGACAGTATTCACAATGCCTTCCTCATAACTTATAACGTCGATACGGTTACCATACAGGGCTGCAACAGCAAATAAGGAATCGTTGGGCTTTCGCGTAATTCTGCTTTGATAGGCATTTTGAAGTTCTGGTAGCGGTATGCCCTCATATTCAGCAGAGAACTCCGCCGTGGAATTAACAATATTCCCTGTTCTATCAAGGAATAGTATTCTATGAGGACTATCGAACCTTCCTGTTACAGCAAATGTGGAATCTTCTAACAAAGAAAAGTCCAACACAAGACCTGGTTCGTCAATGTGAATCACTTTCTCTCCTATGTTATCCATATTATCAAGATTCACATGCGTAAAGCGCCGCAACTGGGCATCATTGATCCAAAATCCTGTAGACGATAGATCTTCCTTCACACCAAAAATCCCTGTAAACTCACCCGGGCCCTCACCACGCGTTCCAACTCCTTTTTCATAGTTGTCATTTTCAAGATTGATGATATGCAGAGCAGGGTCCGCATAAGCATCTGTAACACCCAGAAATTGACCAGAAATAGAAGGCCATGCCGGTTCAGCCAGGGAATCACTCTCATTGACAACTTCCGACTTTAATTCAATACTCTCCGGAATTTCTTCGTAAGTACATCCAATTAGTAAAATCGCAAACAAATATATAATTATTTTTCTCATCGTTACGTGTATATCTGACAAAAGCATACACGAGGACTAAACGTGAACCGCTTTATCCTCGTGTATGCCGAAGATTGCCTCAAATAACATTTTTATTATTGAAGCTCTATACTACCATCATTACACTCCCAGTTTACTTCGGTAGGCCCAGAATCAGGATTGCATGTTTTACCCAATGCCCTACGGCACGCACATTGAACAGTTGCATCTGCAGCTGCATCTGCAGCACAGGCTGACTTCACGGTCTCCAGTTCTGGGCTTAACTCACTACCCATGCCTACAAGTGCAGTCATTACTACTACTGCAAGTACAGCAAAAAAATGTTTAAAAAAGCGCATAGCACTGTGGAACTTATTTGTATTTTAGCTCCCACCTATGGTAAAAAAGAAAAAAAGAGTGGGGCAAGCACCTATTGTAACGTTCTGGTGAAATAATATTGACCATAATGTTAGTCAGCTAACAAGCTGGATTGATTGCCACTCTACTCTGTGCTCATTTGGTTGATCTGCCCGCCGTTGCACCGGGCCCTTGTGGATGCTATGTTGAAGCACGATCCCTCCACCGTCTCCGATGATCCATGCGTCGCAATCGAATACTGCTGATTGTAGCTGCCACGCTGGCGGTGCTGCTCGTTGTTGCCGGGCTCGGTGCGTGGTGGTTCGTCACTGCCGGCTATCCTGATTATGAAGAGTAACTTTCGGTAGAAGGTCCAACCAAGCAGGTGGAAATCCTTCGGCACAATCACGCCATCCAGATGTGTATCTGACGGTAGACTTCGGGATGATGTAGCAGGGCGAAGTGATGGGTATTGTACATCACGTACTGGTTTGTGGGGGGCACGTGTAGCGCCAGTGCTGGATTGCGATGCCGCCCCAGCGCACTGTCGAGCGGAACGAGGCCGTCGCCCAGTAGCCGATCTTTGAGGTCGCCCCGGCGGGTACCCTTGGTGGCTGCCATCAGGTACGTGGTGACATGATCGGGCAGTGGCAGCGGCTGGCGCGTGTCGTGCCGTACGCGGTTGCCTTTGGGGTATCGCCAGTCCGTATCGCGCAGGTAACCGTAGCGGAGGTCGGTGATGCCGTCGCTGCGAATCTGCCCGAGCCGAGCCAGTGGCGCGGAGTACGGCGAGCGCTCCAGGAGGGCGTCAATCCACGCACCGCCGCGTTCCATTGGAGCGCCATGGTGGGGCGTGCCCAGACAGAGGAGTGGGTCCAGCCGCTCCGGCCAGGTATAGCCCTGTTGCGCTGCATAGTAGATTGCGCTTCGCGCCACAAGCCCGCCCATGCTGTGCCCGATAAGGGCCAGCCGTTCCACCGGCACCGGCCAGGCCTCCAGCAGCCGTTCCAGATGCGTGGCCAGTTCCTTCCCGTTCATCGAAATGTGAAGGCCGGTGTTGTATCGCGCAAAAATCGAGGTTACTGGGAGGTCGCGTTCCAGTGCCTGCCCGTGGTTGTGGCCGGCGCGGGTCCATTGCCGATCGCTCATACACAGGCCGTGAATCCACACCACCGGGCGGGCCGTGGCCTCGGGTAACTGCGCGCGCAGCGTCTGCGGGTGTGCCGGGAGCGTGGCACCCGCCCGACACAGGGCCATGGGGATCGCAAGGGGGTTAGCGGTAGCCTCCAGGTAGTCGCCCAGAACGCCATTGAGCGCAGCTACCACCGCATCGCGCTGCGCGGAAGTAGGGCGTTTCTTCATGGAGAGCGCACGCCGCCCCAGCATGCGATCTACCACGCGGGATACGAAAGTGGTAATCCGGCGAATCGACCGGTACACGAGACCAGAAATGCACCCCATCCGCTCGTCAGGGCCCTGTCGCCGAATGCCGATGCGCCGGGCGATGGCGGCATGCACCGCTTCGGCCACGTCGGTGCCTCCCACCACCGCATCCGTAATCAGACGCGTGAGCGCGCGCAGATCAGACGGCTGGAGGTGCGCAAGGCGTTCATCGTCCATGATCGTATGGGGGAAGCAGGGGGATCGAGCGGGCGCTACCGTGCTGTGTGGGTTTCGCGCTACGGGGTTACAGCGTCCGCGTCAAGCCCTGTTCCCTGTTGCGAGGCCGTTGACGCTACCCTGTCAGAGGGGGCAATGCTCAAGGTCTACCCGGGGCTGCGGAGGTGGCCTCAGCGGGGTGCGAAAACAACGACTGGAGCGTGGGCCGCGACCGTGCCGGCCATCGGTCGGTGGTACAAAGCACACGACCGGCACCGGGTTCACTTCGACAGGGACACGAGATGATACGCTTCAGCCGCTGACTGCGATAGATACCACAGAAGACGTTCTTAATTTTCTGATTCATGAGGTTTGCTATGCGTATCATTCTTCCGGCGCTGCTTCTTTTTCTTTTGCTCTTTACGGCCTGCAGCGACAGTAACGACCCGGTCACCGATCCGCTCAGTGGCTCCTTCACCACCGCCTTCGACCTGATCCCTCTGGAATTTACGGAAGAGGGCGAGATTGCCATCGCCGACACCCCAATTGAGATGGAAGGCAACTTCACCGGATTTGGTGCAGTCAGCGGGACCATCGATCAACAGGTGGACTTCACCGTGATTCCGACGGGTATGGCGGGTACGGCGCGCTACGTGCTCTCCGATGGCGACGAGATTCACACCTCGTTTGAGGCCACCAGCAGCTTCCCAGACGAGGACAACGTCATCACGTTTGAGGGGGTCCACACGATCACGGGCGGCACCGGCCGCTTTGTGGAGGCCACCGGCGAGGCTGCGCTGGAGGGTACGGGCAACCTTGCCACTATGACGGGCGCGTTCACCCTGGACGGCACGATCACCTACACACCATAGCCCAATGACACCAACCCTCCGCCTGATCACCACGCCCACCGGCAATGTGGGCGCGCATCTTCTCCAGCACGTGCGCGGCAGTGAGCATCCGCTCCGCCTGTTTGTGCGCAATCCCGCGACCCTGCCCGACGGCGCAGCCTCCGCGGCTGAGGTCGTCACCGGCGACCTATCCGACCCCGATGTGGTCCGGAAGGCCCTGGCCAACGTCCACACGGCGTTTTTCTGCATTCCGTTTTCGGTAGACAAGGTCAGCCTGACGGACTGGTACCATGAGGTGGGCGCCGTTTTCAGCGAGGCCCTTGCCGATGTACCCGACACGCGGGTTGTCTTCGTATCGAGCGGCGGCGCGCACCGGGAGGGCCTCGGGCCGATCTCCGCGCTTGGGCAGGTAGAGCAGATGCTGGAGAAGGCGGGACGGCATGTAGTGCATCTGCGCGCGGGGTACTTCATGGAGAACCACTTCGGGGCGCTGCCGACTATCGCGGCAGAAAATGTGATTTATGGAGGTTTCTCTCCCGATCTGCAGATCCCCATGGTGGCAGCGCGCGACGTCGCGACGGTAGCCGCCCGGTGGATGACCGACCCTGACTGGACCGGGCACCACACTGCTGGCATCCACGGCCCGGCTGATGTCTCGATGGCTGACGCCGCTCGCAGCGTCTCGGCCGGGCTGGGGCGGCCGGTCCGGTACCAGCAGGTGCCGCCGGAAGCCGTGGCCGGTGCGCTGCAACAGGCCATGGGCGCGACGCCCGGCGTGGCGGCCGACTATCAGGCGATGGTCGCCGGACTGGAGCGCCTCGGCGCCGACTACCGCGCCGAACCCCGCACGGCCGCGACAACCACTGAGACGACGCTTGACACCTTCATCAAAACAACGCTCAAGCCCGCATTCGAAGGCTTCATCGCACAGCAGGGGGCGGCGCCGGCGTCGTAGGGACCAATCGATATCTGAAGCCTCAGTGCCTTATACGAGCGCTGGTAGTCAAGCGCCGTCCCTCCCGGATGGATTACTTCGTTAGTCGCTGTTGCTGGTTTACTTCGTGTGTCGCTCCGCTCGGCGCTCGATCAAGTCGAGGATGACTGGTTTGGTGGGGCGTAGGCATACGTGAAGGGCGGAGGCGCTGGGATGGGCTGGAAGTATTTGATCGAGCGTGTAGGCGCGCGCAACTATCCAGAAGGTTAAATAGAGCACGGTGGACCACACTACGCCCGTTATCCCCTCGAAGTCATCCTCGACCCCGATCGAGGATCCATACGATGCCGCCGCAAGGCACCTTTGGAGAATCACAGCAGTGAGCAAGATAGAAGCATACCTTCTTTTGACGGTCTCAACAGCGAAGCACCGTCACCCAGGCTGTTCAACCGGGCAACGGCCGTTTCCCTCAGCTGCCTGGATAAACGCCTCACCAAACGTGACCATTCTACTGGAAGGCTGAGACAGGGCGAGGTGTAGCGCATCAGCAAAATCCATCCCTTCCGCGTACCAGTTGAGTGATAAACGCACCGCTGCCGATACGCCTACGGTCAGATTCGGCAACCCCAGCAAGGCTTCCATGGCCGCATGCACGCGCGCAGGTGGAAAGTCGTAGATGCTCTCCAGCACCCAGACCGACTCCAGCAGCACGGTTACCGGCACAAAGCAGTCGCTTTCACGGAGTACCTCCGTCGCGCGTAAGGCCTGCGCTTCATCGTCACGCGTGAGAAAGCGGATGACTACGTTTGTGTCGACTGCCGTCATTTGTCCTCTTCAGATGGACGCATGCGCTCGCGGAGTGCCCAACCTCCGTGGAGATGTTCTGCCGGTACGGGGGCGCCCTCATATGCCAGGCATCCGGCTACCTCGTCGACGGTTGTGGGCGAGAAGTTGGGGACGGGCTGAAGGCGCACACCCTCCCCCTCGTCTACCAGCTCAAAAGCCTGACCGGCCTCCCAGCCTTTCGCTTCCCGAACCTGCTTGGGAATCACGACCTGGCCTTTACTCGACATACGCGTTTTTGCCATTTCCCCGGCGTTTCTATTCGAAGGATGGAAGTAAGACGAAAATCTTACCGTCATGATCCTACCTGCTTAGGATCCCTGACGCAGGTATCTGAAGCGTTCACCCCTCACCCACTAAACCCCAACAGCCGCAGCCCATTCAGCACCACGAGCACGGTGGAGCCTTCGTGACCAATGACGGCGATGGGGAGCGGCAGGCCGGTCCACAGGATAGCCACCAGCATGATGGCAATGGCGCCAAACGCGATACCAAAGTTCACGCGTAGCGTCTGCCGGGCGGTGCGGCTCAGGGAGAGGGCGTACGGCACTTTGTCGAGGGCATCGGCCATGAGCACGATGTCGGCCGTTTCCAGCGCCACATCGGTGCCCGCGCCGCCCATCGCGATGCCCACAGAGGCGGCCGCAAGGGCCGGCGCGTCGTTCACGCCGTCGCCCACCATCGCCACATGGCCGTAGCGGTCCTTGAGCTCCTGCAGTAGCTCCACCTTGTCCTCCGGCAGCAGCTCAGCATGAAAGGCGTCGACGCCCGCCTCCTCAGCGATGGCCCGCGCCACGCGCTCGTTATCGCCCGTCAGCATGACGATGTGCTCGACGCCCAGCGCGCGTAGCTCCTCAATCATCTCGCGCGCACCGGGGCGCAGTTGGTCGGCAAAGCCCATCCACCCGAGGATCTGCACATGCCCGTCGGTTTCACGCGCCACGAGCACGACCGTCAACCCTTCCGCCTGTCGCTCGGCGGCGGCCTCCCGGGCGGACGGCAGGCCTTCGATCTGCACCCCATCAAACCGGGGCTGCGCAAAATACCGCGGGTTGCCGATGTGAATAGTCACGCCCTCAACTACAGCGCGCACGCCCTTGCCCACCTCCGCCTGAAAGTCGGTGGCTGAGGGCATCGTCAGCCCCGCAGCTTCCGCGGCGTCTACCGTGGCCTTAGCCAGGTGATGCTCCGAGCGCTGCTGCACCGCTGCGGCGAGGCGAAGCACGTCGCTGTCCGTCACCGCCTCGCCGTCGATGCGAACGCCATCCTGCGCCCCATACGCTGCCAGCTCGGTGTCGCCCGTGGTGAGGGTGCCCGTCTTGTCGAAGGCCACGGCGCGCACCTCCGCGGTGGCTTCCACATAGGCGCCGCCCTTGTAGAGGATGCCCCGCCGCGCCCCACCAGCAATGGCCGAAAGCACCGCTGCCGGGGTGGAGATGATGAGCGCGCAGGGCGAGGCCGCCACCATCAGCGTCATCGCGCGGTAGAACGCCGCGTCGAACGCCTCGCCCCAGAGACTGATGGGCACAACCACGAACAGCGCTGTGGCCACGAGCACGCCAATCGCGTACGGCTGCTCGATGCGCTCCAGCAGGCGCTGCGTCGGCGCCCGCTCGCTCTGCGCCTCCTCCACCAGCGCAATCATCCGCGCAAGTGTGGACTCGTGCACGGTTTTGGTTACGCGGATATCGAGGCTGCCGGTGTCGTTTACCGTTCCCGCATAGACCCCATCGCCCGGTGTTTTCTCGACCGGCACCGACTCGCCCGTCACCGAGGACTGATCGACGCTACTTTCGCCATCTACCACCGTGCCATCCAGCGGGATGCTGCCGCCGGGCCGGACGCGCACCACGTCGCCCACCCCTACGTCCTCCAGCGGGTGCGTTTCGGTGGTGCCGTCGTCACCCACTACCTCCGCCTCCTCGGGCCGAAGCGCCATCAGCTCTTCGATGGCCCGGCGCGAGCGGCCGAGGGCGTAGTCCTGTAGCACATTCGAGAGGGAGAACAGAAACAGCAGCATCGCCCCTTCGAACGGGGCGTTTACGACCAGCGCACCGAGGGCGGCCAGCACCATCAGGATGTCGATGTCGATGGTGCCCTCCCGCAGCGACGCGATGCTGGCCTTCACCCCGTCCCATCCGCCGAAGACGTAGGCGATCGCGAACGCGACCCACGCCACGGGCTCCGGGCCGCCGGTCCAGTCGATGATGCCACCCGTCATCATCCCCACAAAGGCAATGGCAACGAACCATGCGCCCCGGGGCGCCGTCCGCAGGCGTTGGCGCAGCGAGGGTTCTGGAGTGCTGGATGTGGGAGGTTTGGAGGGCTGCGCCGCGGCCTCGGGCCGGGCTTCCGAGGTCGATGTCGTTGGGGAGGACATGGGGCCGTTCGGGGTGAAGTGCGCGCACCGTGGCTGAGCCATACGCAATCCGCGGACGGCGCGTTCGAATCTCGCGTCTGGAAGCAGGGATGCGCACTCCGGCTGGTCCCGGTCCACCGGCAGGCGGTCAGCTCCGACGCATCGCTCCGGCGCCGAAGCGCCTGCGCGCCTTCAGCCTGGAGAGACAGCAGCGAACCGCTATGCAGACGCCGCCTCGGCTGCTCCTTTCTCGCCAGGCAAAAGGGACCTGCCTCCCGGCTTCACCGTGAAAACCGGAACCGGGCACTTACGAAGCAGATCGTCGGCCACGCTGCCTATCAGCATACGGTCCAACCCCGTGCGCCCCTTTGAAGCGATCACGACAAGATCGATGTCGCTGGAATCTATGTACGCCAGTGTTTGCTTCGATGGATCGCCGCCTTTGGCTGCAACCTCAACATCCGTTAGCTCCAGCTCGGACGCCAGCTTTTCGAGATCGTACTTCGCCTGATCAAGGACCGCCTTTTCGGGGAAGTGCTCCGGCCGCATATTTGCCGGCGGATGCTCGGGGACCTCAATGACGTGGAAGAGATGAAGCTCCGCCCCGTACGCCTCGGCAAGATGGGCCGCATGAGCAACGGTGACCCTGGAGACATCCGAAAAGTCCACGGGGGCCAGCACGCGCGACACGTCTTCTGGGCCCGGCGTCTCCTGCCGCGTGCGCACCGTCAGAACTGCGCAGGGGACTTCGCGCACCACCTCTTCTGCCACACTGCCAAAGAGCAGCCGATCTGTCCCCGAGCGCCCATGGGTGCCCATCACCACAAGGTCGATCTCTTCCGCTTTCACATACGAGCGCAGCTCGTTGCCTGGCGTGCTGCCCGTACGCTGCTCCTGCACGATGGTGAGCTCGTCCAGGGTTACATCACCGGTAACCCATCCGGCCATGTCCTCCGTAGCAAGCGGGAATTCCCCGTCTGCGTCATCAGTCGCCACGTGCACGATGTGCAGCTCGGCACCGTGCGTTTGGGCCAGGAAAACGGCCTGCGGAAACGCCTGCGTCGATCCCGCTGAAAAGTCAAATGCGAAAAGAATGCGTTGGACGGTAAGCATGGCGCGTTAGGGTCGTGGTAGAAGTATGCCTGGTTATCTGACTGATGGGTATGTACGGAATTTCCGCGCACGTGTGCGTAGGGGAGTCCTCGACATTGCTGTGGTAGATTTTCCGTCCCGGCCGGTACGGGGCCGTGCCCGTCCACGATAAAAGCCGCCCATCGATGAGCTGCAGCACCTGCCCCAGATCCCCAGACGATTCCGGATCCTCTACTCCACCACCCCCCGCAGCACCGTGCCATCGGGCGCATCAAGCATAAGGCCGAGCAGATAGGCCACCGTCGGCGCGATGTCCTCCATGCCAACCAGCGGTGCCACCGCCCCGGCGCGAACGCCCGATCCCCACAGCACGAGTCCGGTGTTCATGTCGGGAAAGTCGGGCAGATGACCGTGCGTACCGCCCGACGCCGCCCCGAGGACGCCACCGTTGATGCCGCCACCGAAGGTGACGCCATCCACAGCCGAGAGCGCCACCGGTGCCGTCGGGTGGGCGCGCTCCTCGTCGAGAAAGTCGCGGTCGAGCACACGGATCCACCGGGCCTCCTGCGGGGGTAGCGTGTCGAGCAGTTCGGTGATCGTGTCGACGGCTTCCGAATCTTCGGGGTCGGCCAGGTACAGGAATGCCGCACCACCACTCGTCTCAAACCGAGCGCGCGAGGATTGCGGATCGTTCGCATCATACAGCCCGGCCTCTGCCAACCACACGTTAGGCTGCACCCGCAGGTCGATGTCGGAGAAGCCATGATCGCCACTGATGACAAAGGCCGTGCGCTCCAGCAGATCGTGCCGTTCCAGCTCCTCCATGATACGCGCGACGGCCCGGTCTGCCGCAGCCAGCGCGCGGTCTACCGCCGGTGCCTCACGGCCGTAGCGATGCTGAAACGAGTCCGTCACCTGCAGGGCCACGGTCAGCAGCTGCGGCGCATGTTCGGCAATCAGGTAGCTGGCCATCTCCGCCACACGCCCTTCCTTGGCCGGGTTGCTATTGCTGAGGTCGTAGCCTACGTCCAGCCGCCCGGTGGCCTCCCGTTCCAGCTCCTCAAAGAGCCCTTCCGGTGTGGTCAGGTCGCGGATGGGGTCATCCGAGAGATCGCTGTTCGAGAGCGCGCCGGAGATCACCACGTTAAAGTCGATCGCGGCGCCGACGGTTACCGGCCACCCCACGTTCGCCGTGATGCCGCCGTTTTCGGCCACCAGCGCCCACAGCGTAGGGGCGGTGATGTTCTCGTAAAAGAAATTCCAGCCCTCCTCGGGGTCTCGGTTGTAGAGGATGCCATGGTTAGCCGGACGCGCACCGGTCACCAGCGTCGTGTGCGAAGGATACGTCACGGATGGAAACACGCCCCGCACACCTTTCGCATGCGCCCCCTCCCGCGCCATCTGCTGCAGCATCGGCGCCGGTCGGTGCGGCTCCAGATAGAAGTCGGGCCGGAAGCCATCGATGGAGATCAGAATGACACGGTCGGCCGGCGGCGCGTCTTGCGCGTAGCTGACAGGGATTGTCAACAGAAAGGACAGGAGGGTGATGACAAGGTAGCGCATGGAACGGGGATTAGATGAAAAGAAAGGGGGCGTGCTACGTCTGTTAAGCGCCGTTGGCATAGGATCGAAAGGAATATCAAGGAGGCTTCGATTGAAGTAGTTTGCGTTGCGCGTCCCCCCTCATCCTGACCTTCTCCCGCGAGGGGAGAAGGGACTTTCGTGGGGGCAGGGGTGTCATAATTCTCTCAGGCATGCCCCGGCGCGCCCGTCTCAGGCACGATGCCATTGGGTGCCCTCTCGGCGCCGAGTGTGCATTGCCGATCATGCCTGCTGCTCGAACGATTGAGGCGCCGCACACTGCGTCCCATCTGCGTTACGTTCTTTGTTGAGTTAGTGAGGATGAGGCTCAGGGGTGACGCGTGCGCAAGTGACGTGAGTCCTCATCCTAAGCTTCTCCTGCGGAGGGGAGGAGGGCCTTTTGTTGCTGATACGAACTCCAGAGCCCACACTCAGAATCCTCTTTCCCCTGGCGGGAGAGAGCCAGAGAGAGGGGGGATTCCGGAAGCCCAGGAAATCCAGCACCGCCAAGTCAAACCCGAACGCCGCCTGCAAAATACCAGCGACGGAGCCTCCCAAAGAAAGCCCCGCCGCCGATGCAATGCTGCAGGATGCACCCCGTCAGAAGCGCAGGCGGGCGCCGAGCTGGATCTGGTACGGCGTGCCACTCCGGTTTACCTGGCCGAAGTTTTCGTTCACGCGGTACTCGTACTGCTGCGTGTCCTGGTCGAAGCCCGTCACGTTCAGCAGCGTCTGGTTGGTGCTGAAGCGCGAGGTGGCGCCCCATTCGTTGTTGAAGATGTTCATCACGTTAAAGATGTCGAACATCACATCCACGCGCTGCCCTGTCGGGAGGGGGAATTCCCGGCTGAGGCGCAGGTTGAGCTGTCCGCTGAAGGGGTTGTTCAGGGCATTGCGCTTCGCCCGTGAGCCGAGGTTGTCGCGGAGATAGTTGGCAAAGTTGTCGTCCGCGTTCGCCAGCACCGTGCGCATGCCTTCCGCAATAGCGGCCGGCGTGGCGGGGTCATCCGGGTCGAAGATGAACGCCAACTCGTCTCGGTTGGTGCTCGTGCCCATGATGTCCCGGTTTACGACCACGTTGATGGGCGCGCCACTGATGCCGACGTAGCTACCGCTCAGCTGGAAGCCAAAGACCTCCGGCAGGCTCCCACGCAGCACTACTTTATGGCGGAAGTCGTTGGACGCCGGCGCCCACTCCAACTCCCGTGGATCACCCTGTACGCGCGTGTTCAGCGCGGAGATGGCGTTGTTTCCGTTGTACGGCGTGTTCTCTTCCGTGCGGTTCCACGTGTAAGCGGCTGAGACCTGGCCGCCCGCCTGAAAGGCATAATCACCTTCCAGCGTGAATCCGTACTGACGCGACTTGCCTTCGGAAACCATCTCCAGCACCTGCTCAAACTCCTCGTGTTGCCGCCCGGCAGTGTAGGTGGTGTTGCCGTTGGCATCGATGCTCTCCGCCGGCACAAACACGGGCCGGTTGTCCGGATCCACCGAGAAGAACTGCTGCAGGTTGCGATCGAAGTAGTGGTAGTTGTTGAAGGTGTAGGCTCCCGTCACGTTGGCCCCGAGGCGGAAGTTGTCCGTCAGGAAACGGTGATACGAGAGGTTGCCCTTGAAGGTGTACGGCGTACGCGCCTCATCACCAGCAAACGCGATCAGGGAGGGCGGTTGGTCGAAGCCAGCCGGTATGCCTGGGATGTTGCTCGCATCGGCACGGTAGGCGTCGAAGTCGGGTGTTGGCACGTCATCCCCCGTCAGCACCACCGAGCCCAGCTCGTTGCCGCTGTAGAGGAAGTTCGTGATGTACGCGTAGTAATTGTTGAAGGACGAGAAGCCCCCTGCGCCAAAGCGCACGATGTCGCGGTCTGCACCGCCCACGTTCCACGTCAGCTGCGTGCGCGGCTGGAGGTTGGTGAGGTCGAGCGGCTGGTTGCTGGTGTCGAACCCGAAGCGATCCGCCACAAGGTCATTGCGGTCCGGCTCGTTCAGGAGCGCGTGGATATCGTAGCGGAGGCCCAGCATCAGATCCACATCGCTGTGCGGTTGAAACTCCACCTGTCCGAAGATGCCCGCGTCCATCGCCCAGAACTGCTGGCCTGGCACGTCATCCTGTAGGGGCGTGAGGCGGGAGTAGCGGAACGGGTTCATGTTCTCGAAATCCTCGAGGCTGTTGAACTCAAACAGCCCGAACTGCTCACTGGAGATCCAGACGTCGTGGTAGGAAGCGAGGATATCGGCGCCGAACGTGTAGGTGGTGTTGCCCTGCGCCAGATACGCCGTGTTGGTAAACTGCACATTGCGCTCGTTTGAGTAGTTGGGCGACCACCGGTGCCCGCCCATCTGAATGTCGCGCCGGCCGGTGGAGCCATCCGGCAGTTCCGACTCCACACCGATGAAGATCCGTGGCACCCGGCCGATGTCTTGCCGCGCTTCGTCGTCTGAGTAGTTTACCTGGAACTGGGCTACGTTCAGCAGATTGTCTGCGAGCTGCGAGCGGAGCGCCAGGCGCGTCGTGTTCACCAGCGAGTAGCGATTGGGGCGCGACTCCAGCAGCGCGAGGCGGTCGCCTCCAGACACCAGGTTGGAGGTAAAGTGGGTCAGGTTGTTTACGAGCGTCAGCCGATGGTTCGGGTTCAGCTGCCAGTCGAGCCGGGCAAAGGCCGAATTTTGTACGCCATCTTGTGTGAATGTGCCAACCTGATCGCCACTGCCCAGGCCATACTGCTCCCGTCCGATCTCAATCAGGCGCGCCATGTTGGCCTGTGAGAGGTTGTTCGAGATCTCGTCATCGGGCGCGTTGAGGTCGATCACGTCGATGGGACGTTGCGCGTCCTGCCGGTCGAACGCCACGAAGAAGTGGGCGCGGTCCCGTGCGATGGGGCCGCTCGCGGTAAAGCCCCACTGCACGTTCGAGAACTGATCGTCGATGGAGCGCCCACGGAAATCGGTGCCGGCGGTGAGGGCGTTGTGGCGCAGGTAGCTGAAGCCGCCGGCCTGCCATTCATTCGTGCCCGAGCGCGTAGCGGCGTTGATGCCGCCCCCGGCCTGCCGTCCGATCGTCACGTCGTAGTTGTGGGTGTGCACCTCAAACTCGCGCAGGGCTTCCATGGAGATGCTGAACGGCCCGCGCCCCTGCTCACCGCCCGTGCGGTTGCCCCGGGCGTTCATCCCGTCGATGGTAAAGTTGGTGGCGATGTTGCGCTGGCCGGCGAAGTTAAGCCCGCGCCCAGACTGTGGCGAGAGCGCCATCAGGTTGGTAAAGTTGCGGTCTTGCGTCGGCAGCGACTGCATATCGCGCTGCGAAATGGCCGTCGTACTGCCGAGCCGCTCGTAGCGGGAACGCAGGTTGTCTGCGCTGACGACCACCTCATCCAGTTCGCTCGCTGATTCGGAGAGCGCAATTTCGAAGGAGCGGCGGTCGCCCAGGTTGAGCTCGATGCCGGTGACCCGCTCCGGCTCAAAGCCTACAAACGAGGCGGTGAGCACGTACGGCCCGCCGAGCGGAAGCTGCCGTAGGGTGAACCGGCCGTCGGCGTTAGTGGCAGTGCCGGTTTCGAAGCCGGTCGATTCGTTGCGCACGGTGACGGTAGCGCCGGGCAGCAGCTCGCCGGCGTCGTCCGTTACGGTGCCCGTGATTTGCGTGTCAGTGGATTGCGCGTGGGTGAGGGATACCGGAACGGCCAGAAGGCCTATCAGCAGTAGCCCCGCCGCGTACAGTAGCGGTCGGTACATGGAATTGGTGCGGAGTGGGGTGAGAAGAACAGACACCCGCAGGGTAACGCCTATGTGTTACCTATCCATTAGCGCACAATAATCAAATGTTTACCATCTGCTTAATAACCGCTGCATCGCGCCCACTGGGGCATGGGGGCATGTTTTCGGCATCCGCCGGGGAGAAGGCAGCGCGCGCAGACCCAATGCACGAGGCGTCGATAGGGCGCGCGTGTAACTTCAACACGGAATAGTGGAAAACCGCTTTCCGCGTGTAACGCTGATACCAAACGCCCGTACGCTGCGGCTATACCGGTGTCAGATGTACTCAGTCAGATGTACTCATTGCCTCGCCAGCCAGCCTCACCAGCTCCGTCATGCGCTCCGTCGCCTTCATCATCATGCTTGCGATGCTGCTCGGACTCGGCGCCTGCGCTGAGCCGCCCGATGAGCGCGCGGGCGATGTGCTGGTGCTGGGCGACACCACCGACACCGTCCGGCTGGAAGGTACGGTCTGGTTCTACGATTACGACGAAGGCTTCTGGGCCATCGACGGCGGCACGCAGATCTACGAGCCGCTGGAGCTGCCCGAAGCCTTTCAGAAAGACGGCGCGCCGGTGGCTGCGTACGTGATTATGCGGGGCGACCTGTCCCGTCGCGACTTCACGGGGCCAGCGGTAGAGTTGCGCCGGATTGAGCGGCTGTAGCTGCACCGTGTGCGTCAGGAGCCGGCAGGATCTCCGTGGATTGCTTCGAGGTGCGCCAGTTCGGGCAGGCCCGCCGTGTCCACGTCCAGCACCGAGCAGTGCCACCGGGCTTCCTTCCAGCCCTCTGGCGTGTGCTTCCACACGATGGTCGCCACACAGTCGAAGGCTGCCGTGCGCCCGTTGTAGGCCAGATCCTGACGAAAGTAGACCACGCTATAGCCGAGGTCCTGGCCCTTTACCGCATGGTACTCCGTGATGTGGGAGGTCGTCTGCGCGTCCATCGCCTCCAGCGTCGCAAACAGCTCCTGAAACCATTGCTCCCATCCGGCACGCGAGCGGACGGCCACGCTACCGCCGTTCGGGCTGATGTCCACGATGCCAAAGTCGTCGTCGCACAGGTCGGCCAACGTGTCGAAGTCGTGCTGGCTCACGCTTCGCAGCAGCGTCCGCGTCTCGGTGATGAAGGGTTGCTCGTCCATGGCGGGCAGAGATAGGGTGTGAGGGAAAGGGCGGAGGGCATGGGGATAGCATGGGAAGCGTGGGGCCGGTTGAACCTCACGCATCACGTACCACGCAGGGCGCCTCACGCTTCACGAACGAATCAGTACCGCAGCCGAACCACCTGCGGAAACGTGTCGGCGCCGGAGCGAACGCCATACGCGGTATCCTCGGTGATGTGGCCGAGGGTGAGTTGTACGTCGGCCGGCCACTGCACCACCTGCTCCAGGCGGCCGTCGGGGGTATACACGTCGGCTTCGTTGGGCGCATCTTCAGCGGTGGTGCGCTGTACCCAGAGCCGGTTTTGCTGATCGAAAAAGAGGGTGCGGACCGGCAGCTTATCGTCGGGTATCTTGCGCTCCATCTCACGAGCAGAAACGCCTGACATCTCGGACAGGCGCTGAAGCGTCTGCTGGATCTCTTCTGTCTCCTCGTCGCTGCGAGGTATGGGCTCCGGAGTGCGAGAAAGGACGTGCAGGGTATCACCGTCGGCGTTAAACCGGACCACCTGGTAGCGATCGCTCACCATGTAGGCAAAGTCGCCGTTGGGCGCATGGGCGTCATACTCCTGCGCGCCGCCTGGCAGGCTGTACCGTGCGGTACCGCCGTTCTGGTCAACCTGCACCATACCGAGCCGCTCGGCAGGTGCCTGCGGTAGCATCACCTCGCGGACGGTTTCGCGGTCGGCGGTGCGATGGTAGCGCGTCCGGACGAAGCGCGACGTACCCTCGGCCGGCGCTGAGCCTACATCGATGACATGGCCGTCGGCGTCGAACGTAGTCGCGGCACGCAACCCAAACATGGTGTGCTCCATGGAGACGGTTGTACCGGGCGCCGCGCCCTCCTCCGTCAGCCGGAACTGCTGGTAGCGTCGGTTCTGGTCATCCCGTACCCAGAGGTGGCCGTCCGGCCCGATGGCCGGGCAGCAGGGGCGGTCGACCTCCCCCGGCCCCTCGCCGTGCGTCGCTACGGTATACAGAAACGCGCCGTCCGGGTCGTACGCGCGGACGATGTGCGCCTGCCAGTCCACGACGACAATGCGCCCCTCGTCATCGACCGTAATCCCGGCTAAATTCCCGAACAGGTAATCCCCGTCGCCCTCAGCCTCCCCAATCTCAAGATCGATGGTCGCTTCTACAGGCGCCGGGCGCGCTTCTTCGGCGGTGGTGGACTCGTCTTCCGATTGGCAGGCCGTGAGTAGCAGGAACGCGAGGGAAAGTGCGAATAGGGCAAGACGCATGGGAAATCGAGTGGAAAATCGAATACATGAGCGGGAGAAAGCCATTGAATTGCCAACAGCGTAAAGGGCTCCCTGTGTGGACGCGTGTAGCTCTACAGGGCGACGGTTACAATTGCGGTGTGATACAATTGCGGTGTGAGCGTATACGGCACCGGATCTCAGAACCGCCACTGCGCACCGATGAGCCACCACCGCTCGGGCATGGGGGCGGCGAAGATTTCGCTGTAGGAGACGTCAAACACGTTGCGCACTTCGGCTGAGAGCTGTAGCGCCCGGTCGGCAAAGGGGAGGCGATAGGCGCCGCGTAGATCTACCACGCCGTACGGATCACCATCGAGCGGGTCCTTCCACAGGCCCTGCACGCCCAGCTGGACCGACGCGAGCCTCATCATGAGGTTGCTCTGCACGAGATGGCGCGCGTTGGTGAGCGCGTACTTGAAGGTCACGCCGTCCTCCACATCGCCGAGGGAGGCATCGAGGTAGGTGTACGATGCCGTGGCGCGGAGCTGCACGGGTCCGACGACGCGGTTGCCTTCCGCCTCCACCTCCACGCCGCGCGTCTGCACCTGTAGCAGGTTGCGTGCGAGAAAGACCGTGTCAGCAGGCGTGAGCTGCGCAAAGTCGATCAGGTCTCGGGTGTCGCGCTGAAAGGCGGTGGCATGCAGGGAGAGGCCGGGGCCGGGGTAGACGTCCACGCCGGCTTCGTACGCCCAGGCGCGCTCGGCCCGGAGGTCCGGGTTGCCGAGGTCACGCCCGCGAGGCGAATCCAGCTCGGTGTTGAAGTAGCGCTCGATGTAGGTGGGCGCCCGGACGGCCCGACTGATACCGCCCCGCAGCGTCAGCGCCTTGCGGTTGTAGGCGATTCCCACCTGCGGGGTCGCTTCGACCCCATAGCCCGGGTCGGCATCGACGCGGCCGCTGGCGTTGAGCGTGAGGCGGGCGGTGGGCTGGTAGCGCGTGGTCAGGAACGCCCCGCCGGAAGCGTCCTGATGGCGGCCCATGTTGTTGCTGTCAATGCCCCGCACGGTACCCGACACACCGCCGGTGAGGCGCAGCTGCGAGGAGAGCGCGCGTGAGGCGTGGGCCTGTGCCTCCAGCCGGCGGCTCGTGTGTTCGTTCGCGGGCGTCTGCGGGTTGTAGATGTAGGTGTCGTCGTGCTGCCGGGCGTGTAGCTGCAGCGTCCACTGCGTGGGGGCGGCGGGCGCGGCGCTGAGGCGCGTCTGCGCCCAGAGGGTGGTGGTGGCCTCCCGCGCCGTGTCGCTGGGCAGGCCGCTGTAAAACTGGAACGCGTTGAAGTCGCGCGTATCGACGCCCCCGCGGGCATAGAGCGTGGCCCGGTCAAAAGCGTGGCTCACTGCCGCACTGGCCACCTCCCGCTGAAAGTCCGTACGCACAGCACCGTCGGGGCTACGCACCGGCTCACCGGCCTCATTGCGGATCACCTGCCCATCGCTCTCCTGGGCTTCGGCCGAAGTGCTCCAGAGCGTACGGTCCCCGTGCTGCCGTGCCGCTCCCCGCACATCGTAGAGGCCGTGGCGTCCGGCCGTGCCTTCCACGCTGCCGCTGAAGCCGCGAGCCTCGGCGGCCGCGTGCAGGCCCGCGTGTGTGAAGAGCTGCACCACGCCCCCGATGGCATCCGGGCCGTACATCGCTGCGGCCGGCCCGCGCAGCACCTCAATGCGCGCGATCTCCGCCAGCGGCACGGGGAAGTCGGCCAGGAAGTGTCCGGTCATCGGGTCGTTGAGCCGGGCGCCGTCCAGCAGCACCAGCACCCCGTTGAAGGTGGAGCCGCGCATGGTCAGGTCGCTCTGCACCCCAAACCCGCCGCGGCTCTGCACCTCAAGACCGGCGACCGTCCGCAGTAGCTCATCGTACGAGGTAACGGGCAAGCGCTGCAGGTCGCGCGCGGTCCACACCGTCACGCGTCGCCCCGACAGGCGGGCTTCCTCCGCCAGCCGCGTGGCCGTGACCACCACGCTGTCGGGCAGGGCACCCTCCAGTTCCACCTCCTGCGCCGTCGCCGTTCCCGGGCACAGGACTGCTACAATCAACATACTTGCGAGGGCGAGTCCTGCGTACCAATGCGTCATACCAGCGATCATACCCGTTGAAAAGGACGTGCCCAACCTACGCACGGGACGGCTGGGCTGCCATGAATCCACGTTAAAGCTGACTGTGGGCCTGCGCCAGCGTTTACTTGATGGGTCACACAGACGGAGACACCACGGCCGCGGGTTCTGCGGTGATAAGCTATGGTGTGCTTGCAGCAGGATCTGCACAGCGATCGCACAGTAGTAATTATGCATATGTACACGATCCCTTCACATCCGTCAGGGTCTGCTATGGCAACAGCTATTGATGCGCCGCGCGACACCTCTGCTCTCGACGCTGTCATGCGGGCCACGCTCCCCTGCCAGCGCATGCGTATCCAGTTGGAAGAGCCCCTTTCCGATGAAGCATTCCACGCGCTCTGCGCCAGGAACGAAGGACTCTCTATTGAGCAAGATGCTGACGGCACCCTCACGCTTATGAGCCCAACGGGTGGTACCTCTGGAATCCGAAACTTCTACATCTACCGCCATCTTGCGGACTGGATTGAGGATGAAGGTGGTGGGTTTGGCTTCGATTCGAGTACCATGTTCAAGCTTTCCAATGGTGCATATCGGATGCCTGACGTAGCGTGGGTACAGCACGAACGGTTCGCTTCGCTCACTCCAGAAGAACGCGACGGGTTCGTGCCCCTATCCCCCGACTTCCTCATCGAACTCCGCTCGCCCTCTGATCCACTGGATGTACTGAAGAGCAAAATGAACGAGTACATGCGCGCTGGCGTGCGGCTTGGCTGGCTCATTGATCCGTTGACGGAAACGGTCACCATCTACCAGCCGGATACGCCCCACACCATGCTTGACCGCCCCGATACCGTAACTGCCGAGACCGTGGTCGCCGGATTTACGCTGCCTATGAAACGCATCTGGGATCCGTTGGCGACGTAGCACCTGCTTCCTCGGGTTTAACCTCCTGCGCAGCCTACCGCAGTTCGACGGCGATGTCGTGCAGCACCACATCCGACACATGCTGCAGGCTGTCCGTCCCGATGTACGACCCGTACTGCTCGATCGTGTCCTCGGTCAGGTGCGGCACCTCGTAGTTGCCATAATCCTGAAAGCGGATGCCCTCCACCATCTGCATGTTTTCGGCGATGCGCAGGCGCGAACCGCCGTCGTTGGTGTGGAAGTAGTAGGCAAGGTAGTCCATCGTGTGGTCATCGGGATGAAACCAGTAGATGAACCGGTCTTCGTGGTCAAGGCCGCCGTCTTCTTCCGCGAAGGTGACCTCTACCTGATGATAGGGCTGGGTGCGCACCGTGTCGGTGCCAAGGTAGCGGGGCTGCACGGCCGGGTCCTGCAAGAAGTACGGCAGCAGGGCGAAGTACACCACCGAGTTAACCGCGGTGACGGCGCTGTCCCGCTCGTCTTCCGGGATGTCAACTGGTTCGCCGTCAACGGTGCGGGTGAGGCCGTCGTTTGAAAGGGTGTCTTCTACGCGGCGGCCCTCGTCGTCTTCGTACGTGCGGGTGTACGCGAACTGGCCGCCGTCGCGGTCAATCACAAACCCCTCATCGCGGAAGGTGAACGAGACGCTGGCCTCATCCAGCAGGTCCATCCCATGCGCCGCGATGGACTTGTCGATGAGCGCCTCGGCGTCAGGCGGACCGGGGGTGCAGGCGGTCAGCAGGAGCAGAAGTGCGACAAAAAGAGCGGCGGTGCGCATACAGGGCGGGTGTCATTCAACAGGTGCGAGCCCCGCTGCTACGACGAACCCTGCTATTGGGTCATCCCGAACTTACGCACGCACCCGACCTCAATCAATTGCCAATTCTTGCAGGTGTCGGCTGGTCGGGGTATCCTGTACGGTAGGTTTGCTCACCGATTTAAGTGGCACATGCATACGTTCAGGTGGTGGTGCCGACGCAAAGACGTTGTACGTCAGAGGGTGCTTCTACGAGGCTTCAGGCATACCGTCCGGGCATCGCTCCTTTGGCTATTTCTCCTCTTGACGATTGCTCCGCAGGCACTTGCACAGGAGCGCACAGACGCGCCCACGGGCACCATTCAAGGACAGGCGCTGCTTGCGCAAGACTCCACCACGGTCATGCCGGGTACAAACGTGGTCTTGCTACGGGAAGATACCACCTTCACGTGGGTGACTGCCAACATCAAGGGCCACTTTACCATCGCCGATGTGCCTGCCGGTAGGCACACCCTTCGCACGAAGCATGTCGGGTATGTGCCCAACGAGCGCGAGGTGGAGGTCGTGGCAGGCAAAACGACGGAGGTGACCCTTTATGTCGGTATGTTTGTTTCAGAAGACGACCTGATTTTTAGTCCCTCGGATGCTGAAAGGGACCTGGGAGAGGGTCGGATAATACTGTTGGAAGACAGCAACGTCGTGAGGCTCACTCAGCTTTCCACGGAGTGCGCCGATGCACTTGATCGCATCAGGTCGGAGGTGGGGCAAGAGTTGTTCGGGATCGAGCATCGCACGGTAGCAAAGGACGACGACCAGCTGTTTGAAGTGTGGATCCAAAGCATTCGGGCCTATAACGACGTGGTGAAGGCCTATCTTGAAGAAACCCACGGGGAGGACTGGGAGGAGTGGGTCCGTGAGCGGACCTGGGAGCGCGCGTGGGAAGAGGTGCCCGCGTGCCCCTGAGGAGGCGTAGACCACCGTGCCACGGAAACAGCCGTTGCACAGGTAGTACCATGAGCCACGCAATGCCAGTGTGCATTGCTCCCTCAATAGCTTCCAACAACACCGTGAGGTTGCTATGACCCCCTCTCTTGCAACGAAGTATCGTGGTTTGGCCTTGCTGCTATTACGGCTGGGCGTAGGACTCATCTTTGTGGTCGCCGGCTGGGATAAGCTGATGGACATCTCCGGCCCGCAGGCCTTTTTTGCTGACATCGGCATCCCGCTGGCCGGTCTGATGGCTTGGGTCGTGGCCATCGTGGAGTTCGTCGGTGGGCTGATGGTGCTGGCTGGCGCTTACATCCGCATTCCCACGCCGCTCCTGGCGGTTATCATGGTGGTGGCTCTCTTCACCGTAAAGCTGGAGCAAGGCTTCGGTGCCATGCGGCTCGACCTGATGCTGCTGGTTGCGGCGCTGGCGCTGTTCATCCTCGGCAGCGGAAAGTATTCAGTCGATCACATGATGCAAGGCGATACGACCGACGCAACCCCTGCAGCTTCATAGCTACGTGGGGTTTATGTAAACGAAAGCGCCTCCCGGCTTCTATGCCGAGGGGCGCTTTTCTCTTTTCGTGACATGCCGGTCCCACATGCTGGCTGAATCAGGGCTGCTGCGGCGGGCTTCTATCCCCTTCTTTCCGGTGCGAGCTTCAGGCAGGTTTGGGATCCGTGCGGAAGCTCTCCAGCGCTTCCTCTACACTATCATACGAGGTGAACGCCGAGCCCAGCAGGCGGGTGATCACGAACACCCCGTGCACACGAGCGCCCATGTTGGCCAGGCGGATGTCGCCGCCTTCTTTGCGCATGGACGTTTGCGCGGCGATGAGCGTCCCGATGCCCGAGGAATCGATAAACGTGGTTTCCTGCATATCCACGACGACCTGCAATTGCTCCTCTTCTTTCAGCCGGTCGATGGTGCTTTTAAACTCATCCCCATCGATACTGCCCAGGAATTTGCCTTTCAATTCGATAATGACCGCGTGGTACTGCTCCTTCACGTGAATGCTCATAGCAACAGGGGGGTACGTGAGAAAAGCTGAGGCGACACAGGTCACGTATACCCTCTTTCCTGCCTGCGTGTTACATATGTACAGGCCGCGCCTCTCCTATTTATCGTTGTCTGGAGGTCTGGACGGGGGCGGCGGGTCTGTCGGGGGCTGCGGTGGTGAAGGGGGGTCCTGCTCCAGCGCTTGGGCCTGGGCTTCGAGGCGCTCGGCCTGCTGCCGGAGGGCCTCGGCGCGCCGCCGCAGTTGCTCGGACGAAGGCTGCGCGAGTTGCTGAATCAGCGCTTGCAGGCTATCCAGCCGGGCCTGCTGCTGCTCTGACGGACGGACAAGTGCCTGCGCACGGGCCATCAGGCTATCCACGCGGGCCCGCTCTTCGGCGGAGGGTTGCTGGAGGTCGCGGAGCATCGCCGTAACGCTGTCCATCTGTGCGCGGCGCTCAGGCGTGAGCTCCGTGAACCCGCGCAAGCGAGACCGGAGGCTATCGATGTGGGCCTGCTGCTCGGGTGACGGTTGATACATAGACCGGGCCTGTGCTATCAGGCTGTCTCTGCGGGCACGCTGTTCGGCGGAGGGTTGGTAGATGGAGCGAGCCTGTGCCATCAGGCTGTCCAGCTGGGCCTGCCGCTCCTCTTGCGAGAGGCCCCGCCATGAACGAAGCTCAAGCGTATCGCGCGCGGCTCCCCGGTGCTCATTCCACCAGTGGGGGCCTTCCAACCCCTGCGGGTTCGCTATCAGGCTGTCGAGGGCGAGACGCTCAAGCGCCTTACCAAAGGCCTCCATCGACTCCCCGAAGGCCGTGATCCCGCGATGTAGCGTTGGAAATCCTCCCACGCGCAGGCTATCCATCACAAAAGCGAAGTCCTCAGCGCGCAGCGTACGCAACGAGTCATTCTTCATAAAGACGCGCGCGGACGGGTCGCCCCGAAAACGCACCATGGCGGTGGAATCCGCGAGCCACTTCACCGCCGGGTCGTTGAAGCGGAGCTGGAGCGTGTCCTCCCCCAGCCTGACGTCATGAGTGAACGTTGAGGGTTGCGCCGTCGTGTCGGCCGCCGGGAGCGGCAGGCCGAGGGCCGCGGCCCAGCCGCCCACCTGAGGCGGGGTGAGAGCGGCGAGCGTTGACTGCTCGACGTCGGGACGACTGGTGACGTCACTGGCAGGAGTGGAGGCCAGAAGCACGCCGGCCGCCAGCAGGCCCAGCATAGCGGTCGCCCCCACGCCTGCAGCTGCGCGCCAGCCGTCGACCAGGCGTTGCTGCACAGGCTGGCCGAGGATACGGCGGATGCGCTGCAGGAGGGCGCCATCCGTAGCTGCGGGGGCGGGGTGCCACGTGGGCTGCCGCAGGGCCTCAAGATGGGCGAGGGCCCGGGCGTAGGTCGCTCGCTTGCCTGTGAGTTGCACCACCCGGTCGTCGCAGCAATGCTCCCGCTCCATCCGGATGCGGCGGGAGATCCACCACGTCGCTGGATGGAAAAAGAGCAGCGTCTCACCCACAACCTGCAGCCATCCCACCAGGGCATCATGCCGTTGGATATGGGCCAGTTCATGCATCAGAATAGCTTCGATGTACGCCGGCGGCATCCCGGAGAGCATGCTCGCGGGCAACAGCACGACCGGCCGCCACCAGCCAATGACCATGGGGACGGTGGCCCGGGAGGATGCTACAAACCGCACTGCACGATGCACGCCTACCCGATTTGCAACCTGTCTTGCCTGTCTGGCCCAGGCCTCGGGCAACGGCGAAACCCCTTGCGTGCGAAGCTGCCGGACATACCAGAGGCTCCCGCCCAGGCGCAGCATCAGCACCACGACGCCCATCAGCCAGAGCGCCGCCAGTACAGGCAGCGCCATCGTCCATGACGGGCTATTCGCAGCGTCGCTTACTGCGGTGGTAGCTGAGGTGGCCTGGGGCTCAAGGGGCATCAGCGCCTCCGCTGCGAGTGCGGTTTCGAACGCCTGCTGCTCAGCGCCGGTCAATACAGGGGTTGGTGCAACGGGGATGGACTGCGTGGCCGGGGTACCGACCAGTGCTACCGTAGCAACGGGCAGCACCAGCAGTGCCGTGAACGTGCCCACACACAGCGCGTAGCGAACGCGCGCGCTTCGCTCGCGCGATAGCCACAGGCCGAAGGCCAGAAGCCCAGCCAGCACCATGCCCTGCCACAGGGCATGCACAAGCGCCCAACTGACGGGCTCCAGAAAGGGAAGTAGAGGCTCCAGACGCGTAAGGAGGTCCGACAGCAGGGGCGTATCGTGTAGCATAGCTTAGTCCTCGTCGTCGAGTGCGTCCAGAAGGTCACGGATAGCGCGCAGTTCATCGGCCGTTACCCGCTCAGACGAGAGCGCGCGCAACACCAGCTTGTCGGTTGCGCCGCCAAAGGCGCGTTCGACAAGGTCGTCCACCAATTGCCGCTGCGTGATGGAAGCATCCACCCGGGCCTCGTAGACGTGGGCCCGCTGCGACTCATCGCGGGACACGAGGCCCTTCTCAAGCATCAGCTGGAGCTGTTTTAGGATCGTGGTGTAGCCCGTGGTGTCCGCGCCCACAGCGGTTTGCACCTCGCGAACCGTAGAGGGCCCCCGCTCCCAGAGCACCCGCAGGAGCTCCAACTCGGCAGGGGTGGGCATGGGGGGCGAGGAATTGGGCATAGCGCGGGGTCGTTTAGGGATAAACTACGACATTCTTCGTACAAACATACGAAAAGTTTCGTATGTGCAAATATTTTTGCGGATAGTGTACGATCGGTAATGCGGGTAGCGCTGGTGCTCCGGTCCTTCGGAGTGGTAACGAGAGGAAGTGCTTCAGAAACGAGATCAGCCAGCGCGTCGGAAAGCCCTACAGCTTCCGTCCCTGTACGGGTGCCCTTTCAACATGAAGGAGCGATGGGGGCTGTCCTTCGCCTATCTACGGCTTAAACCGCGCGGCGTCGATGATTGACCAGAGGTGAATGATCCATCCCAGCAAGAACCACCAGAGCACTGCGGCCAGCACAAAGTGCGTGATCGCCATCAGGAGACGGGCTTGCAGGAGTTGACCCAGTCCGGGAATAAAGAAGCTGCAGAGTGCAGCAATGACGTTACCAGCAGAGCCTTGACCAGCCATAGCGAATACGAAGGATAGCTATTATGTACGGACATATTCCTTACGTTGCGCTACAACAAAAGTTATTCTGCATCGGGGTCAAAGGCCTCATCTGCTGCGAGATATTGCAGGATATCCGAGGCGGCCGGTGCATTGCGGCCCTCGCCGCGCACCACACGCAGCAGTGCTTGCTGAGCCTCAGCCTTATCTCCCCGGGCCAGGTGTATTTTCCCGAGGAAGTAGTAGGCATCCAGTTGCACAAAAGAGCCCGCCTCTTCTGCGGCAATGACCTCGTTCAGCAACCCTTCGGCTTCGCTCAGGGCGGCGTCATCGTAGCGCGGAAAGAGTCCGAGGACGCTCGTGCGGGCTCCCCGTAGCTGCTCCAGGGCTTGCAGGTAGAGGGCGTCAGGCGAGGCAGCCGCCGGGGTAGCCTCTGTGACGTCAGTCCCACTGCGCATCGCGGAAGTGCTAAAGCCTTCCAGATACAACTCGTCTGTATCGATGGCGGCCAGGCGCTCGTGCGTGGGGGTCGTTAGCTCGCTGATGCCCCAGAGGGCACCGAAGACGACCAGGAGCGACACCGCTGCCGCCAGCGCGAGGCGAACCGGTTGAGGCAGGCGGTACCGGCGCGTCGGTGGGCGGTCGTTGGCAGGCACCGCTGCGGTAGCCTCTTCTGCTGTGGCCTCCACCGTGTGGCCCGAAAGCTGCTCAAAGTGGGCCGCCGGATCTGTTTCAGCCGTGAGGGTCTCCAGACGCGCCACCAGGGCCTCGTAGCGCTCTCGGTACGCCGGGTCTGTCGCCAGCGCCTCTTCTGCGCGGATATGGGCCTCGGCCATGGCGGGCGGCAGCTTTTCGGTACCCAACGCCTGCGCTACCAAGAGATGGGCCAGCATGTCCTCTGTGGGCGGCTCCGCCGAAACGCCCTGCGCAGCCTGAAGCAAATCCGTCAGGGCCTCGGCACGGGTCAGCAGGGGTTCCCACGCGGGATGCTCCGCCACATAGGCGCGGACGTTTGCTTGCTCATCCGCGGAGAGCGCATGGAAAAACAGAATCTTTTCTTTGATGGTGTCCATCGATAAAAATAAGAGGCGAAGAAAAACAAAATATAGGTAGCCAGCACGCAGAAAAATCGTGACAGCAGATGGCTGCGCCCATCCGGAATAGTTGGTACGACTACCATTACAGACACAGCAGAAGGAAATTCATAACGTCGTACCGCCTACTATCAATGATATCTATGTGAAACAGCTGGTACGTGGCGCAGGATACGGCTACGGTTGGCCATGCTCAGGAAGAGGGGGGCGTGGTGTGGCCGTCGGTATCGTCAGGAGGCGCTGATGTGTTGAGCAAAGCCTGCACGGCCTGTTTCAATCCGGGGTCTTCCCGCAGCTTCTTCAGGGCGCGGTGCATGTAGGTGCGGACGGTACCCACCGGCCGGTCCGTCAGATGGCTGATGGCATCGTACGACCGATCGTGGAGGAGGGAGAGCCGGGCGACCTCCCGCAGAAACGGAGGCAGCCGGTCGATCGCCTCGTCTATGACGCGGTGGGCATAAACGGCATCGTACGTCACGCTGTCGGTGTCCTCCGCTACCAGCGTGGGGCTGTGCTCATCCCCGTCAATGGTGATGTGACGCTGCACGGACCGGGTATAATTCAGGAAGATGTTGCGCGCTACGACGCTCACCCAACTGGCGTAGCGGGAGGGGGTAGATACCGTGGACCGTTTATCGGCTATCCGCCGGTATGCCTTCTCGATGAGTAGCTCCACATCAGCAGCCCCGCCGTACTTGCGCGTGAGGAACTTGGACAGGAAGTACTGCCGGATGTAGCAGTACGTCCAGAGGTCCACCAGCCGTTTGTCTTCGGCGCACTGCTCATTGCGCCACCGCACGAACACGGCATTGGCCTCGTCGGTATCGAGCACGGCGAACGGTAGCGCGGCTGCCACAGAGTCAACGCTGCTATACGAGGGGCCAAGCGACATGATGTGCAGCGGTGACTAAGGACGGTGGTGGGGGCACATGCAGCCGTGGGTGCTCGGACCGAGCCCATTCCCACGTCAAGATTGAGGGAATTACGGGCCGCCGGAAAACTACCACACGTGCGGTAGCGTGTACCGCTTCTGCCTATTTATAATGCTCGGCGCCGATGCACACCAAGTTCTACTTGACGTCATTTGTGGCGTAAGACGAACGGTTGGCATTACTGCATAATGGGCTGCGTCTATCTGCAGTTGCAACGGCGCATAGCGTGGCATTGTTTATCGCTATGCGTGCTGCTTGCCAATCTAAACCCAGGCCCCGGCGGCCGTTCCATGACTTTTATGAATCGCTTCACATCATGAATACGAATAGCTTCAAAACGGCCAGCGTAACGCCTGACCAGATCGATCGCGACTGGTATGTGGTGGATGCCACCGACAAGGTGGTAGGCCGCCTCGCGTCTGAAATTGCGGGCATCCTGCGCGGCAAGCACAAGCCTTACTTCACCCCGCATATGGACTGCGGCGATTTTGTCGTGGTGGTCAACGCGGAGAAGGCCCGGTTTACCGGACTAAAGGAGACGGATAAAACGTACTTCTCCTACTCCGGCTACCCCGGTGGCCAGCGCCTGCGCACCCCCGCGGAGATGCGCGCGAAGCGCCCGACGTTCATCGTGCAGAATGCGGTGAAGGGGATGCTGCCGAAGAACAAGCTCGGCCGGAAGATGCTGAAGAAGCTGAAAGTATACGTCGGGCCTGAGCATCCGCATCAAGCCCAGGAGCCGCAGCCGATGGAAGTAGACGCGTAACCCGCGCTGCGCTGTGCTCCGCACCGCCTTTTCCCTATTTTTGAAGACCCGTTCTCATGCCAGCAATAGCCCAAGAAGAAAACGAGATCGGCCGGCGTAAAACCTCCACGGCCCGCGTGTACCTGCGGCCGGGCACCGGTCAGATCACGGTTAACAAGAAACCGCTCGAGGAATACTTTCCGCACGAGCCCCGCCAACAGGTCATCCGGGCGGCATACGAGGTGACCAACACCGTAGGTCAGTTTGACCTGGTGGTGAATGTAAAGGGCGGTGGCCTCACCGGCCAGGCCGAAGCCATCCGCCTCGGCATTGCTCGGGCGCTGGTAGCCCGTAACGAGGAGCACCGGGCGGCCCTGCGCGAAGCGGGCTTCCTTACACGTGACCCTCGCATGGTCGAGCGCAAAAAGTACGGCCAGCCCAAGGCGCGGAAGAAGTTCCAGTTCTCCAAGCGCTAAACGCACCCGTATCGCCTCCGGCGCTGCTCGCCGTGTCCCCTGTGGGTCGCGCCTGGCAAGCGCCGCCGCCGGTCCCTACGATCGGCCTCCAATCACACATACGCCTCGATGCGTCCGTGGGGTGTCTCCGGTGGCTCGCTGCCGGAGATACACGGCGCAGACGACAGGCGTAGCGGCCCAACCCAACCTTATCCAACACCTGACTTATGCCTGACGAAAAAGAAACGACCGACGCCTCCACCGACGCTACGCAGACCTCCGATACGGACGCTGCTGACGAAAAGAAAGCGACAGACGCAGAAGCTACCGCGGACGCCACGCCCTCAGACACCGCTGAAGAAGCGGTGCCGGAAGCCAAAGCCGAGACGGCTGACAGCACCGAAGCTCCTGCCGAGGATACCGACGCAGACGATGATGACGCGGAAGCTGGGGCCGAGGAAGAGGCCGCAGAGGACGACAAGGCCTCTTCCAACGGAAGCCCGAAGCACGAGGTCGCCATTGAGGAATTGCTGAAGGCGGGCACCCACTTTGGCCACCTCACCAGCCGCTGGAATCCGAAGATGAAGCCGTTCATCTTCATGGAGCGCAACGGTATCCACGTGATCGATCTGATGCAGACGCAGGTCCTCTTGGACCGCGCCGCGGATGCGGCCGAACGCTTTGCACGGAGTGGCAAGACCATCATGTTCGTAGGCACCAAAAAGCAAGCCCGCGACATCGTCCGGCAGAAAGCGGAAGACGCCAACTGCCCGTACGTAGTGGAGCGCTGGCTGGGCGGCATGATGACCAACTTCGAGACGATGCGCCTGAGCATCCGCCGCATGGAGCAGCTGGAGCGGATGGAAGATGATGGTACGTTCGACCAGCTCAAGAAGAAAGAACGCCTCACCAAAATCCGTGAGCGTGAGAAGCTGGAGCGTAACCTCGGCGGCATCCGCCACATGGCCCGCCTGCCCGGCGCCATCTTCATCGTGGATGTGGCCCGCGAGCACATTGCCGTCAATGAGGCGATCAAGCTTAACATCCCCATCATTGCGATGACGGATACCAACTGCGATCCTGATCCGATCGACTTCCCCATCCCGGCCAACGATGACGCCCTCAAGTCCATCGGACTGGTGACGAGCGTTATCTCCGAAGCTGTGCAGCGCGGACAGGCGCAGAAGCAGGCGCAGGACCAGGCCAAGAAGCAGGAAAAGCAGAAGCAAAAGGGCTAATCACGCCGAACGCCTGACGAACCCATCGACCTTGTTGAAGACAACCCCTGACGACGGAACCTATGGCCATATCTGCAAAAGACGTAAAGCGACTCCGGGACGCCACCGGCGTCGGTATGCTGGACTGCAAAAAAGCGCTGGAAGCCACCGATGGCGACTTTGACGCCGCGGTAGATCTGCTTCGTAAGAAAGGACAGAAGGTAGCCGCCAAGCGCGCCGACAAGGAGGCCTCCGAAGGACTCGTCGTCGCCAAGGTGGCCGACGATCACAGCGTGGGCGCCCTCGTCGAAGTGAACTGCGAAACTGACTTCGTGGCCCGCAACGATGAGTTTCAGGACTTTGTAGACACGCTGGCCGACATCATCCTCTCCGAGCAGCCCGAGGACCAAGAGGCCCTTGAGGCGCTTCCCTTTGGCGATGGCAAAACCATTGGCGAGAAGGTGATTCAGCTCACGGGCAAGATCGGCGAGAAGATCGAAGTCGGACGGTTCGACCTGCTCGAGAGCGAAGGTGGATCCGTGATCTCTTACATCCACCCGGGCTCCCGCCTGGCCGTGCTCGTGGACATCCATGGGAACGGCAGCGCTGAAGATGCCGGCCGGGACGTGGCCATGCAGGTCGCTGCCCTCAACCCCATCGCCACGACGGCGGACGAGGTGGACGACGAGATCAAAGAGAAGGAGAAGGAGATTGCCCGCGAAAACGCCCGCAACGAAGGCAAGCCCGATCACATCATCGAGCGCATCGCCGAAGGCAAACTGGAGCGCTTCTTCAAGGACAACGTCCTCGTAGAGCAGCCCTTTGTGAAGGACTCCTCGAAGACGGTCCGCGAGATGCTGGACGCCGCTGACGTCGATGTGAAGTCGTACGTACGCTACGCGCTTGGCGAGTAACGCTGCCCGGGTACAGCGCGCTGACGAAGGGGTATCCCGTGGGCTCAGCGCCGGAAACGATCTGCATAGCACAGCATACAGCAGGGGGCACGTCCAGGCGTGTCCCCTTTTCTTTTGCACGGCTGTGTTGTTTCTTTTACACGGCCGCTCTTATGGCACACATGGCCATTGCACCCGACGGTAACAGCACGTACCTTTAAGGCTGGGCTGCAGGTGCCCCGTTCTGTCTATTTCCTATCCCCCCAGTTCGTACGTTTCCTTTTATGTCTTCGGATGTCTCCCTGCACTATCCCCGTATTCTACTCAAACTAAGCGGTGAGGCTCTGCTGGGGCGAAAGGAGTTTGGCATCGACGATGAAGTGCTTCATCAGTATGCCGGCGATGTCAAGGATGCCGTCGATGCCGGGCTGGAGCTGGCCATCGTGATCGGCGGCGGCAACATCTTTCGCGGGGTGAACGCCAAACAGGGGATGACTCGCGCGCATGCGGACTACATGGGCATGCTGGCCACCATGATTAACGCGATGGCGCTGCAGGACGCGCTCGAGCAAGAAGGCCTGGATACGCGCCTCCAATCCAGCATCAAGATGGAGGAGATTGCCGAGCCATTTATTCGGCGCCGCGCTATGCGCCATCTGGAGAAAGGCCGCGTGGTCATCTTTGGGGCCGGCACAGGCAATCCCTACTTCACGACCGACACCGCCGCTGCGCTGCGGGCGCTGGAAATCGAGGCCGACATCGTCCTCAAAGGCACCCGCGTCGACGGCGTATTTACCGCCGATCCGGAAGCCGACGCCGAGGCCCGGCAGTTCGCCAGCCTGCCTGGGCAGGACGTCATTCGTGAGGACCTCCGCGTGATGGACATGACAGCCTTCACGCTGTGCCGGGAGTCGGACATGGAAATCATCGTGTTCAACATGAATACCCCCGGTAACCTGGCGCGTATCGCGGCCGGCGAGCAGGTCGGCACGCTCGTTCATTGGCAGGAAGACACCCCGGCGGCCTTTGCATCCGACGTTGCCGCATGAGCTTGACTTCTGCAGCGGCCCGGCGCGTGGCCTTGCGGTCTACCCGGTTTCCCTTTCACGACCTCCCTCCCTTACCCCGTTTGCTCCCATGTTAGACGAAGAACTTCAGCTTATTCTGGATACCGCTGAGGAAGGCATGAACAAAGCGGTAGAGCACCTCCGCACAGAGCTACAGTCCATCCGTGCCGGCCGCGCGCAGCCTTCCATGATCGAAAATGTGAAGGTGGACTACTACGGTTCGCGCACGCCTATTACGCAGATTGCCAGCGTGAGTGCGCCGCAGCCTGATCTGCTCATCGTGCAACCCTGGGACCAGGGGGCACTGGAGCCCATCGAAAAAGGCATTATGGAGGCGAATATGGGCCTCAACCCGTCCAACGACGGCGCCATCATCCGCGTGCCGATTCCCCCGCTCTCCGAAGAGCGGCGCAAGGAGCTGGCAAAAACGGCCCGCACGCGAGGCGAGGATGCCAAAATTGCCATTCGCAACATCCGCCGCAGCGCCAAGGATGAGCTGAAAAGCGCGCAGCAGGAGTACAACCTGCCAGAGGACGGGCGCTACCGAGCGGAGGAGAAGTTGCAGGAGCTGACGGATGCCCACACGAAACAGGTGGACAGCCTGATCGACCGGAAGGAAAAAGAAGTCATGGAAGTGTGACGGTACTTCAGCACACCACCCCGGGCGCCGATACGACAGTATCAGGTGTCGTGCGCCGGCGCCTGGGTGTTTGTCTGCTCCGTTTTTCGCCTGCTCCTGCATGACCGTATCTACAAACGGCCTCGTCAAGCGCTACGGCGCGTTCACCCTGTCCCTGCCCGACCTGCACATTGACGCGGGGCAGAGCGTGGGGCTGGTCGGCAACAACGGGGCGGGCAAGACGACCTTCCTCCGCCTCCTGCTCGACCTCATTGCGCCGGACGAAGGCCACGTCTGCATAGGCGGTCACGCCGTCGCCACCGACACCACGTGGAAGTCCTTCACCGGCTCGTACCTCGACGATTCGTTTCTGGTGGACTTCCTCACGCCGGACGAGTTTATCGCCTTTGTGGGAAGCGTGTACCGCCTCTCACCCGACGAACAGGCCGAACGGCTGGCGCCCTTCCAGTCGTTTTACACGGATGAGCCCCTGGGCCGGACCACCAAGTACCTGCGGGATCTATCCCAGGGCAACCGCAAAAAGGTGGGCATCATCGCGGCCATGTTCATTCAGCCCCGCGTGCTTGTGCTGGATGAGCCGTTCGCCAATCTGGATCCCCGCTCGCAGCTTCAGCTGATGCGCTTGCTGCGGCAGGCACAGGCCACGCATGGCACCACGCTGCTCATCTCTAGCCACGACTTGGGCCACGTGACGGACGTGTGTGAGCGCATCGCCGTCATTGAAGACGGTAGCCTCGCCCGCGACGAGCCGACCACAGAAGACACGCTGGAGGCGCTCGAACAATACTTTGCCGAAGAGCTGCGTGTGGGCATGGACGCCGCGCCCCACAACAAAAACGCCGCTCAACCCGTGGCTGAGCGGCGTGCGTAATGATATCGTATGGTGGGAGGCCCTGTGGGAGCGCCCGTGAGCTGGGGTTGCGCTGTTACTCGCTGGAGAGAAACAGGCTTAGCACGTACCAGAACATGAGGGCGATAGAGCCAAAGAGCTGCAGCGCCGCCGAGACGTGCTGATCTTCGGGGAAGTGATGCAGCACGTTGGAGGTGTCGTACAGGATAGCCGCTCCGGCCAGCGCAATCATGCCCACGCTGAAGAACGTCCCCAGCTGAAACCCAAAGAGGACACCGCCCACGATGAGCAGCAGCGCCGCGACAAAGCCCCAACGGAGCATGCTGCCCAGAAAGGAGAAGTCTTTGCGCGTCATGAACGCCACCGCCGTGAGGCCTGCGAAGCCGAGGAGCGTGATGAGGCCGGCGCTCTCAATGGCACCGGGCGCCGTGGCTTCCGCCACAAAAAGCAGCGGCGTGAAGATCACCGCGTAGGCACCCACGTACCCCGCCAGCGCCAGGTACTGCAGCGGCTTCGAGGTGGTCGTGTGGGCCGTATGGGAAGCCAGCCAGCCCACAATCATAAACGCGCCCAGCACCAGCAGCCAGTTCACACTCAGGAGGGCCCCGGCCAGTACTTCGGCAAAGCCCGTCATGAAGAAGAGGTACTCCAGCGCCACAAAGCCGACGATGGCGGCAGACAGGTGGGCATACGTGCGAAAGATAAACCGGGCTCGGGCGTCCACGCCCAGATCCGCCACGGCTATGGTATGGTATTGACTCATGCGGGTAGAAAGCACAGGTTAGCAGAAAACAGCGACTGCTTCAACGCCACGCCCCCACCTTGTTCCTGCCGGAAAACCCCGTGAAGGGTAGCATTCGTGCGGCGTGTGCCCTATGCTACAGGTGTTCTTTCACATACACCACTGGTTCTGCGGCGCACCGGCGCTGTAGATTAAAAGGGAATCCAGTTCAGCCGCCTCTGGGTGGACGACGCTGGAGCTGTACCCGCAACTGTAGCCTGTGTGGTGCGCGTGCTGCGAAGAAACGCAAGGTCACTGTCGATTTCGATGGGAAGGCCGGGCGTGGAGCAAGCACGGGCGTCTCGGCATCGCTCGATGTGCACAGGAAGCCAGGAGACCTGCCAGCTGTGTGGATGCCTGATCGACCTTCGGGAGTTTGAGGTCTGGGGCGCGTAGCATACGCGGCAACGTGGCTTTTCCTGTGTGGAAAAGTCCCTACGGCTGCCGTTTCTGCCTGTGGTGTACCTGTACGCCAGCGGGCCTGCGCCATAGCCCAGACTTCTTCATTGAGGTGTGGGCTTTTGCTATGACTGCTTTTCTTATTGGATTGGTGCTGCTGGGCCTTACCGGGTCGGTGGGGACGCCCGTCGACAGCGGGCCGCCGGACCCGCTGCCGCCCGACACCCTGGTGTCGCACGCGGAGCTGCCGGAAGTTACCGTGGTGGCAACCCGGCGCGCTGTGGATCTCGCGACGGTGCCTGCCCGCGTTTCGGTGCTGGACCGTGAGAGTATGGCGCAGACCGGCGCAACATCGGTGGCGGACCTACTGGGCGCGCGGTCGGGCGCCTTCCTGCGGCGGCTGGGCCCCACTGGCCTCGCGTCGATGTCGCTGCGCGGCATGGGAGCTTCGCAAACCACCGTGCTGCTGGATGGCACGCGGATTACCGACCCCCAGCTGGGCCAGCTCGACCTGTCGCTCTTGCCCACCGCCGTGCTGGAGTCCGTGGAAGTGATGCATGGCGCCACCTCGCCGCTCTACGGGAGCGATGGGATGGGCGGCGCCGTCAATCTCCGCACCCGCACGCCGGGCGAAGCACTGGACTGGCAGGCGACGGCTGAGGGCGGCGCCTTCGGCATGCGCAGCGGCAGCGCGATGGTGTCCGGGCAGCAGGGACCCCTGCGTCTGCTGGGCGCCGTCGACTACCGCCTTACCGACGGCGACTTCCCCTTTGTGGATGAGACACGCTTCGATGAGACTATCACCCGCCGCCGCAACGCCGACCGCGAGCAGGTCTCGCTCTTCGGTAGTGCGGCACTTGTGGGGGAGGGGCGGCAGGTACGCCTGAGCGGCTGGTATACCGCGGCCGAGCGCGGCTTGCCCGGCGTGGCCGGCACCGGCGCTACCGGCGAACGGCAGACCGACGAAGCGCTCCGCCTCTGGGCCGATGGCCACCAACAACTGAGCTGGGGCCGCGTGCGTGTGGGCGGGCTCCTGCAGCACAAAACCCTGCGGTACCAGAACCCGGCCCTCACCATCGACGACACCGGCCAGACGCTGCTTTCCTCAGTGGAGGTGGAAGCCACCGCACCGCTCTCCGCGCGCTGGCTGGTCAGTGGTGGCCTCACCGCAGCCTACAGCCAGGCCGCCCATCCCAACCTAACCGGCAACGCACGGGAAGGGCATGGCGGGGCCTTTATGCAAGCCACGGGGCAGTGGGGCCGCCTGTTGCTCTACCCGGCCCTGCGCGCCGACACCTACCGGCTGACCGACGGTACGCAGCGCACCGCCCTCAGCCCACGCCTCGGGCTGAACGTAGCCCTCCCCGGCATCGACGGGCTACGCGCGAAAGCCAGCGTGGGGCGGGCCTTTCGCGTGCCTACCTTCAACGACCGCTTCTGGCAGCCCGGCGGCAACCCCGACCTCAAGGTGGAGCGCGGCCTCATGGCTGATGCCGGGCTGCTCCTGCACCGAGGTTCGCATCGCGCCGAGGTGACCGTCTTTCAGCATCAGGTGCGGGACCAGATCGTGTGGCAGCCCGATGCCACCGGCACGTGGACCCCCCGCAACCTGCAGCGTGTGCGTAGCCGCGGCGTGGAAGCCTCTTATGCCATCCGTACGGCGCTGACCGCGCGCACTCAACTGGACGCCGGTCTGCACCTGACGCGCACGCAGGCGCTCAACCGCTCCGATCCCAACAGCCGTTCCTTCAACAAACAGCTGCGCTACGTCCCGCAAGAAGAGTGGAAGGCCCACGCGGCGCTTTCCACGGGCATCGTGAGCCTCGGTGCGAACGTGCACTATACGGGCCGCCGCTTTATCACCGCCGACGAAAGCCGCGCGATGGAGCCTCACGCGGTGGTGGACGGCCATCTGCGCGTGACGCCCGTGCTGGCAGGTCTCGCGGTTGGCTTTGGCCTGCACCTCAACAACCTCTTCGACACCGACTACGCCATCATCCGTGGCTACCCGATGCCACCGCGCCATCTCCACCTGCGCCTGACCGTGCAGCCTTCCCGCTGATACCCCGTTTCCTTTTCCTTCCTCTACCGAATACCCATGCACCTTCTCTACACCGCCCCGTCCCGCCTGCTGCTAATCGCGGCGCTCGCCGTCAGCCTCACCCTTGCCGGATGCGACATATTTGACGATCCCGATTCCGACCCGCGCGAGATTGCTACAGCCACCGTGCTGGTAAGCAGCCAGGGTAACTTTAGCGATGCCAACGGCATCGTCACCGCCTATGACCCGGAAGACGGCACCGCCACTACCGCCATCGATCCAAGGGCAGTCATCCAGAGCATCGATCTGCTGCAAGACCGTCTTTTTATGATGGCCGGTGACCGCGTCGATGTATACGATGTGCAGACCTTCGAGCAGGTGGGCCAGATCAGCGATGTCAATGCCCGGTACATCGTCTTTGGAACCACCAACTTGGCGCTCGTGACCACCATTTTTCCGTCGTCCGTCGTTCTGGTAGACCTGACTACCGATGAGGTCGTAGATACCGCCGAACTCGACGGCAGCCCGGCCGGCATGGCCGTAGCGCAGAACCTCGTGTTTGTGGCGCAGGGCGGGTTTGGCAGCTCGGAGGCCATTGCCACCGTCCGGCCCAACACGCAAACGAATGAGCTTACTATAGAGGAGCCCATCGAAGCGGGTTGTGCTGTAACCTTTCTCTTTACCTTGGACGACAACGAGATCAGCGGCCTGTGTAACACCAGTGAGGGCGAAGGGCAGTACATTGTGATCGACGTAAACGCGGGGGAGGTGATCGCTCGCGAAGACCTCGGCGGCCGTGTAGCGACCGGTGCCGGGCAAGACGGCTTTCTGGCCCGCGACATCCCGGCAGTGTTCGCCGTGTTGGATGAGGACCGCATCGTGCAGCTCAACCCCAGGACCGGCGAAGTAGAGGCGGAAATTGGTCCGCTGGCGGGCAATCCCATCGGCGGGGTCTCGTACGATGAGGTCGACAACCTACTCTATGTGGCGCGCCCGGACGACGATCCATCTTTTACTGTGACGGGCGAGGTAAGCATTCACGAGCTGGATGGGACGGAAGTGGGCCGCTTCGACGCGGGCATCGCGCCGTCGCACATCGTGTTCTCGCGCGTCATCGAGTAACCTGCTGGCACCGCTATGGAGATTGATCGCTGCTATTGCTTTCAGGTTCGGTTTGCGGAGCTGCGCCGTGTGGCCAAGGCCACGGGTGCCACTTCGGTAGCGGAGTTGCAGGCGCATCGGAGGTTTGGGCAGAAGTGCCAGCTGTGCCATCCATACGTGCGCCGTATGCTCCGCACGGGGCAAACCTGCTTCGGTGAGATCATCGAAGCAGCCGACGAGCCCGTGCCCGAATAAACCGATCGGTACAGGCAACTGTCACCGGTCTGTTGCGCCAGTGGGCCAACCCGCCCGGTGGATGGTCGTTGTAACAATCACTTTTGCAACAACGACCCTCGGTGCTATGGCTTCGCTACTCTACATCTTCCCTCACCCCGATGACGAGTCGTTTGGCCCGGCGCCTGCGCTGGCGCGGCAGCGGCGCGAGGGGCATGACGTGCACCTCCTCACCCTCACCCGGGGGGAGGCCACAAAAGAGCGCCACAAGCACGGCCTCTCAAAAGAGGAGATGGGGGTGGCGCGCTTCAACGAGATGCAGGGGGTGGCCGAGGCGCTGGATCTCTCCAGCATGGAGGTGCTGTCGTACCCCGACGGCCGCCTCGCCGCCATGGACCCGCGCGTGCTGGAGCAGACGCTCATCGATCACATCCGCCGCGTCTCACCCGATGTAGTCATCACGTACGCGGTGCACGGCATCAGCGGGCATCCGGACCACCTCGTGAGCCATGCGGTGCTCAAACGGGTGTTTTGTGCGTTGCAGGACGAAACGCCAGAAGAGGCGCCCCGGCGGCTGGCGTTCTTCACGCTACCGCCGCCCAGCCCCGCAGCCGACCGTCCGGACCACCTCACCCATTCGCCTGCGGAGGCCATCCAGGTGGTAGTGGACGTCAGCGCCGACGACCTGGCGCGGGGAGAGGACGCGTTGGCCTGCTACGAGACGTACCGCGACGTGGTGGAGGCGCACCAGCCCCTCAACACCGTGCGCCACGATGGCGTCTGCTTTGAGCTTTTTGGCGAAGCCTTCGACGAACCACTGGCCGACCTCACCGCCGCCCTGCCCGCCCACACCATCGCGGCGCGGACATGAGGGCGGCGGGCTGTCGGCAATACGAAACCCTATGCAGGCACCGCTGACGGCAACACCCCCGCCACACGGAGCAGGTCTACCATGGTGAAGTCACCGTCGCCGTTGGCATAGGTGGGCGTCCACTTGGGGTTAGCGCGCACGAAGGAGCGGCGATCGCCCTCCAGCAGTCCAATCAGCACCTCAGCCACAATGCGGCCGCCGACGGGCCCCAGGTGCAAGCCATCTGCGCGTGCCGCGCCCTCGGCCAGAATATAAAACCACAGCGGCGTGTGCTCGTGCAGGCCCAGGCTCTTCAGGCGCGCATACGGCTCCGCCCCCATGCTGTCCTCCAGCTCCGTTTGCGTGAGGGGATCGATGCACATGGCGCAGGCCACCTGCTGCCCGGATGGAAGGCTGAAGGACAGCCCACGGAGCAGATTGCGCTCGGCCAACGACGGGATGTCGGGCGAGAACGGTAGCGTGAACAGCGGCCCGGAGAGGATGTGGTTAAACTGACGCGCCGGCTGGTGCATGTCGTCGCCGGTGTCGAAGAAGTAGCGCCAGTCGACGTACCGACGCGGCGCTCGCGCCCCACCCGAGAGGTCGTCAGGATCGCTGTCGCCAATCTCGTGCGGATCGAACAGGGGGATCTCATGCGAGCCGCCCGTCATGAAGTCATCGTTTACCTTCATGGGGCTGGGAATGAGGGTGTGCCCGAACCGGTAGGCGGCCACGGCAAACTCGATGGGGATAAACGGCTCGTTGCGCCACTTGTAGTAGCGCCGGCCAGTGCCCGTGCAATCCGCGGTGTAGATGTCATCCACCAGGTCTTGCCCCACCATGCGAGGCAGGAAGTCGTGCAGCACAATCCACTGAAAGTGCCAGCGGGCCTCCTGCTGCGCGGCCTCAAAGAGAGCGCCGTCATCCACTGTGCCTTCCAGATCGTCCACAATGGCATTATGGAAGCGCAAAAACGCGTGATGCAGCTGGGCGATCAGCAGGTTCTCGTCGTTGCGGGGATCGCCAATGAGCGCCGTGCCGGCGCTGTTGCGGGGCAGGTCGTGCGTGGCGGTCTGGTCGATAAGCAAGCGCACCCCGTCGCTGTAGAGGTACGGCGTGGCGTCTGGACCCGCGCCATACACGCTGTCAAGCTCCAGCACCGGCGTGCGGAAGTTTTGGATGCCCTCGGGGTCGTTCTGGCGCTCCAGGCTGGAGGTGGTGTCGAACGTGATGTCGTGGTCGATGAACTGCCCCAGGAAAACAAACCCGGCCGGGAGACTGGGGTGGGGGAGGTTGTGCTCGCTGCCGGGGTCCATCAGCCCGCCGCCTTCGCCGAGCTGACTGAGCTTCTGGCGATCAAACGCTACGGACTGCAGCAGGGGAAACATCCGCCCGAACTTGCCGCTGTCATGATAACGTGACTGCGGGGCGTGCATCCCTCGATGAAACCCCGTGTGGCCGTGGTGAACGTGCCCGTTCGTCATGTGCTGCCCATTCATTTCCATCGTGCGGCCTCCATGTGTGCCGGTGAGAAGAAATCGCGCTGCGAAAGGCCTTGTGGCCTCTTGCCAAAGGACTAATGGCGAGATTATAAGGACCTGCCTCATTAAGTAAACGCGTAACAACGGCTGTATGGAGGACAGTGGCGGCACGTGGCGTGCGCGCTGGCGTAAACGTTAATGCTGCGGTAACAAGAAAAGACGTCACGATCCGTACGTTATACATGCTTACTTCTCCCAAACCGCAGGTGTGCTTTGGAATCGACCTCTTCTGTGATGGATGCCACTGACGACTCTGCCACAAGCGACGCTGCTGCCGCCGCAACCATCCTGGTGGTGGATGATGAAGATGATATTCTTGATTTGCTGCAGTACAACCTGGAGCGGGAGGGCTATGCTACCGTGGTTGCGCGCGACGGGCGCGAAGCCCTCAAGGTGACGCGCGAGGTGGAGCCCGACCTCATCGTGTTGGACATCATGATGCCGCGCATGGACGGCCTGGAGGTGTGCCGCCGGCTCCGGCAGGATGCCCATCTGCGCCATATTCCCATCCTGATGCTGACGGCCAAGAGCAGCGATCCCGACCAGATTAAAGGGCTGGACGTGGGGGCTGACGTGTACGTGGGGAAGGACGTCTCCATGCCCGTGCTGATGAGCCAGACGCAAGCGCTGCTCCGCGGCACCCGTCGCAACGAAACCCCGCCCGACCTGCTGCGCATCCATGGCCTGGAGGTCGACCGCGACCGCTACCTCGTCTTTCAAGAACAGGACGGCGAGCGCGTGGAGATGCGCTTTCCGCGTAAGGAGTTTCAACTTCTGTACTTCCTCGCCTCGCATCCCGGCACCGTCTTCACCCGGCAAGAGCTCCTCGACCACGTGTGGGGGCAGAATGTGTACGTGGTAGACCGCACCGTCGACGTGCACGTGCGCAAGATCCGCGAGAAGATCGGCAGCCACTTCATCGAAACGGTGAAGGGCGTCGGTTACAAGTTTAAGGAATAGCCGAGGCGGAGCGGCCGGGGCGGAATAGTTTGGCGCACTCATGCGTTTCGAACCCGTCCTTTGCATAAACGCTTGCTGACCATGTCTGCCTCTATCGCCGGGTCCACCGTTCCTTCCCGGTACCGCCTGCGCCACAGCACGCTACCGCTCAAAATCGCGGCGTGGGTAGCTGTCGGCATGGGGCTGGTCACGGTAGCCACGGCCAGTGCCGATGCAGGCCTCTCCTGGACGCTGGCCTTCATCCTCCCGCTGTTTGCTGCGCTGGCCACCTACACCGCAGCCTTCTTTCTGCTGGTGCCGCGGCTGGCGCTCGCGCACGCTACGCTCCGGCAGGTCCGCAAGCATCAGTTCGAAGACCTGGAGGCCGCGCGCATCCCCAAAGGCGACGAGCTCAACGCGCTCATCTGGCAGGTGTACCGCACTGGGCTGACACTCGAAAAAGAGATCCAGGAGCTGCAGCGGGTGGAGTCGCACCGGCGGGACTTCCTGGGCAACGTCTCCCACGAGCTCAAAACGCCCATCTTTGCCATTCAGGGGTTTGCCGAGACGCTGCTGGATGGGGCGCTCACAGACGAGCGCGTCAACCGGACATTCATCAAGAAGATATACCGCAACAGCATACGGCTGCGCAACATGGCCCGCGACCTGGCCGAGATCTCGCGGATTGAGACGGGCGAGCTGCAGATGACGGAAGGGCCCTTTACGCTGCAGCAGCTGGTGCGGGAGGTCATGGAGTCGATGGAGCCGCTGGGGGATGCCAAAGAGCTTACGCTCACGTATGATGTGCCGCCGGGCCTGCCGCCGGCCCGTGGGGATGCGGAGCGCATCCGGCAGGTGCTCATCAACCTCATCGAGAATGCCATTCGCTATAACACCGAGGGTGGCCAGGTTACGGTACAGGCCCGGCGGGACGGCGACACCTTACGCGTGGAGGTGGCGGACGATGGCGTTGGCATCCCGCCGCAGCACATCCCGCGCCTTACGGAGCGCTTCTACCGCGTGGATGAAAGCCGCGCCCGCAACCGGGGCGGGAGCGGGCTGGGGCTGGCCATCGTGAAGCATATCCTGAGCGCGCACGGCCAGCAGCTGGAGGTCGACAGCACCCCTGGCATGGGCTCCACGTTCGCGTTTCATCTGCCCCAGCATACCCGCGACGCGCCGCTGCTCACAAAGTCGCCGGCCCGGCAGACCGCCCCGACCTCCTCGTAGGAACGATCATTGAAACCTCCGGTTGGCCTGTTTTACCTTTTCCACCGGTCGTACCCTCATGAAGTTATCGGAGCTGATCAAGCAGGAATCGTTCGCTTCCCCGGCACAGAAAGCCCTGCTTAACGTCATGGTCAGCAGCTCCTGGGTGATGAATGAGCTCTCGTCTATGATGGCGACGTATGACGTCACGCCGGCACAGTACAACGTCTTGCGCATCCTGAACGGTAGCCACCCGGAGCCGCTTACCTGCAGCGCGGTGGGCGATCGGCTGTTGGACCGGACGCCGGACGTGACGCGCCTGCTCAACCGGCTGGAAGACCGGTCCCTTGTAAAGCGTCAGCGGGCCTCCCACGACCGCCGCGTGGTAGAGGTCGCCATCACCGAAGAGGGGCGCGCCCTGCTGGATCGCATGGCCCCAGAGGTAGAAGCGGTGCAGCAACGCCTGACGCGCCATCTCTCCACAAAAGAACAGCGCCAGCTCAGCGATCTGCTGGAGAAGCTCCGCGAGGATCAGTAAGGGCCTCCAGGCAGGGCTTCCTTGTTTGTGCGCTCCCACGCAGCGCATGGGAGCGAGAAATACTGACACCACCTGCTGGATTCGGTATTAGCCAGGTGTGCGAGCTTGGCCATTTGTTTAGGTGCACTGCAACTGCTTGCAAAAAGCCCCTTCTCCCCCGCCGGGAGAAGGATGGGATGAGGGGGACCCCGAGCCGTGCACCGGGCTCAGGCATCGCACAACGGTCTGGAGGAGGCCATTCAGAGAAGTGCCAGGGAGGTATCCGGCATTCGACGGTGGCCAAAGTAGCGCGATTGCTGTTACAACCGTGGCCTGATGGAAACGAATAAAGGGCCTGGACTTTCGAACGTCACTCTACACATTGCCACATCACCCGCGATCGTCCCGTGGCCGACGCCTCTACGTCCTCCTCCGTACCGCCTGCCCATCGCGCTTCCGCCAGCGCCCCCCAGGAGCCGTTCACGTCAGGCAGCGTCGCGGCGATGCGCCAGACCAGCCCGACACGCGCGGAGATTGCCTTCCTCGTGCTGCTGGGGCTCTTTGTCGGCGCGCTGGTGATGACCAATGCCATCGCGGGCAAGTTCTTTGTTTTGTTCGGGCAAGAGCTGTCGGCCGGCATCATTGCGTATCCGGTTACCTTCCTGGTAACCGACCTTATCTCCGAGATCTACGGCCGGAAGCGCGCCTCGTGGGTGGTGGGCAGCGGATTTATCGTAAGCGTCTTCGTGACGCTCATCGTATGGATTGCCCTACAAGTGCCCGTCTACGAGCAGTCACCGGTCGATCAGCAGGCCTTCTCTACGGTGTTTGGACTGATGCCAGGCATCGTGTTTGGGTCGATGGTCGCCTACCTCACCGCTCAGTTTGTAGATGTGCAACTGTTCGAGTTTTGGCGGCGGCTGACAAAGGGCAAATACCTGTGGCTGCGGAACAACGGCTCCACCTTCTTCAGCCAGCTGGTGGATACGGTGGCGGTGGTCACGATTGCGCTCGTCATCTGGCCTGAGATAGACGGCAACCCCAACACCCAGCCGCTCTCGTGGGAGGTGTGGCAGGGTATTGTGCTGGGCCAGTACATCTTCAAGCTGGCCATTGCCGCGATCGACACCCCGCTCGTATACCTGGGGGTGTGGGGCCTGCGGCGGTGGATCGAGGACGACCCCGCCGTGCACAAACCCGCCGCCACGAACGGGCGCGCCTGATGCAGGGCGACGTAACATAGCCGTCGTTGTTCAGACAAATACCGTAGCACGACCTCCTCCGTTTTTACCCGCTCCTTTTGCTATGAAATACCTTTACTGGATCACCACCGGCCTTATTGCGCTCATGATGGCGGCCTCAGGCGCCATGTACTTCATTTCTGAAGACATCATGCAGAACATTGCGCGGCTGGGATACCCGGATCACTTCCGCGTCACGCTGGGCATCGCAAAACTCGCGGGGGCCGCAGCGCTGCTGGTCCCGCTACCGCGCAGCGTTAAGGAATGGACCTACGCGGGGTTTACCATCACCTTCGTGACCGCGTTCATCGCCCACCTCGCCGCTGCGGACCCGATTGGTGAAACCGTGCCACCACTGGTTGCGCTGGCCATCTTGCTCACGTCCTACTACGGCTATCACGCCTACTACCGCGCTGAGCCTACGTCGGAAACCGCGTGACGCTCACCGGGCCGCGTCTACCGCATTGCTGAGCGTTCCGATGCCTTCGTAGGTAATCCGAACGGTGTCGCCTGGCGTAATGAGGCCGGGGTTGGCGGGGCTTCCGAACGCCACCACATCGCCAGGGGTCAGGACGAACCGCTCCGACAGAAAGGCGATGATCTCGTATGGACTGAAGAGCATCTGTGCCGTGGTGGCCTCTTGGCGCTTCTCCTCGTTGACGTACGTGTGCATGGGCAGCGCGGTGGGGTCTACGTCGGTAGCGATCCATGGGCCAAGAGGCGCCGCTCCCGTGAACGCCTTGCGGGCGGTGCGCCCCGGCTGGTCCAGCGCATCTACGTCGTTCATGATGGTGTAGCCCTGCACCACCTCAGGCACATCGCCCGGGGCCAGATCGAAGCAGCGCGTACCGATGACGGCCGCCAGTTCGCCCGCGTACGTGAGCTCATTCGTCCACGGTGGATACGGAATCGGCGCGCCGTGTGGGATGAGGCTGGCCGGCGGCTTGATGAAAAAGTCGGGGGCCTCCGGGCGGTCGTAGTCCATTTGCTCCAGAGTCGCTGCGTAGTTGCGCCCTACGCAGTAAAGCGCCGACGGGGTGCAGGGCGGCAGCAACGGGCCGTCGATCCCTACGCGGTAGGGCCCGTCGTCGGTATGCAGCAGGCCGTCATGGTAGCGGCCCTCCACGGGGCCGTGGGGGGTGAGCAGGCGGGCATAAAGCATGGCCAGTCGGGGGCGGATTGAGGCAGGATAGCCGTGAGGGCGTCTATAACATGCACCACGGTGGCCACGAAGGCAAGCGGCTTCTGCGTCGACGGTTAACAGTCGGCGAAGCAACATGGCCTGCCGAAAATCGCCAGGATTGACACGAACCCCCGACTTTATTAGCGCACTTGTATTGAATATTTAGCTAAATCATTCTATTCTAAGCATCTACCTGGAAAGACATCCCTCGGTGGTTGCGGTCTTTTGTGTCTGGGTTTCTCCTCCTGCCACAGCTGAGCTCCCGACCTATGGATCTTTCTACGACGTACCGCCGCCTGGAGCGTGAGCACCCGCCCCAACTTCTCGTTGAAAATCGCACGGCGTTTGGCGGCGAGGACCTGCGCCTTTCCGTGTACGACACCGCGGCCCAGGCCAGCCGCGTAGCCCTCCGCTCCAGCTACCCCACGTATTGTGGGATGATCACGGGGCGCAAGGTTATCCATCTGCCCGACTCTGAGGCAGAGCCCTTCGACTTCCTGCCGGGTGAGTCGCTTGTGCTGCCCCCGCTGGAAACCATCCTGATTGATTTCCCGGATTCAGATGAGGAGCCGACGAAGTGCATCACGCTGGAGATCGACACCTCGAAGGTAAGCAAGATCGTCGAACGCCTTAACGAGCAGATGCCGCGCTCAGAGGCGTCTGGTCCGTGGACGTACGACCGCCTCACGTACTGTCATTTTCAGAACTCCGAAGGCCTAAACCGGGTGGTGGGCTCCATCGTGCAGCTGTTCACCGAGTCGGTGCCGCATCGGGACATGCTGATTGACCTGAATGCGTCGGAGATGATCATCCGGATGCTTCAGACGGAGTCGCGCATGTGGCTGATGGGCAACTACAACAAGCACGCGCCCTGCAATGGCCTGGCCGCGGCCGTACAGTATGCCAAGCACAACCTGAGCGATGAAACGCTGACAGTGGACGACCTGGCCAACGAAGCTTGCATGAGTCGCTCGTCTTTCCATCGCTACTTCCGAAACGAGTTTGGCATGACCCCCCTGCAGTACCTCACGCAGGAGCGCATCAGCTACGCGAAAAAGCTGCTCCGCGACAGTCGCCAGTCTGTGGGGGATGTGGCGGACCGGGTGGGCTTCGCCAGCGTCAGCCATTTCATCAAGGTGTTTAAGGCGCGCGTGGGCACAACGCCGAAACAGTTCCAACTTAACCAGCCGGAGAAAGCAAAAGCATAGGCGCTTGCGGAAGCGCTTTTCCGGTAGTCACATGGCAAGTGAACACGCTAATGCACCCCACGGGTCGCGTCACCGCACGCGGATCTGCTCGGGACGAGAGACGATGATTTGGGGCGTGCCCTCGTGGAGGCGGAGCGTTCCGCGGACGCACACGTCCTGGTCGGTGTAGCGAGCCTCTGGGGTCGAGCTCCACTGCCGGCGGTCCTCGCCCCAGATGACGGCGGTAAAGGGCTGGTCGGGGTGAGAGCGCTCCAGGTTGATGAACGTAGGCGCTCCGCCGAGGCCCCGGGCGTGCGTCACCTCGGCCACCGTACCGCAAACCTCCGCCCGGCTGCCGATGTGCTCAGCGGCATTCTCTGCACTCAGGGTCACGGACGGAGCCCCGGACCCGCCACCCTGATTGAACACACGCGCCAGCATCAGCCCCACCAGCAGCACGGCCCCGACGCCAATCAGGAGCCCTTTGTAGTCTGCAAGTTTACTGAGCATAAGCGGCAGTGGGTGTGAGGGAAGCGGTGGGGCGTGTCAGTCGCTCAGTCGCGCGCCCACCGTTCTTCTACCTCACGCAGCAGGCCCTCAAGGGATTCCCCGGTGCGCCACGCGCCGCGCAGCGCCACGCCGCGGATGTCCTCCGCATGTGCCACATCCTCCAACGGATTATTTTCCAGGAGCAGGAGGTCGGCACGTTCGCCTACCGTTACGGTCCCGAACCCATTCGCTTCGCCGTAAAAGTCACGGATGGCCCCGGTACCGCTGCGCAGCACGTCGTAGGGCGTCATCCCAATCGTATCCTGCATGAATTGCATCTCGCGATGGATGGAAAAGCCGGGCACATTGAACATCTGCGGAGCGTCGCTGCCCAGGAGGATGGGGGCGTCGGCCTCGTAGAGGGCACGGAGGATGTCGTGGCGGAGGTCACGGACGGCCGCCCCTTCCTCTACAGTATGCCGCTCTCGAATTCCGGTCAGGCTCTCTTCCCAGCCGCTGACCATCTCCCGGGGCAGGTAGCGCAGCTCGGGGAGGTCCTCAGCATAGGCTTCCGGGTCCGTCTCGCCAAAGAACCGGTCCCATACCAGCATGGTGGGGACGATGCCCGTGTTGGTTTCCACCGTCAACTCTACAAGCCCCGGCAGCCGTTCACGGTCTACATGGTCGATCAGGTCAGTTACGCCGAAGAGGGCATCGTACGTGTCGGGCGCGTCAGGTCCACGCATCGCCTCAATGAAGTTGTCGAGGTGGTCGACCGTCTGTTGCCCGGCGTTCATCGCGCGTTCCAGCCCAACGGCATCGGGCACGTGGCCGGCGTAGGGCAGGCCCTGTTGTTGCGCTTCGTCGACGAGCGCGTCATACACGTCAGGAGCCAGCCCTTCCCCGATCTTGAGTAGATCGTAGCCGTCCGCGGCGTAAGTCTGCACGGCCTCGCGGGCGTCGTCGGGCGTGTCGAGGTTATTCCCGGAGAGGAATGGGCTACTCACCTGCAGCGTCGGGCCGAAGCGCTCGCGTTCCTGCACCGCTTCCCGCAGCGCCAGGTGCGACGGGTCGCCCAGCATGCCACGGGCAAACGTGACGCCTCTGGCGACGAACAACGTGAGCACGTCATCAACGATGCCCTCCGGGTCATCCTCAGCTGGCAGGTGCGCATGCATCTCGGCCAGCCCGGGCATCACATAGCCGCCTTCGCCATCAATCACCCGAATGGCCTCCCGTACCTCCAGGTCTTCGGCTGGTGCGAGTTCTGTGATAAACCCATCGCGGAAGATGACCATGTGATCCGTCAGCACGGTGTCCTCCGTCATCGGCAGGACGTTGACGTTCGTGATGGCGATGTGCGTGTCGTCGATGAGTTCGGTCTCAGGCGCCTCGCAGCCAATGACGAACAGCAGGGCAGCAAGCACGAGAGGGAAGAGCTGGCGCATGATGCAACGGGGGATAATCTGCAAGATTGTTTGAAGTATTTACAAGCTGGGACAGAAGATGTTAGGCAGAGGCTGCAACGATATAGTGAGCGGCGACATAAAGCCCAAGGCGGGCACGGAACGCCACCGCCGCGACGGGCGTGTGCATCGCTGCCTGTAGCGGTCGATCCGCTGCCTCTTTTCACCCACCCTGTGGCGGACCCATGAAGATAGCCGTTGCTCAGCTGAACCCCACCGTTGGCGATCTCCAAGGAAACAGCCAGCGCATCATTGCTGAGGCCCATGCGGCCCGCGAGCGCGGTGCCGAACTGGTGGTCTTCCCCGAGCTGTCGGTGGTGGGCTACCCGCCGCAGGACCTGCTCGAAAACGCGCTCTTCCTGGACGCGGTGGAGCGCACGCTGGAGCACATTGCCGCCGGAGTGCCGCAAGACATGGGTGTTATCGTGGGGGCACCCGTGCGCAACGGCAACGGCGCCGGCAACCCGCTCTACAATGCGGCCTTGCTGTACGAAGGAGGGACGCTCGTCGGCCAGGCGACCAAGGCGCTCCTCCCCACCTACGACGTGTTCGACGAGCTGCGCCACTTCGAACCGTCGGGGCCGTGCACCACCATCGCGTGGCGCGGGCTGAAGCTGGGGCTGCATATCTGCGAGGACATGTGGAGCGTGGAAGAACCGGCCGCCCATCGGTACGACCGCGACCCGGTTGCGGAGCTGATGAAGGAGGCGCCGGACATGCTCATCAACATCAGCGCGTCGCCATTCTCGCTGGGCCGGCACCGCGTGCGGAGCAAGCTGGTGGAGACCATCTGCCGGCGCCATGGGGTGCCGTTCCTGCTGGCGAACCAGGTGGGCGCCAACACCGAGATCATCTTCGATGGCGACAGCCGGGTGCACGCCGCGGATGGCACGTTGCTCCACTGCGCAGCGCCGTTTCAGGAAGACTTGCTGCTGTGGGATACGGACGCCGCGCCCACGCCCTGTACCTACGAGCCGGACGACATCGCTGACCTGCATGATGCGCTTGTGCTCGGCATCCGCGACTATTTTGAAAAGACGGGCGTGTTTAGCAAAGCCGTCATGGGCCTCTCCGGGGGAATCGACTCGGCGGTGACGTGCGCGCTGGCCGCCGAGGCGCTGGGACCGGAGCGGGTGGTGGGCGTCACCATGCCGTCAGAGATCTCCTCCGAAGGCTCGGTGACCGACTCCGAGGCCCTGGCTCGCAACCTGGGCATCGCCTTCCAGGAAATCCCCATCAAGCCGGCCGTCCGGGCTTACGACCAGATGCTGGCCGATGTATTTGCGGGCACTGCCCCCGGCGTGGCTGAGGAAAACATTCAATCGCGCGCCCGCGGGCTGACGCTCATGGCCCTCTCTAACAAGTTCGACTACCTGCTGCTTTCTACGGGCAACAAGAGCGAGGTGGCGGTGGGCTACGTCACGCTGTACGGCGACACCAATGGAGGCGTGGCCGTGCTGTCGGATGTCCTCAAAACCCGCGTCTACGCGCTTGCCGAGCACATCAACGCGCGGGCCGGGCGCCCCGTCATCCCGCAAAACACCATCGACAAACCGCCGTCGGCCGAGCTGCGGGAGGGGCAGGAGGATACCGACTCGCTACCGCCGTACGAGACGCTCGACGCCATCCTGCGCCGCTACATCGAGGAGCAGCAGGAGCTGGAGCAGATTGTGGAGGAGACGGGCTTCGACCGGGCGTTGGTGCATGACATCCTGCGCCTGGTAGACCGCAACGAGTACAAGCGCCGGCAGGCCCCGCCCGGGCTGCGCGTCACCGCCAAAGCCTTTGGCATGGGGCGCCGCCTGCCCATCGTGATGCGGTGGGACCGGAGCGTCCTTCGCGAGATCGCCGGGGGCGTGACGGCGGCCTAACCTGCGCGCATTCTTTCCCTTCACCTGTGTCTCTTCTGCATGATTGCTTACCTCGCCGGCACGCTCGTCGCTAAAAAACCCACCGCTGTATTGATTGACGTGGGCGGCCTGGGGTACCGGGTTCACATCCCGACGTCTACGTTTGAGGCACTGCCCGACACAGGCCAGTCCGTCAAGCTCCACACCTCGCTGCAGGTACGCGAAGACTCGCAGACGCTCTACGGCTTTGCGACGGAAGGCGAGCAGCAGACGTTTGAGGTGATGCTGGGCGTTTCGGGGATTGGGCCGAAGCTCGGACTGGCAGCGCTCTCGTCGATGCGCCCCGCGGAGCTGCGCGACTATGTGGTGAGCGGGGAGACGGCGCTGCTGACGAACATCCCGGGCGTGGGCAAGAAGACGGCCGACCGCCTCGTGCTGGAGCTAAAAGACCGCCTGGCCGATCTGGAGTTGGACGGCGCGGGGGCGGCCCTCTCAGGCGGCACGGAGGTCCGGCAGGAGGCCCGCGCAGATGCGCTCGCGGCGCTGCAGGAGCTGGGCTTCAGCCGGGCCGCTGCCGAGCGGGGCATCCGCAAGGTGCTGCGCAAGGACGGCACCGTGCAAGATGCCGAGGCGCTCATCCGGGGGGTGCTGCGGGAGCAAGGGTGAGGCGGCTCATCGGTCCAGGTTGGGCGCCCCTCTCTGTCAGGTCAGGCGCATTCGTGTGCTCCGTCACGCATCCGGGCGGACGGCTTTCTCATGCGGTAGCGGGCGCGGCACGCCCCATCCACGCAGCGAACGTGGGCCAAACCACGCGATAAGCCCGAGCGCGACGACAACCGTGCCTACCGTGGCGTAGGGATGCAGGCCAGCAGCAAATCCCATCGTCTCGCCCGTAAGATTGCCCAGGAAATGAAAGACGATGATGGCAAGCACGCTCCGCGCGGTATTGTTATACACCCAGGTCCCGATAACGGCTGTCAGGACAATGCCCGGAAGCCACCACCAGAGCTCAGGCTGAAAAGTCGTTCCCGCGTAGTAGCCCGGCATGTACACCAGCGGGACGTGCCATAATGCCCAGACTACGCCCAGAATCAGGCTGCTCGTGAGCGCGCTCCACCGGGACTGAAGCTGATCGAACCAGTACCCGCGGAGCCCAATCTCTTCAATGGCGGGGAAGAGAAGGGCGACCGCCAGCAAGAGCACCACTGCACCGGGGTCAAGCAGCCGGTCGGGGCCGATGAACGTGATCGGGTCGTTGCTTAAGCCAACGAGGAGCGCCGCTCCGGCTACAAGGAGCGTAAACATCGGGTAGAAGAGCAGGATGACGCCCCACCATGCTCCGCTGATCCGACTGCGGTCAATCAGGCGCTGGCAAAGATCAGCAAACCCCGCCCGCCCGTGGTTCAACCACAGCAGCACGCCTCCCGATAAAAGGGGGCTGGCTCCCCCGACCAGCAAAAGTACGATATTGGGAAAGCCCCACACAGACGTGCCAGAACCCACGATAGGAAGCCAGCACAGGTAGGCCCACCCGAGGTAGAGCAGGGGAAACCCCCAGGGCGCGGTGGTGCGTGCAGCCCGGGCCGCCGCCCCCATTGGCTGATGTGTCCTGGTTTCGCCCATGGTTGCGCGCTCTTGTCACGTGAGGGAGACGCAACGGTCCTGCGCTTCGTACCGACCGTCGGTTTGTTAGCGTGGGGGGCTTCCCCCCGAAAAGCAACGCTGGTACGCCGCAACAGCCTGGCGTTTCGGGGTGGTCTGCTCCGGCGGGGTCTACTGAACCGCCTCAGCCATTCCCTCCGGATCATAGATATCGTTGAGCACGCCTGCCATCCGCACGCCAGCCTGCAGCAGGCGCTTCTCCACGATGGGTAGCGCGCGGTTGCGGTACTCCCAGCCAATCACCTTGTCCTCAGGCAGGTCGTAGATGACATCCCGGTAACTGCGGGACTCCTCCGCCCAGCGCCGCACGGTGGCCTGCTGCCACTGCTCGACGAGCTCGTCCGTCGGGTGATTGATCGCCTGCGCCCAGAGCTGGTAGTCATCATTCCAGGAGACGATCATACCGGTATCCCAGACGCGGTGCAGGTTCGTATCCCGGCCCAGGTAGGTTACTGCCACGTCGTTGCCGCCGCGGTCCTCGCCGGTGCCCACATGCAGCGGCTGATGAATGTCGCCCACCATGTGGATCACCATTTTGAGGGCATCACGCTCCTCTTCTTCCGACAGCTCGCCCGTCTTTAGCGCATCGATCTTGCGCTCCAGCGCCTCAATGATGTCGCCGTTCGGGTTCTTGTGCGCCTCGGCGTACGTGCTGTCATCCGGCACCGTCACCCAGTGCCAGTCAGCCGTGTGGCGGTACTCGTCGGTGGGGCGCACCTGATCCATCCATACTGTAGCCTCTACAAGCGACATATCGCCGAGTACACGCGCTACTTCCGCGCGCGTTGTCTCCGTCATATAGTCCTTGGCGATTTCGCCGGTGATGAAGTGGCCCACGCGGCCCCACATGGCGGACGAGCTGGCACCTGCCAGTAGGGGGATGAGGAGCACAACAGCAAGAACGAGGGGCAGCTTTTTCATGGCAGTAAGCAGATAACCTTGATGGTTGGGAGTCACCAATGTGCGCATTGCCTCGCTCGAAAACAAAGAGGGACAACGCCCCGGCTACCGGTGTGAGCGATTCTTCCTGATTTTTCGCAGATTGCCCGTTCCGGGCGCGATCTCCTCAGCAGGTCGAATGGAAAAGCCCGCCCACCTTGCGGTCTTTGCGGAGCTGATTGTAGCGCTCTACCGCTTTTTCTGTTTGCAGCACGTGGGTGTCCACGCCCTGCTCATCGAGATAGTCAAGGGTGTCCTCCTGCACCTGCAGTCGCTCGTGCACGCCGCGGGAGAGGATGACCGTCTCGCTGCCGTGCGCCAGCAGCTCCTCCACGTCGGCAATTTGAATGCCCGGCGCGTGACTGGTGCCGGTTTCCCCCCAGTCCCATTCGCGCGCACCGCCCGGATACAGCTTGGCGTCCTTAAACCGCTGCTCCCCGTCGTTGACCTCGATTCGTCCCCACGAACGATGCGTAATTTCGGGTGATGTACTCATCGCTACCACCTCTTTTTTCTTGAAGGACAGCAGATGCTTGGCATGGACTTATGAGCGCGCGGGTGGAAGGGGTCCGAATGATCACGCTTGCTATCTGCGCGAGTCAGTCCAGAAACCGCTCCAGCGTGGGCACGAGGTTGTCCCCCCGAAGCTCACTGCCGGAGGCCACGACGATGCCGTCAGGGTCGACGAGGTAGTAGGTCGGGTAGCCGCGCACGGCAAACTGCTCGCCGTAGTCGCCCTGGTCGTCCAGCACCTGCGGCCAGGTGATCTCCTCGTGGCGTTCCAGCGCACGCGTGATCGAGGCCTCGCTCTCGTAAGCGAAGCCCACCAGCTCGAACCGCTCGCCCCCAAAGCGCTCATACACGTCTGCCAGCTTAGGTAGCGCGTCGATGCACGGCGCGCACCAGCTGCCCCAGAAATCCAGCAGCACGTAGGAGCCCTTCAGGTCTGCGCTGCTGATGCGCTGCCCGTCTACCGTTGTGGCGTCCCAGTCGGGCGCCGGCTCGTCTTTGCGGATCGCTACCGGGGCGTCCCCCGGCTCGGCCGGCCGCAGGCGCATCTCCGAGCCACGCGGGTCGATGCTGACGACCTCCCACGTGTCGCCGCCCAGTTCAAACGTCGGTGGAAGGAAGTACTGCTCGCGACGGTGCATCTGGCTGCGATCGATCATGACCACTTCATCCGACCCCGAACCAATGTCTGCCGAGCCGCTGCCGTCACGGTCAACGGTGAGGAAAAAGAAGTTGCTGAAGACGGAGCCCATCTGCGTTGAAACACCGAACTCATGCCCGTTCACCTCGCCGACACGGTGATGCATGGGCGTTGAAATCGCGAAAATCGGAACGCCTTCCTCAAACTGACGCGCAATGGCTTCAGGTATGTCCGGGACGTGTCGTAGCGTAAGTTCTATCGAGTCGCTGTGGGTGATAGCTGCCTCGCGCTCCCGGAGCGCCACCGTGCCGGTCCAGTCAACCGTCGAGGTGTCCGAGGGAATCGTCAAGATGTGATCATCGGCGCTCAGGTGCTGATCGCGGTCGCTATCTACGTAGATGTCCCAGGTGCCATCCTCTCGCTTAAAGGCTGCGAAAAGTAGGTAGCTTGTAGGCAAGTGGGCAAGGCGTTGCGCGTACACGGTAGGATCGGACAGGCCTTCGGGGAGTGAGTGTAGCGCGACGTCTTCCTCCGGATACTCCATGATGGGCCCGTTGATGGTACCGAGGATACCGCCACTCTCCGACATGTCGCGACCGTTGCGCGTGAGCGTCAAGTCCGCCGGCTCCAGCGGCACGACCGGCCACCGCTCAGCCAGCCCCTCGGGCGGGATGTCACGCCAGACCGCAACGGTATCCCGCACGGTCTTGTCCTCGTCGAATGTGACAGCGCGCAGCTCGGGATAGGTGTAGTCCGGCGCCTCTTCTACCCGAAAGATGGAGCCGCGCGTGTAGTTGTACTGCTCCTCAGCGCCCCGCGGCGCGGTGAGGGATAGGCGCCACACGCCGTCGCCGGCATCGGTCAGTTCCTTCGAGAAATCCTGCGGATGAAAGCCCGTGCCCTCATGCCCGGGATCCCACCGGTTGAGCGACCCCGCCCAAAAGATGCGGGCGTCGGACGGCGTTTCAGGGGGGACGACGACCTCAAAGGTGACGGTGACACTATCATCCGGAGCCGCCCCGGCCAGGCCTGTGGGCAGCAGCAACCACGCCAATAGAACGACAGCCAGATACTGCATAATAGGTTTTCATTTTGAAGAGGTCATTCATTCTTGATACTACATACATAGTTATAGGCAAAGGTGCAACCAGGGGCCTGTGGTGTCCCCAACCGTTCGTCCGCCGGATCCGGTGTTACGTATCGTGCGGTGAGAGCGTCTTCATCCGTGCCCGCATGGCGCCGTTTCGTTCCCTTCTTTTTTTGTGAGTGGTATTATGCTTCGACTGTTGACTGTGCTCCGTCGCCTCTCGTTGGGGTTGTGTGTCGTGTTGGTGGGAAGCCTCCTGCTCCCGCCCGCCGCTGTTGCGCAAGCGGAGGAGCCCCCGGTGTACCGCGTGGAAACGACGCAGGGCGCCGTGTTCATTGGCACGCTCATCGAGGAGACCGAAGACACGGTGGTCCTTCTCATGGAGGATGAAAACGAAGTCCGCATTCAGCGGGCGAACATCCGGAGCATGCGCACGATTGACCCAGCGCAGTTTCGGGACGGCCAGTACTGGCATCCGAATCCGCAGCCGACGCGCTATCTCTTTGGGCCCAATGCGCTCGGGGTGCGCGCGGGGACTGGGTACTATCAGAACGCGTGGATCTTCTTCAACAACGTCAACTATGGCGTGTCGAACCGTGTGTCCATAGGCGCCGGCACGGTGCCCATCTTCCTCTTTGGCGCGTCGGCGGTGCCCCTGTGGCTGCTGCCGAAGGTGTCCATCCCCACGCCGCAGGATAACCTTCACCTGGCTGCGGGGGCCGTCCTGGGCGGTGTGGTGGGCGCTGGCGGGGGTGTGGGAGTCGGGGTGTTCTACGGGGCCGCTACCCTGGGCGATGAGGACCAGAACCTGACGGGCGGGATCGGCTATGGCTACGCGGATGGCTCCCTGGCCGCATCGCCGTTCTTTACCCTCAGCGGCATGACGCGCGTCTCACGCAACGTGTACCTGATCTCGGAAAACTACTTCTTCGCCGGAGATGAGGTGAACGGGCTGGTGTCGATTGGCGTGCGATACGCGCCAGAGCGGTTTGCGGTGGACTTCGGGCTGGTGCGCCCCCTGGCAGATGTTGGGTCTTTCGTGGGCCTTCCGTGGCTTGGCGTGTCGATTCCCTTCAACTGACCGCGCCCCCGTGCGCCTGCGGCCGCGAGCATAACGCGCAGCACGAGCCGCATGCGGTGCTGTGACGCGCCGTTGCAACATCTCGCCTTTCCCTTCTCATAGGCCCTCCGTATCCTGATGCCACGGGCAGTAGTAGCTGATATGCCCGCTTCACCCCGCTTCCGTGAACAACCCCGTTTCTGCCATGCACCCGTCTGCTCCACTGCTCTTGATGCTCGCTGTGCTGCTTGTCGCCAGCGCTGCCCTGTCCGCTCCCGTGGCCGCTCAGATCGACCGCCCCAACGAGCACTTTGTGACGCGCTCCGAAGTGATTGCCGCGAATGGCATGGTGGCCACCAGCCAGCCGCTGGCTTCGCAGGTGGGGCTTGAGGTGCTGCGGCGCGGCGGTAACGCGATGGACGCCGCCATTGCAGCGAACGCCGCTGTAGGTCTCATGGAGCCGACCGGCAACGGCATCGGGGGCGACCTGTTTGCCATCATCTGGGACGCGGAGTCGGAAACGCTCTACGGCCTGAACGCGAGCGGCCGATCCCCACAGGGCCTCTCCTACGAACAGCTCTTGGAAGAGCTGGAAGCGAGAGACGCTGACAGCATTCCCGGGTATGACTTGCTGTCGATCTCCGTGCCGGGCGCGGTGGACGGCTGGGGGATGATCCACGACCGGTTCGGCGAGCTCTCCATGGCCGACATTCTGCAGGAGCCGATCCGCTACGCGGAGGAAGGCTTTCCGGTGAGCGAGCAGATCGCGCAGTCGTGGCAGCGCAGTGTGCCCTTCCTCCTGGACCGAGTCGGCGATGTTGGGGCCTTCGAGGAAACGTTTACCATCGACGGACGCGGGCCCGAAACGGGCGAGATCTTCCAGAATCCAGATCTCGGGGCCACGTACCGGCTGATCGCCGAGGAAGGACCGCGGGCGTTCTATGAAGGGCGGATCGCGGATGCCATCGATGCCTTCATGCAGGAGCACGGCGGCTACCTGCGCAAGTCCGACTTCGAGAATCACACATCTGAGTGGGTCGACCCCGTGTCGGTGAACTACCGCGGCTACGAGGTGCACCAGATTGGCGGCAACAATCAGGGCATGGCGGTGCTGCAGATGCTGCAAATCCTTGAGGGGTACGACCTCGCGGCGAAAGGCCACAACAGCGAAGAAACACTGCACCTGATGATTGAGGCGAAGAAGCTGGCGTACGAGGATCGCGCCAAGCACTACGCCGACCCCGACTTCTACGACGCTCCCGTCGAGCGCCTGCTGTCGGATGAGTACGCGGCCGAGCGGCGCGAGCTGATCGGCGACCGCGCTTCCAACCGTGTTACCACCGGCGTGGGGGTGATGGAAGACGGCGACACCATCTTCCTCACGACGGCCGATAGCGACGGCAACATGGTGTCGCTCATCCAGAGCAACTTCCGCGGGATGGGCACCGGCTTCGTGGTGCCGGGCACGGGTTTCAGCTTTCAGAACCGCGGGGAGCTTTTCTCGCTCGACCCCGACCACCCGAACGTCTACGCGCCCGGTAAGCGGCCCTTCCACACGATCATCCCCGGCTTTGTCACGCGCGATGGCGAGCCCTACTTCAGCTTTGGCAACATGGGCGGGGCGTACCAGCCGGTCGGGCACCTCACTATCCTCACGAACATCATCGATTTCGGGATGAACACGCAGGAAGCCGGGGATGCCCTCCGCTGGAACCACAGCAACTCCACGCAGCCCACCGACGATGTCGACAGCCAGCTCACCCGTGGGGGACAGGTCTCGTTTGAGTCGCAGATCGACTACGAGGTGGTGCGCCAGCTACGCGCCCGCGGTCACAACGTGCGGATCGGCGGCGGCTTTTACGGGCGCTACCAGGGCATTCTGTACAACGCCGAGCAGGGCGTGTACTACGGCGCCTCTGAATCGCGCGTGGATGGACAGGCGGCCGGGTATTGACCAGCTGCCCCGCCGCTCAGTCGGCTATGGATGCTCGTCGATGTGCTCCAGCTGCGCCCAGATGTCTTCCTCCCAGTAGGCCGAGCGAATCGTTTCCACGAGGCGCATGTCGAACGTAACGTCTTCGCCGCGCACGCGGAGCAGCGTGCGGGCGTCGGCGGTGCTGCGCCAGTAGGTGACCTCCGCCACGTCCATCGCGGTGACGAGCCCGGGGACCGGCGCCTCAAAGCGGACCGCGATCCGCTCGCCCTCCGCTTCCAGGTGCTCCAGCGTCACCGTCTCGGTGCCCTCGCGCGTGGCGGTGGCCTCCACAAAGGAGCCGTCGTCCAGCATCACGTGAAAGGCGCGCTCGCCGTTATCGTCGAACGTGAGCGCGCGCATCACCACCGGTAGCTGCGCCGGGCTGTAGCTGCCGGTGCGGTAGTCAAACGTCCCATCCGTGTTGCCGTAATCGTCGCTGCGCATCATGAACGAGGCGCCCCCATCGTCATCCACCGCCAGCTCGCGGTAGATGTTGGAGCACCAGTCGTAGCTCGTGAATGACTCCTTGAACGGTCGCAGGTCGGCCTGCCGGGCGTTCACCACGAAGTTCTGCTTGCGCTCGTACGATCCCGCGTCGATTTCCTGAAACAGGCTGAACTTGAACGCCGGCTCGCCCTCCATATCCCGCACCGCTTTCGTCTGATTGGCCACGCTGTAGTCCTGCTTTACCACGTAGCTGCCCACCATGAACGACTGCGAGACGCCCTCCTCGTACTGCGTGTGGTCACGCTCCACGTGGTAGAACGACATCTCCGCCTTTCCATCATCCCACATGGAGGACGTCAGGAAGTCGGCATCGACGATGGGCTCACCCTCAGGCGACAGCATGGGCGCGTCGCCTCCGGCATTGGCATCACAGCCAAGCAGCAAGACGCCGAAGAGGAGTACAAGAGCGAATGGAACGGAAGGCAGCTTCATCACGACGTGGGGAGCAAGGATACAGGTAGCGTACAACGTCGTAACGTCTCGCGTCTCCGTACGCTCCCTGCTGCGCGGCCGATTGCCTGCGACACGGTCGTGCGGGTTACTCAGCCAACGTCACCTCCATCCACAGATTCAGGACCGCAGACGGGCCACGAACGCCTGGCTCCCCCATGCCGCGCCCGCCGGCGTCGTTGCGCCGCACATCCCCGGGTGGCGGCTCCTGCTGGCCTTCCTGCTCCCGCCGCGCGGCCAGCTCAGGCTCCGGGGTGGAGAGCCCTACCCCCACCACACCGCCCGGACCCACGCCGACGGCATACGCCGACGCCTCCTCGGCTTCGAGGTCCAGTTGCAGCTCGTACGTAAACGTGCCCACCTCATCGACCTGCACCTCCGCCGCAATCCCCGGCGCGGTGCCGGCCACGTAGCGGATCGGCTCGCCATCCACGCGCAGCTCCATCTCGCCAAGCGACTGCTCAAACCCCTCGCGCAGCAGCTCCAGGTCATCTACCGCCTGAACGCCTTGCTGCGGCGCTGCCTCCGTCAGCACACCCGGGGGGTAGTGAATGCCGAAGTCTTCACTCGTGCTGCCCTCGCGGTCGATCCAGACGGTCAGCCCGCGGGACATGATTTCGCGGACGAGGACGCGGTCGGTGGTCTCCACCGAGACGTAGAGGGCATTGTCGTCGTTGCGCACCCCCACCGAGACCTGCCCGTCTTCGAACGACTGCAGCGATCCGGCCCAGGACTCAAGGTCGGCGTCTATTTGCGGTGGCTCCTCCGCACGCTCGCTCTGCACCGACTCCATGCTCGAGCACCCCGCAAGCAACAGCGCAGCGCCTACGAACAGGCACAGTACCGTCGTGCGCAGGTGGTTGGGGGCCGGCTTCAAAGTGGCAAGAAAGGGGGCGAATCTGTACGATCGATGCATCAGGGCCATAGGTTATGAGCGGGACGTCAGCGTTTTGCGGCCTACTTACACAGGCCTCCCCGGTCGTAGGGTTCTTTGGGGGTGGTGCGCTAAACGGCCCAGGGAAACGCGCGCCACCCATCGATCACACACTGCAGGTTTGCGGCTGTGGTCGACCAGTTCCACGCTTAACAAAAGCCGACGGTCGTTGCATAGGCCTTCGCCTTAACAAACCAGTCACCCTCGACTTGATCGAGGATCCATACGATGTCGACCCAGAGCTCCCCGAATAAAATCACGTCACTGAGCCGAAGAGAGCACGGGCCATGATGATCGGCCTGTATAGCAACCAGCGTGAATCACGCGGTACACGTTGCGTTGGTGCCCTAAACCGGCGCCAGTAGCAAGCCACCCGGCCAATGTATGGATCCTCGATTAGCTCCGCTTCGCTCTGTCAGTCGGCCAGGGGCCTCGTGTGGGGTTGAGGATGACTTCGGGGGAAGAACGGAGCTCGAATGATGTGCAATGCCTTGTTTAACATTTGGATAGCTGCGGGCCCCGCGCGCGACCAATGACGTTCAAGCAGTACTTCCAGCCAATCCAACGTCACCTTCCGTCCGGTACGTCTGCACCCTAACAAACCAGTCATCCTCGACTTGATCGAGGATCCATAACCCTCTACAGAGCTGGCCTTGCTCCTGAATTGAGGCATTGTGGCTTTCCGTACGGAGTTGCGCTTAGGCTCACCTCTTCTCTGTGCGTCCCTCAGCCAGCCTGTCGCCTGTCAACCACGCGCAAGGTTTCGTATACTGTGATGCGCCGTTATTCCCCGTAGCGTTGAGGTACGATCATGGACCACCGCCCACCGACAATCCTGACGTTCCTGCTCACCGCCCTGCTCCTCGCGGGCTGGAATGCGCATGCGTCGACCCACGCGCACGAGGCCCTATCGGAGAATAATGACACCACGCAGGTGGCGCCTCCTGAGGACTATGGTCCCGTCAGCATTAATCTGGAGGACATCGAGTACCCGCACCCGGTGTCGTTTTTGACGTTCACCCGGCAGGGGAAAGAGCTGCGGATGGCCTACATGGATGTGGCACCGGCGGGCGAGGCGAACGGGCGAACCGTGGTGCTGCTTCACGGGCTGAACTTCTTCGGCGCCTACTGGGATACGACGATCGACGCGCTCACGGAGGCGGGTTTCCGCGTGGTGGTGCCCGACCAGATTGGCTTCGGACGCTCCAGCAAGCCGATCATCTCGTACAGCTTCAACACGAAGTCGTACAACACGGCAAAGCTGCTGGATGAACTCGGCATTGAAGCGGCCGCCATCGTCGGGCATTCGATGGGCGGGATGCTGGCCTCGCGGTTTGCGTTGCTGCACCCGGAGCGCACCACGCACGTTGCGCTCGTCAACATGATCGGGAAGGTGGACTTCCGGCTGGAGCGCCCCTACCAACCGATCGATGCGGTGGTCGACGCCGAGCTCGCGCGCGGCTACGACGAGATTCGCGCGGGGCAAGAGGCGTATTACGTCGAGTGGGACGAGGCATACGAGAAGTACATCCGCATCCATTACGGCTGGACGCAGAGCGGCGATTTCCCGCGGCTGGCCAAAGTGCGCGCGCTCAACCGGCAGATGGTCTTCAACGAGCCGGTGGTGTACGACTGGCCCTCCATCGAAACGCCCGCGCTCGTGATCGGAGGCGCGGAGGACGGGCCGGACTTCCCCGAGCTTGCGGAGAACGCGGCCACCACGCTACCGAACGCCGAGCTCGTGCTGCTCGACGATGTGGGCCACAACCCCCACTTCGAGGCGCCGGAGCTGTTTTTTCCTGCGCTGATTCGATTTCTGATGGATGGGGAGGGGTGAGTGCTTGCGCTCTCAGTTCTGGGGCACTATCAAGAATGCAGCACGGTGCCCCGTCAGGGCAGTATCTGGGGATGTAGGTTGGGTGATCTCGAAATAACACGCGCTTGCGCGTTACTGCATCAGCGTGTATACTTGTTACAGTTACACAGACCCGCTGCTTCATAACGTCCTATGCCGCGTGTGTCCACATAGTGCGCAGGCGCGTTGCATCATGCGATACTAAGCCGTGCTGATTCAGGAGGTTGCACAAACCCGGCGCGTGCGTGCTATGTGGACTGTGTGCAAATAATTATAGGTTATGCCGTCGACTCATTCGAAGAACTCATCACTTAGAGTCTATCTATTCGAATCTATCAGCATATGAGTAAAATAGAGGTTCTCAAGCAGTCAAGCTTTGGTGAACGAACTGCGGAAGAGGAAAGCGACAGCTTAGACCAATATTTTGTAGAGACTGACGAGTGGAGACAATTATTTCGTGGGGAGGATGACATAATATACGGGCCGAAGGGATCAGGGAAGAGCGCTCTGTATGCGTTGCTCTCTAACCGCCGCAATCAACTCTTCGATCGAGGTACCCTGCTTCTTCCCGCTGAAAACGTCAGAGGTACCCCTATATTCCGCGATCTAGTAGACAATCCTCCAGCAACGGAGAACGAACTCAGGCGATTGTGGAAGCTCTATTTCCTGAGTCTCATCGGTCATGCAATACGAGATTACGGCATTGACAATGAGGCAGCTGAAAGGTTAGAGTCAACGCTTGAAGACGCAAACCTATTACCCAAAGAGTGGTCACTTCGTAGAGCCCTTAGGGCTGTCAGGAGTTACATATCCAGGCTAGTGCAGCCTGAGGCAGTTGAGGGAGGTGTGGAGTTGGACCCGGCGACAGGGCAGCCAACCGGGTTGAAAGGAAAAATAGTGTTCGGCGAACCCACATTGGAGCAGCGAGATCTTGGTCTCACTTCGGTTGATGACTTGTTACACCTTGCTGACAGATCACTCTCCTCTGTAGGCTACCGTGTGTGGATTGTGCTCGACAGACTCGATGTTGCCTTTGCCTCTTCCAAAGAGCTCGAAGGAAACGCGCTCCGGGCGCTTTTCCGTGTATATCTTGATATGCAGGGCCTTGAATACATCGCGACTAAGATTTTCCTGAGAGATGACATATGGAGTAGAATTAGCTCCGGAGGCTTCCGTGAGGCAAGCCATATAACGCGATCAATTACGATAAGATGGGATAAGAACACACTTCTCAACCTGATTGTGAGACGGCTTCTAAGGAATGACTCAATTGCTGAGTATCTTGATGTCGACCCAGAAGAGGTTCTTGACGACATCGAGAGATAGAGAAGCCTTTTCTACAGAGTTTTTCCGGATCAGATTGACGTTG
>Ga0207421_10000150_pt1 | contig 83049 bp, 74 predicted proteins | sample SodLakKL_010_SED_4_FD_187542 | JGI IMG/M metagenome (GOLD analysis project Ga0207421, IMG submission 187542) | Alkaline sediment microbial communities from Lake Tanatar, Kulunda Steppe, Russia - 8KL_010_SED (SPAdes) (version 2) | ecosystem: Environmental > Aquatic > Non-marine Saline and... | reverse complement strand
ATAAAATTTGAATATCAGCAGAAAAAAGAGCCCCCTGGGTTGACAGGGGGCAATTTATCTGTTATATTCTTTAGTATGATAAACAATTAAAGTATGCTGTCTAGGAGGTTAACAATGTCAGGAAAATTTAATGGACTTCCCGAAGGGATGAGATTTTACCTGCCGGCAGAAGCTAGAGCGATGAATGAGCTCAGAGATAGGGGGAAGCAGGTATTAGAAAACTGGAATTATGAGCCCCTTTATATACCGGCTTTACTGCCCTATGAGTTGATAGTTAGCGGTATGTCCCAGGAGAGAGCCCGAGATTATTATAAATTAATCGATTATCAGGGAGACATATTAGTTCTTAGACCGGAAATGACGGCGGCAATTGCTGCTATGATGGCTAGAGAGAGAGAAAATTTATCAACACCGGCTCGCCTCTATTATTTTGCTCCTGTTTACCGCCATGAAAGTACCCAGAGTGGTAAAGAGAGGGAGATATATCAACTGGGAGCGGAATTCTTTGGTGATTCCGAGCTGGCTGATTTTGAGGTCCTGGCCATAGCTCAGGAGATTATTGCCAGCTGTGGCTTGAAAAATTATCGGCTGGAGATTGGTCAGGTTGATTTCTTACAGCAGTATCTAGAGGAATTAGGTCTAACCCCTGAAGTTCGCAAAAGAGTGAAAAAATCTCTGGCAGAGAGAGATCTGGTGGCCTTTAGAAGGATTTCTTCTCAATTAACGGGAGATAAAGCTGATAGACTCAATAAGTTATTGCAATTAAGAGGTGGAATTGAAATATTAGATCAGGCTGCTGATTTAGTCTCAGCAGAAGCAGGTGAAACCTTAGTCAGCCTGCGAAATATTTATCAGGGCCTAAAAAAGGGCTCCGATAATGATGAAATTTTCTTTGATCTGACCCTGGTGAGAAATTTAGATTATTATACTGGAATTGTCTTTGAAATTATGACCCCCGATTTAGGTTATAACATCTGTGGGGGAGGTCGTTATGATAACCTGTTGGGTAACTATGGCTCTGAAAGCATACCAGCAGTTGGTTTTGCTCTGGGGATTGAAAGGTTAAGATTAGCCTGGCTTAACCAAAAGGAGCAGGAAAATTTTAAAGCAGATAAAAATGTTTTAATCTTATTAGCAGAAAATAACTACAAGTCTCAGGCTCTCAACTTAATTACATCTTTGCACCAGCAGGGCTGGCATACTCAATTAGAAAAATCTAACAAAGACAAAGACGAACCTGAACTTTTCGAGTCAGCCAGTAATTATAGCTGGGTGATTCAGCTCCAGGAAGAAGAAAATAATTTAAAATATAGTTTAAGAGAGTTATCCCATAATAATCACTATACAGCAGACCAATTATCTGAGGTGATGAATATTGTTAAACAATAAGTTGAAGGTGGCTTTGCCCAAGGGGAGATTATTTAAAAATGTGGTAGAGAAATGTCACCATACCGATTTACTAGCAGGCGAAGAGAATCTCAGCAAGTTATCTCGCAAATTGGTCCAGGTATTTCCCCAGACTGGCCATCTCTTTTTGCTGGCTAAACCAGTAGATGTACCGGCTTATGTAGAGCATGGTGCAGCTGATATTGGTTTTACCGGTAAAGATATTATAGCTGAAAAGGAAAGAGAACTTTATGAAGTTTTGGACCTTGGCCTAGGCAGCTGCCGCTTGGTGGTAGCTGTTCCTGAAGATTATCCCCACCAAAAACCTGGCGAGATGCCTGATAATATTAGAGTAGCCACCTCTTACCCTAATCTGACTGAAAAATATTTTCAGAGTTTGGGAGTGAAGGCAGAAATAATTGAATTAGGCGGCTCAGTGGAGCTGGCGCCCCAGGTAGGCTTATCTGATATAATTGTTGATATTACTTCTACTGGTACTACTCTGCGAGAAAATGGATTGATAGAGGTGGGAGAGGTTTTAACCTCCTCTGTCAGAATGGTTGTCAATAGAATTTCCTATAAGACCAATAGTGAAGATATATCCCGACTGGTAACGCAGTTAACTGCTGCCAGTCAAGAGGCGAGGTGTTCTAAATGAGACAGATTAAATTACCAGAAGATAAAGAGATCTGGCAGGAGCATTTACAGGAACGCAAGAATTTGTTTACTGGAGAGCTTTTTAAAGAGACCAATAAAATAATAAACGAGGTGGCAGAGGGCGGAGATAAAAGCCTGAGGGAACTTACCGAGAAATTTGACGGGGTGGTTATAGATGACTTCAGGGTAGATACCCAATCTTTAGCCCAGAACGAAATAGCTGCTGATTTATTAAAGGCCCTTAAAAAAAGCAAAAGTCAACTGGAAGAATTTTATCGTCAACAGAGTAAAAAGCAGAGTTGGTTTAGCTACCGGGGAAATAGTTTTGTTGGCGAGCAGGTAACTCCTCTGACCAGAGTGGGGCTTTATATTCCTGGTGGAAGAGCAGCCTACCCCAGCTCGGTCCTGATGACAGCAATTCCAGCCCAGGTAGCAGGGGTGAAAGAGTTAGTGGCGGTAACTCCACCTTCCTCTCAGGGGATTAATCCTGTGACAGCAAAGGCTTTAGATCTTTGTGGAGTAGAAGAGGTCTATACCCTGGGAGGTGCGCAGGCCATTGCCGCTTTAGCACTGGGTACTGAGACCATCAAAGCGGTGGATAAAATTGTAGGTCCCGGCAATAAATATGTTACTATGGCCAAAAAAATACTCTATGGACAGGTAGATATTGATATGCTGGCCGGTCCCAGTGAGGTCCTTATTATTGCTGACAAAAATGCCCGACCAGATTTTATTGCCGCTGATCTTTTAGCCCAGGCTGAGCATGACCCCGAGGCTCGAGCTGTGGTAGTTAGTCCTGAGCCTGAAATATTAGCAGAAACAAAGCAGGAGTTAGAAGTCCAGCTTAAAAACCTGACTACTGCTGCTACTGCCCGTCAGGCCCTTAAAGATTATGGACTTCTCTTAGAAGTCAAAGATTTAAATGAAGCCATTGCTATAACCAATCAATATGCCCCGGAACATCTGGAGATATTAACTGAGGAGCCACTGGCCAGAGCAGCCAGAATAAAAAATGCCGGTTCAATATTTTTAGGGAACTGGACTCCTGAAGTGCTGGGAGATTATCTGGCTGGCCCCAACCATGTCCTGCCAACGGCTGCTACTGCTCGATTCTCATCAGGTTTAGGGACAGAGGACTTCTTAAAGTCTTCAGGATTGATTTATTATGACCAACAGGAACTGGCGGTGGATGCCAGAGAGGCCAGCTTAATAGCTAAAGCTGAAGGTCTGCCAGCCCATGCCCGGGCAGCCTTGATTAGGCTGGATAGTGAGCTAGCAGAGGGAGAGAAGAGCAGATGATTAAATTGGATGCCAACGAGAATCCCTACCGACCTCCAGCTGATCTCTGTGCTAAATTAGCTGATTTTTCCCGTGGCTTAGCTTACAATCGGTATCCTGATAAAACTTATCGTAAGTTAAGGGAGAGCCTGGCTCTCTATAGTGGCTGGCCAGCTGAGAAAATTATCGCCGGCAATGGCTCTGATGAGTTGATCCTGCTCCTTCTCTTGGCCTATGGCGGTCCTGACAGTAAGCTGATAACTGTAGAACCGACCTTTACCATGTATAACCATTATGCCCAGGCTACTAAAACAGCTTTAAGCAATATATTTTATAATAAGCAGGGAGCCAGGTTGACCTTTCCTAAAGCTGAAGTCGAGCAGGCTATAGAAAATTGCCAGCAGGGAATTATTTTTCTCTGTTCCCCCAATAATCCCACCGGTGAAATCCGTTCCCGTCAGTGGCTTGAAGATATTCTAACAGCTACAGAACTACCGGTGGTGGTAGATGAAGCCTATTATGAGTTTAGTGGGAATACTGCCAAAGAATTACTGGCAGATCATGATAATTTGATCATATTAAGAACTCTGTCTAAAGCCTTTGGTATGGCGGGTTTAAGAGTTGGCTACCTGCTGGCAGGTCGAGATATTTGCAATATGTTAGAAGACCTGCGCTCCCCCTATAATATTAATCGATTCAGCGCTGGAGCAGCAGAAATATTGCTCCAGGCCCAAAAGCATTACCAGGCCTGCTGGGAAAAGATCAAAGAGGGGAGAGAGTGGCTTTACCGAGAATTAGAGGCCCGGGAAGAGATTATAGTCTTTCCCTCTCAGGCTAATTATTTATTGTGGCAGACTGACAAATTATCAGAGGAGAAGGTATATCAAAGCCTCTTGACCAAAGGAGTTAAAGTTCGTTACTGGGAGGAATTACCTCTTTTTGGCCAGGCTCTGAGGGTAAGTGTCGGTCAGCAGGAAGAAAACCAAAAGTTTATCAATAGCCTGGATGAAATAATAAAAGAAGTTCGTTGAAGGAGGAAAGTAAGCATGGTAGAATTATCTCGTAAAACAGCTGAAACTGATATTAAATTGAAGTTAGCTCTCTATGGTGAAGGCAATTATCAGATTACCACCGGCATTGGTTTTTTTGATCATATGCTAGAGCTTTTCTGCCGCCATGGTTTTTTTGATCTGGAGCTCAAGGCATCAGGAGATTTGGAGGTAGACAAGCACCATACTGTAGAAGATATTGGTATTCTTTTAGGCCAGGCCATAAAAAAAGAATTGGGAGATAAAAGTGGGATTACCCGTTATGCTGATATAACTTTACCCATGGATGAGGTGTTAGTCCAGGTCGCCCTGGATTTAGGGGGGCGCTCTTACTATCGGGGAGATATTGAGACTCAACGGCAGGAGGTAAATGGTTTTCCAGTGGAATTAATAGAAGAGTTTTTTTCCTCTTTAGCTGCCAATGCTGAAATTAATCTCCATTTTATTATTTTAAGGAAGGGCAATACCCATCATTTATTGGAAGCTTTATTTAAAGCCTTTGCCCGGGCTCTTGATGCTGCCTTAAAGCCAGAGGAAAGATTGGCTGGCAATCCCCTATCAACCAAGGGGCAGCTAGGAGAGAGTGGCCGCCATTGATTGCTATCATTGATTATGGGGCAGGCAATTTAGGGAATGTAAAAAGGGCCTTTGACTATTTAAATATCAGAGCGGAGATTGTCAGCACTCCAGCTCATTTGAGTGGAGCTAAGGGGGCAGTCTTGCCAGGGGTAGGAGCCTTTGCCAGTGGTATGGCTGGCCTTAAAAAAAGAAACCTGGTAACTCCTTTAAAAGAATTTGTCAGAGAGGGACATCCCTTTTTAGGTATTTGTCTGGGAATGCAGCTCCTTTTTGAGGGCAGCTTTGAGGATTTAGAAGCAGAGGGGTTAGGGATTTTTTCCGGCAGATGCCGCAAATTTTCTCCCCGGGAGGTTATAAAGGTCCCTCATATGGGCTGGAACTCTTTGGCGTTTAACAAAGAGGATAAATTAATCAGGGACTTGCCTGATAGTTATTTGTATTTTGTCCATAGTTTTTATGTGCCGATAAAAAAAGAAATTTTACTGGCCAGCTGTCAGTATGGTGACAATAAATTTATGGCTGCAGTGAAGAAAAATAATATCTGGGGTTTTCAACCCCATCCAGAGAAAAGCGGCAGCACAGGACTGAAAATTTTAGCTAATTTTGCCGAGGTGGTTAAAAGATGTTAGTGATACCAGCAATAGATTTAAAGGATGGCAGGGTAGTCAGATTGACCCAGGGAGACTTTGAGCGCCAGGAAGTAATGAATGATAATCCCTTAAAGACAGCTCAATATTTTAGAGCCCAGGGGGCACCGGAGTTACACTTGGTAGATTTAGATGGGGCACGCAGCGGTAAACCAGCTAACAAAGAGGTTATAGCCGATATTTTACAGTCTACTGAGCTAAAAATTCAGCTTGGAGGCGGGATACGAAGTAAGGAAATAGCTGCTGAGTACTTAGAGTTAGGTGCTCAGGCTGTAGTATTGGGGACGGCGGCTTTGCAAAAACCCAGGCTAATAACAGAACTGCTAACAGAGTGGGGACCAAAGAGGATTATCATCTCCCTGGATGCTAGAGATGGTGAACTGGCCATATCGGGCTGGGAAGAGGGGTCCGGCAAGAAACTTAATCAGGTCTTTCCTCTGTTGCTGGAGCGGGGAGTGAGACGCTTTGTCTATACCGATATATCTCGCGATGGCACCTTAAAGGGCCCGGATCTTACCACTCTAAAATCTCTGGCAGCTGAGGATTGTGAAATAACAGCCTCTGGTGGCATTTCTTCTCAGGAAGATCTCGAATATTTAGAGGAGATAGGCATTTCCAGGGCCATTATTGGAAAAGCCCTTTATCGTGGTAAGTTAGATCCTGAAAAACTATGGCAGGTGAGAGAATAATGCTGACTAAAAGATTAATACCCTGTCTTGATGTGAAGGATGGCCGGGTGGTTAAAGGAGAGCAATTTGTTAACCTTAAAGACCAGGGTGACCCCGTGGAGATGGCTAAAGCTTACAATAAAGCCGGAGCTGATGAACTGGTTTTTCTTGATATAACTGCCACTAAGGAAAAAAGAGAGATAATGAAGGAGATAGTTCTCAAAACAGCCGAGGTGCTCTTTATCCCCTTCACCGTAGGCGGAGGTATAACCGACATATCTGACTTTCGCAGTTTAATAGCTGCTGGAGCAGATAAAATTTCTATCAATTCTGCAGCTGTGCGCAACCCAGAATTGATAACTAAAGCCGCTAAAAGATTTGGCAGTCAGGCGGTGGTAGTGGCTATAGATGGCCGGCGTAAGAGTCAGGGTGGCTGGGAAGTGCTGATCTCTGGCGGTACTGTAGAGACCGGGCTGGATTTGATGGATTGGGCTAAAGAAGCGGAAGAGAGAGGAGCCGGAGAGATACTCTTAACCAGCATGGATCGCGATGGCAGCCGGGATGGATATGACCTTGAGATGCTGAAAGAAATAAACCATAATGTTTCAATTCCAGTAATTGCCTCCGGTGGAGCTGGTAAGCCTGAACATCTCTATGAAGCCTTCAAAGAAGGCCGAGCTGATGCTGCCTTAGCGGCCTCTATCTGGCATCAGGATATTTATTCTATTGCTCAATGCAAAGAATATCTGGCCGACCGGGGAATACCGGTGCGGCCTATCAAGGAAGGAAATTCAGATTATGACAGCTGATAAAAATAAGAAAAAAACTAATCTGCCGGCTAAAAAATTAGCCGCTGAAATTAAATTTGACGAAGAGGGTCTGGTGCCAGCTATCCTGCAGGATGAAGCTACTGGTAAAGTGCTGATGATGGCCTATATGAATAAAGAGGCTCTGAACAGGACTTTAGCTGAAGGTAGAGCCTGTTTTTATTCTCGCTCTCGAGAAGAACTCTGGCTTAAAGGAGAGACTTCAGGCAATTATCAGCTTGTTAAAGATATTAGGCTGGATTGTGATGGTGATACTCTGTTACTGCAGGTTGAACCAGTGGGGCCTGCCTGCCATACAGGAGAGGAGAGCTGCTTTTATAGGCGAGTAAGTAATCCAGGAGAGGAAAAAGATCTTTCCCTGGCTCTTAATGAAATCTTACCGGAACTAGAAAAAATTATTGCTGAGAGAAAAGAGAACCTGCCAGCAGGTTCTTATACAGCAGAACTTTTCCAGGCTGGGGTGGAGGAAGTGGCCAGAAAAGTAGGAGAAGAGTCTCTGGAGGTCGTTTTAGCCGCCTTAAAGGAATCACCGGATAGATTGGAGGCTGAAGCTGCTGATCTGCTCTATCACCTGCTGGTATTGCTTAGAGCAAAGGAGCAAGATTTTAAGTCTGTCCAGAAAAAATTGCGGGAAAGGTTTGCTAACTAAAGCTATCATGATATAATAAAAGGGTAAATGGTAATCGTCCGCAAAGAAGCGGGCGGTTTTCTTTTGCCCGGTTTTGTTACTAGAGAAAAAAGAAAGATATGGTCAAGTTAACTTGTTTTAAAAAAGCAGGTAAGAGACATAACTGGAGGGGATGAAAGTTGCAGAGTTTTTCCTTTGATGCAGGAATCTATCTTTTGGAGCTTTTTCTATATAAACCCTATAAAATAGAAATTGGGGCTAGAGGAAAATTGAGTTTTCCTCCGGGATATTATTATTATGTAGGAACTGCTCAAAAAAACTTATCAGCTCGTTTAAAACGTTATCAGGAGGGGCCAGCAAATAAACACTGGCATATAGATTACTTTTTGGATAGGGCAATCATCAAAAGAATTTTTGCTCGAGAGGTGGGAGCTGAGGAAGAATGTAAATTAGCTGAGAAACTTTTAAATCTTAAGGAAACAGAGATGGTTCATAAGGGTTTGGGTTCTAGCGACTGTCAATGTCCTACTCACTTAATTCATTCTCCCAACCCCTTAGCTTCCGAAAAGATAGAGGAAGTGATGCCGGAATGACAGCCGAAATATTGCAAAATTTAAATGAAAACCAACAAAGGGCAGTGAGTTTAGCTCAAGGGCCTGCCCTGGTGCTGGCCGGTGCAGGCAGTGGTAAGACTAGAGTCTTAACCAGGAGGATTGCCTATTTAGTTGCTGCCGGCATCGCCCGGGATCAGGAGATTTTAGCTGTCACCTTTACCAATAAAGCAGCCGATGAGATGAAAGAGCGGGTGAAGGAGCTTTTAGGAGAATCTTTTCGGGGCTGGCTAGGAACCTTCCACTCCTTTGGAGCTCGCCTATTAAGACAGGAAGCAGAAAAAGTTAACCGCAGCAGTAATTTTACGATTTATGATACTTCTGACCAGAAAAAGATTATCAAAGAAATTTTATCTGATCTGAATTTAGACCAAAAACGCTTTAAACCAGCAGCAATAAGCAAAAGGATAAGCAGTGCCAAAAGCAAGCTCATAGGTCCTGAAGACTTTAGAGGAGCAGAGAGTTTTTTCCAACAGCAGGTAGCTAAAATTTACCCAAAGTATGAAGCAGAACTAAGCCGCAGTAATGCCTTTGATTTTGCTGATCTATTGATGAAGAGCTGTTTTTTGTTGCAGGAGTACCCTCTGGTCCGGGAATATTATAATGAAAAGTATCGCTTTTTGTTAGTCGATGAATTTCAGGATGTAAATAACGCTCAGTATGAACTCAGCAAACTTTTGTCCGGGCCCGATAACAATATCTTTGTAGTAGGAGATCCAGACCAGTCCATTTATGGTTTTCGCGGGGCTAATATTGATAATATCCTCAACTTTACCACTGATTATCCTGAGGCCGAAGTGATAAGATTGGAAAAAAACTATCGTTCTCGGGCTCAGATTCTCATGGCCGCTCAACAGGTGATAGAAAACAACTACTCTCGTCTGGATAAAAAATTGAAGGCTGCCCGTAAGGGCCAGGGTGATTTACAGTTTTTTTCCGCTGATAGTGACCGGCAGGAAGCTTCTTATATGGCTCGGGAGATCAACAAGCTGGTGGCGGAAGAAGATTATAATTATAGTGATATCGCCATTCTCTATCGCACTAATGCTCAGTCCCGGGTCATAGAAGAGATGATGATAAAGGAAAACTTTCCCTATCAAGTGGTAGGAGGTCTGAAATTTTATGAACGCCGGGAGATTAAAGATTTAATGGCTTATTTAAATCTTATTAATAATCCCGCTGATACTGCCAGTTTTTTAAGGGTGATAAATACCCCTAAAAGAGGTATAGGTAAAAAAACCCTGCAGGCAGTGGAAGAATATGCAGCCAGAAACGGTCTATCTCTGCTGGCTGCCTGCCAGCAAGCTGAAGATATAACAGAGCTTTCCCCTGCATATCAGGGCCGAGTGGCTAATTTTGCTGCTTTGATTGAAGAATTGCAGGAGAAAGCTGCCGGGCTAACCCTGGATAATCTATTAATGGCTGTAGTGGATCGGATAGATTATAAGGATTATTTAAAAAAGATAGATGATAAGTATGAAGAACGCAGAGCTAATATTGGTCAACTGCAAAATGTTATGATTGAATATCTCCAGGAAAATGAAGAGGCCTCTCTGGCTGGATTTTTAGAAGAAGTAGCTTTAATTACAGCCGTTGATACCTGGGATGAAGAGGAAAATTATATTAATTTAATGACCTTGCATGCCGCTAAAGGTCTGGAATTTCCTGTGGTCTTTCTCACAGGATTGGATGAAGGGCTCTTTCCCCATGAAAATTGTCTGGAGGATCCTGAGAATATTGAGGAAGAGAGGAGATTGTGTTATGTCGGCATGACCAGGGCTGAGGATAAGCTTTATCTCTTAAGAGCTAGAAGGAGAAGAGTCTTTGGTCGCAACAAATACTATCAGCCTTCCCGCTTTTTAGCTGAAATGCCGGATCAGATTTTAGCAGAGGAACCGGCACAAGATAGCCAGGTCCAGGAAGAAAAAAGTAGAGGGAGAAGAGGCGGATATCATAGCGGGGAAGTGGTGCTTCATTCAAAATGGGGAAAAGGTGAAATAATCAATTGTTATCAGGAAGATGAGGGGCGGACCAGACTTAAAATTAGATTTAAACGAGATGGAAAAGAGAGAGAGCTGCTGGCTGAATATGCGCCACTGCAGAAGGTAACGAGGTGAATTATAATGACAGCTGAAATACCTGAGGAAATAAAAAAACGCGTTGAAGAGCTAAGAGCTGAACTGCGCCAGCATGAGTATCATTATTATGTTGAAGATAATCCCCAAATTGCTGATGCTGAATATGATGAGATGATGGAGGAGTTAAGAAAGCTAGAGGAGGATTATCCACAGCTTAAAGACCCCAACTCGCCCACGGCCAGGGTGGGCGGTGAGGTGTTAGATAAATTTGCCAAGGTGCAGCACAGTCAGGAGATGTTGAGTCTGGGCAACGCCTTTTCGCCGGCTGACCTGCGCAACTTTGCTGCTCGCCTGCAGAGAATGTTATCAGAAGAGGTAGATTTTGATTACATAGTGGAGCATAAAATAGATGGTCTTGCTATAATCTTAAAATATGAAGCAGGGGAGCTGACATTAGGAGCCACCCGGGGTGATGGGCAGACTGGAGAAGATGTCACTGCCAATGTAAAGACAATACCCACTGTCCCCTTGAAACTCAAAAAACCAGTGGACATAGAAATCAGGGGAGAGGCCTTCATGCCCCGGCAGAGCTTTCAAAAGCTCAATGAAGAGCGATTAAAAAAGGGAGAGGAACCCTTTGCCAATCCCAGAAATGCTGCTGCTGGTTCTTTGCGTCAGTTAGACCCCACCGTTGCTGCTAAAAGACCACTATCTTTTCTGGCCTATGATATAATAAACGAAGAGAGTTTAACCCTAAGAGAACATGCTGAATCCCTTGAAAAATTGGCCGAGCTTGGCTTTAAAGTCAACTGGCATCGCCCCGTCGATAATATTGACAGAGTGATTGAGCTCTGTGAGGAGTGGGTTGACCGGCAGCAGCAATTAAATTATGAGATTGACGGAATGGTAGTAAAGGTAAATCAGCTGGCAGTGAGAGAAAAATTAGGCGCCACCAGCAAAAGTCCTCGCTGGGCTATTGCCTATAAATTTCCTGCCCAACAGAAGACAACTGAGGTTAAGGATATTAAAATCTCTTTAGGGAGAACTGGAGCTTTAACGCCCACCGCTGAGCTTGCCCCGGTGGAAATTGATGGCTCTACAGTAAGTCGGGCTACCTTACACAATGAAGATGAGATCAGGAGAAAAGATGTCAGAATAGGCGATAAGGTATTGATCCAAAAAGCCGGGGATATTATTCCTGAGGTAGTGAAGGTTATTAAAGAAGCCAGGACTGGCCAGGAGAAGCAGTTTGAATTTCCAGAAAACTGCCCTGCCTGTGGCGAAAAGGTCTTCAGGGATCCAGAAGAGGCAGTTTATCGCTGTATAAATAGCGCCTGTCCGGCAGTGGTCAGAGAGAGTATAATTCATTTTGTCTCCCGGGATGCCATGAATATTGCCGGGGTAGGTCCGGCCTTAATAGACCGCCTACTGGAACAGAATTTGATTGAGGATCAAGCCGATTTATATTTTTTAGAGAAAGAGGATCTCATTGAACTGGAAAGAATGGCTGAAAAATCAGCTGCTAATGTTTTAGAAGCCATTGCAGAGAGCAAATCTCGTCCTTTAACTCGAGTAGTCTTTGCTCTAGGAATTCGCCATGTGGGTTTAAGAACGGCCCAGATTATAGTGGATAAGTTTGGCACTCTATCACAACTCAAAGAGGCCAATCAGGCTGAACTGGAGGAGATAGAGGAGGTAGGCCCAGTTATTGCTCAGAGCATTACCAATTATTTTTCCAGTTCCGAGAACTTGAATCTGCTTGAAAAATTAAAGAGAGCTGGAGTTACCATGGAGAGCGAGAAGAGTGAGGAGCAGAATATCTTAGCCGACAAGAAATTTGTTCTCACTGGCCGGCTGGAAAATTATACCCGCCAGGAGGCTAAAGCTGAAATAGCTAAACTGGGTGGCCGGGTGACCGGTAGTGTAAGTGGTGAGACTGACTATTTAGTGCAGGGAGAGAATCCAGGCAGCAAATTACAGCAGGCTCAGGAGCGAGAGGTTCAGATTTTAACTGAAGAGGATTTTATCAAGTTAATTACAGAGGAGGATTAATATTGCTTTCTAAAGAAGAAGTTACCCATATTGCTCAACTGGCCCGTCTTAAGTTAACGGAGAAAGAAAAAGAAGAGTTCACAGAAGAATTAGGTGAAGTATTAGAATATATCAAACAGATTTCCGAAGTGGATACCGAAGGTGTAGAGCCTACCTACTATCCTCTTCCCAGCAGCAATGTTTTTCGCGAAGATGAGGTAACGAAGGAAAATCGCCGTGAGGAAATGTTAGCAGAAGCACCGGCTGAAGAAGATGGCCAGTTTAAAGTTCCAGGAATTGAACAAAATGATTAGAGGGAGGTAAAGGAATGAATATTTATGAAATGACTCTGGCCCAATTGATAGCAGCCAGAGAGGAGAAAGAGCTTAAACCAGAGGAAATTTTAGCTGCCTTTGCTGAAAGAACAGCAGCAGTGGAAGATAAGGTGGCTTCCTTTGTCGATATAATACCTGATTTTGCTAGCAAAGAAGACCAAGAGAATGGGATTTTACAGGGAATCCCGGTGGCTTTAAAGGCTAATATGGCCACCAGAGAATTAACTACTTCCTGTGCCTCTAAAATGCTTGCCGAATATAAAACGCCCTATGAGAGCACTGTAGCCAGTAAGATTAAGAAAGAGGGCGGAGCAATTGTGGCCAAGACTAATATGGATGAATTTGCCATGGGTTCGACTACAGAACATTCAGCTCTACAGACGACTAAAAACCCCTGGAATTTGAACCATGTTCCAGGAGGTTCCAGTGGAGGGGCGGCTGCTGCTGTTGCAGCTGGAGAGGTGCCCTGTGCCCTGGGTTCAGATACTGGAGGCTCGATCAGACAGCCTGCCTCCTTTTGTGGGGTAGTGGGTTTGAAACCTACTTATGGAGTGGTCTCTCGCTATGGGCTAGTTGCCTTTGCCTCTTCCTTAGATCAAATAGGTCCCATAGCTCGAACAGTAGAAGATGCTGCTTTAATGCTCAATATAATCAGTGGCCATGATGAAAAAGATTCTACTTCAGCGGCCATGGAATATCCTGATTACAGGCAGGGATTGGATAAAGATTTAGCTGGATTGACCTTTGGCCTGCCAGGCTCCTATCTGGAGATGGATATAGATGAGGAAGTTAAATCAAAGGTGCAAAAAGCTGTCAGGGAGATTAAAGAGGCCGGTGCTGAAGTTAAGGAGATTGAGCTTCCGCCAGTGGATTTAGCATTAGCTGCCTATTATATCATTGCCACTGCTGAAGCAAGTTCCAACCTGGCTCGTTACGATGGAGTCCGTTATGGAGCCCGGGAAGAAGCCGGGAATGTTATGGAAATGTTTGCAAAAACCCGCAGCAAAAATCTAGGCCCCGAGGTCAAAAGAAGGATAATGTTAGGCACCTATGCCTTAAGCGCCGGATACCAGGATGAACTCTATAAGAAAGCTCTAAAGGTCAGGACGATTATAAAAGATAAATATGCTCAAGTCTTTGAAGAGGTGGATTTAATTTTAGGGCCCAATTCACCAACTCCAGCTTTTAAGCTGGGAGAAGATAAAAATCCCCTGGATGTCTATTATGCTGATATCTTTACAGTTCCAGTTAATATAAGTGGTTTTCCGGCCCTATCACTGCCAGCAGGTTTTACCGAGCAGGGACTGCCTTTAAGCGTGCAGTTGATTGGACCGGCCTTTGGGGAAGTAAAATTATTACAGGCTGCCAGAGGACTGGAAAAAAGGCTGGCTGTTCCCACCCTGGCTACCCTGGATCAAGGAAGGTGATGGTAATGAGTAATAAATATGAAGTTGTAATCGGCCTGGAAGTTCATGTCCAGCTCCTGACGGAGTCTAAGCTCTTTTGTGGCTGTAGCGCCGAATATGGAGCAGAGCCCAATGCCCATACCTGCCCGGTCTGCCTGGGGCTGCCTGGCACTCTACCGGTGCTAAATAAAGAAGCGCTTCGCTATGCTCTTTTAGCTGCCAGGGCGGCTGATTGTAAAATTAATAAATTCTGCAAGTTCGACAGGAAAAATTATTTTTATCCTGACCTCCCTAAGGGTTATCAGATTTCCCAGTATGATTTGCCCCTGGGATATGACGGCAGGATAACTATTGAAAGTGAAACAGGAACGAAGGATATAGGTTTAACTAGAATCCACCTGGAGGAAGATGCAGGCAAATTAGTCCACCAGGGTACAGTGGGTGACTCTGATCACAGCTATGTAGATTATAATAGAGGTGGTGTCCCTTTAATTGAAATAGTTTCAGAGCCAGATATCCGTTCACCTCAGGAAGCTAGAGCTTACCTAAAAGCTTTAAAACAGTTGATACTTTATCTTGGAATTTCTGACTGCAATATGGAGGAAGGTTCCCTGCGCTGTGATGCCAATGTTTCCCTGAGACCTGTGGGAGAAGAAAAATTTGGCACCAAGACTGAGGTCAAGAATATGAATAGCTTTCGAGCTGTGGAGAGGGCTCTGGCCTACGAAGTTGAAAGGCAGAGAGAAGTATTAAACTCTCAAGGAGAGGTAGTGCAGGAGACTAGAACCTGGGATGAAGGCAAACAGAAAACCCTTTCAATGCGCGGGAAAGAAGAGGCCGAGGATTACCGTTATTTCCCGGAGCCTGATCTCATGCCCCTGCAGATTTCCCAGGATTATATTGATGAGATCGATGCTAGCCTGCCTGAGTTGCCTCTAGAGAAAAAGGAGCGTTTACAGCAGGAGTATGATCTGCCGGCATATGATGCTGGAGTATTAACCCAGGATAAAGAGGTTGCTAAACTTTTTGAAGAGGCTGTAGGCCAGGACCAGGATCCAAAGGAAGTTAGCAACTGGTTGATGGGTGAATATCTCCGTTTGATAAAAGAAGAAAACATTGACCCCGGTACCAGCGAGCTTACTGGAGAGAAGCTGGCCAGCCTGTTAGAGCTCATTGATTCCGGCACTATTAGTTCCAACATTGCCAAAGAGGTCTTTGCTGAAACTTTCAACTCCGGTAAAGATCCAGAAGAGATAGTAGAAGAAAGAGGTTTGAAACAGATAAGTGATGAAGATGAACTGGGCGAGATTATTGCAGAGATAGTAGCTGATAATCCCGGAGCTGTTGAGGATATTAGAAACGGTAAAGATAAGGCCATCGGCTTTTTAGTCGGTCAGGTTATGAAAAAGACTAAAGGCAAGGCCAATCCTCAATTGGCCAATCAGTTAATTAGAGAGGAAATTGCAGAGGAGTAATATTATGGACAGGGGAGCAAGAGTTAAATTAAGAGTTGTTGATTTAGCCTATGGAGGGGAAGGGGTTGCTCGACCGGAAAACCAGCCGGTAGTATTTTTGCCTCAGGCTCTGCCTGGTGAATTGGTTGAGGCAAAAATAACAGCAAGCAAAAAAAACTATTCTCGGGCAGAAGTCTTAGATATTATCGAAACTTCATCAGCAAGAGTTACACCTGACTGTCCTGTTTATGATAATTGTGGTGGCTGTCAGCTGCAGCATCTTGATTATAAGGAGCAGCTGGCAGCTAAAAAAAAGATGATAACTGACTCTTTGGAGAGAATTGCTGGTTTAGAATTTGATGCCATTGGTTCTCAATTTCAGGTCCAGGGCATGGAATTCCCCTGGTATTATCGCAATAAAGGTCAATTTCCTCTAAGCTATATCGATGATGAGCTTAAAGCTGGTTTTTATCAGGCTGGCAGCCATAAACTCATCCCTTTTGCCGAGTGTAAGATTCAAGATCAGCCCATAAATCGTTTATTGCAGAAGACAGTATCGAAGGTCAGAGAGCAGCAGATAGAGCCCTATCAGGAGAAAGAACATAGTGGTACGCTTCGCCATCTTCTTCTGCGTTCAGCTCGCTGCAGCGGGCAGCTGCAGTTGACTTTTATAACCAGACTGGAGCAAAGGGCTCCCTGGCAGCAGCTAGCCCAGGAGCTGAAGGAAGAAAATCGGGCTCTTAAGGGAGTCTACCAAAATATTAATCCCCGCCAGACCAATGTCATTTTAGGGGCCAGAAGCAGATTATTAGCCGGCCAGCCTGCTATTGAAGAATATTTAGGGGAGAAAATGTTTTTGATCTATCCCTCTTCGTTTTTTCAGATCAACTCTCTGATGGCAGAAAGATTGTATAGAGCTACCCGGCAGTTGGCAGAAAAGTTTAATCCCAGGACTATCATAGATGCCTATTGTGGCAGTGGAGTTATTGCTCTTTATCTGGCTGATCTTAGCTCAGAAGTCTATGGAATAGATAGCAATAAAGCCTCTATAGAAGCAGCTCAGGCTAATGCTAAGTTAAATCAACTTGAGGGAAGGACTAAATTTATTACAGCCAAGACCGAGGAGGTTTTGCCTGAGTTAGTTGATTCTAATAGTCTTTTAATAGTGGACCCGCCTCGAAAGGGTCTAAGCTCTGAGATTAGAAAGGATATTTTAACTATTGCTCCTGCCGGTCTGCTCTATGTCTCCTGTAATCCCACCACTTTAGCTCGAGATTTAGAGGATTTAAAGGAGAAGTATAAAATTACTGCTTTGATGGCCTTTGATATGTTCCCCCAGACCTACCATGTAGAGACCCTGGTCCGTCTGGAGCTCAGGTAAATTAAAGGAGATATCATTTTGCCTTCACTAAAGGGGAAAGGAGAGTTTTTTGTGCACAAGTTTTTAGCTATTTTCTTTTTAGTCCTGGCAGCTGTTGGCTTATATTTTAACAATGAAATAGGAGTTTTTGTAGGTTTAGCCCTCTTGCCCTGGCAGTTGGGCAGAATAGGTTTTCCTCAAAAGGCTTACAAATATGTGTTAATTTTAGCTGCTTTAGTAGGAATTGGTTACTTTATTCTAATTGGCTGGTATACCCTGCTTTTAGCCTTTATTTTTGTCATGATATATAATTATTGGGGTTATAGACGTTTTAGTGGCTTAACTGAAAGTTCTGCTGACCAGGAAAAAGAAGAGCAAGAAAGATAAGTGTTTTCTTGACAAACTAAAGAAAATATAATATAAATTAATTTAAGGTTAAAAAAATACTTTAACTTTAATACTGGCTAATAAAACTAAATAGGGAGTGAGAGAAATGCCAACATATCTGTATGAATGTGAAGAATGCGGTCGTTTTGAGAAGATGCAGAGCATCAAAGCCGAGCCCTTATCGGAATGTCCTCAATGTGGCTCAAGTGTTAAGAGGATCATCGGCTCACCTGGTGTTATCTTTAAGGGGTCAGGCTTTTACTGCACTGATACTAGAGATAAAAGCTCTAAGCCAGAGGAAAATAAGGAAGCTAAAGGTGAAGAAAAGGCTTCCTAAAACTATAAATTTGACTATAAACCTGGATTTGTTTGTTCCACAAAAGTCCGGGTTTAAAGTTTAAGGGGAGAAAAATCTTGCCAGACTTCAGGCATAAAGATATTTATATTCAAAGGGCTAAATCCTATCAAAAATCGCTATTAGTAGAAAAAATAGAGGCTATTTTTACCAGGTTTAAATTGTCAGAGAAGATATCAGCAGGGGATACTGTTTTACTTAAAGTAAACCTGCTGATGGGTAAAGACCCAGCTGAGGCAGTCACTACTCACCCTAAACTTATTGAAGTTTTAGGAGCCAAACTTTTAGAACTGGGGGCCAGACCTCTTCTGGCTGATAGCCCTGGCGGGCCCTTTAACAAAGCTGCTTTAAAGCTGGCCTATAAAAAAAGTGGTTATCAGCAGGGGGCAGATAGTGGTCTTTATTCATTAAATTATGATACCTCGGCCAGCAGCAAGGATTTACCTGCTGGCTGGCGAGGAAAATCCTATCAGATCTGTGATTTTGCGGAGAAAGCCGATTTTATCATCAATCTGCCTAAACTTAAAACCCATGGGCTGACCCTCTACACCGGGGCAGTGAAAAATCTTTTTGGCCTGATACCAGGTACTATAAAAGCTGAATATCACTTAAAAATGTCACAATTGACTGATTTCACTCACCTTCTTCTTGATATAGCAGAACTTATCTCAGTGGATCTCACCATCATGGATGCCATTACCGGGATGGAAGGAGCGGGTCCCTCCAGTGGCACCCCCCGTGATTTTGGTCTGCTTCTGGCAGCTGAGGATCCCTATCAGCTTGACCTCTTAGTTTCCCGACTTTTGCGAGGAGATGATACTTATCGTCAGGACCCTTTTCCCCGGGCTATTTATGAGAGATATGAGCAATATAATTTAGAGGAAGGAAATATTACTGAACTGCCAGACTGGATTAAGGCTGCCTTTAAAAATGTGGAATTGCCTGAGGTAGATAGAACTGCTGAGTTTTTGGCTCATAAGATGCCAGATTTTTTAGCTGAGCTTTTAAATAAACTACTGCGTCCCCGGCCAGTCTTTAATGCTAATTGCGTAGCCTGTGGTATTTGTCAGGATAATTGCCCCCCGGAGGTAATCGAGATTGAAGATAAAAAGGCCGAAGCAGAATTGGATGATTGTATCCGCTGTTTTTGTTGTCAGGAGCTTTGTCCCCACGAAGCAGTGGGAATAAAAAAACCTTTGTTAGGCCGTTTATTTTTTTAAAGAGAGGCAGGAAAAGAACTCATATTTTACGAATAAATATATTAACACTACCTGAGATATAATTATCTGCTAGATTGGAAAAGGAGAGCTTGTTATAGATGAAATTAGGTATACTTTCAGACACTCATATTCCCGATATCAAAAAAGAGATTCCCACCTGGGTGACCGCCGGTTTAAAGGATTGCGATTATATCATTCATGCCGGTGATATTACTGGTTTTAAATTTTTGCAGAGACTTAAAGAGCTTGCTCCAGTAAAGGCGGTGAGGGGGAATTGTGATAGAGGTGAGCTGGTCAGTCAGTTAAAACCCTATAAGGAATTGACTTTAGCAAATTTAAAACTGGGAATCACTCATGGTCACTTAATCGAGGGCGATTTAATAACTGGACTTTCTTATAAATTTAGTTCTGCTGATTTAATAATCTTTGGTCATACTCATAACGCCTTCCACCAGCAAATTGCCGGTCAGGTCTTTTTAAACCCTGGTTCTGCCACAGTGAGAAAGAGAAAAAGTTTTTATAGTTTTGCTCTGGTAGAAATAGAAGCTGGCAGGATAATCAACCTTGAATTTATCAAAAAGGAGGGATAAAATGTCTGTTTATGGTACTGCCCATAAATTAGCTAAGGCTCTTAAGGAGTCTGATGAATATCAAAATTTTCAAGAAGCTCGCCAAAAGATGAAGAACGATGAGACCAGGATTGAGCTTCTAGAGGACTTTCAAAATCAGCTCTTGAAGGTGCGGAGTCAAGAGATGCAGGGGGAAGAGGCTGCTTCAGAAGAGAGAGAAAAACTGGAAGAATTGCAACAGTTAATTGAGATGAACCAGCCGGTGAAAGAATTTTTGCAGGCTCAAAATAGAATGTATACCTTAGTCAATGATATAGAGGAGATACTCTTTGGAGATCTGGAGTTAAAGTTAAGAGAAGAGGAATAAGAATAGTAAGAACAGGGAAGTCCTTAAGATCTTTTAGGACTATCCCTGTTCATTAATTTATATTAATCTATTCTTTATTAGCCTACATTGATAACCTCTTTAACTTCAGATAGGTTTTCCTTTAAAACTCTTTCAATTCCTGATTTTAAGGTCATAGTAGACATTGGGCAGCCGGCACAGGCTCCAGTGAGGCGAACCTTGACTGTGCCATCATCCTCAACATCAACAAGCTCTACATCGCCGCCGTCAGCCTGAAGACCGGGTCGGATTTGATTTAAAACATCCTCTACTTGTTCTTTATTCATTTTACTTCACCTCCTGCTACTTGATAATAACTGACCATATTATAACATACAGCAATTAAAAAACAAAGTTAACTATTTACTATTATCATCTTTGAGTTTATTTCCTGGCAGAGAAGAAAGGAGCAAATTATGGCTAACTTTATTCACCTTCATAATCACACCGAGTACAGCCTTCTGGATGGAGCTATAAGACTTACTGAGCTTATAGATAGAGCCCAGGAATTTGCTCAACCAGCAGTGGCTCTAACAGATCATGGTTCTTTATATGGCATGATAAGGTTTTATCGCAAAGCAAAAAAGAAGGGAATAAAGCCAATTTTAGGCTGTGAAGTTTATCTTGCTCCAGAGAGCAGATTTGAAAAGAAGAGTCAAGAGCGCTATCATCTTATCTTATTAGCAGAAAACAAAAAGGGTTACCATAATTTAATTAAAGTGGTCTCTAAAGCTCATTTAGAGGGCTTTTATTATAAACCCAGAGTTGATAAAGAGTTATTATACCAGCATGCCGAGGGCATGATTGCCACCTCTGCCTGCCTGCAGGGAGAATTAGCTGCTTTATTAGTTGAAAACAAAAAGCAGCAGGCTGAGGAGGCTTTACAGGAATATATCGATATCTTTGGCAGGAAAAACTTTTTTATAGAACTTCAGGATCAGGGCCTGGAAGAACAGAAAAGGATTAACCCGGAATTAATTAAACTGGCCGATAATTACCAGCTGGATTTGATTGCTACCAATGATTGTCATTACCTTAATAAGGAAGATGCTCAGTTACATGATCTGCTTTTAGCGCTACAGACAGGAACTGACATTAACGATGAGGATAGATTGCAATTTCGCGGTGAGCAATTTTACTATAAATCCCCAGAAGAAATGGCGGAGATATTTCAGGCTGTACCTGAGGCTTTAGAAAATACGGTGAAGATTGCCCGGCGCTGTCAGGTGGAACTTGAATTTGATCAATTTCATCTGCCTGATTATCCTGATATTGCAGAAAGTGAGAAAGATAGCCCCGAGGAGTTGTTGATTTCACTCTGCCAGCAGGCTCTCAACCAAAAGCTGCCTGGAAATGAAGAGGCCCGACAGAGGATGGAGGAAGAGTTAGAGATGATTAATGACATGGGCTATGCCGCTTATTTTTTAATTGTCAGAGACTTCATTCTTGAGGCTCAGCGACGGGGCATAAGAGTAGGACCGGGACGAGGCTCAGCGGCAGGCAGTCTGGTATCCTATTTGTTAGGAATAACCAAGATCAATCCCTTGGAGTATGGCTTGTTATTTGAAAGGTTTTTAAATCCGGAAAGATTAAATCTACCAGATATAGATATTGATTTTGCCGACCGCAGGGAAGAAATAATTGATTATGTCAGGGAGAGATATGGTGAGGAGAGAGTGGCTCAGATAGGCACCTTTGGAACTATGGCTGCCCGGGGAGCAGTTCGTGATGTAGGGCGAGGTTTAGGCATGAGCTATGATGAAGTCGATAAAGTGGCTAAAAAAATACCCGCTCGTCCAGGGATAACTCTGGCTGAAGCTTTAGAAGAAGAAAGGGAGCTTAAAGCCATGGCTCAGAGAGATAGCAGGGTAGCTGAGCTTTTAGACAAGGCCCAGCGTCTAGAAGGAATGCCGCGGCATATCTCAACCCATGCTGCTGGAGTTATAATCGGTCCTGAACCACTGCTGGATTTAGTTCCTTTACAATTGCAGGATGACAACAGAATTACCCAGTTGCCTATGGAAGAAGTGGAGGAATTGGGTCTTTTAAAAATGGATTTTCTGGGGCTGCGCAATTTAACAGTTATTGAGGATACTATACAGAGTATTGCTCAAAATCAGGGTGAAGAGATTAATGTTGATGAACTGGACCTTAACCATCCTGAGGTCTATGAGCTTTTATCCCAGGGGAAGACCGCTGGTGTCTTTCAAATGGAATCACAGCTTTTCAAAGATTTGAATAAAAGGCTTAAGCCAGATAGATTTGAAGATTTGATAGCCCTTTTAGCACTGGGGAGACCGGGTCCCCTGGGAAGCAATATGGTTGAAGATTATATCAAATGCCGGCATGGAGAAAAGGAACCAGAGTATCTCCATCCCAGCCTCGAGCCTATTTTAGCTGATACCTTTGGGCTTATTTTATATCAGGAGCAGGTTATGGAGATAGCCAGTAAATTAGGTGGCTTCAGTCTGGCTGAGGCTGATATTTTGAGACGGGGTATGGGCAAGAAAAAAGAGGAGCTTGTGGCTAAAGAACGCAAGCGATTTGTAGCCGGGGCCTCTGAGCAGGGAATAGCTGAGGAGATAGCCCATGAAATTTATGATCAGATGGCTTATTTTTCAGGCTATGGTTTTAATAAATCACATAGTGCAGCCTATGCCTTAATTGCATATCAGACAGCTTTTTTAAAAACAAAATATCCCGGTGAATTTATGGCAGCATTACTTAGCAGTGTGATGAATAACCTCGATAAGGTAGCTGATTATATAAATGCTGCTCGTGAAATGGGTTTAGAGGTTCTGCCTCCTGATATTAATGAAAGCAATCATGATTTTAGCAAGACTGGAGCAGAGAAAATTCGTTTTGGTTTAAAGGCGGTGAAAAACTTAGGGGGAGCTGCTATTGAAGCTATCATTACTGAGCGGGAGGAACCCTATCAAAATATAGAAGATTTTCTGGAAAGGGTGGATTTATCGGCTTTTAGCAAAACCGCCCTGGAGTCATTAATTTTAGCCGGAGCCTTTGATAGTTTTTCTCAGACCCGGGCTCAACTGGCTGTAAGTGTTGAGGATTTATATACAAGATATAAAGAATCAGGTAGTAATATACAGGGGCAGACTTCTTTTTTTGATCTGGTGGAAGATAAAGATGAATTTTATCAGGGGGATTTTGAATTTCCTCCTGGAGCTGAATACAGTCATCAGGAGAAATTAGAACTGGAAAGGGAATACTTAGGAGTCTATGTTTCCGGACATCCTTTAGCACCCTATTATGAGCTTTTTGCTTATCTGGGCTGTTTGCCTGGAGAAGGAAAGAGAAAAAATAATAATATAATAGCTGGTTTTGTGAAGAACATCAAAGAGCACCTCACCAAAAATTCTAATAGAATGGCCTTTATCACTGTTGAGGACTTAAGGCAGGAGCATGATCTGGTGGTATTTCCCAATGTATACCGGCAGATTCAAGGGATGATAACAGAGGGAGATGTTGTAATCGCTGTCGGCAAAAGAGAGGACGATAGTTTTATAGTTAAAGAATTTAGGCCGCTTTTTGCTCCGCCGCTGGTGATAGAGTTATTATCTGGAGAAATTAAGGCTGAAGAATGGAAAACTCTTGAAGAGATTTTAGCCCCCGGTCAACAGGGGAATCTACCAGTTTTACTGGCGGCAGATAACTCTCGGGGAGCAAGAGAAATATTATTGCCCCCGGTTAATCTCTGGCCCCCAGAAGAAGAACGGGAGCTTATCTGCCAGAGACTGCAGGAGAGAAGAATCAAGGTGCAAAATTTTGCTAACCCTGCCGGTTAGATTTGCTGATAATAATCGACAAGTATGCCTATGGAGGTAAAAAAAGATGAAATTAAGAGAAGAAAAAGACTCGATTGGAAAAAAACAGGTACCGGCCAGCGCCTACTATGGTATCCAGTCCCAGCGGGCTGCGGAAAACTTCAAAATTACAAACCTAGAAATTCATCCCCGGCTGGTAAAATCTCTGGCCCTGGTAAAAAAAGCAGCAGCTATCAGTAATTGCAACATTGGATTATTGGTAGAAAAAAAGGCCGAGGCGATTGTGCAGGCCTGTGATGAATTGGCCGGTGGTTCACTTTTAGATCAGTTTATTGTTGATGCTGTACAGGGTGGGGCTGGCACCTCGATAAATATGAATATGAATGAGGTCCTGGCTAATAGAGCAATCGAAATCCTTGGAGGTACCAAGGGGGATTATCATCTGGTTCATCCCAATAATCATGTCAATATGAGTCAGTCCACCAATGATGTGCTGCCGACAGCAATCAGGATAGCAACAATAAGAATGTTGCAGGAGGTTATCACTGAAGTAGGACGACTGGTGGAGGCTTTAGAGAAAAAGTCGCAAGAATTTGATGACGTGATCAAGATGGGCAGAACCCAATTGCAGGATGCCGTACCGGTGAGGTTGGGACAGGAATTTTCTGCCTATGCTACTGCCGTTAATAGAGACAGAGAAAGGCTGGTTGGAACAATAGCTGATCTAAAGATAATAAATTTAGGAGCAACAGCCATTGGCACAGGTTTAAATGCTGATTTAGAATATGTCAACAGTGTAACAGATGTTCTAACTGAGATAACCGGTTTAAATTTACAACAGGCTGATGATATGATTGATGCTACTCAAAATGTTGACGCTTTAGTAGGGGTCTCTTCAGCTTTGAAAACTGCTGCTGTTAATCTCTCTAAGATAGCCAGTGACTTAAGATTAATGTCCTCTGGCCCTAGAGCTGGTTTAAATGAAATTGATCTGCCTGCTGTGCAACCAGGCTCTTCTATAATGCCAGGCAAGGTAAATCCTGTTATACCTGAAGTTGTTAACCAGGTGGCCTATCAGGTGCTGGGCAATGATCAGGTAATAAGTATGGCAGCTGAGGCCGGTCAATTAGAATTAAATGTCATGCAGCCAGTTTTAGTCTATAATCTTTTCCAATCCATAGAGATGATGCAGAATGCTCTAACTACCTTTATCGATAATTGTGTGGTAGATATTTCAGCCAATCGGGAGCGCTGTCGTGAAATGCTGGAGCGCAGTGTCGGGATTATCACTGCCATAAATCCTCATGTTGGTTATGAGACGGCTGCCAGAGTGGTGAAAAAAGCATTGGCCGAGGACCGCTCCGTCAAAGAAATCATTCTGGCTGAAGGAATACTGAGTGAAGAAGAGTTGGACAAAATTTTAAACCCCTATGAGATGACGGAACCAGGGATTGCCGGTAAAGAACTTTTGGATATTTAAATTTGGGATGAAGAAGAGGTGAGGTTTATGTGGCAGATTGTTTATATAGTCCATAGCCAGGAGGAAGCTGAAGAGATTGAAAGTTATCTAACCCAGGAAGGTTTTTTAATTAAAGTGGAAAACAGGGGTAATAAAGATTATCAGATTAAAGCTCTTCCCAGTGAGGCAGAGGAGGTTTATGAAATTATCAATCAGAAGTTTAATTTCTAGCTCAAAGCAAAAAGCCCCCATTTGGGGGCTTTCACTTATCAATAGTTTATTTAAAAATAAAATCGTTCTTTAACCTTTTAAAGTAAACTCTTTCCTTAACCAAAGAATATTTCGGCTTTCTCAAAGAGCTCCACCGGGACTGTTTTGGTATCGGCAACAGCATTGGCTAAATCAACTATTTCTATTTCCTGACCTTTAAGGGCAGCCATCTTGCCGAAATCTTTGTTTTTGACACAATCGATAGCGGCCAGCCCGTAACGGCTAGAAAGAATGCGGTCATAGGCTGTAGGTGTGCCGCCTCTTACAATATGTCGGGGCTGAATATAACGGGTCTCCCAGTCTAATCTCTCTTCAATTTCATCGGCTAAATATTCGCCGACGCCGCCCAGCATGACATGTCCGAATTCATCTGTCTCTTCGTCTTCAGCCATCATCTCATCCATTTCTGTAGTGGTAGCGCCTTCAGCAACTACTACAATGGCATAATCTTTTCCCCGTTGCCGGCGTTTTTCTAGACAGGCACAGACATCTTCAATGCTGTAGGTCTTTTCTGGAACCAGGATAACATCAGCATCTCCTGCCCAGCCAGCATATAAAGCCGTCCAGCCAGAATAGCGACCGAAGACCTCATAAACTATTACTCTATGATGGGAGCGGGCAGTTGTTTTTAAACGGTCTAGATGGTCGGTAGCTGCTTGAACTGCACTCATAAAACCAAAGGTCATGTCGGTACATTCTAAATCATTATCCATGGTCTTGGGAACACCGACTATATTAACTCCCCTTTGATAGAGCTTATTGGCTGCACCTAAGGTGTCATCTCCCCCTATGGCAATTAGGGCATCAATATTTTCCTCTTCCATAGTTTTTTCTACGTCTTCAGGATTATTGCCGGCACTAAAGGGATTAGTCCTGCTGCTTCCCAGCATGGTGCCACCTTCAGGTAAGATATCAATAACATCATTAATGGTCAATTCACGATGATTATTTTCTAAAGCTCCCTTCCAGCCATCTAGAAAACCAACAAATTCATAATTGTATTCTTTAATACCCTTCCAGACGATAGATTTAATTACGGCATTTAAACCTCCACAATCACCGCCGCCAGTGAGAATTGCTACTTTCATATTATCACTCTCCTCTATAGTTTGTTATTATAAGCACTAGAGCTCCTACAAATTTAAATTTTACCACTAAAAGAGCCAACATGCAAACTGCTTAATATTAATTACTGGATTGATGATGATATTCCTGCCAAAAGAAAAATTAATTAAATATTTCCACAAATCAAAAGATGGTTAACTACCTTGACAAGCTGGAAAGAGCGGTGGTATGATGTATTTACAATTTATATGGGAGATAATCCAAAGGTAAAGAAAGAGATTTTGCGATTTAAAAAGTTCAAGTGTTGATAACAAGGCCGGAATATAATAGGAGGTTAGCGAGTATGCAGAGAATAGGTGTTATGACCAGCGGAGGAGATGCTCCAGGTATGAATGCAGCAGTTCGAGCTGTGACCAGACAGGCTTTGAACCTGGAGATGGAAGTTATGGGAATAAGCAGGGGTTATTCCGGTTTGATTAAAGGAGAAATTACTGAACTTACTGATAAGGATGTATCAGGTAGGATTAACCGCGGTGGCACCTTTCTTTTTACCGCCAGAAGTGAAAAATTTAAAACAGCCGTTGGACAGGAAGAGGCCATTTCTCAGCTAAAACGATTTGGAATAGAGGGTTTAGTGGTGATTGGGGGAGATGGTTCACTACAGGGAGCCCGGGAACTGGAAAAAGGCGGTGTTCCTACAGTGGGGGTTCCAGCTTCCATAGATAATGACCTTCCTGGTACAGATTATTCTATTGGCTTTGACACGGCAGTCAACACAGTGGTGGAAGCAGTTGATAAGATCAGGGATACAGCAACCTCCCATGAGCGGGTCTTTGTGGTGGAGACGATGGGCCGTAATAACGGTCTTTTAACCCTGGAGTCTGGCCTGGCGGTGGGGGCTGAAGCTATTTTAATTCCAGAAATAGATTTTGATATTAAAGAGGTCTGTCAGATTGTCAAGCAGGGCTATGAAAGTGGGAAATCTCACAATCTAATTTTAGTAGCCGAGGGTATTCAGGATTGCTGTTTAGATCAATCAGACAAAAAAGATGAACATTATAGCGCTGCTTTTCAGATAGGCGATATGATCTCTCAGAATACTGGCTATGAAGTTAGGATTATAGTATTAGGTCATGTGCAGCGAGGCGGTGCTCCCTCAGCCATAGATAGGGTAACTGCCAGTAGAATGGGGGCAGAAGCTGTTAAAGTTTTAATCTCTGGAGAAAGCGGTGTTATGATAGGAATCAGTCGTGATGAGTTAATAGCTGTTGATTATGATGTTATCCTGGAAAAAGAAAAGAAAATTGATACCAGCTTATATGAACTGGCTAAAATACTGGGATAAATAAATTATTATTGTTCAATCACAGAGGAAAGGGGTTTTACTTTAAAATGCGCAAAACAAAAATAGTATGTACTTTAGGACCAGCAAGTAATGATAAAGAGACTCTATTGGAGATGGTGGAAAAGGGTCTGGATGTGGCTCGGTTTAATTTTTCTCATGGTGACCATGAAGAACATAAAAAAAGAATTGATTTGATTAAAGAGATAGAAGAAGAGGTAGACCGACCTTTAGGCATTATGTTGGATACTAAAGGGCCGGAGATAAGGACCGGTGAGCTGGCTGAAGGAGAAGTAGAGCTTAAAGAAGATGATGAGATAGTGTTAACTACTAAAGATATGGCCGGTGACGCTGATAAAATAACTGTCCATTATGAAGACCTTCCTAATGATATGGAAAAGGGCAGTGTAGTACTGATTGATGATGGCTTGATTGAATTGGAAGTTAAAAGAGTTAGCGGTGATGAAGTTTTTTGCAGGATTGTGAATGGAGGCACGCTTGGCTCACGCAAAGGAGTTAATCTGCCGGGCGTAAATGTTCAGCTACCGGCTTTAACGGAAAAAGACCGCCGGGATATTCTTTTTGGCCTGGAAGAAGGAATCCATTTTATAGCTGCTTCCTTTGTCCGTAAGGCCAGTGATGTTATTGAAATCAGAAAATTATTAGAGGAGGCTGGAGCTGAGGATACTAAGATAATCCCTAAGATTGAAAATCAAGAAGGCGTGGATAATATCGATGACATTATAGAGGTCTGTGATGGAATAATGGTAGCCAGGGGAGATCTGGGAGTAGAAATACCGCCAGAAAAAGTGCCGGTGATTCAAAAGCAGATCATCAGAAAATGCAATGAAGCTGCTATACCAGTGATCACCGCCACTCAAATGCTTGATTCTATGATCAGAAATCCCCGGCCGACTAGAGCTGAAGCTTCTGATGTTGCTAATGCTATTTTTGATGGCACTGATGCTATTATGCTTTCTGGTGAATCAGCAGCTGGGAAATATCCAGTTAGAGCAGTAGAGACAATGGCCAGAATCGCCCAGGAAACAGAAGCCTCTATCTCTTATTCCCGTAAAATATCAGGTATTTCTGAGCCCCAGAGCAATACCGCCACGGAGGCCATTAGTTATGCTTCCTGTGAAACAGCAGTAAACCTGGAAGCCCAGGCTATTATAACAGCTACAGGCTCTGGCCTGACAGCCCGCAAAGTTGCTAAATATCGACCTCCAATTAAAATTGTAGCCGTAACCCCCAATAATCGAGTGCAGCACTTTTTGACTTTGAGCTGGGGAGTTTATCCTCTGGTATCAGGAGTAACAGATTCTACCGATGAAATGATTGATAATGCCACCAAGGTGGCTTTGAAAAAAGGCCTGGTGAAAGATGGCGATATGGTAATCATAACAGCAGGAGCTCCGGTGGGTATTCCAGGAACTACTAATTTGATAAAAGTCGATGTAGTTGGCAAACCAATTATTGAAGGCATGGGTGTAGGCAAAAAAATAGTAATTGGACCTGCAGTCCCTGTTAAAAATGCTAAAGAAGCTATTGCTCAGGTGAAAAAAGGAGATATTCTGGTGACCAGAATGACCGATAAAGAATATATACCGGCTATCAAAAAAGCTGCTGCTATAATTACTGCTGAAGGAGGGCTTACCTCCCATCCGGCCATAGTGGGCTTAAATTTAGGTAAACCAGTAGTTGTAGGGGCTGGAGATAAGATAAACCAATTAGAAAAAGGGGAAGAAATAACCCTGGATGGAGCCCGGGGGCTGGTCTATAAAGGCAAGGCTCACTTGAGATAGTTTTAATAGATATTTATAGGTACAATAAATAAAATATAAAACAATATAAAAAAAGTATAAATAAACCATAAATAAAAGCGGGACCCCTCGGGTCCCGCTCTCTAATTTAGCAGAAGCAGAAAAATTCGCAGCTATTCAGGTTCTTTCTGCCAAGCAACGGTCAGATCTCTGCCATCAAGCCTAAGAGAATAAATTAACCACTTAATCAGTTAATCATTTGCTACTTCAACTTACTTTAATTTTCAGTTGCTCCTCAAAATCTCGTAACAATTATTAGTTTAAATGTTTAAAGTCGGTCACTTCTCACCAGAACGATGGAGTTACTACCTGAATAGTTTTTTCTGCTTCTGTTTATAATATATCAGAAAATTATCAAAATGTCAACATTTTTTTAAACTTTTTAGCACAAATAATTAATAGCGTTAAATTTATAAAAAGCCTGATAAGGTTGTTTGGTTAAAGGCAGGAGAAAGCAAAGATTTCCAGAAGAAATATAAATAAGACTTTTTTCTTAATCTTTTATAGCTATATCTTGAGGTGGTAGCATTGAGCAGTTTTTTTGATCGGAGAAATGAAGATTACCAGGAGCAGGAATTAAGCTATGAATATATCTTGAAAAATTCTTTTTTTCAGGATAATCAATTGCAGGCCTGGATATTAAGTGATGATTCCACTTATAGAGAGGCTAACAATGTTCATGGTGAATTTATAGGAAAGTCCTTGGAGGACATCAGGGGGACTGATTGTCGAGAATTTTTCCCGGCAGAAGAGGCCCAAAATATGATCCTGGATAATCAATTTGCCTTTGAGAAAAACAGAAGACTGGTTACGGAACAGACTCTCACCAATGGTCAGGGCCAGGCCCGGATTTTAGAGATAATTAGAACTCCAATCCAGATCTCTCCGGATAGCGATGAGGTTGAAGCAGTAGCCTGTCTGGCCAGTGATGTTACCGAACAAAGAATTGCCGAGAAGGAACTCTTTGAAAAGGAAGAAATTTTTCAATCAATTATATCCACTCTTCCTGATTTACTGGTTGTTTTAGATGCCGAGGGACGTTATAAACGAATATGGACCGGCCAGGCCGGTAATCTATATGCCCCGCGCAATCAACTGCTGGGCAGGAAAATAGCTGAGGTATTGCCCCAGGATGTTGCTGACAAAATTATGACACATCTGAAAAGAGCTCTGGCAAGTCTTGAAATTGAGGTCTTTGAATATGAACTTGAGGTCATAGGAGGTCAGAAACATTTTGAGGGCCGAATGACAGCTGCCAGCAGTAATAGAGTGGTTATGGTTATAAGAGATATGACAGAGAGATATCAGGGGCGACAAAAGATTGAAGGCCTGCATGAAGTGGCCAAGGAGCTGGCAGTTGTTAATAGAGAAGAAGATATTTATCAGTTAACAGTGGAGGCAGCAGAAAAGATTCTGGAATTTGATGTCTGCTCTCTGGATATTGTAGAGGGGGATTTGCTAGAAGTTAAAGCAACCTCTTCCGGTGTGCCTGAAGATGGCTCTTTAACAATGCCGGTAGATGAGGGGGTTGCTGGTATGGTCTATCAAACTGGTGAGTCCAGGCTAACAGCGGATATAAGGGAAGAACCCGAGGCCAATCCTGTTAAATCGGAATACAAATCAGCTATCTCCGTGCCCATTGGTGATTATGGAGTTTTCCAGGTTATTTCCACAGAATATAATAAATTTACTCAGAGTGATCTTCATCTGGCAGAGCTTTTGATTTCTCATACTGCTACAGCCATTGAGAGGGTCCGGGCTGAGGAAGAGATCCGCTATCTGGGTTTTCATGACAAGTTAACAGGTCTTTATAATAGACAGTATATAGAAGAGGAGTTAGAAAGACTCGATACTAAAAGACAGCTCCCTATTAGCATTATTGTCGGCGATGTCAACAGTTTGAAACTGGTTAATGATGCCTTTGGTCATGAGCAGGGGGATAGAATGCTGAAATTAATAGCTGATGTTTTAGAAAAGTCCTGTCGTCAGGAGGATATTATTGGCCGCACCGGGGGAGATGAATTTATGATAATCCTGCCCCAGACTTCTCGCCGCGAAGCCAAAAAGATAATTAATCGGATCCAGGAAAATTCAGCTGAGATATCTGATTGTATTATACCTTTGAGCATAGCTTTAGGTCTTTCCTGCAAAGAAAAAGAAGCACAGGATATAAGAGAAGTCCTCAAAAACGCTGATGCCTCCATGTATGAAAATAAATTTCAAGAAAGTGATAAAACTAGAAATATAATAATCGACACTCTCCTTGATAAATTAGGAGAGAAGAAATATGAGAGCAGAGAGCACTGTCGGCGATTAAAGGAAATGGCCATCAGTTTTGGCCAGGAACTGGAACTGCCAGAAAGAGAGATAAATAAATTAGCTGAAGCAGCTTTTCTCCATGATATAGGTCTAATATCAATTCCTGAAAATGAATTTACCCTGGCCCATGAACTGAAAAACGAGAAAAAAATTGGAAACAGGGAAATGGAGAAACACCCAGAGATTGGTTATCGTATTGCCAGGTCCTCAGATAAATTGACCCATCTTGCTAAAGCTATACTCTATCATCATGAGAGATGGGACGGCAGTGGCTATCCTCGGGGACTCTCTGGCAAAAATATTCCCTTAACTTCCCGGATTATTGCGATTATTGATGCCTATGATAGTATGGTCAATAAAAAGAAACCAGGTCCGCTGATGGAAAAAACAGCAGCGCTGGCTACCTTAAAGCAGCAGGCAGGCTCCAAATTTGACCCCGAGCTGGTAAATTTATTCTGCCAGCAGGTTATCGATTAGCTGCTGGAATAGAATGAGGTTATAGTGATGAACAGAAAAAAATTTTTGCTGGCAACAATCATAGTTTTACTCTTTGCTTTTATCCTTAACAGTCAGGTATTTTTGCTGGTTATAGATGGCGAGGAGGAGAGGGTTCTTAAGCCCATTTTAAGGGAAGGTGAGCTAAAATATAACTATATTCATTCAGTGGAACAGATTCCAGTGGAAGAATATTTCACCACCACAGCGACTGGTTTTGAGCTTATTAAAACAGTTTACAGCTCTTATGGGGCTGGCCTGCCCCTTTCTCGAGGTGATTTTAGCAGGGAAGAGGGCAACTTTGTCTTGAGCAATCAACAGGAAGAATTTTCTCAGTTAACCTACCGGGTAAGCAGTTTTCCAGATCAGTATCTAAAAATAAATGGTGTTAAATATTATTTAGATGAGTTATCTCCTCTGGGCAAAAGGGTCACCATAGAAGTTAAAAGTTTAGCCAGATTTATCTTTGATTATGGGTTTGAGTAGTGCTCACCCCCTTTTTTGTCGGCCATAGGGGGAGTAATCAATATAGTTGGCAAAACGAGGTCCGATAAAGGGTAATAGCAAAATAAGAGAAGCTAAAACTCCTGGTTTTCCCGATCCATCATCCAGGGCCAGTAGCAAAACAAATTGATGGAAAATACCATAGAGCAGAATACCCAGCAGGAACCCCAAAAAAATCACCGGTATTCTGGCTAACTGCCAGAGGGGTTCAGGTAGCCGGGAACGATATTTTTTGAACCATTGATTTAAATTATACATTCCCCAGAAAGAAGTCATACCGATGTAAAATAGCAGCAGGGCCAGAAAAAATATGGCTACACCAGAAAAATTTTGTAAAAAACCTAATAATATTGCAATCAAAGCCCCCAATAAACCCAGACCACTGGCTGTTCTGCCTAAAAACAACATGTAATCGTCCTGGTTTCGTTGAGTGTACACAGTTTATTCCTCCCAAGAAGTATTATTATCTCGTATAATATTATAACACAGTTGTCCTGCAGTGGCTAATTTGCTAAAGCCACTAAAAAAATCAATAAATAAAAGAACTATTTTGGTTGCAACAAAGCTTTATAGATGATATATTTATATTGATATAAAAATAAATTTTTTATTACAATAAGGGGGTAATTTTATTGAAAAGTAAAGTAATCAGTTTAGCGCTAATTTTTAGCTTTCTCTTTGTGATTGGTTTAGCAGGCTTTGCTCAGCCCGTTGAGGCAGAAGAATTTAGGGTAGGAATAGTTTATTCTGAAGGTGGTCTGGGAGATTTATCCTTTAATGATGCAGCCCAGGCCGGTTTGATGAGAGCCGTGGATGAGCTGGGGATTGAATATGGAGCTATTGAACCAGATAGCCCGGCAGATTTCAACCCCTCTTTGCGTCGATTTGCTGAAAGAGGTTTTGATTTGGTTATAGCCGTTGGTTTTCTGCAGGCTGAGGATGTAGTGGAAATTGCACCGGAATATCCTCATGTCCAGTTTGCCCATGTTGATGAGCCCCATGAAGATTTGGATAATGTTACTGGTTTGATTTTTGCTGAACATCACGGTAGCTTTTTAGTGGGAGCATTGGCGGCCCTGGCCAGTGAAACTGGTACAATAGGTTATGTTGGCGGTATAGATAGTCCCTTAATTAATCGTTTTGAAGGAGGCTATGTACAGGGCGCTCGGTATATTGATGAGGACATCAATATTGAAAGTGGATATGCTGACTCTTTTAATGACCCCTCAAGAGGAAGAGAGATTGCCCTGGGGCAGATTGATAATGATGCCGATATCATCTATCATGCGGCTGGAGCAAGTGGTCTAGGTGCCTTTGAAGCAGTAGAAGAGGAAGACAAACTGGCAATAGGAGTAGATGTTAACCAGAATCACCTTTATCCAGGTCATATAATAGCCAGTATGCTTAAAGTTGTAGATGTAGCTGTCTTTAATGCTGTTGAAGATGCCATGGCCGGCGAACTTCCTGGCGGAGAAAATGTGGTCTTTGGTCTGGAAGATGGTGGAACAGGTATTACCAGTTTAACCGATGTTGAAGAAGAAAAAATAGCTTTAGAAGAGGGCGAAATTGACGAAGACGAGCTGGAAAAAATTAGACAGTTAAAAGAAGAAGTTACAGCAGAACATGCCGATAGAATTGAAGAGATCAAACAGATGATAATTGATGGTGAAATAGAAATAGAAGACTGGTCAGAGACTGGTCGTCAGGACTTTTAATTAACCCTTAATTTTATTGGCAATTGAGATAATCAGGTTTCTTTGGATGATTTGAGCAATTAAAACCCCACCAGTTTTGGTGGGGTTCTGATTTAATCTCTTTTCCTTTGCAATAATTTTACTTAATATTAATTTTTTGTTTGAGACCTAAAGCTGTAGGGAGGCTTACAACATGTCTGGAGAAAATAATTACCTGCTGGAAATGAGGGGGATCACCAAAATATTTCCAGGAGTTAAAGCCAATGATAATGTTGATCTATTAGTTAAAAAAGGAGAAATACATGCTCTGGTGGGAGAAAATGGAGCGGGTAAGACCACTCTAATGAAGGTGCTCTATGGGCTCTATGACAGTGATGCCGGAGAAATTTTTTATGATGGAGAAAAGATTAATATGACCGATCCCCAGCAGGCTATTAACTTAGGCATCGGGATGGTCCACCAGCACTTTAAACTAATTGATACCCTGACTGTAACTGAAAATATAATTCTGGGAGCAGAGCCCCGCCAGGGTCTGGCAATAAATTATGACAGAGCTCGAGAACAGGTGGAAGAGATTTCTAAAAAATATGGCTTAAAGGTCGATCCTGATGCTAAGATTCAGGATATTTCGGTGGGGATGCAGCAGAGAGTGGAGATTATTAAAATTTTATATCGCGGAGCTGATCTGTTGATATTCGATGAGCCCACTGCTGTATTAACTCCCCAGGAGATAGATGAACTCTTTGAAATTTTTAATTCTCTGCGGGAGCAGGGTAAGACCCTGATATTTATTACCCATAAATTGAAAGAAGTTAAGACTATTTCTGATCGGATTACTGTTTTAAGAGATGGCAAGAGTGTGGACTGTGTAGAGACCTCCAGTGTAACGGAGAAAGATGTAGCTGAGCTAATGGTCGGTAGGGAGGTTCTTTTCCGAGTTGAGAAGGATAAAGCCAAACCCGGCAAAGAAGTTTTGCAGGTTAAAAATATTCATGTTAGAGATAATAGAGGTTTAAAGACAGTCAATGGTATTTCCTTAAATGTAAAAGAAGGAGAAATTTATGGAATTGCAGGAGTTGAGGGCAACGGTCAGACAGAATTGGTGGAAGCCCTGACAGGACTTAGACCTGTTGAAGAAGGACAGGTTTTTTATCAGGGAGAAGATATAACCAATTTGTCAGCCCGGAAATTAAAGGATAGAAAAATAGGACATATTCCCGAAGATCGACTGCGCCGGGGCTTAGTGACCAATTTTACTTTAAGTGAGAATTTTATCCTGGGCTTTCACCATCAGAGTCCTTATTCCCGTTCGATTTTTATGGATTATAAAGAGATTGAAGAGCATGCCAAATCTTTGATAGGTGACTTTGATGTGAGGACCAGCAGTCATAATAACCTTGCCAGCAAGCTTTCTGGCGGAAATCAGCAGAAGGTTATTATTGCCCGGGAGTTTATTCAAGAGCCGAAATTACTAATAGCATCACAACCGACTCGCGGAGTAGATGTTGGTTCAATCGAATTTATTCATAAGCAGCTTATAAATAAAAGAGATGAAGGGACGGCTATTTTACTGGTGTCAGCAGAGTTAAATGAGATTTTATCCTTAAGTGATAGAATCGGTGTTATTTATGAAGGTGAAATTGTTGATACCTTTACAGCTGAAGAAGCCGATGAAAGAGAGATTGGCCGTCTTATGACTGGAAGTGGCAAGGAGGTAAAGACAGGTGAGTGATTTACAGACAACCAAAACTGATACTGGGAGTAAATTTATTAATCTGTTGATAGAATTGGGCTTTGCTTTATTTTCAATTTTAGTTGCCCTCCTGGTAGGAACAGTCTTTATATTATTAGCCGGTGAATCTCCTTTAGATGCCTACCATGCTTTATACATTGGTTCTATTGGCAGCTGGAGGGAGTTTTTGAATACTCTCTGGCGAGCAACTCCCTTGATTTTTACCGGCTTTGCCCTGGCCCTGCCCTTTAAAGCCGGTCTTTTTAACATTGGAGGGGAAGGTCAGTTATTAGTGGGAGGTTTTGCTGCTGGTTTTGTAGGTTTTTATTTTACCGGTCTACCCTCTATTATTCATGTACCTTTAGCAATTCTGGCAGCTATGGCTGCTGGAGCTATCTGGGGTCTTATTCCTGGATTATTAAAGGCATACAAAGGGGCTCATGAAGTTATCACCACTATTATGCTCAATTACATTGCTATTCAATTGACCATTAGATATGGTATAGACCGCTTTCGCACAGGAGGCAGACAGGCTTTACCGACCATTGAAGAATCGGCAAGATTGGTAAGATTTGTTGATATGGCGGAGATGCCGATTATTGGACAGATTCCTTTAATCGATGTTTTTGCTCTACCGGGACTGCGGCTCCATCTAAATTTTATTTTGGCTTTAATATCTGCCGCGGTGCTCTGGTATTTGCTCTTTAAAACTACCGTAGGATATGAAATAAGAGCTGTTGGTTTTAATTCCTCGGCCGCTGAATACGGCGGTATTAGCTCCAGTAAGACCATAATACTATCGATGGTTATTGCCGGAGCTCTGGCTGGACTGGCCGGTGCTGGCGAAGCTTTAGGTACCCACCATACCTTCATGTCCGGCATGGATGCTGATTTAGGTTTTACCGGAATAGCTGTAGCCCTTCTGGGACGAAATCATCCCTTCGGTATTGTATTAGCAGGAATTTTGTTTGGTGGGTTGACCCAGGGAGGACTGGAGATGCAGTTTGTTGGTATTCCTTCGGAGATTGTAACTATTATTCAGGCCCTGGTAATATTCTTTGTTGCCGGTCTGCAGATGTTGAAATGGTTTCTGCTTAAAAGGAGAGAAAAGGGGGAGACTGAGTAATGGATACCCTATTTCAGATGTTTTCGCTTCCACTATTACTAATTAGTTTTCGTTATGCCACTCCGTTGATTCTGGCAGCTTTAGGTGGAGTCTTCAACGAAAGATCAGGGGTCATAAATATTGCTCTTGAAGGGATGATGCTCTTTGGAGCCTTTGCCGCTGTATATGGTTCAGGATTAACTGGTAATCCCTGGATAGGGGTGCTCTATGCTTTAGTTGGAGGATTAGTTTTTGCTCTAATTTTAGCAGTGGTCTGTGTTACCTTTAAAGCTGATCAGATTGTGGTAGCCACAGGTATTAATATCTTTGCCTCTGGTCTGACAATATATTTAATGCAGGTCCTATTTGGTGTCTCAGGCACCTCACCCCGGGCTCCCAGACTACCGCCGGTAAGAGTTTTAGGTATGCGTTATAATCCCCTGACCTTTGTAGCTATAGCTTTAGTTCCGGTGGCCTGGTTTGTCCTCTTTAAAACCCCCTGGGGATTGCGCATTAGATCGATTGGAGAACACCCCAGTGCAGCCGATACTCTGGGTATAAACGTTAATAAATACAGGTTTATCTGTGTCTTAATAAGTGGGGCTTTAGCTGGACTGGCAGGAGCTCATCTTTCAATAGGTGAGTACAGCGCCTTTGTCAGAGATATGTCTCAGGGACGAGGTTTTATAGCCCTGGCGGCCATGATTTTCGGTAAATGGCATCCTATAGGAGCCTTTGGCGCAGCACTTCTCTTTGGCTATGCCGAAGCAATATCGATAAGGGTTAGCTTTGCCTATATCCCATCGGAATTGATTAGAGCTATCCCCTATGTGCTGACAATAATAGTACTGGCTGGCTTTATCGGTAAAGCCATTCCTCCTAAAGCTATTGGCAAACCTTATTTTAAAGGCGAAGATTAAAATGGCATAACAAATATTTATTATAAAGTTCAAAAAATCCAGAGAGCTGGGGGTATATCTCGGCTTTCTGGATTTTAAATTTGAAAAAGAATCTACTATAGGATAAAATAGCTTTAGATTAATATACTTAGCTAACTCCTAAACAAATATTTTATTGATTTTTTTAAACAAGACAGCACAGGAGGCCAATAATGATTTCCATTACCGGAACCATAACTGCATTCTTTTTAGTAATCTATCTGCTTTCACAAAATAGGTCGCTGGCTACAGCCATGCTAGCCGGTTCAGTGCTGGTGGGTTTTACAGCTACTGATAACTTTATTGCCAATTTGCAGGCTTTTTTCCCCACCCTCTTAACGGCTTTAGTCGATCCTATAACCATACAGTTAGTGGCTTTAGTAGCCCTGGTGACAGTTTTTGCCTATATCATGAAGGAAACTAGTTTATTACAGGATTTGATAGAGATTACCCGTTATTTTATCAACAATCTTTATCTGACTATAACAGCCATACCTTCAGTGATCGGGATGCTGCCAATACCAGGAGGAGCAATTTTCTCAGCGCCAATTATAGCACCCATCGGCAAAAAAATGGAGATGTCAGGGGCCAGAATGACTTCATTAAATATTTATTATCGCCATCTTTGGTATTTTTCTTTTCCCTACATGCCCAGTTTAATTATTGCTTCTTCTCTTTCAGGCCTCGATGTTTATACCATAGCAGCCATGCATCTGCCGATTGTGGCTTTGATGATTATAATAGGCTGGCTTTATTATACCAAGACCTCTGTCGACCAGACTAAACGACCTTTAGCAGAGAAGGCAACTCAGGAGGAGAAAAAGAATAAGGATAATGAGGATAAACCCTCCGCTGGCAAAATTTTATCTGTTTTAATGCCCTTTATCATTGTGCTCTTTCCTCCGATATTTTTGCCGATAGAATTTACCACCTCTTTGATAGTGGGAATATTATTTGTGATCATACTTAAGAAAAATACTTTTAAGTTGAGGATGATAAAAGATGGCTTCAATGGCAAACTAACTCTTGGAGTATTGGGGATTATGATCTTTAGAACATATATTGAAAACTCTGAAGGGGTATTTAATCTAACAGAATTATTTATGGAAGCTGGCATACCGCTATTATTGCTGGCTATAATTATTCCCTTTCTGGCCGGTCTCTTGACCGGTAATCATGTAGGGGCAATTGGTATTGCCTATCCTATTTTATTAGTCCTCTTCAATGATAGTGATCTTTATAGCCTCTGGCATATGATAATATTTAGCAGCAGTTATTTCGGCTATATTCTTTCTCCCTTTCATTTATGTAATCTGATGACGGTGGAATATTTTGACACTACCCTGAAGAAATATTACCGGGATTTGGTAATACCCTTTACAGGTACAGCAGCTGGTATAACGGTCTTATCTATAATTTATTATTATATTCTAAATGGCTAATTTGGATGGAGGGTAATAATGAATTTTTTTCAGCTAGTAGCCCCCTTTTATGATGCCTTTATGAAGTTGGTAGGTCATTCTAAGACTTTAAAGAAGGCAGTCAGAGAAACTGAGATAAAAGAAGATGATGTCATCTGTGATATTGGAGCAGGGACCGGTCAATTGCTGGATTTTTTGCCTGAGGATAACGAATTAATATTAGTCGATGCTTCAGAAAAAATGTTAAAGAAGGCTGAAAAAAGAGTCCGGGGAAGAAAAGCAAGGTTGGTACAGGCTCAAGTGCAGAAACTGCCCTTAGATGATGATTGCTGTGATATTGTCTTTTGCCTGGATGCCCTGCATCATTTTACAAGAACCGGAGCTGCTTTGGCTGAGATGAATAGGATAGCAAAAGAATCAGGCCAGGTGATAATTTTAGAGTTTTACCCCAGTAATATAAAAACTAAAGTCATGAAAAGACTAGAAGAATTGGCCGGAGAACCAGGTTGTTTTTATTCTCCGGATAAACTGGCAGACTTCTTTTATAAATATGGCCGTAACACAAAAATTGTTGATTTATCAAGCTGGCAGTACCTCTTAATAGCCAGCCATAAGGAATAAGGCGGGAAAATTGGAGGGATAAATTTGGACTTTAGTTTTAGCAAAAAACAGGCGCTGAGCTCAGGAGAAATAGATCTTTTAGCCGTGGGGGAAGTGGTAGTGGACTTAATATCTTCTGAAGAAACAGGAAGTTTTGCTGGGGCTGAAAACTTTCGTAGATATTTTGGGGGCTCACCAGCAAATATTACCATGAATCTATCCATGCTTGGCCATAAGACCTCTTTAATTAGCAGGGTAGGTAATGATGGACTGGGTGATTATCTCTGTAAGAGACTTGAGGCTAAGGGAGTTGAAATTACAGAGGTTAGGATGGATAAAGATAAAAATACTACCCTGGTATTAGTTACCAGAAGTCAGGAATCACCAGAATTTTTGGCCTATCGAGGGGCTGATACCAATCTATCACCGGAGCAGGTCTCCCCTCAAAAAATCTCTGATTCAAAGATAATCCATCTATCAGGTTTTTCACTCACAGCCCCTAAGGGAAGGTTGACTATAGAGAAAGTTATAAATATAGCCCGGGACAAAAACAGGTTGATATCTCTGGACCCTAATTATCGGCCCCAGCTGTGGCAGGGCAAAGAAAAGGGCTCAAGATATATGAAAAAATTGTTGGCTATGGTTGATGTTGTTAAGCCTTCTCTGGATGATGCCAGGTTTTTGTTTGGCGAAAAGAGCAGAGAGGCTTATATAAAGGATTTTCATCAGGCCGGGGCTAAACTGGTCATTTTAACACTGGGAGCCGACGGCCTTCTGGCCTCTACTGGAAGCCACCAACAGCACTTCCCCTCTTTAGCCAGAGAAGTTATTGATACCACTGGAGCAGGTGATGCCTTCTGGTCAGGATTTTATGCTGGACTTTTGCGGGGAAAATCTCTGGCAGCAGCTTTAAAGCTCGGTAATGCCACCTCAGCAGAGGTATTAAAGCAGATTGGAGCAATGATAAATCTACCAGCTGCTGAGAATTTATTAGCCAAGTATAATATTTCCTAAAAGGAGGTAAATGAAATGTCCAGCCCTGAACTTATTGCTTTTTTTAATCCTCAGGGCAACTTTGATTCTGAGGATAGTTATTGGACTGAACATCCCGATTTTGGAGGGCAGTTAGTTTATGTTAAAGAAGTGGCCCTGGCCTTAGCCCAGGAATATCAAATTGACGTCGATATTTTTACCAGGCAGATAAAGGACCCTCAATGGCCGGAATTTGCTGATAAAATAGAGCATTATCCTGGCAGTGATAGAGTGCGGATTGTGCGACTTCCCTTTGGCGGTGATGAATTTTTGCCCAAGGAGAAGCTCTGGCCTCATTTAAAGGACTATGTAGCTGGAATCGAGGACTTTTATCGACAGGAGGGAAGAAAGCCAGATTTTGTAACCACCCACTATGGAGATGGAGGATTGGCTGGAGCAATTTTTGCTCAAAAAACCAATATACCCTTTAGTTTTACCGGGCATTCTCTGGGAGCACAAAAAATGGATAAACTGGCCCTGGATAAAGATAATTTAGATAAGATGTTGGAGCGCTTTAATTTTCACTGTCGATTGACGGCAGAGAGAATTAGCATGGCTAATTCAGCTACTATTTTTGTCTCCACCAACCAGGAAAGAATAAAACAATACGGTCACCGGGCCTATCAGGGGGCGGTAGAAACTGACTCAGAGAAAAAATTTGCCCTGGCCCCCCCAGGAGTCAATACAGATATCTTCAATCCCCGGGGTGGACCTGAAGATGACAAAATAGCCAGTAAACTCAAAGAAGCTTTTGCCCGAGATATTGCTGCAGAACGCCGGGATTTACCAGCTGTAATAGCTGCCAGCAGGCTTGATAGCAAGAAAAATCATCTGGGGTTAGTTAAGGCCTTTGCCTATAATCAGCATCTCCAGGATAAAGCTAATCTAGTGATGACCCTGCGCGGTATTGATAATCCCTTTAATGATTATAGCCAGGCTGGCCCAGAAGAGCAAGAAATACTGGCAGAGATAATGGCAGTTATTAATAACCATGACCTGCGAGGAAAAGTGAGCCTCTTTTCTTTAGGTAGTCAACAGGAATTAGCTTCCTGTTATCGTCTTTTAGCCCGGCGAAAGTCAGTCTTTGCCTTAACAGCCTTTCATGAGCCCTTTGGTCTGGCTCCTATAGAAGCAATGGCTTCGGGCCTTCCAGTTGCAGCAACCTGTAATGGGGGACCAGCAGAAATATTGCAAGAAGAGGGGCAGAAGTTTGGGGTTTTAATAGATCCTGAGGATCCTGGAGATATAGCCCGGGGTTTGCTGGAAATATTAGCTAGCCCAGAAAAGTGGCAAGAATATCATTCAGCAGGGCTTAAAAGAGTTAAGACCAACTACACCTGGGAAGCAACAGCGGAGAAATATCTGACCAGAATCAAAGATATTTTAGCCAATCCCAGCGGATTCAAACCGGATAACCCCTGGAAAATACCTGAATTTTTTCTAACAGGCAAAAATGAAAAGCAATTGATAAAAAAATTAAAAGAACTTTACTTTGCTTAAAAAAGGAACTTTGCTAAATATCTTAAAATAGGAGATGAATTGACCATGGCAGAAAAAACTCTAGTATTACTTAAACCTCAAGCAATTGAAAGAAAATTAATAGGGGAGATTATTGCTAGATTGGAAAGAGCGGATCTGACGGTAGAGGAGATTAAACTGACCTCTTTTAAAGAAGAGATTCTGGCGGAATTATATAAAGAACATAGAGGCAAGGATTTTTATGATAGTATTGTTTCAGGATTTGCCGGGAGAAAAATGGCAGCTTTAGTTATAGCGGGACCTGAGGGGACAATAGCTAAAGTCAGGTCTTTAATTGGAGCAACTGATCCTGTAGAGGCGGCTCCTGGCAGCATTAGAGGAGATCTGGCAGCTCACATGGAACCCGATAATTTAGTCCATGCTTCAGATTCTCCGGCAGCTGCCGAGAGAGAATTAGGTCTTTTCTTTCCAGAACTTTAATTAAAAAATTGTTATCAGATCATGAATCTTTTAATCAACCTAAATTTTACTTTTAAAATCTGGTTTTAGAGAAACAAGGCCCCGGTTTCGGGGCCTTTTTTAGTTCCACCTTCAATTATAGCAGAATATCAACAGTATCCTGACTTGTTTTTCTATATTCCAAATCAGTGGTCAAGCTGCTGGAGAAGGACCTCTTTGGTCTGGCGATGCATCAGATAGATCACCAGAGCTGATAAGATTAGAGCCGGCAGCAGATGACTTAGATTATAGATTGCTGAATAGGACCAGGCATTTTCTATCTCCGGCGCAAAATCTTCAATAAAGATAACCCCGGAAAAGAAGTGAGAGATGAAACGGGCGCTCCCACCGAAGATCAAGGCTATAACGAAGGATGGTTTCTTGATGGAATTATCCTTACGGAAGATGGGTATGAAACCTGCCACCCCTAAAAGTCCATAGGCTAAAGGATAATCCAGGATAAACTGAGCCGGGTGTACCACAAAGGCTCCGGTGATAAGCTGCACCAGACCATGGAGAACACCTGCTGCTATTCCAGGAACTCCTCCCCAGCGGAAAGCTATGAAGAGTAAAGGTAACATCTCCAGATTAATCGAACCACCCTGCGGCATCCGAAAGAGGGTCAGATAACTTAAGACAGTAGAGAGAGCAACAGCAACGGCGATCTCTGCTAACATCTTGACATTGTTTTTCATAAAAAAATTAACTCCTCCCATTTCGAGGGTGCTACCGGAAACTGGAGGAGTGCTAATTTATATTTCCCTGCGCCTGCATTATCAGGATCAGGTTATAAGGGTCGATGTCGCCATCCTCTCAGCCTCCGGTGAGGCTCCCCTTTCTAATTTAGTTATGACAATCAAAAGTAAAAGTCTTTTCTATATATACTTATTCAAGATCTTTAGTCTTTTTCCTGCTTTTATTTTTGTTTCATTTTTCCTTGACAACTGCCAGGCGATGTGCTAACATTATTATGGTTTTATGATGAGATAAAGTCAAATAGTTATAATGTTTTTAATGGGCGGAAGTGGCGGAACTGGCAGACGCGCTAGACTTAGGATCTAGTGGGTTTTATCCTGTGGGGGTTCGAATCCCCCCTTCCGCACCATTATTTTTTTATATAGATATATATTTTGCTGGCGTAAATTTTAAAAATTGTAGCGGCAGAGTGGATTTTTAATAGAATTATGCTTTTTAGGGAGGCAATAATATGGAGGTTAATAAAAGCGATCTGGAAGGAAATAAAGTTAAATTGGAGGTCACCATAGACAAAGATGAGGTTAATATGGCTTTAGACCAGGCCTATAAAAAAGTTGTCAAAGACGTAGAGCTACCTGGTTTTCGCAAGGGTAAAATTCCCCGCAAGGTTTTAGAAGCCCGTTTTGGCAAAGAGGTTTTGCATAGTGATGCCTTAGATATATTAATACCTAAAAACTATTCCCAGGCAGTGGAGGAAAGTGGCATCGAACCTATAGATCAGCCAGAGATAGATGATTACTATATAGCAGAAGACGAGCCCGCTTCTTTTTCCGCTGAAGTGGAGGTAAAGCCGGAAGTGGAGCTTGGTGAATATACAGGTTTTGATATCGAAATGGAAGAAGTTACTGTGGAAGAAGAGGAGATAGAAGCCCAATTAGAGAGATTGAAACAGGAAAATACTCAACTCCTCAGTGCTGATAGAACTGATGTGCAATTTGGAGACCATGTGGTGATTGACTTTACCGGATATATTGATGGAGAAACTTTTCCAGGAGGTTCAGCTGAGGAGTATGTTCTAGAGATTGGTTCTAAATCCTTTATTCCTGGTTTCGAAGAAGAGCTAATCGGCAAAAATGTTAGAGAAGAACCTTATGAAATTGAAGTGACTTTTCCCGAGGACTATCAGGCTGAAGATTTAGCAGGAAAGGATGCTGTTTTTGAGGTCATAATAAAAGAAATCAAGGAAAAGGAAGAGCCTGAACTTGATGATGAATTTATTGCCGAAATGACAGAATTTGAGACTTTAGAGGAATATAAAGAGGATTTAAGAGAAACATTACTGGAGGAAAAAGAACATCAACAGCAGCATGAAATTGAAGATAAAATAATTGAGAAAGCTGCTGAAAACGCTGAAGTTAATGTTCCTGAGAAATTAATTGAAGATGAATTAGACCAAATGTTCCAGCAGATGGCACAAAACATGCAGTCTCAGGGCATCAATATACAGGATTATTTTGAACATCTTGATATAGACCAGGAGGAATGGCGCAGTAATAATCGAGATATCGCTGCTAAACGTGCTCGTAATAATCTAGTCTTAGAAGCCATAGCAGCTGAAGAGGAAATAGAGGTAGAGGAAGAAGAGTTAGAGGAGAGGTTAACGGAAATAGCTGAGGCTAATGACCAGGATCTTGAACAGGTAAAAGCCTTTTTCCAGATGCAGGGACAGTTAGAAATGATGAAAAAAGGCCTGAAAATGGAAAAGACTATTGATTTCCTGAGAGAAAACAATTAAAATATATATAAAGCAAATAAATATTTAAGAAGTAAATTTATCCAAAATATAGTTCAGCCTTTTGGCTGACTGGAGGTGGAAATATATGAATTTAGTGCCAATGGTAGTAGAGCAAACCAATCGAGGTGAACGGTCCTATGACATATATTCCCGTTTATTAAAGGATAGGATTATATTTCTAGGGACTCACGTGACTGACGAGATAGCAAATCTAGTTATTGCTCAGATGTTATTTTTAGAAGCAGAAGATCCAGATAAAGATATCTATTTATATATCAATAGTCCCGGTGGTTCTGTAACTGCAGCTCTGGCCATGTATGACACCATGCAATATATCAAACCAGATGTCGTGACAATCTGCATGGGTCAGGCAGCAAGTGCTGGAGCATTGCTGTTAGCTGCCGGTGCTGAAGGAAAAAGGCATGGACTGCCCTATTCCAGGGTTATGATTCATCAACCAGCTGGTGGAATTCAGGGTAAGGCCAGTGAAGCTGAAGTTCACATCAAAGAACTTCTGCGGATTAGAGGCACTCTTAATGAAATTCTTTCCAAGCACACCGGACAGAGTGTAGATAAAATAGAGGAAGACGTGGAAAGAGATTATTTCATGACAGCAGAAGAGGCTCTGGATTATGGTATTATAGATGAAGTGATAACTCGCAATGAATTAGAAGAAGATAAAAAGTAATATGATCAGCCTAATGAGGTGATTGAATGTTTAAATTCGGTGACGAAAAAGGTCAATTAAAATGTTCTTTCTGTGGTAAGTCTCAGGAACAGGTGAGAAAGCTAGTAGCAGGACCTGGGGTTTATATCTGTGATGAGTGTATTGAGCTCTGTAATGAGATTATTGAAGAAGAATTTAGTGAGGATATAGATTTAAATTTAAATAAAATACCTCGCCCGGTGGAAATAAAGGAAATTCTTGATGATTATGTGGTGGGGCAGCAGAGAGCTAAGAAGACCTTATCTGTAGCAGTATATAACCATTATAAAAGAATTAACTCTGATATGAAGATAGATGATGTGGAATTACAGAAAAGCAATATAATGATGGTGGGACCAACAGGTTGTGGTAAAACCCTTTTGGCCCAGACTCTAGCCCGTATATTAGATGTACCCTTTGCCATAACTGACGCCACCTCGCTAACGGAGGCCGGCTATGTCGGTGAAGATGTAGAGAATATCCTTTTAAAACTAATTCAGGCTGCTGACTATGATGTGGAAAAAGCAGAGCGAGGGATAATTTATGTTGATGAAATAGATAAAATTGCTCGCAAGTCAGAAAACCCTTCCATTACCAGAGATGTCTCTGGTGAGGGCGTGCAACAGGCTCTGTTAAAGATAATCGAAGGTACTGTGGCCAGTGTTCCACCTCAGGGAGGAAGAAAGCATCCCCATCAGGAATTTATACAGATAGACACCTCCAATATCCTCTTTATTGCCGGTGGTGCCTTTGATGGATTAGAAAAGATGATTCAAAATAGAATTAGCAATAAAGCTTTAGGTTTTGGCGCCGATATTAAAAGCAGTGAAGAAAGAGATAATATTGGTGAGACCTTAAAGCATGTTTTACCAGAGGACCTTCTCCATTACGGCTTAATACCTGAGTTTATCGGTAGGATGCCTATCCAGGTTACTCTTAATGAACTGGAAGAAGAAGATCTGGTAAGAATATTGACTGAACCTCGTAATGCTCTGGTAAGACAGTACCAAAAATTCTTTGCTATGGATGAAGTGGAGTTAGAGTTTACTGAAGAATCGCTACTGGCCATCTCCCGCAAGGCTTTAGATCACAGCACTGGAGCCCGGGGATTGAGATCAGTTCTGGAAGATTCTATTTTAGATATAATGTATGAAATTCCCACTGATTCTACAGTTAGCAAATGTATTATCACTAAAGAAGTAATTAATGAGGGGAAAGACCCAGAAATAATACGTAAAGAAGAGAATAGAGAAGAGACTGCTTAAGAATTGCTATTGGAGATAGGCCTATCTCAGTTATATCAAGGGATAGGTCTATCTCCTTTTCTTGCTCGAGCTGAAATATAAAATAAGTAATTTATTGTAATCCTGACTTTGTAGAAAGGAGAGGTGCTTTTTGTTTGCCAAAGTAGAATTCATGAAAAGCGCTCATCAACTAGAAGACCTGCCTCGACATCAGTTTCCAGAGATAGCTTTCTCTGGCAGGTCCAATGTGGGCAAATCTTCTTTAATTAATATGCTTTTAGGGAGGAAAAAGATGGCCCGCATAAGTAAAACTCCCGGGAGAACTCGCAGTATCAACTTTTTTAATATTGATGATAGATTTTGCCTGGTCGATCTACCTGGTTATGGGTATGCTAAGGTACCGGAGCAGGAAAAGGAGAAGTGGGCTTTTTTAATTGAAAATTATCTGCATCAGCGCTCTAATCTTAAGGGAATTATTCAAATCGTCGATGTTCGTCATCCTCCCAGTGAAGACGATATTATGATGGTCGATTGGTTAAAGGCTATGGATATTAAATATATAATAGCTGCTACAAAGTCAGACAAATTGAAAAATAGCCAGTTAAAACCACAACAAAAATTGATAGCTGAAAAACTAGGAGTTTCTAAAGAGAAAATACTATTGACCTCGGCTAAGAACCGAAGGGGGCGCAAGCCTCTCTTAACCTTTATCAGAGAAATCTTAAATTAATTTTCAGGTGCAGGAGAGGATCTCCTATGACCGATAAAAAAACTTACCCCCAGGAAAAATTCAATAAACCACCTGAAAACTATAATCAGGCCTTTGCCAGAATATATGATGATTTGATGGCAGCAGTACCTTATAATTTTTGGTTTAAATTTATGCAATTATTATTAATGTATCACGGCCAGACTAAACCAGAGCAGGTGCTGGAGCTGGCCTGCGGAACTGGTAGCATGATGAAACATTTTTTGGACTGGAGCTGTAAAGTGACTGGTATAGATAGGTCGCAGGCTATGTTAACGGTAGCTGAGAGGAAACTGGCAGCCTATCGAGAAAAAGTCAGTTTGAAGAAGGCGGATATTAGAAACTTTACTCTGCCGGTTAAATTTTCTTTAATTTATGCTATATTTGACAGTTTAAATTACCTGTTAACTGAGGAAGATCTCTATCAGACTTTCTGTCAGGCTAAAAGCAATCTCTCTGCAGAGGGCCTTCTGCTCTTTGATTATAATACCTGCAGCAGATTGGAGTCAATTAAAAAGGGATACTTAACCTTTACAGGACAGGACTACCATTGTATCTGGGAGGATTTAGCTAGCTCAGAAGATTGTAGTTGGCAGGTGCGTTTATCTATAAACTTAAAGGATAGAGAAAGAGTCTTTCAGGAGCTGCACCAGGAGAAAGCCTTTGCTTTAAAAAGAGTAAAGAGCTTGTTATACAGGGCTGGATTTTCACAAGTTTATTGTTACGGTCCTTCCAGTTTGCTACCTGGCAGGGAAGAGCATAACAGAGTATATTTCCTGGCCGGTCCCCAAAATTTACAGCCTGTTGCCCTGCCCAGGAAAATCAAGTACTTTTTTTACTGGGCTTTCCAGCGGTTTAAATATAATTACTTTTAAATTTTTCTCAGGAGGTAAACTTAAATGAATAATAAAATAATGACGGCAATTACAGTGGTGATTTTGCTAGGAGTGGTTATTTTTGGTGTTTATTCTCAGCGACAGGACCAGGCTGAGGACTTAGAGTTAGAGGAGTATGAAAATACAGCTATGATGCTAGATACCGTTAATACCCTTCGCACCTACGGGCCTGGAGGGGAAGAAGCAGTAGCTGAAGCTTTTTCGCGCCTGGAAGAAATAGAGCTTCTCTTAGATCTCTACGATGAAGATAGTGATTTAAATAAGATCAATAGAAATGCCGGTAGCGAGGTGGAAGATATAAATCAGGAGTTATTAGAGGTATTATCATTGGCTAAGGAATATGCTGAGGAAAATGAAGGTGCCTTTGACCCTACAATTGGAGCTTTAACCCTGCTCTGGGGCTGGGGCAGTGAAGAAGGACCGGCAGTTCCAGCAGAAGAGGAGATAGAAGAGGCTATACAGTTAGTCGATTATGAAAAACTACATCTTGATAAAGAGGAAGGAACGGCTTATCTGGAAGAAGAGGGGATGATATTAGATCTGGGAGCTATAGCTAAGGGTTATGCCGGTGATAAAGCTATTGAAGTTTTACGGGAACAGGGGATTGAAAGAGCCTTTGTTAACCTGGGAGGGAATATTGTTCTCTTAGGTGAAAAACCTGACGAAACCCCCTGGAGAGTAGGTATTCAAAACCCTCGTTCAGCTCGAGGGAGTGCCATGGGAAGTGTTGATATTTCCCAGGAAGATTTGATTGATAATCAAATTGCCGTAGCTACTTCAGGGGACTATGAAAGATATTTTGATGATAATGATACTAGATATCATCATATTGTTGATCCTGCTACCGGGTATCCAGCAGACGAAGGAGCAGTAAGCACCACGGTAGTATCCGAAAATCCCAGTAGAACTGATGCTCTTTCCACCGGTCTTTTTGTACTGGGGCTTGATAGAGGGTTGGAATTAGCCGAAAGTTTGACGGGAGTGGAGGCTGTCTTTATAACCGAGGACAAAGAAGTATATAAAACTTCCGGTATGGACGAGAAATTTCAGCTGATGGACGATGATTTTGTAATCAAAGAGTGGCAATAAGGGGGAGGAGCCTCTGATATTCTGCTGGCAAAACAATAAAGGTAAAGGCTGGAGGGAGATTAAAAAATGTTTTCAATAAAGAATATAAAATTTCTGAGATATATTTTATTCTTTCTGCTGATAGCTTTGCTCATAATTATTTTAATCTCCCTGATCACCACCTATATTATGTTAAACCCCCGCAGCGAGGAAGTTAAAGATAATGCTGCAGAAATACTTGCTATATCGCCAGAAAAATATCATTATGAAAGTGTGAACTTCAACCCCCAGGGGGAGGAAGAAATAAATTTAGCAGGCTGGTATCTCTCTCCTGCTGAAAAAGAAAGTACAGCCACTGTGATTGTAAGCCATGGATATGGGGGCAATCGCACAGAAAATATAGAAGTAAGTGAGTTTTTACTAACCATTGGTTACAGTGTTTTGCTCTTTGATTTTCGCAATGCCGGTAACTCCTCTGATTCCATTACTACAGTGGGGGAGCTGGAAAAAAGAGATTTGGCAGGAGCAGTAGATTTTATCATAGATAAAAAAGGGGATGATGTCCCTGTAGCTTTATTGGGCTATTCCATGGGAGCAGCTACTTCTGCCCTGGTGGCGGCAGAAAGAGAAGAGATAGATGCAGTGGTAATGGATAGTTCCTTTGCTGATTTAACCTCTTATTTACAGGATAATTTAGCCAACTGGACTAACCTGCCAGATGTCCCCTTTAGCTGGCTAGTTTATAATTTTGGCCTGAGAATATTTGATCTCAATCCTCAAAAAGTGAATCCTTTAAAGGCCGTAGAAGAGATTGAAATACCGATATTTTTCATTCATGGCAAAGAAGACAGCACTATAAGTAAGGACTGCAGCGAAAAGCTTTTCCTGGCCAGCGATAATCCTGAGGATAAGTTATGGCTGGTACCAGAAGCAACTCATATCAGGGCAGCTGAGGTCGATTATTCCCGTTACACTGATTATTTAACTGAATTTTTTGCCGGTAAGTTAAAGTGATAATTTAAAGTGACCGGCCAGCTAAAAGAATATCAACAGACTAATTATAAATTATCAATATAAATGGTGGGGCTATCGGGATTCGAACCCAAGACCTACAGATTAGGAATCTGTCGCTCTATCCAGCTGAGCTATAGCCCCACTGATTTTATTATATATTATATCTTTTCTGTGTCAAGAGCTCAGGGGAATGAGTTTTTGAATAAATGAGTTTATAGTTAGTTTGATAAAGCTCTTTAAATTAGATTTTTTTATGATTTAAGCAGGAATATTAAAACCCATCAAGAAATATAAGTATGTTAACTATGTTGAAGAAAACATAAATACTTTAATCATCTTTAATGGAATTTTTATTTGCTATTAGAGTAATATAATCTTGATTAAAAATTATGATAAAAAAACATAAAGGATGGAATTATGGTGACAGATTTTAATTTAAAGACGTTTCTTTCAATAGTATTAATTTTTCTGCTTGCTCTGGCTGTTTTAAGTGCAGGTCAGGTAGAGGAAGAATCATTAACACTTGCCACTACCACAAGCATTGAAGATTCTGGCTTACTAGAAGAGTTTCTGCCTGTTTTTGAAGAGCGGACAGGCTATGATGTTGATGTGATTGCAGTGGGAACAGGACAGGCCTTAGAGACAGGGCGTCGAGGTGATGCCGATGTGCTGCTGGTACATGCTCCGGATTTAGAAAAAGAATTTGTCGAGGAGGGCTATGGAACTGACAGATATTTTATTATGAGTAATGACTTTGTTATTGTAGGTCCTTCTGATGACCCAGCGGGCTTGATGGACCTAGAAACTACTAAAGAAGCAATGATTACCATTAAAGAAGAAGGGGAAGCTGAAGAATTGACTTTTACTTCCCGGGGCGATGGCTCTGGCACTCATTTTCAGGAACAGCAGTTGTGGAAAGTGGCTGAGATTGAACTTGAAAAGGTTGAAAGTGGCAATTGGTATCAAAGCTTAGGTCAGGGTATGGGACCGACTTTAATTACCAGTAATGAAATGCAGGCCTATACTCTTACTGATCGCGGATCTTTTGTTTCTATGCGGGATGAACTCCCTAATTTAGCAGAAATATTTGCTGGTCCTGAGGAATTAGATAATCCCTATAGCATTCTGCCTGTAAATCCAGATAAATATGATGTTGATTATGATGGGGCTATGGAATTTGCTGAATTTTTCCAGGAAGAAAAAACCCAGGAAATGATAGGTGATTTTGGCATAGAGGAATATGGAGAACCCTTATTTCTGCCAGGTTTATTGTAATCCATAATATTCACCTAATCAGTATAGCAAAAGATATTTCTCCTTAAAAATAACTGAGCTTATTTAATATATAATTAAAGGTTGTATTTCGAGGGCTCCTCAATATATAATTATTTTGACCCCCAAAAATTAATGCCAGGAGCCCTCTATTTTATTATTTAACAGTTGCGGGATTAAGTTAAAATTATTTCCTATATAAATTATGCCCAATATCATACATATTTAGATGGAAGCTATAAAAATATAAAATTAATCGTGGAGGATTTATAGAATATGCATACATTAATTCAGGGGTTTAGAGAAGCTATAAAACTATTGATAAGCTTAGACCCTGAGTTGCTGCAGATTATTTCAGTATCTTTTAGGGTAACAGGGACAGCATTGTTTGTATCGGTCTTGATTGGTGTCCCCCTGGGAACAGTTTTAGGATTAGTAGATTTTCCAGGGAAAAAAATTATAACGGCTTTACTTTATACCGGTATGGGCTTGCCTCCCGTAGTGGTGGGGCTTTTTGTCTTCATAATGTTTTCAGCCAGTGGCCCCTTCGGTTCCCTGGGTTGGCTCTTTACTACTAGATCAATAGTCGTTGCTCAGACCATACTAGCCCTGCCTCTAGTGACCAGTTTTGTTATGACCTCTGTATTGAGCATTGACATTGCTTTAATTAGACAGATGAAATCCCTGGGCACCAGCAGAAAACAGCTGCTCTGGACTGTGATAAAGGAGGCCCGACTGGGTGCAGTAGTGGCCATGGCTGCAGGTTATGGGGCGGTAATTTCGGAAGTAGGAGCAGTTATGCTTGTGGGAGGTAATATTGCAGGGAAAACTAGAGTGCTGACTACAGCCATTATGCTTGAAACTAGACAGGGTCGTTTTGGTTTTGCTCTGGCTTTAGGTATTATACTCTTACTCATTGCCTTTATCACGAACATGATAATGATGAAATTTCAACACAGGGAGATTAAATAATAATCATGAAAACAATATACAAAGTTGAAGACCTGAGCAAAGAATATGATGGTAAAGAAGTTCTTAAAGTAGAAGATTTTGACCTTTTTCAAGGTGAAATATTTGGTTTAGTGGGCCCCAGTGGAGCGGGCAAGAGCACCTTATTGCGATTGCTTGATTTTCTCGAACCACCTACTTCTGGAGTTATCAAATTTAAGGGTCAGGAGTATCATCAGACTAAAGAGCCAGGGCTGGATATTAAAAGAAAAATCACCACTGTTTTTCAGGAACCTGCGCTATTAAAGACTACAGTCTGGAAAAATATTACTTATCCGCTTAAAATCAGAGGCATTCCAATAAAGGGCGAACTAAAAAGTGAGCTTGAAAATCTTATAACTGATTTAAGCCTTTGGGAGCTAAAAGATCAAAGAGCTGATAAACTTTCCGGCGGGGAAGCTCAAAGAGTAGCTGTTGCTCGGGCCTTAATCTTTAAACCAGAAGTCTTGTTTCTTGATGAACCGCCCTCCAATTTAGACCCTACCAACATTAGCATTATAGAAAATAAAATAAAGCAATATGGAAAGAGGACTGGAAAAACAGTCCTGGTTGTTACCCATAATATTTTTCAAGCTAAGAGACTGACAGACCGAGTGGGATTGCTTCATAGAGGTGAATTTATTGAAATTAAAGAAAGGGATAATTTTTTTAACTCTCCTGATAATAAATTAACCCAAAAATTTTTAGCTGGCGATCTTTTGCCCTAGGAGGTGAATTTTATGCGTCCTGAATTTAAGCTCTGGATAGAAAATGAAGAAGGAGAGCAGATTATTGGTGAAGGGCTTATTTCTCTGCTGAAAATGATTGAAAAAACTGGCTCGATAAATAAAGCTTCAGATGAACTAAATATGTCTTACCGGACGGCCTGGGGCAAGATTGAAAAAATAGAGAAGAGGTTGGGTGAGAAGTTGATAAAAAGAAAGACTGGAGGAGCCGGTGTTGGGGGCAGTGAACTGACAGAGAAAGGAAGAACTTTTATGAATAAATACCATATTTTCAGTGAAGGAATAACCCAATGTGTTAATGAGGACTTTGCCAGAATATTTGCTGACTATTTACAGAGTTGATTTTTTTTATCCTTAAATCAAGAGCAAAGGTTCAATTTAGTGATAATTTGTGATATAATATTTAAACGAAGATAAATTTTAAATATTTAGAGGAAATCTGGATTGGAGAATAATTATCATGAAAAGTTTTTTTAAAAAATCAATAGTTTTATTAGTCTTAATTGTTATAATAGCAGCAAGCAGTCAAGTTAGAGCTGTTACAGCCCGGGAAACCGCTACCGAGATAACAGAAAAGGATCAACCCAGCGTTGCTCTGGTATTAAGTTCTGGAGCTGCCTGGGGCCTGGCTCATATTGGAGTAATTGAAGCCTTAGAAGAACACAATATAGAAGTTGATATTATCACCGGTACCAGCGCCGGGGCAATAATAGGTTCTCTCTATGCTGATGGTCTTACAACGGCAGAAATGATTGAAGAAATAGCGGATCTGGGCTGGACGGATTTCTTATTTCCCAGTTTGAATAATAAGGGTTTAGGTATTTTTACGACAAATCGGATAGAGAATCATTTACAGAAATTATACCAGGCTGAGAAGATTGAAGAGTTATCTAAAAAAGTAGCCTTTACCACCACCGATATAGATACCGGTAGTGCCGTGGTTTTTACAGAAGGCCCTTTAGCCAAAGTAGTCAGTGCCAGTGCAGCTGTTCCAGTATTATTTGATCCAGTGGAGATAGATGGTTACTGGCTGGCTGATGGTGGACTTGTAAGTAATCTGCCAGTGGAAGAAGCTAAGAAACTGGGAGCCGATGTAATTATAGCTGTTGATGTAGCCACCGGGTTTAGTTTTACCGGTCGTCCTGAAAGCAGGATAGAGTATGGTAACAGGGCTTACAATATTTTGCGGGGGGCATTGCAGCGACCCGATGGTTATGATATTTTAATTGAGCCGGATCTCAATGATTTACAGGGCTTTGATTTTGATGCCTATGAAGAAATAATTGCTAGAGGGAGAGAGGCTGCTGAAGATATGATGGCTGAAATTGAGGAGAAAATAAATTCCTCAACTCCTTAGCGTTTTTGGGAGCTATTATCTAAAATTAATAGTTATGGATTTCTTTCTTTAGAAATTTACCAGCTGCCCGGGCTGGTATTTTTTTTATTTATTTATCTTTTAAATATTGTTAAAATAGCAAAATTATAGTATGATATAGAAGTAAAGAAAAAAATTAAAAAGATTGAGAACAAAGAAAAGAGAGGTTGATGAGCATGAAAAAAAGAGAGCAAAATCCAGTGAGAGTATCAGTTATTTTTTTGGGGATTTGTTTTCTGGTATTGAGTTTTGTTCCCCTGGAGGTTGGAGCAATTTTTTCAGATTCAGCCAATGTTATTGCTGATATAGCTCAACAGGTTGAAAGAGGCGTGGTTAATATTCATACTGAAAGGGAGGTTGAGCGGGCCACCCCCAGCCATCCTTTTCTAGAAGATCCCTTCTTTCGCCACTTTTTCCCGGATTTTTTCCGTGATTATTTTCAAGAGGAACCACCTATCCTGCGGGAAGGCCTTGGCAGTGGTTTTATTGTAGATGAAGAGGGTTATATAGTGACTAATGAACATGTAATAACTGAAGCCAGTAAAATTAAAGTAATATTAAAGGATAGTGATGATAAAATACCGGCCGAAGTTGTCTGGCGGGATTATAGTCTTGATCTGGCTATTATAAAAATTGCTACAGAAGAAAAGTTAAATCCGATACCAATGGGTAATTCTGCTGAGATTCGGCCCGGGGATTGGGCCATTGCCATTGGAAATCCCTTAGGTTTTGAACACACAGTAACCATTGGAGTGATTAGCGCCCTGGGGAGACCGATTCAAATTCCCACTGAAAGGGGTGAGGTTCGATATCATCGCAATCTCATCCAGACCGATGCTGCCATAAATCCCGGTAATAGTGGGGGACCTTTACTAAATATAGAGGGTGAAGTTATTGGGATTAATACTGCAGTGGCTGCCCAGGCCCGGGGGATAGGCTTTGCTATACCTGTTAATGAAGTTAAGTTTGCCATTGAAGATATTAAAAATTATGGTGAGGTAAGAAGACCCTGGGTGGGAGTTAATATTATGGATTTAAATCATGAAATTAGCAGATTTTTGGATATAGAACGAGAACAGGGAGTAGTCATACTGGAAATTATTCCTGATAGCCCGGCAGAGAAGGCAGGTTTAAAGCCCTATGATATAATAGTTGATGCCAATCGAAAAAACATTGCCAATACAGAGGAGTTTTTAGATTTCATAAGAGAAAGAGAAATTGAGGAAAGAATCATGCTGCGCATTATAAGGGAAGGAGAGCAGCAGTTGATCTTTGTGGAGATAGAACAGCGTCCCCAGGATTTTTAAATTTCAAAGATAAAGATTAATTGGACAAGTTGCGATATCAGACAAATTTTTGATATAATTTAGATAAAATAATATCCTGAGGGTCTGTCTGGAAGGTTACAGGCTGGCCAGACCCTAATACCATTATAATTTGTCTTGAAAAGGGGGATCTTCATGAAAAAAGCAATAATTTTAATTTTAGTGTCATCCTTGATTTTATTTGCAGGAGGGAACTATATCCAGGCTGAGGCTCAGACTGAGATAACAATTGCTGTGGGAGAAGTAGGAGCTGAATACGAGACGGTGGTGGCAGCAGCAGAAAATTATATGGCAGACAATCCTGATATAGCCATTGAAGTAATCGATTCCCCGGAGGCCTCAGAGGAGAGACTGGGCTATTTCCTTACCTATTTTGAACAGGAAAGTTCTGATATTGATATCTATCAAATCGATGTCATCTGGCCGGGAATATTGCAGGAGCATTTAGTGGACCTTAATCAGTATGGGGCGGAGCAGGAACTTGAGGGGCATTTTGACTTTATAGTTGAGAATAATACTACTCCTGAAGGAGAGCTGATTGCCATGCCCTGGTTTATAGATGCTGGCATGCTTTATTACCGGCAGGATTTATTGGATAAGTATGAACTTGAGGTGCCAAAAACCTGGTCTGAGCTGGAAGAAAAAGCCAGGATAATAATGGAAGGAGAACAGGAAGAAAACCCTGATTTTGTTGGTTATGTCTGGCAGGGAGCACCCTATGAAGGGCTAACAACCAACATTTTGGAATGGTTTGCCTCTAATGATGGAGGTAATTTTGTTTCATCAGAACGAGATGTAACGATTCTTAATGACAATAATCTATATATGTTGGAAAAGGTTATTGATTGGATCGGTGATATTACTCCTGTTGCTGTAACAGGTTTTATTGAAGAGGACTCTCGAGCTGTCTGGCATGAAGGTAATGCAGCTTTTATGCGTAATTGGCCCTATGCCTATGGGTTAACAGAAGAAAGTGAAGCCATTGAAGATTTTGGCGTAACCAGCATTCCAGCTGGTCCCGAAGGGGAAAGTGCTTCAGCTTTAGGAGGCTGGCATCTAGGAGTAAGCCAGTATAGTGATAATATAGCTGAAGCAGCTGATTTTGTTTTTTATCTGGCCAGTGAAGAAATTCAAAAGATGAGAGCCATTGAAGCCTCTTTGCCTCCAACGATAGAAAAGCTTTATGAGGATGAAGAAATCAAGGAGAAAAACCCACTTTTCGAAGAATTTTCAGATATTTTTGCCCAGGCAGTACCCCGCCCATCAGTACAGACTGCTCCCTACTATGAGGCTGTTTCAGAAGCAGTCTTTTCTGAGGTGCATCTGGCTCTGACAGGAGAGCGGGATGCTCTGACGGCCTTAGAAAATATTGAATTAGAGCTGGAGGAAATTATGGAATGGGAGTAGCAATTTTTAGTCTTTCGGTTTATCAAAGGAAAATTAATGAGTTGATTCTTCAACTAATTCTGGTAGCTCGGGTAACTCAGGCAATCTATCCAGAAACTCTAAAATCACATCTGGTCGGTCGGTAATATAACCGCTGGAATGAATTCTGGCAAGAGCCTTTACCTGCCATAATTCATTAATAGTATAGGGGAAGACAAAGAGTTCTTTTTCATGGGCAGCGGCAATATGCCAGGGCCAGCTCATAAAACCTTTTGGTCCAAGGCCCTGAGCCAGATCATCCTCTGTAGCTCTTTCCAGCCAGCCCTGCCAGTTTCTCCGGCCGATCATGTTATCATTGATCAATAATAATCGGGGTATTTCTGGCCTTAAATCCTTGAAACTGCGCAGACTGGCTGGGCTGAAGGAGAAGAATATAGTTGGAGCAAATTCTTTTTCGCTGTCTTCAATCTGAGGCAGGTTGGCCAGGTCAGGATTGTCCAGCCAGTTTTCTTCTTCAAGCACCTCTATGATTTCAGCCTCAATTCCCGGATATTTTTCAGGATGCTTGCTCTCCAGAATTAAACCCGGGGTATGATCACCCTCCTTGGCTATTTGAATTAGTTCTCGCAAAGTCAGGATTTCTTCGCCTTCATATTCCGGGCTGGCATAGCGGGATTCTTCATTAAACCAGCTGCCAAAATCCAGTTTTTTAAGCTCTTCATAGGTAAAGTCACCTACTTTTAAATGGGCTCTGTCTGGAAAGACCTCTTCCACATTGGAAGTCCTGGTTAAATTTTCATCATGAAATATGATCAACTCTCCATCCCTGGTGCGCTGAACATCAGCTTCTAAATAGTCAGAGCCGGTATCCCTTGCCAGTTCATAGGCCGAAGCAGTGGATTCAGGTGCTTTAATTGAAGAACCTCGATGGGCTATTACTGCAGGATAGGGAATGCCGTAATTGGCCAGTATCTCTTCTCCCCGCATATCAGGATTGATGAGATAATAACCTCCATAAAAAACCATGAAAGAGCCAAATAAAAGAGCAAAAGCTATCAATAAAATATACCTGATTCTCATTAAAATCACCTCTTGTTGACGGTAATTGACAGTTTTTATTCTCGCAAAGTGGACTGCATTTTTGCTCTCATGAAATTTATTGTCAGCTGGGCTTTTTCTTTTTGTTCTGAACTTAAACTCACTTCAGTGTTCTCTCTGTTTTTAACATGCCCTACCCTGGTTATTTCATCCAGCTCTTTAAGGAAGAGTTGTTCTCTGTAAAAAATCTGGGGAAACTCGTGGAGGAAGTAGACAGGCTCTTCCTCTCCAGCCAGGAGAGTTCTTCCTAAAAACTCCTCAGGGATATCCTCTGCTCCCAAAATATCAAGAATAGTGGGGGCTAGATCGGTAATAGTTCCCTTCTCTTCAATAATTCCAGCTTCAATTTCCGGATGTTTAATCAAAAGGGGAATATGCTCGGGTTTTTTAACATTTCTTTCTAATTCAAACTCCAGGATTGAAGAGTATTCATTGGTGTCAATGGAGGCATCATGATCAGAATAGATCACAAAAAGAGTATCATCTTTTAAACCTCTTTCTTCCAGTTCGGCAAAAAACATCTCCATAGCACTATCAACAAAGGAGATAGATTGGAAAAAATCATGGAGTAGTTTATCATCGATATCTTTATATTCATCGACCATCATCTCTTCTGGATAGAAATCAAAGGGAGTATGACTGGTTACAGTGATGAAATAAGCAAAGAAGGGCTCTTCTCCCTGCTCTAAATAGTCCAGGGACTGCTTAAAAAAGTCATAATCGTTAATCCCCAGATAGCCTTCTTCCATATCCATCTCTCTGTCTTCCAGGGAAAAATCTTCCCGGCTGTAAAATTCATCGAAGCCCATATCAGGGTAAGCCTGATGCCGGTGAAAAAACTCCGCCTCATTGCCATGAAAAGCCATAGTATGGTAACCCTTTTCCTGCAATACACGGGGCAGAGTGGCAAACTGGCTCATGTCGTTCTGTTTAAAGGCATAGGTTCTATTGATAGGATATAATGAAGTCAAAAGAGAAAAATCAGCATCAAAGCTACCATTAACATGCTTAGTAAAGAAGTTCTCACCATAGAGGCTCTTTTCTTTAAGATCATTCAAGAAGGGGGTTATTTCTCTATCATTATATTCATGACCTAACATCTTCTCATCAAGGGATTCAACCTGAATCACAATTATATTGTCTTTATCAGCTATCTTTTCTTCACCATCAAGGGTTTCTGCAGATATTTCTGGTGGTATTTCAGGTTTATCATCTAAATCATTGAGGTGAAATTGAGCATGATAGGCTTCAAAGAAATACAGAGGTATAATTCCATAGACGCTGGTAAAAGCTCCAGTGCTCCGCTCATAGAGGTCTAGGGGTCTTTCATTTCCCATAAGCATATTGGTGGCCAGTATTTGAGTCGTTAGCAGCAAAATCAGTATAATGCCCACCAGTACTCTGGTTTTCCTATCTTTGCCTATACTTTGCCCCTTCTGTTGAGCTCCTTTATCTGGAGAAATTGTTCTGGGCAGGGCTGGGTAGATATATCCCATGATTAGCAGGTCAAGTACGAAAACAGGGTCCCAGAGATTCATAATATGCCGTAATACAACTAGAGGAGAACCAATACTTTCGCTGACAATAATATCGGTAAAGCCAAGATAATTTCCAAAATAGCGGTTGTACCAGAGATTTGCCATAAATATAAAGGTGAAAACACCTGAAAAGATAATAAGCCTTTTCTGTCCCTTTCTAGTTTTACTTAGGGGTAGGATGAAATAGGCCAGAAGCAGCAGTAGAAAAATATTGCGCAAAATTCCTCCTAGCCAGGAAGGGGCTCGAAATATTTGGGTTAATAAATAATTATATTTTATCATAAAACCTAACCCAAAGGTTAGAAAAAATATTTTTTGCATTTTAGACAAACTTTTTAGTTGGAACAATGGTCATTAATCCTCCTTTTTCTTTTCTCAATTTATAATAACATGTTTGCCTGCCAGTAGCCAGTCTTATTAAAATTATTTCTTGAAGATTTCTTGAATTTTTTATAAAACGAAAAAACTTAGGCTTTTTCAGCTAAAAAGAGTTGAGAGGCAAAAAATGATTTAAAATATTTGAGTTTTATGCTAAAATGGTAAAAGGAGTTTGAAATATATCATTTGAATTATAAACAAGTACAGGGGGGATGAAATTGGAAAAGGAAAAATTGCAGGATAAGTCCCAGGAAGAATTAGAAGATCTTTTAGCTAAAAATAAAGAGAAGTATCAGGAAGTAGAAGAAGAAAAACAATTTGTCCTAAGTCAATCAGGACGTCACATACCAGGAACTCTCCGGAGAGATTATAAGATTGAACTAAACCAATTGGCAGAAAAAATAGAATTGTTAGAAGAAATGCTAGCTGCTAAAAAGAACTAAAAGCCCCATTATTTCAGGGGCTTTTTGTTAATATTGAATTGGCGCAGAGTTTGTTAATTAAGAGCGATAACTTAAGACAGCCTTACCAATTAAACTGGTTAATAGGGCTGCTACTATCATTTCAGGAATTCCCTGGACCAGTCCGGTGACTACACTGGCCTCTAAAGGCAGATAACCTCTTAGGGTAGCCAGGCCTAACACACCGATAGTATTAATTGCTGTGCCGACTGCTCCAGCAGCAATAAAAGCTAGATTTTTATTGGTGGAAGCAAAGGAACGATAACTATAATAAGCTAACACTCCTATGAGTAACCTGGGTAGAATGGCTATTACGGGATCGGCAAAAAAGGGTGCAGTCGCTCGAGTGAAGCTGAAGAGGCCGAATATAAGTCCGATTAAAAGCCCGACTAAGGGCCCTTCAATTACCCCACCTAAAATAGCCGGCACATGCATTATGGTAGCATGAGCAGCCGGGGTGGGAACGGGAATAAATCCTAAACCTGTAGAACCTAAAACAATAGAAATAGCGCCCAACATTCCGGATATAACGATACGTCTGGTAGTAAATTCCCATTCATTACCAGCAGAGCTTAAAGTTTGCATTTTAGCCTCCTTTCATCCCGGTCTCAATTAGAGAGATCCAGGTGAAAGCAAATTTTTTTAGTAAACTTAAATAAAGTATGACTCCCATAAGAGATGTCATCTTTTTAGTTAGTCTATCCTTTACTATACAATATTTTAGGGTAAATGTGAATACTCTCAGCAAATTTTCTCGAAAAATTTATGGAGATAATTGAAATCCTTTGTTATAAGTGCAGATAGGAGGAAGAACTTGTGGATAAAGAAAAGCCATCTTATTGGATTGATTTTACCAGTGGTGATAATGATGTTATAATTAATTCAGAGAAGATAACTAAACTTAATCAAGACTTTTTATCAGCAGCTAAAAGACAGGACTTTTTAGGTTATTACCATGATTTAGCTAAAATAAAGGAAAAGAAGTTAACTAATCAGCTAAAGCTCCTATTGGAAAAGATATCTCCACCAACATCATTATTAGAAAGCCAGTTTTATGATAGAAGAGGCAACGAAATATCTCCAGCTATAAAAGAAGATTTAGCCAGGCAGATTGAGATAAATAAAGATCTTAAAGATATATCTTTGAAGTGGGGAATGATAATAAAGAGAAGTAATCTACGGGCCTACCCAACCGCTAAAGAATTTTACCCTCAATCAGATAATAAGGTCCAGGATTTAGGACAGCTTACCGCCCTTTCTCCAGGAACACCGGCAATTATATTGCTGAGCAGCAAAAATGACAACTGGTATTTTGTTCTTACTCCTTTTTATGCTGGCTGGCTAAAAAAAGAAATGGTAGCTCCAGGGGAGAAGCAGCAAGTTCTAAAATATCACCAGCAAAAAGATTTCTTGCTGGTGCTGGAGAGCAGAATAGAGACAGAGCCCTCTTTAGCAGATACTTCTCTTAGCACTTATAAGTTTCAGATGGGTGATAAAATTCCTCTGGCACCTGGTGGGAAAGCTCAACCTGGCTGTTATTCGGTGAAAGTTCCGACTCTTTCTAAAGACGAAAAACTTATATTTAAAGAGACCTTTCTGGCTAAAAAAAACGACGTAGCCTTAGATTATTTGCCTTACACGGGGGAGAATATTATTAAACAGGCCTTTAAAATGCTTGGAGAAAGATATGGCTGGGGCGGACTTTTAAACCGCCGAGATTGTTCCAGGTTTATAAAAGATATTTTTGCTACCCTGGGCCTAAAACTGCCCCGGGATGCCGGGAAACAGGAGGAAATTGATGTCGGGGAAAGCATACCCTTTTCTGGTGGCAATAAAAAAAGAAAAGATATATTGAAAAGTTTAACTCCAGGAGATGTGCTCTATATGCCAGGCCATGTTATGCTTTATTTAGGTGAAAGAGCTGGTGAATATTATGTAATCCATGCCGGCTCAGGCTATCGAACAATAGAAGGCGAAAAGAAGGACCGACCTCTCTATCGAGTTTTTGTGATGAAACTGTCTCAAAAGATAAAAGGAAAAGAGAAAAGTTATCTCCAGGCTTTATCCACTGCAAAAAAGTTTTATTAAATAGAGGAATTTGCAAGCATAAAAGGAAGTGAATAAAATGCCCCGAATCAGATATATAGCTGGTGATTCTTTTTTACATCGTTTAGACCCTCGGGTTAAATTTATTCTGGTTATCATGGCGACTCTTTTAATCTTTATAGTTAGTAATTATATAGTATTAACCCTGGCCTTTTTATCAACACTCTTAGTCTGGAAGCTGGCCAGTATTCCTTTAAATATAATCTCGGGCTATTTGAAATTATTAGCCGGGCTATTTATAATTATAATAATTTTGCAGGCCATGTTTTATAACGGCACAACTATTCTTTTAGAGCCACTGCTGCCAGCTTTTGTTCCAATATTAGGAGGATTGGGCAATATTACATTAGAAGGTATTTTATTTGGTCTTTTGCTTTCCTTAAGGGTTTTAACCCTGGTATGTCTGCTCCCTCTTTTTATTTATACAACTTCTCTGGAGAATATGATTTTAGGCCTGGTTAAGCTGGGACTTCCCTATAAAATTGCCTTTATAGTTACCACTGCTTTAAATCAGATGCCTATTTTACAGGAAGAGATAGAAGAGATAATCAATGCCCAGACTTTACGGGGTTTTACAGTTTTTGAAAGTGGCAATTTCCTGGAAAAATTAAAGGCTTATCCTACCCTGGTATTGCCGCTGGTTTTTGGCGCCATGCGACGCTCTCAACTTATGGGGGTGGCCATGGATTCTCGCGCCTTTGGGGTCTCTAAAGAGAGAACTTTTATTACAGAAATCAGGATGAAAAGCTTAGATTGGTTGATTCTGGTAACTGGATTCTGTTATTTAACCTTTTTATTGTTGCTAAATTTTATTTAAAACTGCCTTTAGGATGGAGATAAAAAAGATGGTAGCTAAAGTTATTGCCGAATTTAAAAATTTTTCTTTTCAGTATCGAGGTAGCGATTTTTGGGCTCTAAAAAATATTGAGCAAAAAATATATGCCGGTGAATTTGTTGTTATTGCTGGAGAAAATGGGGCAGGAAAATCCACCCTCTGCAAATGCTTAAATGGAATTATTCCTCATTCTGAAAAAGGAAAGATTAAAGGAGAGGTTATTATCAATGGTAAAGCTACAACCGACTCTTCCATTGCCAGTATCTCTCAAAAAGTGGGGATTGTATTAGAAAATCCTGCCAGCCAAATATTTACCACAAAGGTTAAAAATGAAGTTGCCTTTGGCCCGGAAAATTTAAATATGCCGAAAGAAGAGATTGAAGAAGCTGTATCCTGGGCCCTTGAGGTGGTTGATTTAAAGGAACAAAAGGAAAGGAATCCCTCTGTACTTTCTGGAGGTGAGAAACAACGCCTGGCTATTGCCGCAGCTCTGGCGATGAACCCGGATATGCTGGTCCTGGATGAACCAACTTCAGAACTGGACCCCCTTGGTACAGAAGAAGTATTTGCTGTAATTAAAGATTTAAAGGAAAAGTATAATATGACAATAGTGATGGCTACCCATAAAACCAATCAGGCGGTAAAATTTGCTGATCATATCTGGGCCCTTAAAGAGGGAAGAGTTAAAGCTAAGGGCAGACCGGCAGAGATATTCCGCGACCCGGAACTAGTTAGCAATCTCAATATTGCCCTGCCAGAAATATTTGCCTTAATTGATTATTTAGAGAAGGCCAGTGGTAAAAGCATAGAGAGCTTTCTTCAGGAAAATAGTCATTTAAAAGAGCTATCTAAGATTATCCAGGAAGTGATATAAATGAAGGATAAAAAATTAGAGGTAAAAAACCTGACTTTTGCCTATCGACAAGATAAAAAAGTTTTAGAGAATATCAATTTTGAAGTTGTTTCGGGAGAAATTTTAGCAATAATTGGCCAGAATGGTTCAGGTAAATCGACTTTGTTAAAAAATTTGATAGGATTATTAGAGCCTGACCGGGGGACCATAAAAATTAATGGTAAAAACACAGAGGGGTTAAATATATCAGATCTATCCAGAGAAGTGGGATTTGTGCTCCAAAACCCGGATATGCAGCTTTTTGCCCAGACGGTTGAAGAAGAGGTGGCCTTTGGTTTGAAGAATCTGGGTTATGAAAAAGAGTTACTTGAGCAAAAAATCACCGAAGCCTTAGAAACTGTGGGTTTAAGGGAAAAAAGAAAGGAATTTCCCCCGGCTTTAAGTCATGGTGATAGAACAAAGGTAGTTATTGCTTCAGTACTGGCAATGGATCCGGATATAATCATCCTTGATGAACCAACTCTGGGTCAGGATCATACCGGCACCTGTCAACTTATGAATATTCTCACCCGGCTCAATAGAGAAGGCAAGACGGTAATTTTAGTCACTCATGATATGTCTTTAGTTGCCAGGTATGTTGATAGAGTAATGGTTTTAAATAAAGGAAAGATAATTTTACAGGGAGGACCCCGGGAAGTATTTTCTCAACCGGATGTGATCCTTCAATCTCACATCAAACCGCCGTTATCTAACAGGCTGGGAAAAAAACTGCAACAGGAATTAAATATCGATAAAGAAGTATTGACCATTAAAGAACTGGGAGAAATAATTATAGAGAGAACTTTAAGGAGGAAAGTACAGTGAATATAGAACAAGAAAGCAGTTTACTGGGAGATGTTCATCCGGCGGTAATTGCCATCTGGGCAGCTCTGATAGCTATAGGCAACCTTTTACCCACTATTCCTTTAATTGGGGTAGGAGGTACTTTCAGTGTCAGTGCTGCCTTCACGCCGCTAGCTGGGATCTTTTTTGGGCCTTTAGGTGGGGCTGTTAGCGCTGCAGCAGGAGGATTTATCGGGCAACTGCTGGCTCCCCATACTGCCTGGTTAGGGATAGCAACTTTTATAGTAGGCACTGTGAATGCCCTGGTCACTGGCCTGGTTAGCAGAAGAAAATGGATTTATGGTGTTTTAATTATTTTACTGGGAACAGTTTTTTGGTTCACTACCTCCATTGGGCGAGAGGCTGCTATTTTCCCAGCGGTATTCTATACTTTAGGTGTCATCATGGCGGTATTAGGCGGTAAGTTGGGAATAAAATTGTTGAAATCACCTCAGACCTTTAAAAAGGGAGTTGGAATCTGGTTGATCTCCTTTGCTGGCTTTGTTGGAGCAGCAGCAATAGCCAATTATTTCAGTATAGTTGTTTTACATATGCCAGCAGAAGCCTGGCTGGGTTTGACTTTTTTAGCGCCCCTTGAAAGAGCTATTTTTTCTCTAGGAGCAGCGGTGATAGGGGCTCCATTATTAGCTGGTCTGCCAAAGATTGGAGTTTATGTAGGGCCAGGAGAAATTGAAAATCAGGAGGATAATTATGCAGATTAAAAATTTAAAGCTATACCAATTAGATATACCGATGGATAAGCCCTTTGTCACCTCTTTAAGAAAGGTGACAGCTGCTAAAAATACAGTGGTTAAAATCACCACAGAGGAAGGCGCAGTGGGCTGGGGGGAGGCTCCACCGACAGAGGTTATTACCGGTGATAGTAATGCCAGCATTAGAGGTTTCATTTCTCAGTGGTTAGAGCCAAGACTAAAGGGTGAAAATATTGAGGATATAGAAAATATAACGGCTTTAATTCAAGAGTCAGCTGTAGGAAATACCAGTGCAAAGGCAGCGGTAGAAATGGCTGTTTATGACCTTTTCGGAAAATATTTGGCTAAGCCTCTGTATCAAATCTGGGGAAATTATCAAAATAAGCTCCAGACCGACATGACGATTAGTGTTTCCCGGGAAGAGATAATGAAGACCGAGGCGAAACAGGCAGTTGCTGCCGGTTTTACAGCTGTGAAATTAAAGGTAGGACAGGATATTACCACTGATCTTAAAAGGGTGGAAAAAGTGCGTTCTGCTGTAGAAGATGATGTCAAAATACGTCTCGATGCCAATCAGGGCTGGAAACCTAAGGAAGCAGTAAAAATAATCAGGGCCATGGAAAATAGAGAACTGAATGTAGAACTGGTAGAGCAGCCAGTACAGGCTGCGGACTTATCAGGGCTGAGATATGTAAAGGAGAGGGTTTTAACTCCAATAATGGCTGATGAAAGTCTTTTCTCTCCTCAGGATGCCATAAGACTGATAAAAAATGATTGTTGTGACCTTATCAATATAAAATTAATGAAAGCAGGAGGTCTATCCCAGGCCAGACTGATAAACTCAGTTGCTGAAGCTGCTGGTATTGAATCCATGGTTGGTTGCATGTTGGAAAGCAAGCTAGCTGTTACAGCCGCAGCTCACTTAGCAGCCAGCAGTCAGAATATTACCCGCTTGGATTTAGATGCCCCACTGTTGCTGGCAGAAGACCCGGTAAGAGGCGGAATTACCTATGAAGAGCCCTATATTAACATGCCAGCAGAACCTGGTTTAGGAATTACAGCAATCAAAAATCTGACGGAAATAAATTGTTGTTAACAAATTGAGGTGTTAGATAATGGCTAAAACCCTCGTTTCTCCATTATTCCTTATTATCACTTTTCTGCTCTTAGTCTCATTATACCTCTTTAGCAGATTAGCTAGCAGGGAAAAAAATCTTAAAAAAGAGAAAATAGCAGCCGGCCTGGTCCTCTTAGCTACTCTAGTGCTGGCTGTTATCAGCACCCCTATTTTTGCCAATAACCTGGTAAATTTCTTAGAAGCCACTTACCAGGAGGAGGATATATTAACCCCTGATGATGAAATTGAGATAGTGACAATTTTAAGTGGCGGTATCAATCAGGGGCCCGGGGAAGAACTTGATATTTTAGGAGGTTCATCTGCTCAAAGAGTAATTAGGGGAGTTAAATATTTTAAAAAAAGCAATGCTGATTATTTGATTATGCAGGGAGGGTTAATGGGAGAAGACCCGGGCCGAATGACAGAATTGATGAAGGAATTAGCTCTGATAATGGGGGTGGATAGAGACAGGGTCTGGCTGGAAAAGGAATCTAATAATACCAGGGAACACCCCGAAGAGATCTTAAAATTACCAGTTGTTTCGGCAGATACCAATCTAGCGGTAGTAACCTCGGCCTGGCATCTCTGGCGGTCTGAAAGAGAGTTTGCCCGTTATTTTTCTGAACTCACTATGGTGCCGGCAGAATTTTTATCCCATGATGAAAAGAGGGGAATTATGCAGTTTTTTCCCTCTACCACCAGTTTGAAGACTACCACCAGGACTATACAGGAGCTAATAGGTATACTGTGGTATCAAATTCGCCATCAAATAAGCTGAGTTTATGATACTTATTATAGTAATCTAAAAGAGTCCGATTTTATTGTATTGACACTTAAAATGACAATTGATACAATATAGGTGAGATTAGATTAAATTTTTGCAATAAACAAAAAATGTCCTGTGCTGGTAAAGACTCTGAGTCGACAATAAAGGGGGGAGTATGATGGTTGATAAATTTAATTTTGCTAAAAAAATGGCAGCGGACAAAGCTCTTAAAGTCGGTTTGGATTATGCTCTAAAGGATCCAGCTAAAAATTTGCCCAAATTAGTTGATCTAGCCCAAAAAATAACCAGGTCAGAAAAGTATCAAGCAGGTTTGGAGAGCTTTGCTAGGACTATAGAGAAAAATCCCACTATTATTGATTATGCCCAGCGCTTTCAGGAGTTGGCACCAGTCTATCAGGAGAACTTAATCACTCTATTTTTTGTGAATGCTACCTTGCTGGGAACTCCCTACCGCCAACAAAAGGGAGAGGAGCTTGGCAGCAATATTCCCTATACAATTTTACTTGATCCCACCAGTGCCTGTAATCTGGACTGTCAGGGTTGTTGGGCCGGGAAATATGAGAAATCTAATCAACTGGATTATGCCACTGTTGATAGAATCATAACTGAAGCAAAAGAGCTTGGCATTCACTTTTTTGTCCTCTCTGGAGGAGAGCCCACGGTTTATCCTCATCTCTTTGATATTTTTGCTGACCATCAGGATTGTGCCTTTATGATGTATACCAATGGCATCAATATCGATGAAGAGATGGCTGATAAGATGCTTGAAGTGGGTAATGTCAGTCCCTGTATTAGCATAGAGGGTTTTTCTGGGGAGACTGATGACCGGCGAGGTTCAGGCATAACAGAGAAAATTACCAGGGCCATGGATATTCTGCAGGAAAAGGGGGTGCTTTTCGGTAGCAGTATTACTGTCACCAGGGATAATTGGGATATATTTAAAGATGATGATATTGTTCAGGAATTAATAGATAGAGGTGTCTTTTATACCTGGCTCTTCCATTATATACCCATAGGTAGTGATCCTGATATGGAGTCGATGCTTACTCCAAAACAAAGAAAAATAATGGCTCAACGCATCCCTGAACTGCGACAGAATTATCCTTTATTTTTAATTGACTTCTGGAATGATGGACACATGACCGGTGGTTGTATTGCTGGAGGAGAGAGGTATTTTCACATCAATGCCAGCGGTGATGTAGAGCCCTGTGCCTTTGTTCATTTTGCCGTTGATAACATTAAAGATAAACCTTTGATTGAAGTTTTAAGAAACCCCTTTTTCCAGGAGTATCAGCAGCGCATCCCCTTCAGCGATAACCTCTATCGTCCTTGCCCTATAATCGATGTGCCGGAGCAGCTCAAAAAAATGGTGGAGGCCACCGAGGCCAGGCCCACCCATCCCGGGGCAGATGATTTGTTCAGCCCGGATATAGCAAACAAGCTCAAAGATCAGGCAAATAAATGGGATAGGTTATCTAGACCGCTGCATTATCAAAAACTCTGTCAGAAGGGCGTCATAGCTAAAGATTTTGACTACGAAGCCTGTCAGGAAGAAGAGCTTCTTGAGGAAACAAAAAGTTAATATATTTAAAAAGAGGCAGGTAATCTGCCTCTTTTTAAATGAGCAAAATTATTATCCAGCAACAAAAGTAAGACTTAGTGTTCTTTAGCCGGGAGCCTGATTACAAAGCGGAATTTATTTTCCGGGGTCTTTTTAACCCTGAGATCGCCCTCATTACTGTGCAAAATCTCCCGAGCTATGGCAAGTCCTAATCCCCGTTCTCCCTGGTTATTAGTATAGCCAGGGGCTAAAATTTTATTTAGATTAGCTGGAAGCACTTCGGGGTTGGCAAGCTGGTTTTCAATAATGACCTGATAGGTATTTGCTTCTTTTTTAATCTGCAGGTAAATACTTTTATCCTGAGGCTGGTAGTCCTTTAAATGTTCGATGGCATTATCTAATACATTGCCGATTACCCGGCAGAGTTGATTGGCCTTTAAATTCAGATTATGTAAAGGATTATCAATCTCCACTTTTAACTTAAGATTATGTTTGTTAGCCTCAGTTATTTTATGATGGAGTAAACCATTTAAGGCTTCTACTCCTGTATTGGTAACAAAATCTAACTTTTTTAACTCCTCTGAGACATCATCAAGATATTCTGCTAATCTATCCCTTTTATTCATCATCGTTAACGAGGAAATAACCTGCAAGTGATGTTTGAAGTCATGTTGTTGATATTGTAGGGTTTGATTCAGGGCAGTTAGGTTATCAGCTTTTTCCTTGGCCAGCGAGAAATCTATTTCATTTTCAATGGTCCGGCAGAGAGCTGTATCTAAAATTATTCCCACCAGAGATAATAAAAGAGCCACAGAAACCATACTGGGCGGTTGAGCAGGTGTGGCGTGGCGCAGGATATAATAATAGATGATAAAATAAATTATAATCAGATTTTCTGCTGCGAGGGCGATTATAACCCAGATTCTAGTCTTATTTTCTATCTCTGTCTCTATAAAATATAATTTGTTGGCCAGAGAGCTTATTTCATATTTATTTACCAGATATAAAATCCCTGAAAGTATAGCCACTAATAAAAATAAAGCCGTTAGAGCTAAGGAGGGATTTACAAAGACCTGACTGAAGGAAGACCTCATCCCATGAATCAAAGTGGCCAAAACTATTGTTTCTACTGGAAAGAAAATTATGATTGTTTTTATGACGATAAGAATGGTTACAATAGGGTTGAATCTAAAAAATAGCCAGACTAAAATAGTCATATTGGTCACGGCCAAAATTAACATAATTATAATAGGAGTATTAAAGAAATAGATAAAAAATGCCAGCAGAGCCTGTAGAAGGCCAATTGCTAAAATTTTATATAGAGGTTGCTCTATTTGTAAGATTCTTAAAGCAATTTTTAAAGAGAGAGTGAAACCCAGAGCATAAAAGAGCATATAAAAAATAAATAACATTATTAGCAGCTCCTTTGTCCATTATATAAAATAATTCTTGAAATTTGCTGAAAATCCTGCCTGATTATTAAAGCTTTACTTTTTATGTCAGCTTTGATTTTATTTTTGGTTAGTCGATAATTTTCCTTTAACCCTTGCAGAATCTCATGCTCTTTTATATAATCAAGATAAAGAATAGCTGAAATTCACTGGAAAAATCAGAAAGAAATCTGGAAAGGAGATGTCTATTTTATGGCCTGGAGAAAGAAGTTGAAAATTCCTGTCTTAACAGTTATATTGTTGCTGACAGCTATGGTTTTATTGACCGGCCAGTTAAAAGCCGATAATTTATTTACCGGTGATTACTTTAATTTAGAGTATCCTGAGCAGTGGCAGAGTGTTGAAGAAGAACCCCAGGGTATGATTTTAGAATTTGTGATGTTAGCGCCAGAGGAAATAATCGCCAATGAATTTACCACCAATGTTAATATTATGGCTGAGGAAATGCAGCAGGATATTGCAGCTGAGGAATATGCTGATATGGTATTAATGCAGGTAGAGAACATGCTCACTGATTTTGAAATAGACTCAGAAGAAAACATTGATATAGACGGTCGCACAGGAGTGGACCTTGTCTATTCTGGGATTGCTGAAGAAGAGGCAGGAGACTTTGAACTGACCTGGAGACAGGCTATAGTTATAGAAGAGGGGGTAGCTTATATTGTCACCCTGACGGCTGAAAGAGAAGTCTATGATGAATTTACAGCTGTTTTCGATTCCATCATTGAGAGCATGGAAATATTATAGATATAATTTTATCTGTAAAAGACTAAAAAGTGATATTGGCAAGTTAGTTGCTTTGTGATATAATTTAAAAAAGCAAATAAAAGTTAAAGGCTGGGAAGGGAAGGAGTAAATCACCGGGAACTAAAAGAGAGGAAAACCCTGGGCTGAAAGGTTTTCTAAGTATTCCCGGGATTGAAAGTCGTCCTGGAGCTTTTTAAATGAAGCAGAAGAGCGATGTTATTATTTAAATTCACTATTAGCTTCTTCTGAATAGTTTAAAACGATTTACCATCGTTAGGGGTTTAAGAGCCAGGGAGTACAGACCTGGAAGCTGGGTGGTACCGCGGATTATAACCTCTTCGTCCCAATTTATTACTGGGATGAAGGGGTTTTTAATTTATAATAATTTTGTTGAAAAATTAAAGAAAGGGGAAATAAAGATGGCCGAGCAATTGGATAAGACCTATGATCCAGCTAAAGTAGAAAAGAAATGGTATCAATATTGGGAGGAAAATGAACTCTTTTCTCCTCCAGAAGATAAAGAAGGGAAACCCTTTACTATTATGATGCCTCCTCCCAATATAACGGGAGAACTCCATATCGGGCATGCCATGGATAATACTCTGCAGGATATCATTATTCGCTGGCGCAGAATGCAGGGGTATAATACCCTCTGGGTGCCAGGAACTGACCATGCCAGTATAGCTACTGAGGTAAAGGTAGTAGATAAATTGAGAAGGGAAGAAAATCTGTCTAAAGATGAGGTGGGCCGGGAAGGTTTTTTGGATAGGGCCTGGCAATGGAAAGAAGAATATGGGAATAGAATCACAGAACAAATTCGTAATCTGGGAGCTTCCTGTGATTGGACCAGAGAAAGATTTACCATGGATGAGGGTTGTTCAGAGGCGGTTACAGAAGTTTTTGTAAAACTCTATGAAGAAGGATTGATCTACCAGGGGGATTATATAGTAAATTGGTGTCCTGATTGCGCCACTACCCTTTCTGATATTGAAGTGGAGCATGAAGAAGCGGAGGGCAAACTTTATTATATCAATTACCCCTTTAAAAACGAAGAAGGGTCCATTACTGTAGCCACGACTAGACCGGAAACTATGTTAGGAGATACTGGCATTGCTGTTAATCCCGATGATGAGAGATACCAGGATTTAATCGGCAAGAAGGTTATTCTGCCGTTAATGAATCGTGAGTTACCTATTGTAGAAGATGACTTTGTTGATAGTGATTTTGGTACAGGGATGGTCAAGGTTACTCCTGCCCATGACCCCAATGATTTTGACATGGGGGAGAGAAATGACCTGGAGCAAGTTCAAGTGATTGGTTTTGATGGAAAAATGACCGAGGCAGCCGGTGAATATGCTGGATTGACCCGGGAAGAATGTCGGCAGAAGGTGGTTGCTGATTTAGAAGCGGCTGATTATCTTGTTAAAATTGAAGACCACCAGCATGCCGTTGGGCACTGTTATCGCTGTGATGAAATAGTTGAACCGATGATCTCCAAGCAGTGGTTTGTGGATATGGAGCCTCTGGCTGAGCCGGCAATTAAAGCAGTTAAAGAGGGAGATATAAACTTTGTTCCGGAAAGATTTTCCCGGGTTTATCTAAACTGGATGGAGAATATTAAAGATTGGTGTATCTCTCGTCAGCTCTGGTGGGGTCATCGAATTCCGGTCTGGTACTGTCAGGATTGTCAGCATGTAAATGTGGCCCGAAAAAGGCCGGATAAATGTCAAGAATGTGGTAGTGAAGACCTCAAACAGGATGAAGATGTTTTAGACACCTGGTTTAGCTCTGCCCTCTGGCCCTTTTCAACCCTGGGCTGGCCGGAAGAAACTGAGGACCTGAATTTTTATTATCCCACTGATGTTTTAGTTACTGGTAGAGATATTATCTTTTTCTGGGTAGCCAGGATGATATTTATGGGGCTGCATTTTAAAGGTGAAAAACCCTTTAGTGATGTTTATGTTCATGGTCTAATCAGAGATGCCCAGGGCAGAAAAATGAGCAAATCCCTGGGAAATGGTGTTGACCCGCTAGAAGTAATAGATGATTATGGGGCTGATGCCTTAAGATTTATGTTGATCACCGGCAACACCCCGGGCAATGATATGAGATTTAGAGAGGAAAGATTGGAGGCCAGTCGTAATTTTGCCAATAAGATCTGGAATGCTGCCCGTTTTATGCTTATGCATTTAGAGGAAGAAGACCAGCTGGATATTTCAAATTATCAGCCTGAAGATTTAACCATGGCCGAAAAATGGATATTAAATAGGTTTAACGAAATAGTAGCCAAGGTAAATGAAAATATGGAGAAATATTTGTTTGGAGAGGTTAGCAAGACTCTCTATGATTTTGTCTGGAGTGAGTTCTGTGATTGGTATTTAGAACTTATTAAACCAAGACTTTATCAAGAAGAAAATAATGATGATGTCAGACAGGCAGCAGAGCTAGGACAATATGTGCTGGCCAATATTCTAAAACTTTTACACCCCGTAATGCCCTTTATTACAGAAGAGATTTATCAAAAATTGCCTGGCAGCCAGGGGAGTATAATGTTACAGGAGTGGCCTGAAATTAAGGAAACATTTGCTTTTGCTGAAACAGCTGAGTCAATGGAGCTGGTGCAGGATATAATTAGGTCGATTAGAAATATTCGCAATGAGATGAAAGTTGACCCCGGGAAAAAGATCACGGCCCTATTTGAAGCTGAAGGTAAAAGCAATGAGGTTTTGAAAAAAGCTGAGGTTTACCTCCGTGAATTAGCTGGACTGGAAAAATTAAAAATTGCCTCTAGTTTAGCAGATAAGCCGGATAAAGCAGCTACTGCTGTAGTTCAGGATGTTGATATAATACTGCCCTTAGAGGAGATGGTGGATATTGCTGAAGAGATTACCCGACTTGAAAAAGAAAAAGAAGAGATAAAATCTGAAATAAAACGGGCAGAGGGCAAACTGGCCAATGAGGGTTTTGTAACCCAGGCTCCAGCAGATTTAGTAGAGGCCGAAAGAGAAAAATTGGAAGAATTTAATCAACAATTAAGCAGGATTTCGGCAAGAATTCAAGAATTAAAATCCTAGTGGATATTTTTAACGAGATAAAATATTCAATTAAATCAATATAATAAAAGGAGGAAATATTGTGGGAGCAGAGAAATTTCCAGAATTAGACCCGATATTTGCTAAATATCGGGGAAAAAAAGGAACTCTTATTCCTGTACTGCATGAAGTACAGAATAGAGTAGGATATCTGCCTGAAGATATCCAAAAACATGTTGCGCAGAAGCTTAATGTGCCCTTGAGCAAGGTGACGGGAGTAATAAGTTTTTACTCCTTTTTCAGTACCGAACCTCAGGGCGAACATACCCTGGGTGTCTGTCTGGGGACAGCCTGTTATGTTAAGGGAGCTGAGGCTCTAGTTGAAGAGGTGAAGGATCAGCTTGATATCAGTGAAGGTGAGACAAGCGATGATGGTAAATTCACCCTCACTGTTACCAGGTGTGTTGGTACCTGCAGTCTGGCTCCGGTAGTGATGATCGATAATAAGTATTATGGCAACTTAAAACCAGCTGATATACCGGAGATACTGGCAAAATATCAGGATAGCGGTCAGGAGGGGAAGTAAATGGACAATAGAGAGGTGTTAATTTGTTCTGGTACTGGTTGTCTATCTTCTGGAGCAGAGGAAATAGAGGAAGCTTTTCAGCAAGAATTAGTCGACAGAGACTTACTTGAAGATATTGAGGTAAAAAAAGTAGTCAAAAAGACCGGTTGTGTAGGTCCCTGCAGTTTAGGACCTATTGCTATAGTCAAACCGGAAAAGACTTTTTATGGCAAACTTGAAGTTCAGGATGTAGAAAAAATAGTCACTGAACATTTAGAGCAGGGTAATATCGTGACTGATTTATTAGTGGAAGAAGATGGACATAAAGTAGAGGAATATACCGAGCTAAACTTTATCAAGGGTCAAAAACAGATAGCCTTAAAAAACATTGGCGAAATAGACCCGGCCAGTGTAGAAGATTATTTAAAGCAAGAGGGTTATCAGGCAGTAGAAAAAGCTTTACTGGATAGCACTCCAGAGGAAGTTATTAAGGAGATTAAAGACTCAGGTTTAAGAGGTCGAGGTGGAGCAGGTTTTCCCACTGGTTTAAAATGGGAATTTACTGCTCAAGCTGAAAGTGAGCAAAAATATATTGTCTGTAATGCTGATGAAGGAGACCCCGGGGCCTTTATGGACCGCAGTATCATTGAGGGGGATCCCCATAAAGTTATAGAAGCTATGACCATTGCCGGTTATGCCATAGGGGCTGACAAAGGTTATGTCTATGTAAGAGCAGAATATCCTCTAGCAATAGAGACCCTAGCAAGTGCTCTGGATATAGCCAGGGATAGAGGCTATCTAGGCGAGAATATTTTAGAGAGTGATTTTTCCTTTGACATAGAAATAAGAGTTGGGGCAGGCGCCTTTGTCTGTGGAGAAGAGACAGCTTTATTAAAATCCATTGAAGGCAAAAGAGGTATGCCCAACCCCAAACCGCCCTATCCAGCCCAAAAAGGTCTCTGGGGAGAACCAACAGTTATCAATAATGTGGAGACTTTAGCCTGTGTCCCAGAGATAATAAATCAGGGCAGCAGCTGGTTTAATGGAATTGGAACCGAATCCAGCTCCGGCAGTAAGGTTTTTGCGGTAGCCGGAGATGTTATAGGTACCGGTCTAATTGAAGTACCAATGGGAATAACCATCAAAGAAGTGGTTTTTGATGTAGCCGGAGGAATTCCTGACAATAAAGAGCTCAAAGCCGTACAAATCGGTGGTCCTTCTGGCGGAACTATTCCCTCTCAGTATATGGATTTAGAGATTGACTATGAATCATTAAATGAAGCCGGCGCTATCATGGGTTCCGGTGGACTGGTGGTTATGGATGAAGACACCTGCATGGTTGATGTAGCCCGATTCTTTCTTGATTTCACCCAGGAAGAATCCTGCGGCAAATGCCCTCCCTGTCGGATAGGTACCAAGCGGATGCTGGAGATTTTGGAGAGAATCACTTCTGGCGCAGGAGAAGAGGGAGATATTGATAAATTGCAGGAGTTAGGAGAAAGAATTATAGAAACCTCACTCTGCGGATTAGGACAGACAGCCCCTAATCCCGTCTTAAGTACCATTAGATTTTTCCGCGATGAATATGAAGCTCATATCTACGACGAGACTTGTCCTGCTGGAGTTTGTCAGGAATTAGCGCCACCCTATGTGATTGAAGATGAGACCTGCATTGGTTGCACTAATTGTGTTGATGAATGTCCAGTAGAAGCAATTTCAGGTGAAGCTGGGGAAGTTCATGAGATTGATGAAGATGAATGCATAGCCTGTGGAGCCTGTGCAGAGGTTTGTCCGGTGGACGCCATATATCAAAGAAGTCAAGGAAAGGGAGATGCATAATATGGTTGCTATTACTATAAACGGCACAGAACATCAGGTTGAAGAAGGTCAAAGCCTGCTGTCAGCAGCAGAGGATTTAGGGTATGATATTCCCACCCTCTGTCACTTTGATGTGGTATCAGATGCAGGCGCCTGTCGAATGTGCCTGATTGAAGACCAGGATAGCGGACAGTTATTACCCTCCTGTACCACAGAAGTAAGCGAGGGTATGGATATAGTTACAAACAATGAAAGAATTTATCAGGCCAGAAAGACTGTACTTGATTTGCTGCTCTCCGAGCACTGTGGAGATTGTGAAGCTCCCTGTACAGTTGCCTGTCCGGCCCATGCAAATGTAGAAGAATATGTCAGGGCTGGCCGGGAGGGAGATTTCAAAAAAGCTTTAGCCATAATAAAAGAGAGAATTCCTCTGCCAATGAGTATTGGCCGGGTCTGTCCTCGTTTTTGTGAGGAGGATTGTCGGCGTAATTTAATGGAAGACGAAGAACCTGTAGCCATTAATGATTTTAAAAGAAAAGCTGCCGATTTGCATTATGAGGAGTATACTGAACCTCGCAGAGAATTAACAGGTGAAAAAGTGGCTATTATCGGTGGAGGACCGGCTGGCCTGGGAACGGCATATTTTCTCAGAAAATGGGGTATAGCTGCAGATATTTACGAAAAGCGCGAAAAAGCTGGCGGAATGCTCCGTTATGGTATACCAGAATACCGCCTGCCTAAAGATATATTGGATAAAGAACTTAAACATTTTCATGAGATGGACGGCCTGACAATAAACTGTAATCAAGAATTAGGTACAGACATTGAAATAGCAGAGTTAAAGGAAGATTATGATGCTGTTGTAATTGCCTTAGGTTGCTGGCAATCAAGTTCCATGCGCACCGAAGGAGAAGAACTGGCTTTAGGAGGAATAGATTTTCTAGAGCAACTGGCCAAGCAAAATTTTGAGATGGAAGACCCCGGTGAAACAATTGTGGTAGGTGGAGGTAACACCGCCATGGACTGTGTCCGCTCCACTTTGCGGTTAACTGATAGTGATGTCCACTGTTATTATCGCCGTACCGAAAAGCAGATGCCAGCGGAACAGATTGAGATAGATGAAGCCAGGGAAGAGGGCTGTAACTTTGAGTTTCTCAGTCAGCCTGTTAGCCTCCGCAAGGAAGATGGCAAACTGGTTTTAGAGTGTATTAAAATGGAATTAGGAGAGCCTGATGAATCTGGACGCAGGCGGCCTATCCCCATTGAAGGCAGCGAATTTGAGGTTACTGCAGATACAGTAATTGCCGCCATAGGTCAAAATACCATAGCTCCAGACAGCATACCGACCAATGATTGGGGTGATGTGGCAGTAAAAGAAGATAGTTATCAGGTAGAAGATAATGTCTTTGCTGCTGGAGACTGTGTCACTGGGCCAGCCACAGTGGTGGAGGCAGTGGCAGCGGCCAGAAAGGCGGCCTTAAATGTAGAATGCTTCCTCCAGGGAGAGGAATACTCTGAAGAGAAACAGACCAATGTAAATCAAGGCCACTGGGAATCTTTAAGTATGGAAGACCTGGATTTCCTGGAAGAGCCTACCCCCCAGGAGCGAGTGGAATTGCCTACTGAAAAGGCAGAAAAAAGGGTGACCAATTTCTGTGAAGTAACAGAGACTATCTCTGCAGAAGGAATGGAAAAAGAAGGTGAACGCTGCTTTGAGTGTAGCTGCACCAGCAAAACTGACTGTGAACTCAGAGATTTAGCCACCCGCTTTGAAATAGAGGAACCTTTTTACGGTGGATTCAGGAGCAGTTCTGGAGCCGAGCTGGAGGCAGATAATCCCTTCTTAGTCCATGATGATGATAAATGCATTTTATGTGGTCGTTGTGTCAGGGTAGACCATGAAGTACAGTGCTCTGATGCCATTGATTTTGCCAATCGAGGTTTTGACTCCAGAATAGCAGCAGCCCTAAAAGAGGATTTAGGCAGTGAAGATTCCAGTTGTGTCTTCTGTGGTCAGTGTGTAGAAGCCTGTCCTACAGGTGCTCTGGAGTATAAGCCTTTTATAACCGAGAGGTTGGAGCTTGATGTTGAGAGCACGGAAACAACCTGTGGCTATTGTGGAGTTGGTTGTAAGCTGGACTTTAAAACCGCTGATAACAAAGTAGTAAAAGTTGGTTCTGTTTATCGAGAGGGAATCCCCAATCCCGATGGAGAGGCCTGTGTTAAAGGGCGCTTTGGCTATGAATTTATTGATCACCCCGATAGATTGACCAAACCCCTGATTAAAGATAAAGAATCAGGAGAATTTCAGGAGGCTTCCTGGGAAGAGGCCCTGGATTATGTAGCCGATAATTTCCAAAGAATAAAAGATGAATCTGGCGCTGAAGCCTTCGGCTCTCTCTGTTCGGCTCGCTGCAGCAATGAAGAAAATTATCTCATCCAGAAATTGATGCGGGCTGCCATAGGAACTCATACCATCGACCATTGTGCTCGATTGTGACACTCCTCAACTGTGGCCGGTCTGGCCAAAAGTTTTGGTAGTGGAGCAATGACTAATTCTATTGCAGAAATCGATGGTCTTGATGCCATGTTTGTTACCGGTTCCAATCCTACAGAAAATCATCCGGTAATAGGTAGTCGCATGAAAAGAGCCGCCCGTAATGGGGCTAAGCTAATTGTTGCCGACCCCCGCAGGATTGAGCTGGCAGAAGAAGCCGATGTTTACCTGCAGCAGCGCCCAGGTACTGATATAGCTCTGATAAATGGGATGATGAATGTCATCATTTCTGAAGGCCTACAGGATGAAGAATTTATTAAAGAGAGAACAGAAAATTATGATGAGGTAGAGGAAATAGTCAGGCAGTATCCTCCAGAAAAGGCAGCGGAAATAACTGGAGTACCTGCTGAGGATATTAAAAAAGCTGCCCGGATTTTTGCTGAGGCAGATCGTGGAGCAATCTACTATGCCATGGGAATAACCCAGCATGTGACCGGTACAGCAAATGTTACCTCTTTATGCTGTCTTTCCCTTTTGACAGGTAATATTGGTCGAGAAAGCACCGGAGTTAACCCTCTCCGGGGACAGAGCAATGTTCAGGGAGCCTGTGACCTGGGTGGATTGCCAAATGTATTTCCTGGTTATCAAAAGGTCAATGATGAAGAGGTTAGAAATAAATTTGCCGAGAAGTGGCAGGTCGATAAATTCCCTGAAGAAGCAGGCCTGACTGTAGTGGAGATGTTCCAGGCAGCAGCCAGGGGAGATATCAGAGCCCTCTATATAATGGGAGAAAATCCGGTATTATCTGACCCCGACCAGCAGCATGTAATTGAAGCCTTAGAAAAGACAGAGTTTGTAGTTATGCAGGATATTTTCTTCAATGAGACAGCTGAATATGCTGATGTGGTATTACCGGCAGCCTGCTTTGCCGAAAAGGAAGGAACCTTCACCAATTCAGAGCGGCGGATTCAAAAGATAGAACAGGTAGTTGAGCCGCCAGGAGAAGCCCGACCTGATTGGGAGATCATTGCAGGAATATCTAATAGATTGGGCTATGAAATGAATTATGAATCTCCTGCTGAAATAATGGCTGAAATAGCAGATGTTACTCCAATTTACGGTGGTATTTATTATGACCGCTTAGGAGATAATGGTCTGCAGTGGCCCTGCCTTGATAGAGACCATCCAGGTACCAAATTCCTCCATGAAGGAGAATTTGCTAGGGGTAAAGGGCGTTTCTATCCAGTCCATTACTCTCCTTCAGTGGAAGAACAGGATGAGGAGTATCCTTATATAATGATGACCGGTCGGATGCTCTATCATTATCATACTGGTACAATGACTAGAAATTCATCTTCCATTGATGAGTTTGAGCCTGATGCTTATGTGGAAGTCAATAAAGAAGATGCAGAAAAACTGGATATTGAAAATGGTGATAGAGTGGCAGTAGAATCTCGCCGGGGTGTGGTTGAGACCTATGCCCGGGTAGGAGAGAGAGTAGCTCCTGGTAATCTCTTCATGCCCTTCCACTATGCCGAGAGTCCTGCCAATAAATTGACCCATGATACTCTTGATCCTGAAGCTAAAATACCGGAATATAAAGTTACAGCTGTAAGTTTAAAGAAAATCTAAATAAAAAACTATAAAAAATGAAGGCCTCAGGTTGATTTTTAGCCTGGGGTCTTTTATAATTTAATATAATAAATACTTATCAAGCCAGCAAATTGATAATTTTCTGCTGGTTATTTTTAATTTAGAGAAGGAGGAAAAAATATGTCTGGTAAGAAAAGTATCTTAGATTTTCAGGAGATGAAGCAAAAAGGTGAGAAGGTGGCCTGGATAACAGCCTATGATTTTCCCATGGCCTCCTTTGCCGAGCAG